>Ga0302322_100003182_pt1 | contig 14038 bp, 13 predicted proteins | sample Fen_T0_2_FD_203757 | JGI IMG/M metagenome (GOLD analysis project Ga0302322, IMG submission 203757) | Peat permafrost microbial communities from Stordalen Mire near Abisko, Sweden - Fen_T0_2 | ecosystem: Environmental > Terrestrial > Soil > Wetlands > Permafrost | place: Sweden: Abisko... | reverse complement strand
TTGCCGAGGAAGCGTTGTTGCTTCTGAACGTGATTGTCGATCGCGCCGAACGCTCGGTTGAGGGCATTGAGCAGCGGCTTGAGCTCGCTCGGAGTATCGTCGAGCGAGATCGCCGAGTGCGGCGCCGCCGGGTCGATCGCCAGCGCCGCTGCGGTAACGCGGCCGATGCTGCGGCCAACGATGAATGCCGACAAACACGCTCCGGCCGCGACGGTTGCGGCAAAGGCGGCGGCAAGCATCGCGATGGTGAAGAGATTGCGAAGGATAAATGATTTTGCGGCCTGCCCGAGCCCCACCCGCGCGCCACCGACGATCATGACCAGCTTTGACGCGCCCCTTTGGACCACATCCAGACAGAACAGGCTCTTCTGGTCACTGGCGTTGAGAAGCGACAGACCGACCGGCCCGGTATATGGCAGAGCGAACGGCAGCTGCGGCCTGCGATCTCGTCCAAACTCGGTCACCAGACCGTCAAAGGATATGACATACCAAAGGTCAGGACTGTCGATCTTGAGCCGCTCGAAATCGCCGGTCGGCCGTATGTCCAGCCCTTCCCCGGCATTGACGGTCGTTGCACGGCTGAGCACGGCGGCCGCCGCCTGGCAAGGCACTTCCGAGCTATCGACGGCCATGTCGATGGCGATCACGAACAGCAGCGCGGCCAGGAAAATCAACATCGCGGCGCCGCTCAGCGAGATCGTCAGCGTTCTGGTGATCGACTTCATGATGGCTGCGCCATTCTGAGAATGTAGCCGATCCCGCGCATGCTGCGGATTTCGACGTTGCCGCCAAGCTCCGCCAATTTCTTGCGCAGCCGAGACACCTGTGCATCGAGCGTATTGGATTCGATTTCGTCATCGAAGCCGTAGATCGCCTCGATCAAATCGTGGCGCGTCACCACGCGGTCCCGTCGAACCAGCAGCGCTTCGAGGATCAGCGCTTCGCGACGCCTGAGCAGCACCTTGCCATCAGCGACAATGGCTTCATTGGTCCCGACATTGAACTCCACATTTCCAAATGACAGGGCCGAAGGAGTGAGCAATCGCGGTCGACGTAGCACGGCGCGCACCCGCGCGATGAACTCCTGCGGCTCAAACGGCTTGACCAGGTAATCGTCCGCCCCGCTGTTGAGACCGGCGATGATGTCTTCCTTGGCGTCCTTTGCTGTCAGCATGATGATCGCGGGTCGTTCCGGCAAACCGCTCAGCGCAACGACGATCTCGAGGGCATCGCCGTCTGGAAGCATCCGGTCGACGATGGCCAGATCATAGCGGAAGTTGGCGAGGGCCTGTTGCGCGTCCGAAAGCGATCCGACGACGTCGACGATACAGTTGAGCTGTTCGAGCAGGCGACCGATATAGACCCCGATCTGCGGCTCGTCTTCGATCACAAGGGAGCGCATCGATCGACCTCGGACAAGTTCTCGCCATGGCGTGCTTGCGTCTCAACACGCCCGTCAGTCGCAATGGCAACGCGGACCTGCAGATATGCGCCTTACTGCAATCCTTCCGGTTGGCGCAAGCCATCCTGATCATGCGGGACATTTTTCGGAAACAATGTTGGCCGCGTCCGGCCCCGCAATGTTGGGGCAATGTTGATGATCGAAGCGTGGATGGTCATTCTTACTGCGTCATACGCGCTTTATCCCCTCATCCTGAGGAGCTTGGCGCAGCCAAGCGTCTCGAAGGACGAGGCCCGGAAGCCGTTTTCGGTGCCTCATGGTTCTCCCGGCGATGCGAAGCATCGTCCGGAGACGGCGCTGACGCACCTCCTCACCATGAGGGATTACTGACGCAGTAGGATTATGGCCTTATCGCCGATGTTCTACGGCAAAAAGCGCCACCAGAATCGACATCTGTGAAGCAGCCCCCCGAACGACATCCTGAAGCCTGCTCGCGCGACCCGTCCGGCAAGCGGTCGTCGGACCGCGACGGAACAGGTTCGGCATAAATAGGTCAAGCCGCGGCGCGAGCAATCTTGGGGCAACGTTGGACCGGCACCAATGGCCGCAAGATCACGCAAGCCAACCCTGCCGAGAGCGAGAGTCAGGGTCAGGTAGGGGCATCGATGAGCTTTCTTCTGCAAGACTGCGACCGCCATTCGGCGGGCGACCTATGGCGTCGGCATCGCTGGGCTGCGCTGTTGCTCTCGCTCGGCGCGATGGCAGCTACCAGCCAACCAGCATCGGCGCAGCCGGCCTTCACTCTGCCGGCGCCGCCCTTCGAACTTCCCTGGCTTCCGTCGCCATCAGGCAATTGGACCGTCACCGTCGGCGCGGGCGGCGAGTACAAGCCCGCATACGAGGGGTCCAAGCACAGCATGTTCAGTCCGGTCCCGATCTTCGCCATTCGCAGGGCCGGCTCCCCGGAGCAGTTTCGCGGCCCGAACGATTCGGCGGGCATCGCGCTGTTCGACTTCGGCAATCTGCGCGCCGGCCCCGCAGCCAAGTTCAAGGCCGCGCGGGACGCCAACAGCTACACCGAACTGAACGGACTTGGCAAAGTCAAGGCCACGGTCGAAGTCGGCGGCTTCATCGAATATTACGCGCTCGACTGGCTGCGCACGCGCGCCGAACTACGCCAGGGCATCGGCGGCCATAGCGGCATTGTTGCCGACTTCTCGGCAGATGCCATCATCCCTCTGAACGACCGTCTCACGATCTCGGCCGGCCCACGTTTTACAGTCGAGAGCGCAAGAGCGGTCGCACCCTATTTCGGCATCACCTCGATCCAGTCGATCGCGTCCGGACTGCCGGTGTTCGACGCCAAGGGCGGTCCGCATTCGGTCGGAGCCGGCGCGCAGGTCTCCTACAAGCTCACGCCGCAATGGGAGCTGCACTCCTATGTCGAGTACGCGCGGCTGCTCGGCGACGCCGCATCAAGTCCGCTCGTGAAGCTGCGCGGCTCGTCGAACCAGACGACGGTCGGCATCGGCCTGTCGTATGCGTTCGACTTCAAGATCCGGTAGAACAGCATGCGCAGCCGTCGTCGAGGTGCGCCGTTGATGGTGCTGTTGCTGGCCGCGAGTGTCAGTGGCTGCGCGAATTTCCAGACCGGCCAGACCAAGCTGCAGGCGGTCAAGACCGTCGGCATCATCTCCGGACTGGGCGATCGGATCAGTGTCGTGAAAACCGGCCTCACCGGTATCGCAAACGTCGACCAAAGCTATCCGATCAGTTCCTGGAATATCGATGATCTGATCATCCAGCAGGCCATGGCGGCAGTGAGCAGCCACTTCCAGGTGCAGCCCGTCACCTACGCGCGCGCGACATTCGCTGCTCTCGACAAGGAGTCCGTGGTCACCCCTGTCAATCTCGTCCGTGGCGATCCGGTCGAGCGGCTGGTCCGCACCGCAGTGTCGCCGCAAGGTCTCGATGCGTACATCGTCATCACCAAGGCGAGAATCGGTTTCGGCGGTGGCGGTCGAAAGCTCGAAGGCATCGGCCTCGTCACCCACGGCACCCTGACCTCCTCCTATAGCCTCGTCCACGTGCTCTACGAAGTCAGGGTGATCGACGGCAGGACATTCGACGTGATCGAAAAGCGGACCGCAGATCCGTTGGGCGAAGCCGAGACGTTGCGGCTGCAGGGTCCGAGCCGGCGGGTTGACGACCTCTATGCGACATTCAACGGCGATCCGTCCAAGGACGAGACCCTGCGTCAGGCCGTCACGTCGCTACTCACGGCAAGCCTCTCTGCGACCCTGAGCGACATGCATCTCGCCGATATCCGCTGACAACAAGGAGCCTCTCATGATCGCCACGCGCCTTGGTCCGACTTTCGCTGTTGCCCTGGTCGGCACGCCCCCCGCTTTGCCAACGACGTCCTCGGTGCCGGGCAGCGCGAGGACGACGCGGAACGGGTCGGGTTCGAACCGTGCGGGGATGCGGTCGGCGGAAGCACGTCTGGCTGCGCTCAATCGGATCGCGATCATCATCGTTCGCGCGGCAGCGACCAATATCGCGAACCTTGCAATTGGTTACTTTCAGTTGGGTTACCTGACGACTGCGGCGGTACTGGTCGTGCTCTTGATGGTCGTTCTCGCCGTTGTTGCGGCATCGTCGGCCGCCGCCGCGGACCGCCTTTCGCGCACCGGTTTCGGCACCTGGACGGCGATGCTGTTTGCCCGAACTCGGCCCCGTGCTTGGCGACGGAATGGCTCATGCAATCGCCCCGGTCACGGCCGGCGGACCTGTCTCGGCATGCATCGCGATGATGGCCGTCGCCTCGGCTTTGCCTACCGGATGACCAATGGCGCCCCCACCCCGTGTCCGGGCTATTGCTTCGGCCGCCGGTCATAGGACAGGCCGAACAGGCCGCTCCTCTCGGTCTCCGGTTCCGGGGCCGGCGTGTCCTTGACCTCGGCCCGCGGCGCCGCGGCAGGGGCCGGCGGCACCGGCAAGGTCTCGCATTTCATCGCATAGACCAGCTTACCGTCCTCGGTGCGTCCGATCGGAGCGCAGACGTCCGCACGCTGCTTCGGCAAATTCCTTGGCACCGGCTGGGTCTGCGACCAGGCCGGCTGCGACACCACGAGCAAGAGCAGAACGAGCTTCTTCATCGATTGCGCCCACATTGACCTCACGGCATTGAACTGGATCGGATGCCCGAAGTCCACCTCCTCCCGTTCGACAGCGAAGGTCATGCGCCTGCTCCATGAGCAGGGCCTGCCGCGTCGATGCGCTGGAAATCGCGGCCAATCGGTGCAACAGATTGCAGTCATTCGATGGAGGCGACCTGCGGCATTCGCGGTCCGCCAGCGCGATGGAACCGACGATGTGGGGAGCTGTCTTTTCGGAATGGCTGAGCCTGATCTTCCGCTGGCTGCATGTGGTGGCCGCGGTCGCCTGGATCGGCAGCTCGTTCTATTTCATCGCGCTCGACTTCAGCCTGCGGTCGCGCGGCGATCTGCCTGACGGCGTCGGCGGCGAGGCCTGGCAGGTCCATGGCGGCGGCTTCTACCGGATCATGAAATATCTGGTGGCCCCAGCCGGGCTGCCGGACGAACTGACCTGGTTCAAATGGGAGGCCTACACCACCTGGCTGTCCGGCTTCGCGCTGATGGTCGTGGTGTATTATCTCAACGCCGACCTGTTCCTGGTCGACAAATCGATCATGGATCTTTCGCCGCTGCAGGCCGGGCTGTTCAGCCTCGGCAGCCTGGCGCTGGCCTGGCTGCTCTATGAAGCGGCGTGCCGTAGCGGGCTGGCCCGGCACGAACTCCCGTTCGCGCTGGGCGGCTATCTGTTCCTGGTCGCCCTCACCTACGCCTTCACCCATGTCTTGAGCGGCCGCGGCGCCTTCAACCAGATCGGCGCCATCATCGGCACCATCATGGTCGCCAACGTCTTCACCTTGATCATCCCCAACCAGAAGAGGATCGTTGCAGCCCTGCTTGCGGGACGAGCGCCGGACCCAAAACTCGGCAAGGCCGGCAAGCAGCGCTCGGTCCACAACAACTATCTGACGCTGCCGGTCGTGGTGCTGATGATCAGCAATCATTATCCACTGCTGTTCGCCACCCGCTACAATTGGCTGATCGTCGCGATCGTGCTGGCGCTGGGGCCGGTGATCCGGCACTTCTTCAACGAGCGCCACAAGGGCCGGCCCTCGCCGTGGTGGGTGTGGGGCGTGACGGCGGCCGGCATGATCGCGATTCTGCTGCTGTCGGCTGCGGGCCCGCCCGATGGCAAAGCCGCGTCGCTGCAGGCCGCACATCCCTACGCCCAGGTCGAGGAGATCGTGCTGTCCCGCTGCAGCATGTGCCATGCCGCCGAGCCGGTCTGGGACGGCATCGCCACGGCGCCGAAAGGCGTGCTGCTCGACAGCAGCGAACACATCCAGCGCAACGCGCGGCTGATCGCCAAGAACGCGGCCTGGTCGAGCGCGATGCCGCCCGGCAACATCACCGAGATCACCCGCGAGGAACGCGCCGTTCTCGCATCCTGGGCATCAAGCCAGACCCGTTAGCTTGGCTGCGCGCAACTGGGCAAGTTCACCGGCACTCTGCCATGTCCGATCGGCCGGGCACCGCCGACGACACATCGCGCCCGTTAACCATCCATTTGCCATAGCATCAAGCCGCGCGGAACGTTGCAATTTGCTTCAAATTGTCCGGGTTACAATATGGTCTTGGTCGATAAAGGACAGGCAGATGGGAAATATCCAGCAACTCCGCGATCAGGCCGCACGTGCCGAACGCCTGGCAAGCGCGTCCCTGGACCCGTTGACGATCGAACGGCTGCGCGCATTCTCCGAAGAACTGCGCGCGGAAGCCGAGCGACTGGCGCGAGCCGCCGTGAAGTCTCACTGACGCTGCCTGTGCGCTGGCCCGGCGCTTACTTTGCGGGACAGGCGCTCAAGCCGTCTATCGCGGCTTCACGTCACCTTCCAGCAGCCGCCTCAGACTATCATATATCCGGCGCTCGCCCATTTGCGCGACGTTGATGCGCATGAAGTCCGGCGCCGACTGGGAAACGCTGAAGACATTGCCGGGGGCGAGCACGATGTTGTCGCGTAGCGCCAGCTTGGCGACCTCGGCTGCATCGCGCCCATTCGGGAGCCGGCACCAGAGGTGGAAGCCGCCGCGCGGAATGATCCAGGGACGCATGCCCAGGCCTTCGAGGCGGGCGGCGGTCTCCCGTCGTTTTCGCGCCAGGCGTCGTCGCACTTCATCGAGATGCTTGCGATAGCTGCCGTCGTGCAGCGTCCGCGACACCAGTTCGGTGGCGACCGGGCTCGGGCCGCCGAAACTGGTCGCGACCTGGAGGTCGATCAGCGCATCGATCCAGTCGGGCCGCGCCGCGATATAGCCGCAGCGGACCGCGGCGGAGAGTGTCTTCGAGAAGCTGCCGATCCGGATCACGCGAGACAGGCCGTCGAGCACCGCAAGGCGCGGCGACGGCTCCGGCTCGAGATCGGCGAAGATGTCGTCCTCGACGATGGTCATGTCGTGTGCGGCCGAGGCCACCAGGATCTTGTGCGCGACCTGAGCCGACAGCGTTGCCCCGGTCGGATTATGGAGCGCGGAATTGGTGATGTAGAGACGCGGACGATGCGTGGCGAGCGCCTCGGCGAACAGGACCGGGTCCGGGCCGGTCGGCGTGTACGGCACGCCGACGATCCTGACGCGATGGACGCGCAGTAGCGCCTGGAAGTTGAAATAGCAGGGGTCGTCCAGCAGCACCGTGTCGCCCGGCTGCAGCAGGAAGCGACAGATGAGATCGATCGCCTGCGTGCCGGACCCCGTGAGCAGGATCTGATCGGCGGACGCGTCGATGCCCTCGGCCGCGAACTGGCGCGCAAGCAGCCCGCGCAGGGCCAGCGACCCGCGGCTCGTACCATAGTCCGACAGCACCGAATCGTCGGCCCGGGCGAGGCTCCTCATGGCGCGGCGGATGGCCTCGGTCGGCATCCAGTCGGCCGGCAGCCAGCCGCATCCCGGCTTGAGCACATCGGGGCCCGCATCAAGTGATTGCCGCGACACCCAGAACGGATCGATCGCGCGGTCGAGATGCGGCCCCATCTCGGCCAGGGCCAGCGGCGGCATTGGCCCGGCGACATAGAATCCAGAGCCCGGACGGGACCGGATGACACCTTCGGCCGCCAGACGGTCGTAGGCCTCGACCACGGTGGAGGGCGATACCCGCATGGTCGCGGCGAAGCTGCGGATCGAGGGCAGCCTCTCTCCCGCGGTCAGCGTGCGACTGGCCATCCGGTTGCGGATCGCCGCCATCACTTCGCCTGTGCGGCTCATCGTCTCTCCGCCATCCCGACCGTCATCAACTGTATGGTCGAGTATGCCCATACAGTTTGGCAGAACCGTACCGGATTGTCGCTGGCCTCGCCAGCCCGGTTCGCGCTACGGACGATGGATGCAACGGAGTAAGTCATGGACCGCACCACGCAAGGCTGGGGCAGCGGCCTGCTCGGCGTCATCATCTTCAGCGGCTCGCTGCCGGCGACAAGGGTGGCCGTCGGCGCGTTCAGCCCGCTATTCCTGACCTCGGCGCGCGCGGTGATCGCAGCCCTGCTCGGCGCGGCGCTGCTGCTGGCGCTGCGCCAGCGGCGCCCGGCGAATGCCGACATCGGTTCGCTCGTCATCGTGGCCATCGGCGTGGTGATCGGCTTTCCGCTGCTGACCGCACTGGCGCTGCAGCACATCACCTCCGCCCGTTCGATCGTGTTCATCGGCCTGCTGCCACTGGCCACCGCGATGTTCGGATGTCTGCGCGGCGGAGAACGGCCGCGGCCCGCCTTCTGGCTGTTCTCGTTGCTCGGCGCCGCATCGGTGGCGGGTTACGCGTTGGCGCGGGGCGGCGGCGGGTCGCTGGCCGGTGACCTGCTGATGGTGGCCGCGATCGTGCTGTGCGGCCTCGGCTACGCGGAAGGCACCGTGCTGTCGCGCCGGCTCGGCGGCTGGCAGGTGATCTGCTGGGCCCTGGTCGTTGCCCTTCCCATCATGGCGATCGTAGCGGTGATCACGACTCCGGCGACCTGGGCGGGAGTAGCTTCACCGGCCTGGATCAGCCTCGGCTACGTCTCGGTCTTCAGCATGCTCGTCGGTTTCGTGTTCTGGTATCGCGGCCTCGCGCTCGGCAGCATCGCAGGAGTCGGCCAGCTGCAGCTGCTGCAGCCGTTCTTCGGGCTGGCGCTGGCCGCGCTGCTGCTCGGCGAACCGGTCGCATGGAGCATGATCGCGAGCACGGGCCTGGTCGTGCTCTGCGTCGCCGGCGCCAGGCGGTTCGCGTAAGCGGCCACGACATTTTAGCGATAGCGACATGGGGGCCCTAATCATCTCGGCCAATCGCCTGCTCGCCTTGCACAACCGTCTGCCATCGCCTCCGCTGTCGTCCCGGCCTCGTGCCGGGACCCATATCCGCCGAATGGAGTTGTTGCGCAGGATGATTGCCACGACCACTGTCCTCGGACAGCTTCAGCCAAATTGAGTTGGGGGGAGGCCTGCGCGATGTGCGCGGTGCCCCAGAGATCGCGTTTGCATTGCGGCAAGATTTCGTCATGTGCCAGTAACTGACACTCAAGTGGACAATCGCAATCAGCCAATGTTGTGCAGACTGGGATTTAGTGCACCCCAAGACCTGCTGCGGCTGATCGCCTCGACCGCACCGGGCTGAGAATTGCGGCGGTACATCAAATTGGACCGGCCTGACAACGCGGCGGCTTTGACGATTGTGCCGTCAGGCGTACTGACGCGCGTCCCGGCGGTCACGTAGCAGCCGGCCTCGACAACGCAGTCGTCACCAAGGGAGATGCCAATACCCGAGTTTGCTCCGAGAAGGCAGCGCTCTCCAACCGAGACGGTTTCCGTGCCTCCGCCCGAGAGCGTGCCCATTATCGATGCGCCACCACCAATGTCGCTGCCGTTACCCACGATGACGCCTGCGCTGATACGTCCCTCGACCATCGATGTCCCCAACGTTCCGGCGTTGAAATTGCAGAACCCCTCATGCATGACAGTCGTTCCAGGAGCCAGATATGCCCCCAAACGCACTCGATTGGCATCGGCGATGCGGACTCCCGAGGGTACCACGTAGTCCGTCATCCTCGGGATTTTGTCGACGCTTCGGACATCTAGCGCAACACCCTCGGCTCGCATCCGCCACCGAATATTGTCGACTTCGCTTGGGAGACACGGGCCAATCGATGTCCATGCAACATTGGTCAATATCGAGAATATCCCCGTTAGGTTTATCGCGCGCGGTCGAGCAAGGCGATGGCTCAGCAGATGCAGACGCAAGTAGATGTCGAACGCATCTACGGCAGGCTCGCTCAAGGACACGATCAAAGTATGCACAACACGAACGGTCACTTTGCGCCCAACGTCCTTTTGAAGGTGTAGTATCGCTGCTGCCTCACCCAGTTCAGCGAGCGCCTGTTCGGAAAGATCAACCGTCCCGCAGCCGTCGACTTGCGGCGAAAGGCGCGGGTTGGGAAACCAAGCGTCGAGAATAGTCCCGTCGTCAGCGATCGTCGCCAATCCGCTGCCGACAGCACCCGAACGCTCCGCCGTTATTTGAGCCATGCTCTACCCCCTGGTGAGACGTCAGTCGCCAACTAGATGCGACGCAATGAAGTTCGCGTCAACATTAGGAGCAGCAATGGCCGCGTCACCAGTTCTTCAGTAACGAATGTCCGGGTTGGGTCAAACGCGACTGGGTCAAGCGGACAGCCGATCAAGCCACGTGCGCCGCGCCCCGAAGGCGAACGTTTCCCGAGAACGTTTCAGATAGGCTGAAGCGTTCGACGCGCTCGATTCCGCGGTATGGTTCCCCTCAATTCCCCTGGCGTTCGCCAGGGCAACAGGGGGAGTAATGGCATTGCCTTGCCTGCACCTCCGTACCAAATCGCGCGCGCCTAAAAATTAAATTCACAAAGTCTTTCAAGGCGATCACCTCTGTCCAGAGCCCTCCCGAAAATATTTCACTTTCCTTTTTTCCGAAATTTATGTTCTATGTCACCGTCCCGTCTCGATCAGAGGGGCGCTTCGCGGTCGTCACGGACGTTGAGGCGGGATGCGGTGGGCGTGTCGGTGTTGCAGCGTGGTTGTCCCACGCCGACGAACAGCATCGATGCGCACGGTCAAGTCGCGTGGTCCTGGCACCCCGACGCTGGTGTCAAGTTGGCGCTGATGCGCAATGCTCAGCGCCGACGACGGTGGCCAAAAAGCCCGGAGCACCGGGGAGAACGCGAAGCAGCCGTTCCAACCATCGCGCGGGGAATGCCGGATGTCTCGGCTGAACCTGTGGTACCTGCCGCCTGCATTTTTTTCGCAGGCGGGCCATGGGTGCGGCCAGCGCCCGGCATTCCCCGCGCCCTCTGTCTTGAAGAGGGCGGTCCATCAGCAAAGCTCGGACATCTCATGCCGCGAGAATGCGAAACTGTGTCATCTGCGCGGCCTCGCCGCCTCGACGAGCGATTCCTTGAAACCTAAGCGTTGCCGCGGACGCGATTCTCATCCTGAGGAACGAGCCTTTGCCCGGAGGGCGAAGGCTTGTGTCTCGAAGGATGGCCGCCTGCACGGCCGTTGCTGGTGGCCATCCTTCGAGACGCATCGCTTGCGCGATGCTCCTCGGGATGAGGTTCTGCGAGGTCGCCGACATGACAAAGACATCGGAAACGCAGCACTAGCCCGCCTTGCCGTCGTCGAGGCTGACAAGCACGGCGGCATTGGCGATGATGATCGCATCGGCGCCGCCCTCGGCCGGGATCTCGAGGCCGCCCTTGACGGCGGTGACGGTCACGGTGCCGTAAGGCAATTCCTTGGCGACCGCATCGGTGTCGACGGCTTCCGGATTCGGCACCGCGACCGTGACGTCGACGAACATGTCGTGCGGCGTCTGGCCGACGAAGCGGAAGAAGCCGAGGCTGGAATGACGGATCGCGTCGGAGACCGCGCGCTTGGCCGCCTTGGTGGCATCGCGGCCGTGAACGTCGACGCCCATACCCATTTCGGTGATACAGCGCACACGAGCCATCGCCTGCTCCCATTCGATTGTCGTCTGCAAACTAACATGCGGAATCCCGCGAGCAAAGATCGGCGGGGCGGCCGACCATCAGGACAACGCGATCGAGGAGTCCTGCGGCAGTTCGTCGAGATGACAGGCGACCCACTGATCGTCCGTCGTCAACCGCAGCACCGGCTCCTCGTGGCGGCAGCGATCGAACACGAACGGGCAGCGGGTATGGAAGCGACATCCCTTCGGTGGGTTGACCGGACTCGGCACGTCGCCCTTGAGGATGATATGATGCTTTGCGGCGCCCGGCATCGGCACCGGCACAGCCTTGGTGTAGGGATGCCGAGGTGATGCGAAGATCTGCCGCCGCGGCGCGACTTCGACGATCTTGCCGAGATACATCACTGCGACGCGGTGGGTCATGTGCTCGACGATCGCGAGATCATGGCTGATGAACAGCAACGCCAGGCCGAACTCCTGCTGCAGATCCTGCAGCAGATTGACGATCTGCGCCTTGACCGAGACGTCGAGCGCCGACACCGCTTCGTCGCAGACGATCAGTTCGGGCTTCGCGGCGAGTGCCCGCGCGATGCCGATACGCTGGCGCTGGCCACCGGAAAACTCATGCGGTCTGCGATTCACCGCATCGCGCGGCAGCCGCACGATGTCCATCAGTTCGGCGATGCGCGCATCGCACGCAGCGACGGAGTTCGCGAGGCCGAAATTGTTGATCGGCTCGGCCAGGATGTCGCGCACGCGCATCCTGGGATTGAGGCTGGAGAACGGATCCTGGAACACCACCTGGACGCGGCGGCGCATCTCATGCAGGCCGCCCGGGCTGAGATCATCGATGCGCTGGCCGTCGAGCACGATCTGGCCCGCGGTGATGTCGAAGAAGCGCAGGATGGCGCGGCCAACCGTCGACTTACCACAGCCGGATTCGCCGACCAGCGACAGCGTCTCGCCGCGCGCGATCTCGAAGGAGACGCCGTCGACGGCATGGACCTGACCAGACTGACGACCGAACAGGCCGCCGCGAATCGGAAAATGTTTCTTGAGATCGTTGACCTGGAGCAATGGTGCGCTCATGCGGCGGCCTGCTCCTTCGCAGCGTAATGGCACGCCGCGATATGGCGCGGGGCTTTCTCCTCCAGTCCCGGCGCGAACTGGCGACAGAGATCGGTCACCAGCGGACAGCGCCCGGCGAACACGCAGCCTTCGATGCGCTGCCTGAGGTCGGGAACCTGACCAGGAATTTCGGCGAGCCGCTTCGTCTCTCCCGTCAGCGACGAGCCGAGCCGCGGCAGAGCGCCGAGCAGGCCTTGGGTATAGGGATGGCGCGGCGAGCGAAACAGCTCAGTAACGGGGGCCTCCTCGACCTTGCGGCCGGCATACATCACCATCACGCGCTCGGCAGTCTCGGCAACGACGCCGAGATCATGGGTGATCAGGATGATCGCCGCACCGACCCGCTGCTTCAGGTCCAGCATCAGCTTGAGAATCTGCGCCTGGATCGTCACGTCGAGCGCGGTGGTCGGCTCGTCGGCGATCAGCAGCTTGGGGCTGCAGGCCAGCGCCATCGCGATCATCACGCGCTGGCGCATGCCCCCCGAAAGCTGGTGCGGATATTCGCCGACGCGCCGCTCCGGCGCGGGAATGCCAACCAAAGCGAGCATCTCGACCGCGCGCGCTTCTGCCTCCTGCTTGTCCAATCCCTGATGCAGCCGCAGCGTTTCGCCGATCTGGCGCCCCACGCTCAGCACCGGGTTAAGGCTCGTCATCGGCTCCTGGAAGATCATCGAAATGTCGTTGCCGCGGATGGCGCGCATGTCGCGGTCGGACATCTGCAGCAGGTCGCGGCCTTCGAAGCGCACCGCGCCCGCAATCCGGCCCGGCGGCTCCGGGATCAACCGCATCAGCGACATCGAGGTCACCGATTTGCCGCAGCCGGATTCGCCGACGATGGCAAGCGTCTCGCCCTCGTTGACATGAAACGACACGCCGTTGACGGCGCGGTTGATGCCCGACGGCGTACGGAAATGAACCTGCAGATTCTCGACTTCGAGCAGCGCCATAGCAATAGCTTCCGAAGTCTAGGGGTTTTTGGCCATGCGCGGATCGAGCGCATCACGCAGGCCATCGCCGAGCAGGTTGACGGCCAGCACGGTCACGGAAAGAAAGGCGGCGGGAAAGAACACGATGAACGGCTTGACCTGCCACAGCGCCCGGCCTTCCGCCATGATGTTGCCCCAGGACGGAATGGTGGGCGGCGTGCCCGCGCCGATGAAGGACAGGATCGCCTCGGTGATCATTGCACTGGCACAGATATAGGTCGCCTGGATCAGCATCGGCGCCAGCGTGTTCGGCAGGATGTGGCGCAGGATGATCATAGGCGTGCGCGTGCCCGAGGCGACCGCGGCGTCGACATAAGGCTGCTCGCGCAGCGACAGCACGACACTGCGCACCAGCCGTGCGACGCGCGGAATTTCGGCGATGAAGATCGCAAGAATCACGTTGCCTACGCTGCCGCGGGTCAGCGCCATCAACGCGATCGCGAGCAGGATC
>Ga0302322_100003180_pt1 | contig 14043 bp, 11 predicted proteins | sample Fen_T0_2_FD_203757 | JGI IMG/M metagenome (GOLD analysis project Ga0302322, IMG submission 203757) | Peat permafrost microbial communities from Stordalen Mire near Abisko, Sweden - Fen_T0_2 | ecosystem: Environmental > Terrestrial > Soil > Wetlands > Permafrost | place: Sweden: Abisko... | reverse complement strand
GCAGAGCTGGCTCGATCTCAGCGACCTCGTCTTCATCGATCCGGTGACGACCGGCTACAGCCGCGCGGTGCCGGGCGAGAGCGACGCGGAGTACCACAGCCTCGAGGGCGACGTGCGCTCGGTGGGCGACTTCATCCGCCTCTACACCACGCGCGAACAGCGCTGGACGAGTCCCAAGTTCCTGGCCGGCGAGAGCTACGGCACCACGCGCGCGGCGGCGCTCTCGGCCTACCTGCAGCAGCGCCAGGGCATGTACCTGAACGGCATCGTGCTCGTCTCGGCGATCCTCAACTTCCAGACGGCGGAGTTCGATTCGGGCAACGACCAGCCCTACGAACTGTTCCTGCCGACGTACTGCGCCACGGCCTTCTACCACAAGAAGCTCGCGCCCGAGCTGCAGCGCGACTTGAAGACCACGCTGGCCGAGTGCGAGAAGTTCGCGCAGGGCGAGTACGCGCTCGCGCTGCGCCGGGGCTCGGCGCTCTCGGATGCGGAACGCGGCGCGATCGCGGCGCAGCTCGCGCGCTACACCGGGCTCTCGAAGGAGTACGTCGAGCGCACCAACCTGCGCATCGAGATCAGCCGCTTCTGCAAGGAGCTCGAGCGCGGCGAGCGCAAGACCGTCGGCCGGCTCGACAGCCGCTTCGAGGGCGTCGACCGCGACGCCGCGGGCGATACGCCCGAGGGCGATCCGAGCATGGCGGCGATCCAGGGGCCGTACACGGCGGCGCTCAACCAGTATCTGCGCGGAGAACTCGGGTACGAGAGCGACCTCGTCTACGAGATCCTCACGGGCCGCGTGCATCCCTGGAAATTCGAGGGCGCGGAGAATCGCTACGTCGACGTGGCCGAGCGGCTGCGCGCGGAACTGAACGCCAATCCCGCGCTGCGCGTCTTCGTCGCCTGCGGCTACTACGACCTCGCCACGCCGTACGTCGCCGCGCACTACACCTTCGACCACCTCGGGATGGAGCGCGCGCTGCGCGAGCGGATCACGTTCGGCCACTACGAGGCCGGCCACATGATGTACATCCACGGGCCCTCGCGCGCGCAGTTGAAGCAGGACGTGAGCGCCTTCTACCGCGCGGCGCTCGCGCGCTGAGCGGAAAGGAATTCCAGGCGACAGGTGCACTTGCCGGCGCGGGCGCGCGATTCCGGATTCGCGCCGCCTGCGCACGAACGCGTTGTAATCTTCGAATGCAACCGTGATCCCCACTCAACCGAACCCCCATCCGGACGAATCGAGCATCGAGGCTCTCGCCGCAGCCTGGCAGGCACTCGCCCGTCAGCTGCGCTTCCTCGAAATGCGCGGCACCGTCATCCCGCTCGAACCGGCAGCACGCCTGCGCGCGCTGATCCAGCGCAGCAGCGAATCGATCCGCGCCATCGCCGCGGGCGAAGGCGAGACCGGTCTCGAACTGCAGCAGCCCGCCACCTCGCGCGGCATCGCCATGCGCATGCTCGGCGGCCGGGCTCCCGCGCTCGAATCGCTGGGCGCCTTCGAGCAGTCGCCGGGCCGCGGCTACACGCTGCTCATGAGCGGTGCCGGTTCGCTGCTGCCGGCGCAGGAGATCGTGCGCCTGCTGGCCGCGCGCAAGCTGCGCGGCGTGCTCAAGCTGCGCACCGCGAGCGAGGTCTTCACGCTCGAGATCGAGCGCGGCGAGATCGCCCACCTGCACACCAATCTCGCACTCGAAGGCGAGCGTCTGGGCGAGATCCTCGTGCGCCAGGGCGTCTTCGGCGCGCAGCAGATGGAGGGCATCCGCGCACGCAACACGCGCGGCCGCCTGGGCGACAGCCTGCTCGTCGGCAAGCACGTCACGCAGCGCCAGCTGATCGCGGCGCTCGAGGCGCAAGTGCACCAGCGCATCGGCCGGCTGTGCCAGGCGCAGGCCGAGAACTTCGCCTTCTGGGACGGCCCGCTGACGCAGGCCACGCCGCGCTTGCGCATCGCGGTCGGTGAACTGATGCTCGTGACCTTCGAGGACGGTCCGGGCGAGCCCCCGGCGAGCGAGCGCGCGGCGGGCTGAGCCCCGCCGGGTGACGCGCGGCCTCGGGGATGCCAGGATGTCGGGCGGCGCTGCGCGCCGAATCCGATGCTGTTCCTCCTCGTGGCGACCGAAGCGTGGGTACGACTCTGCACGCTGCTCGCGATGCTCGCGCTCGCAGTGCCCCAGCAGGAAAAGCCCGACGAGGTCTTCGAGAAATCCGATCCCTACACGCGCGGCGCGAAGGAGGAGCTCGCCAAGGCCGGCTACGAATCCTTCGGGCCTTTCCACTGGGCCGACGGGATCGAGACGAAGGACATCGAGGAGACCTGCGGCATCGCGCGCATCCTGTGGGTCGAAACGGCGCACTTTCGGCTGGGCAGCACGCTGCAGACCTACGAGTGCCCGCCCGACGACCTCGAGCAGGCGCACCTCAAATTCGAACTCGCGCGCCTCGCGAAACGCCTGCCGCGCGCGCGCCGCGAGCCGACCAAGCTCGACCCCTGGCTGCGGCTGCACCTCTACGCGCAGCGCCTCGAGGAGCAGTACGCCGAGTTCGAGGCGCGCTTCGGTCTCAACGACGCGCAGTTCGAGCACAAGCCGGACTCGAAGGAGGACCTCGGCCCGGGCCGCTACCTCGGCTCGGAGCTCAAGTACACCGTGCTGCTCTTCTCGAAGACCGCCCCGCTCGCGCGCTTCGGCAAGCGCTGGCTCGGCATCGAAGAGCAGGGCTACTACCGCGGGCTCCTGCCCGGCGGCAGCTGGTTCTTCGGCGCGAGCGCCGAGGGCATGAAGAAGCTCGAGTGCAACCTCGATTCGGGCCTGCACGCGCTGCTCGCCTACGCCGTGACCGAGAACCTGTGCGACGGTTTCCGCGGCAGCAAGCGCGAGAAGCCGCTGTGGTGGAAACACGGCCTGGGCCTCGTCTACTCGCGCCGCATCGAGGAGCGCTGGTCGGTGCACGTCGAACGCACCGCGACCGGCAGCGAAGCCGACGCCTGGCGCTGGGAGCCGCGCCTCAATGCGCTGGTCGCGAACAACTTCGTGCCGGCCTTCGACGAGATGCTCGTCTGGGCCAACGGTACGCAACTCGACGCCGGGCAGCACATGAGCGCCTGGTCGCGCGTTTCCTGGCTCCTGGCGCAGGAAAAGCTCGACCTGCGCGCCTTCCTGCTCGCGATCAGCGAGCCTTCGGACGTCGGCCTCTCGGGTACGGAGAACGCTGCTGCGCTGGCCGAGGTGAGCCGCAAGGCCCTGCGTGCCGCTTTCGGGAAGAGCCCGGCCGAGCTGGATGCAATCTGGCGCAAGTGGGCGCTGAAGAAGTACCCCAAGCGCTAGTCCGGGGGTATCCTCGGGGCGTCCTGGCATCCCCCCTTTCGATCGAGGTCTCCATGAAGCTCCTGCGCTTGCTCGTCCTGTGCGCCGCGCCCCTGTGGGTCGCGACCGGTCTCGCCCACGCCGGCTGCTGAGGCCAGCCCAAGCCGCCGTCAGTTCCGACGGCACCGCGCGGACCGACCACGGTCGCCTTGCTCAAGCTCGAGTGGGACTTCGCCGTCTACCAGGAGACGGAAGAACCCAAGAGCGACGCCACCGGCGTGCGCGCTGCACGCACGGCTCTGCCGCGCGAGAAGGCGCTCAGCGTGATCGCGGGCAGCGATCCGCGCCCGCTGCTCGTGCTGCGCGAGTGCGCCAAGTGCAACAAGACCGACGACGCGCTGCTGACGCCGGGCTACGACAACGAGAAGGTGCTCTTCCTCGCGCGCTGGTTCCACTGCGTCAAGCTGCCGATCGACGTGGTCGAGAGCACGCAGCCCTTCCACGCGCTCTTCCCGAGCAACGATTCCGAGCACCTGTTCGTCACGACGCTCGACGGCAGCCTGCGCGTGCCGCTCGAGTCGGACACTTCGCGCCAGGAACTCTGCAGCGCGCTGACCAAAGTGCTCGCGCAGGCCTACAAGCGCGACCCGGGCACGCTCTACCTGGACCTGCACAGGCTCGCCGACCAACTCGACATCCTCGACGCGCAAGTCAAGAGCCTGAACGACAAGCGCTCGGATCTGATGGAATCGCGCGGCGCCGGCTCGAAGGGCGGCGATCCCAAGCAGAAGCTCGCCAAGCTCGACGCCGAGATCGAGGCCGCCAAGAAGCAGATCGCGGAGAAGATCGCGGGTTTCCAGAAGGGCGCCAAGATCGACCTCAAGGCGGCCGCGCCGGAGAAGGAAGCCGCGAAGTAGTTGCCCCGCGCGAGTATGCTCGCGGGGCATGGACGCCCAATCGAGCCCGCTCGCGGTCCTGTCGCTGATCGTCGCCCCCGCGGTGCTGACCAACGCGGCTTCCGTGCTCGCGATGAGCACCTCGAACCGTCTCGCGCGCGCCACCGACCGCGCGCGCGAGCTGGCACGGCAGCTCGAGGAGACGAGCGACATGTCGACGCCGCAGGCCGCGCGCCGCCTGGGCGAGCTCAGTTCCGCCGAGCGGCGCTCACTGCTGCTGCTGGCTGCGCTGCGCAGCATCTACGTCGCGCTCGGGTGCTTCGGCAGCGCGACGCTCTTCGCACTGCTCGGCTCGGCCCTCTCGAGCGTCGAGAACGTCGCGCCCGCGCGCATTCTCGGGGCGCTCGGCCTGGCCGCGGGGCTGTTGGCGCTCGCGGCGCTGGTGCACGGCTCGGCGATGCTGGTGCGCGAGACGCGCATCGTGGTGCAGGTGCTGCAGGAGCGCGCCGCCAACATCCGCGCGCGGATGGGCGGCCGCGGCGGCACGCCCTGAGCGCTACTTGAGCTGCTGCCAGAACTCGGCCGGCATGTCGTGCGCGATCTTGAGCGCGCCGTTCGCGCCGCCGTAGACCGGCTCGTCGATGCGCAGCACGCGACCGCCGCCGAGGCGCACGAGCATCTCCGCCTCGATCGCCTGGTCGAGTCCCGCGATCTGGCTGCCGCCGCCCGCGAGCAGCACGCGGTTCTTGAGCCGGTGCTGGAACTCGGGGTCGAAGGTCGAGATCAGCGTGCCCAGGCCCTCGACGATCGGCGGGATGATCGCGCGGCAGGCGCGCAGCATGTCGGCCGTGATGTCGAACTGCGTCGGCTTGCCCGCGACCGGGAACTCGACCAGGATCGGCGCGACGATGTTCGAGACGTTCGAGTGCTTCTCTTTGAGCGTCTTGACCATCTGGATCGAGAAGCTCGCGCCCTTGCAGCTCTGTGCGAGCAGCTGCATCAGCTGCCCGTCGACGTAGTCGCCGGCATACGTGATCGTGATCTGGTCGGACTCCTCGGGCATCGTGCCGTGCATGCGGCACAGATCCGTGGTGCCCGCCCCGATGTCGATCACCAGCGCCTCGTCGAGCCAGTCGAGGCCGTAGGCGACGGAGAAGGGCTCGGAGCAGAGCATGACCGAGTCCACGGACTGGCGCGCGACGTCCAGGATGGCCTCCTTGTTGTGCAGCGAGGCCTGTGCCGGAGCGCCGATGACGGCATAGACGAGTTCGTCCTTGCGTGGCTTGGCGCGCCGGATGATCTCGCCGATCAGGTCGCGCGCGGCGCGCAGGTTGGCATCCGACTCGGCCTTGCCGCCGCCGTCCTTGATCACGCCGTCGCCGAGCGGACGATACAGGTCGAGCGAGAGGCGCTTCTCGAGCGCCTCGTCGCCGAAGAGCACGTCCTTCTTGAGCAGCTTGCGGCTGACCGCATCCTTGGGATAGCCCACGAAGGAGGGCATCGATTCGCGCACGCCGTTCGAGGCCGAGACCGAGGTGCGCGAGGTGCCGAGGTCGATGCCCACGTACAGGATGCCCTGCTCGAGCGCGACGTTGCCCTCCGGTTCGGACGGACGCGGCTTGGGCAGGGTGGCTTGGATGTTCTGCATGCTTCGAGCCCTCGAATTCTTGCGGCTAGGTGCGCCGCGCCATCGCGTTCTTGAGTTCCAGGTTGGCCTGGAAGATGTCCTGCATCAGCGCGCGCTTGTAGGCCTGGGCCTGGTCCCCGGGCGCAACTCCCTGCGCGCCGTGGTAGAGCGAGGCGATGCCCGGATCGCCGTCCGCGCGCGCGCTGCTCTGCTGCAGATCCGACTCGCTCTGCTCGAGCAGCAGCGTCAGCTTGGCGATGCGCCGTTCGAGCTGGGCGATCTGGTGCTGGTGCGCCGCCTCGGAGACTGGCTCCTCGGGCAGGCGCGCCTCGACGTCGTGGATGCCGTTGCCGTTCGTGCCCTTGCCCTTGCCGTGGCCGTTGCCATTGCCATTGCCATTGCCATTGCCATTGCCATTGCCGTTGCCGTTGGTGTGCAGCGTGCCGCCGTTGCGCTCGATGCCTGCGGGCAGGCTGGCTGGCGCACGCCGCTCGCGCAGGTCCTTCTCGAAGGCGTGGTGCACGCGGCCGTTGCCGCCAAAGCGCGCCGAGCCGCTGCAGGCATTGAAGATCGAGCCCAGCACGGGCGCCCCGCTCTCGACCAGGATCTCGTGCGCGCGTTCGGCGTCGGCAAGACGCGTGGCCCGCTCGCGCAGCACCAGCAGCACTCCGTCGGCGTGATTGAGCAGCAGGCGCGACTCGACGTGATCGAGCAGCGGCGCCGTGTCGAGCACGAGGTAGTGGCTGCGCTGCTCGAGGCGCGCCAGGATCGAACTCATCCTCTCGGCCGTGAATTCCCCCGAGACCGGCGCGCGCGCGCTGCCGGCCGGGAGCACGCACAGGCCCGGGCACTGCTCGACCTCCTGCAGGCACTGCTCGAGCTCGGCGCTTCCGTCGAGGATCTCCGAGAGGCCCTGCTGCTTGAGCCCGAGGTAGCGCGCCAGCGCCGGGCGGCGCAGGTTGGTCTCGATCAGGCAGACCGGCACGCGCTGGTGCTGCGCCAGGCCGATGGCCGTGGCCGCCGCGAGCACGCTCGTTCCTGCTCCGCGTTCGGCCGCCGTGAAGAGCACGCTCGTGGGCACGCGCGTGCTCGCAAGGCGCATGATCGTGCCCCAGACGACGTCGCCGATGCCGGGCAGGGACTCGAGCAGCGCCACCGCGCTCGCCTGGCCCGTGTAGGTCGATGCACTCATGTCTAGCGGCTCCCGACTCGCGCGCGACGCGCCATGCGGCGCAGGGAGGAGAGCCTGGGCACGACACCCAGCACGGGCACGCCGCGCGCCTGCTCGAAGCTCTCCGGATAGCACAGGCGGCGCTCGAACTGCGCGCGCAGGAAGGCGAAGGCGAACGCCGCGAGGATCCCGAAGAGCAGGCCCTTCATGAGCAGCGCTCCGCGCTTGGGGCCGAGCTTGTCGAGCTCGAGCGTCGGCGCCCCGAGCAGGCTCAGGTTGGCCTCGGTGCTGGCATCGATGTTCTCGAGGCCCTCGAGCACGGAGAAGCGGCCGAGCAGCTGCGCGTAGCGCAGATCCTGCGCGTCGCGGCTCGCGAGCAGGTCCTTGCGCGTCAGCGTGGCCGTCATGAGCTGCTTCTGCAGCTCGCTCCAGCGCGCACGCTTGGCTTCCACGCGCGCCACCAGCAGTCCGAGCTTCACGACCAGCCCCTCGTCTTCGGTCTCGACGTCGATGATGCGCGCCTCGAGCGCTGCGTGCCCGAGGTTCTGCTGCAGGTCGGAACCCTGGACGGTGATCTTGGGCGTGGCCTTGAGGCGCTCGTCGAGTCGGGCGATCTGGCTCTCGAATTCGCGTTCGCGCCGCGAGCGCTCCTCCGAGGGCCGATCCTGGATCACGAGCTCCTGCTTCTGCGCCAGCAGCAGGCGCTTGAGCGCGAGCTGCGTCTCGTACTCCTCGTTGGGGATCATCACCGCCGGCCGCGCAACCTCGACCTCGGCCGGGACGCCCGCCAGCCGGTTGGCGAGCGAACTGCGCATGCGCCCGAGCTCCTCGCGCCGGACCTGCGTCGCGAATTGCTCGGCCTCGAGCGAGCCGAGTTCGGTCTCGAGGTGCGGCACCTGTGTCTCGAGCACGGCGATGCCGCTCTGGCTGACCTGCTCGACGTAGGCCGCGGCGGCCTTGTCGCGCAGGCGGCGCGCCTCCTCGAGCTGCGCACGGCTGCGTTCGAGCAGCGCCTGGATCGAGTACTGCTCGCGGTGGCGCTGGATGAAGGCGCTCGCCAGCGCCTGCACGATCCGGCGCGCCATCTCGGGCGTGCTCGAGATGCTCGAGACGAGGATCACGCTCGAGCGCGGCTCGTTGCTGACGATCGACTGCTCGCGCAAGGCCTTGGAGGCGGCGCGCAATTCGTCGACCTCGGGGTCGGACTGCAGCCGCGACACGCGCGCGGCGAGGTAGCCTTGAAGCTCGTGCAGCAGGCGCACCGCTGCCGCCGTCTCCGGACCGTCGTCGCGCGCGGGATCGGCGGGCGTGGTCAATTCGTGCGGCCCGATCTCGCGCGCCACGCGCTCGAAAATGGCCGGATCGGAGAGCAGCTGCAGCTCGTCGGCCATCGTCGGCGGCGGGGCGCGCTGGCCCTCGCCCGACTCGACCAGCGACTCGGAGGTGAGCTGCTCGCGCGCGCCGATGCGCAGGAAGAGCTTGGCGTTCGAGGCGAAGGTGTTCGGCTGCAGCAGGCCGATGACGATTCCGCCGAGCGCGCCGAGCAGCACGAACCCCAGCATCCAGGGCAGCGCCGGCACGATCACGCGCCGCAGCATCTGGGCCAGGTCCGCGCGCGCGACCTCGCGCCCGGGCTCGCCGTAGTCGGGCGACTCGTTCATGCCTGCCCCGCGCAGTGGAGACGTGTTGCCATGGCTCAGTAGATGGGCGGCACGATGTAGGGGAAGGGCAGCATTCGCCGGATGTAGTTGTCGATCCAGATGCCGACCGCGTCGACGGGCGTGTTCGGGATCCAGACCACGTCATAGGCCTGCAGGTAGAGCGGCTCGGCTCCGCCCCAGTTCTGCTCGCGCGCGTCGATCGTCCAGTGCACCTGCTTGCCCGTGCTGGCGTTCCAGCGCGTGAGGTAGGTATGTGCGAGGTAGGCGCTCTGCTTGAGCGGGCCGCCCGCACGCGCGAGCGCATCGAGCAGCGTGACGCGCCGATCGGGATCGAGTTCGAAAGCGCCCGGGGCGTGCACCTCGCCCATCACGAAGAACTTGCGCGCGCCGCGCGCACCGAGCACGACGTCGAGCTCGTGATCCGGGAAGACGCGGCTGTAGGAGTCGCCGAGCGCCTCCTTCAGCTGTCCGAGGGTCATGCCCGACACGATCAGCCGGCCGATCGCCATGAACGAAGCGCTGCCGTCGCCTGCGACCTCGGTCTCCTGGTTCCAGGTGGGCGAGTAGGGAAAGCGCAGCGAGAGCTTGTCGCCCACGCCGAGCACGACGGCGAAGGGCTCGAGCGTGGCGTTGACCTCTCCCGCGATGCCGGAGAGCGGCGGTCCGCCGGCACTCTCGCACGCGCCGAGCACGAACGGCGCGCACAACGCGGCAGTCCGGGTGAGATTCACGATGCGCACACATGCAGGGTGCCCCAAACGGCGCTACCCGCCCATCCGCACGACTCTCGATTCGCGGGCTGGTAAACAGGTAGAGCGCGTGCTGCGCGCAAACGGTTGCGGGCGCCCTTGGGCGCCCGCAACTCGCAGCCGTACGCGGAGCCGAGCCCGCGCCGCTCTCAGAAGCGCGACCAGAGGTACTGGTTCGTGACCTCGTGGTGGAACTGGATCTCCGAGGCCTTGACCAGCGCGCCGAGCGCCTTGGGGCAGCGCTCCGCCTGCGTGGTCTTGAGCTCGGCGTAGCGCTCGTGCACGTGCTCGCCGAGCAGGTCCGACATGAGCTTGCTCGACTTGTAGAGCCGGATCGCGTCGTGGATGTTGTCCGGCAGGAAGCGCGTGCGCGGACGCTTGGAATCGTCCTCGGCCTGCGCCGGGCCCTCGAGGCCCACGCGCAGCAGCGAGTAGAGCGTGAGGTACGGGTTCGCGTCGGGCGCGATCGAACGCACCTCGATGCGCGCCGAACGCTCGTTGCCGAGCGGAATGCGCACCATCGAGCCGCGGTCGATGGCCGAGGCCTTGATCTGGTTCGGGGCCTCGAAGTGCGGGTCGAGGCGGCGGTAGCTGTTGACGCTCGGGTTGAGCACCAGGCACAGCTCGTCGCCGGCCGCGAGGATGCGCGAGATGAAGTCCCAGCCCATCTCGGACAGGCCGTCCTTGCCCTTCTTGTCGTGGAACAGGTTCTTCGAGCCCTTGGCCATCGAAATGTTGGTGTGCATCCCGTTGCCGTTCACGCCCGCGACGGGCTTGGGCAGGAAACTGGCGCTCATGCCCATGCGCGCCGCGACCTGGCGCGCGAGCAGCTTGTAGAGCTGCACCTGGTCGGCCGCGATCGAGACCTCGGCGTAGGAGAAGTTCATCTCGAACTGCGAAGGCGCCACTTCGGGGTGGTCTTTCTCGTTCTGGAAGCCCATCGCGCGCTGCGCCTCGGCCGAGGCGTCGATGAACTGGCGCAGCGGGTCGCCCGGCAGCGAGTGGTAGTAGCCGCCGGTGCTGATGAACTCGAACTTGCCGGTCTCGTGGTAGCGCCGCTCGGCGTCGAGGCCCTGGAACAGGAAGCCCTCGATCTCGTGCGCCGCGTTGCAGATCAGGCCCTTCTTGGCGTGCAGCTCGGAAGCCAGCGCCTTCAGGCGCGAACGCAAGTCGGCCGGGTACGGGTCGCCCGAGCGCTCGTGCACCTCGGCGAAGAGCAGCACCTTGCCCGGCCCGAAGACGTCCGAGGGCAGCCAGTAGAAGGCCGGCCAGTCGAGCGCCAGGCGCAGGTCGCTCTCCGCCTGCTGTGAGAAGCCGCGGATCGAGGAGCCGTCGAAGGTCAGGTTGTCGCCCGACTTCAACAGGAAGCTCTTGTCGTAGTCGAGCATGTGCAGCCGGCCCTCGAGGTCGGTGAAGCACACGGTCACGGCCTTGATCGACTTCTGGCCGGCGAGGTAGCGCTCGCGCTGCTCGCGCACCTTCTCCGGGTTGACCCGGTCGAGGCGCATCTTCTTGGCTTCGAGGTTCAACTCCTCGAGGCGGTCGTAGGGAATCTCCAGGAACTCGCGCAGGGGTGCGGCAGGCATGGGGAGGGGGGATCCGGGCGGGGGTGGGGTGGGGAGCTCGACCGCGAAATACTATCACCCAGTTCGCCCGATTAGCAGCATAGGCCGGTGCTTTTCTACTAATTCACTGCCATCTAATGCCTCGACTGCGGTCAGGCAGCCTTGCCCTGCGCACGACGCGAGTCTTCCTCGAGCAGGCCGATGGCCTCGGCGACGGCGTGCGCCTCGATCCCAAAGCGCGCCTCGAGTTCAGGGACGAGCGCGCTGGCCGCCTCGACCGGCTGCTGCGCGAGCACGCGATCGGTGATCTGCCCTGAGCGCTGGATCAGGTACACGGGCGCCTGGGCCAGGTCGCTCGCGCGCCGGCCGTGGTGACCCTCGATCCCCGTGCGCACCGCCTCGGGAAGCTTCCATTGCGTCGCGAGCAGCCCCCCCACCGCGGCATGCGTCGTGCCCAGGTCCCTGAGCTCGACGAAGTGCAGCGCGAGAGAGTGTTCGCGCGCCCGGACGTGCAGTTGCAGGTACTCCTCGCCCAGGTTGTCGAGCAGCAGTACCTGGCCGATGTCGCACAGGAGGCCAATCAGGTAGGCCTCCTCGGGTGCGGGCAGCAATGCCGATCGTGAGTGCCGCGCGAGACAGGCCGCCACCTGGCCGACCAGCGCCGAACGCCGCCAGATGCGCTCGAGGTCGAATCCGCTCTGCTCGACGTGCGCGTAGGTCTGCAGCAGCGCGGCCTGGACCACCAGACTGCGCAGCAGTCGCAGCCCGAGCAGCGTGCTGGCCTGTTCGATCGACAGGCACGGCTCGCGCAGCCCGTAGATGGAGCTGTTGGCGATGCGCAGCACGCGCATGGATAGGGCCGGGTCCTGCTTGATCAGCGCGCTCACGTCGAGCACCCCTGCCTCGGGCGAATCGATCAGGCGTGTCAACTCCGCGACGTGGGCCGGCAGCGTCGGAATCCGGAGATCGGTCGGGAGCTGGAAGCGCAGGTGCGAGCTCATGCATCCATCCTCTCGAGGGACTACCTCGCCGGCTCCGGCGGAGGTGCTGCGCTGCAGGCCGGCACCCCCCTCGCGCGCAGCAGCGGGAAGAACTGCCGGTCGGACTTGAGCAGGTGGTTCGCGACCACGTCGATGGCGATGAAGTCCATCAGCTGTCCGGTCGTCACGAGGCCCGTCTCGGCGCGCCGGCGCAACTCGCGCGCGCGCCTCAGGAGCGCCTGGTGCGCGTGCTTGTGCGCCTCGAGCCCTGCGTAGCCTGCGCGTTCGAGCAGGGCTTCCTCGTCGCTGAAATGCTGCGCGATGTGCGCCAGCAGCTCCTCGAGGGCCTGGCACAGGGCCGCGGGCGAGTCCGATCCCTCGCACGAGAGCGACAACACGGCATTCGCGCAGGCGAAGAGCTCGCGGTGCTCGCGGTCGATCAGCGGCTGGCCGCACTCGTAGGCTTCCTGCCACTCGATGCGCACGAGCGCCCCCGAGGGGCCCGCGGCCCACTCGTCCGACCCCCCGCGCTCGTCGACCGTGATGCGGTTGCCTCCGGACTGCTGCGACTCGCGCAGCAGCATGTCGAGGCGCAGGAACCAGGCCTCGCGCGCTTCGCCGGGCAGGTGCTCCGCGATGCCGCTGCTGAGCGTGAGCGGATTCACGCCTTCGAACTCGTGCGCCTCGACGGCGGCGCGCAGCTCCTCGGCCAGAGTGCGCGCGTGGCGGTAGCCCGTGGCCGTGAGCAGCATCAGGAAGCGGCCCGCTTCCCCGCGGAAGACGAGATCGCCGGCCCGCACGCGCGAGTTCATGCTCAGCACGAGGTCGCGCAGCACGCCGTCGGACTCGGCCGGGGCGACGCGCTCGAAGTGGTCGAGCTCGACTTGCACGAGCGTCAAGGGCTGGTTCAAGCGCTCGCTGCGGGCGAGCTCGGTGCGCAGGACACGCTCGAGGTGCAGCAGGTTCCATGAGCCCGTCGTGAGGTCGGTTCCGCCCTGCCGCTCGAGCTCGGCGATGCGCGCGCGCAGACCCTCGAGCTGCACCTCCGGAGTGACGTCGAGACGCGCCTCGAGCAGCAGCAGCACGTGGTCGTGCAGCCGCGCGCAGCGCGCCTGAACCCAGTGCTCGCTCCCGTCGCGGCGCCGGAGCTTCAGCCGGGCCCACACATCGCCCGCATGCAGGAGCAGCTCCTGCAACTCGTGCGAGGCGAAGCAGGCCCGATCGAAGGACTTCTCGAAGAGCGCGTTCAGGAAGGCGGGGTCGCCCTGCGTGTCGAGCAGCGCGAGGGCGACCGGGAACTGGGTCATCCAGTCCTTGACCAGAGGGTCCGACGGCCAGGAGTCCGGCGTGTGCATGGGTGGAGCGAGATCCGGGAAGGCGGAAGGGCCGATCGAACGACGAGACAACACTGCGATTCGGCCGGTCGATTCGGACGACTGGATACGCAGTTCGGCTAGGAGGGCTCGCTTCCGCGCCTTTGCGCTGCGCCTGGCAGGGCGAGCGGACAGGAGTTCGACCGCCTCAGGCGCGCGCGGAGCGCGACCGCAGCCAGTGAACGAGCAGGACCGCCGCGCTCGCCAGCGCCACCGCCCAGAGCAGCAGGCGCAACAGGCGTCCATAGGCGTGGTCGACGCTGCGCTCGACGCGCAGTGCCGCCTCGTCGAGGGCTTGCGGCAGGTGCTGGTCGGCGGCCGCGATCGCCGCCGTCAGTTCGTGCGCCGCCGCGCCGATACGCGTCGCGGCCTCGCCGTACTCGCGCACGTCGAAGGCCCGCGGGGGCTCGACGGCCGAGGACGGGTCGGCCGACGCAGCCTCCGGTCGCTTCACGAACGCGTCGAGTGCCGTGATGCCGCTCGTGACCGACGCTGCCGCGCGCGCCGCGGCCTCGAGCGTCTCGCGGCTCTCGCACAGCAGATCCTGCAGCGGCTGGCGCGCCCCCTCGAGATCCGCGACGACTCCCGCGCGCGCTTCGACCAGCGTCTGCGGCAGCAGCGCCGCCGTGGCGGCCAGGCTTTCCGCGGCGAGCGAGAGGCGCTCGGCGCCATCGACGGTCGAGCGCACATCGGGCAGGTTGAGCGTGCGCTGCGTG
>Ga0302322_100003178_pt1 | contig 14045 bp, 10 predicted proteins | sample Fen_T0_2_FD_203757 | JGI IMG/M metagenome (GOLD analysis project Ga0302322, IMG submission 203757) | Peat permafrost microbial communities from Stordalen Mire near Abisko, Sweden - Fen_T0_2 | ecosystem: Environmental > Terrestrial > Soil > Wetlands > Permafrost | place: Sweden: Abisko... | reverse complement strand
CTTGTAGCCGATGTCGACCAGGACCTCGTCCTTGTCGATACGGACGACCTTGCCGGTGACTATGTCCCCTTCGCTGAAGTTGGTCAGCGTCATGTCGTAGTTGGGGACGATCTCGCCGTCGACCTCGATGAGGTAGCCTTCGCTGCCCTCGACGATCCTGGGGTCGTTCGCTGCGGCGATCTGTGGGTCGATTGGTTTCTCTGCCATGTGTAGTCGTAGCCTCCCGGTCACGTGCGCGGTCCGTCGTTTACAGAAGGGAAAGGCCCGCGGACCGCAGCGGGCCGAAACTACAGGAGTATAGCACGGGGGCGAAGCCGCCCGCGCCGCGCGCGAGAGCGCCGGGCGGGCGGCGCGGCGTCAGCCTTTCGCCGCCACCCAGTCGTCGCCGATGCCGGTCTCGACCTCGAGCGGCGGGTCGAGCTCGAGGGCGCCGCACATGGCGTCGCGGAGCAGCGGCTCGCAGACGCCGAGCTCGCCGTCCGCGCACTCGAGGACGAGCTCGTCGTGCACCTGCAGGACGAGCCGCGAGGCCAGTCCGCGCTGCTCCAGCTCGCGGCTCACGCGCACCATCGCCACCTTGATGATGTCCGCCGCCGTGCCCTGGAGGATGGTGTTGACGGCGAGGCGCTCACCGAGCGACCGGCTGCGGAAGTTCGACGAGCGCAGCTCCGGCACCGCACGGCGGCGCCCGAACAGCGTGCTCACGTACCCGTCCTGGGTCGCCTGGGCGATCACGCGCTCGCGGAACGCCTTCACGAGCGGGTACTTGGCGAAGTAAGCGTCGATGAAGTCGCGCGCCTCCTCCACCGGCATGTCGACCTGCTCGGAGAGGCCGAACGCCGAGAGGCCGTACATGATGCCGAAGTTGGTCGCCTTGGCGCGCTCCCGCTGCCGCTTGGTGACCTCTTCGACGGGGATGCCGGCCACGGCGGCTGCCGTGACGCGGTGCACGTCCTCGCCGCGGTGGTAGGCGTCCAGGAGCGCGGGCTCGCCGGAGAGCGACGCCATGAGGCGCAGCTCGATCTGGGAGTAGTCTGCGACGAGGAGCCTGCAGCCCTCCGCGGCGACGAAGCAGGCGCGGATCTCCGACCCCAGCTCGGTGCGCACCGGGATGTTCTGCAGGTTGGGGTTGGAGCTCGAGAGCCGGCCGGTGGCCGCCACCAGCTGGTTGAAGGTGGTGTGCAGCCGGCCGGTCGCCGGGTCGAGGCGGGCCGGGAGCGGCTCGAGGTAGGTGTTGAGCAGCTTGGTGAGCTCCCGCCACTCCTCGACCGCCGGGATGATGGCGTGCTGGTCGCGAAGACCGCGGAGCACGCGAGCGTCTGTCGAGTAGCCCGTCTTGCCCTTGCGGCCCTTGTCGAGGCCGAGGCGCTCGAAGAGGACCTCGGCCAGCTGCTGCGGCGAGCCGATGGTGAACGGGCCACCGGCCAGGCGGGTGATGTCGTCGGCCAGCTCGTCGATGCGGTCGCGCACGCGCGCCGTGATCTCGCCGAGCCGGTACGGGTCCATCTTGACCCCGGCGGTCTCCATCTGCGCGAGCACGCGTACGAGCGGCAGCTCGATCTCCCGGAACAGCCGCTCGAGGCCGAGCTCCACGAGGCGCGGCCGCTGGGTCTCGGCCACCCGCCACGTGAGGGTGGCGCGGGTGGCCGCGGCGGCCTCGGACCCCGGTCCCTCGACGAGCTGCGCGCCGTCGTCGGCGCCGGCGAGCGCGAAGAGCGTGCGCTCCTTCTCCGGCCGCTCCGGCGCCAGCAGGTATGCGGCCACAGCCGTGTCGAAGGCCGGCCCGACGGGAGCGTTCACGAAGCCGGGCTGCGCCTTGGCGTCGTGCGCGACGACGTGGCCGGCCAGCAGCCAGAGCGAGGCCGCGCGGCCGGCGTCGCCGGGTGCCACCAGGCAAACGTCGCCGCCGGCGTGGGCGGCGACGGCCAAGCCTTCGCCGCCGTCGCCGCGAGGCTCGAAGGCAAGAGCCGCCTCGCCCTTCTCGAGCATCGCCGCCACGGGGCCGACGTCCGGCTCGACCGCAAGATGCACGAGCCCGCCGGTGAGGGCGGGCGCGGCGGGGGCCGCGGCGGGCAGGGCCGCCTCCCCGGAGATCTCCTTGAGGCGGCGGCGCAGGTTGCGGAACTCGAACCGCTCGAAGACGGCGTCCAGGGATTCGACCGGAAGCCGGTAGCCGCAGGTCGTGACGAGGTCGACCAGATCGTGCTCGAGCGGCACGTCCAGGACCATGGTCGCCAGCTGCAGCGAGAGTCGCGCGGCCTGCTCGTGCTCCTGCAGCAGGGCGCGCCGCTTGTCGGACTTGACCTCGTCGAGCCGCCGGTAGAGCTGCTCGATCGAGCCGAACTGCTGCAGCAGTTGGGCCGCCGTCTTCTCACCGATGCCGGGCACGCCGGGGATGTTGTCCGAGCTGTCGCCCTTGAGGCCGATGTAGTCGGGGATCTGCGCCGGCGTGACGCCGAAGCGCTCGAGCACGGCGGACGGCGTGTAGATCTTGACGTCCGTGACGCCGCGGCCGGTGCTCATCACCCAGATGTCGTCGTCCACGACCTGCATGGCGTCCCTGTCGCCGGTGACCACGATGGAGGGGACGCCCTGGCGCTTGGCCTCCTCCGCAAGCGTGCCGAGGATGTCGTCGGCCTCGTAGCCGGGCTTGACCAGGTTGGCGATGCCGAACGCATCCATGAGCTCCGGCAGCAGCGGCCACTGGGCGGACAGCCCCTCGGGCATGTGCGGACGCTGGGCCTTGTACTGCTCGTAGAGGTCATCGCGGAAGGTCTTCTCGCGCGCGTCCCAGGCGCAGACGATACAGGCGGGCCGGTACTCGGAGACGACCTTGAGCAGCATCTGGCTGAGTCCGAAGAGCGCGTTGGTGGGCTGCCCGGCCTGGGTGGTGATGGATTCGGGCAGCGCGAAGAACGCCCGGAACGCGAGGCTGCTGCCGTCGAGCAGGAAGAGTCGGTCGAAGAGGTGCGGGTCGGCCATGCCGCGATTCTACGTCACGCGGCGGGCGCGAGCTTCGCCGGGATCAGCGTGCGACTGTCACTCTGCGTACGGAGGGGACTCGTTGAGCACCAGCCAGTACAGGCCGAGCTGGTTGACCGCCTCCATGAACTGCGTGAAGTCCACCGGCTTGCGGATGTAGCTGTTGGCGCCCAGGTCGTAGCTGCGCGCGAGGTCGCTCTCGACGTTGGACGAGGTGAGGATCACGACGGGCAAGCGGCGAGTGCGCGCGTCGGCACGTAGCCGTTCCAGGACCTCGAGGCCGCCCACCTTGGGCAGCTTGAGGTCGAGCAGCACGAGGTTCGGCGTGTCGCGCAGGTCCCGGCCGGAGTAGCTCCCGGTGGCGAACAGGTACTCCAGCGCCTCGGCGCCGTCACGGACCACGTCGACCCTGTTGGCGACACGGTTGCGACGCAGCGCGCGCAGCGTGAGCTCCACATCGTCATCATTGTCTTCGACGAGAAGGATCAAGCGCTGTTCTTTCATCCACCCTCCCCTCGGGTCCCCAGCGTGAACCACACCGTGGCTCCCTTACCCGTTGTGCCCTCCGCCCAGACACGGCCCCCGTGCCTGCGCACGATGCGCTGGACGGTGGCGAGGCCGATGCCGTTGCCCGGGAACTCGTCGTCGCCGTGCAGGCGGTTGAAGGGAGCGAACAGCTTGTCGGCGTACTGGGCGTCGAAGCCGGCGCCGTTGTCGCGCACGAAGAACACCCGCTCCTCCCCGTGTGCCTCCGCTCCAACGTCGATCCGGGCGCCCGCGGTGCGCGACGTGAACTTCCACGCGTTGCCGAGCAGATTGCGCAGCGCCACCTCGAGCAGCTGGACGTCACCGTCGGCGGTCAACTTCGGCGCCACGGTGAATTCGACCCGCCGCCCGGGGTCGTCTTCGCCGAGCTCGCGGCCGATGGAACGCGCCAGCGCCGAGACGTCGACCCGCTCCCAGGTCATGTCCCGGCGTGTCATGCGCGACAGCATGAGGAGGTCGTCGATGAGGCGCGCCATGCGCTGTGAGGCCGCGCGGATACGCCTGAGGTAGTCCGCGGCATCGCCCTTGAGGTCGTGCCCGTAGTCCTCGAGCAGCGCCAGGCTGAAGCCATCCAGCGCACGCAGAGGCGCACGCAGGTCGTGCGACACCGAGTAGCTGAACGCCTCGAGCTCGGCGTTGGCCGCTTCGAGCTCGTCGGTACGCGCGCTCACGCGCCGCTCGAGGTCGGCGTTGAGCGCCTCCAGTTGCCGTTCGGCCTTGCGCCGGGCGTGCTCACGGCCCGCCGCCTCGATGGCGAACCCGACGTCGGCGGCGAGCCGCTCCAGCAGGCCGACCTCCTCGACGTCGAACCGCCCCGGCTCGGAGGAGTAGATCGCGAGCGCCATGTCGTGGTGGCCGTCGATGACGATGGGTACGGCCGCCGATGAGCGCAGGCCGTGCGCCTCCGCCGTCGCCGCGAACGGCGCCATGCGCGGGTCCGCGGCGATGTCGGGGCAGGTGTCGCTGCGCCCCTCACCCAGTGCGATCCCCATGGTGCCCGGCCGATCCGTGGGCACGCGCACCTCCGCGGCGATCTCCGCGGCCGCGCCCTCGACGCCGGCGGAGGCCAGGACCTGGACGGTCCCGTTGCGACGCCTCTTCCCGACCCAGGCCACCCGGAACCCGCCCTCTTCCACGGCGATCCGGCACACCTTCTCGTAGAGGCGCTCCGGGTCGCGCTCCTCGGGGATCGCCTCGGTCACCGCGCTGAGCACCTGGTACAACCGCGACAGCCGGGCGAGGCGGACGACGTTGGCCCGGCGCTCGGTGACGTCCTCGATGATCATGAGGACGCTGTCCGGGGAGGCGTCTTCGCCGCGCATGAGCGCGAACGATGCGCTGGCGTGGATGCGCGCGCCATCCTTGCGCACGAAGGGCAGGTCGAGCCCCGAGAACTGCTCGCCGGCGAGGAGGCGCTCCTGCAGGGCATCGGCCTGAGCCATCGAGTCCGCCGGGATGAACGGCTGCGGCTCGCCGACCACCTCTTCGGCGCTCCAGCCGAAGATGGCCGCCGCGGCCGGGTTCCACAGCTGGATGCGATGATCGCCGCCGAGGGCGACCATCGCGAGCGGCGACGCCATGACCGTCGCCTCGAACCGCTGGGACAGCCGGACCAGCCTCGCCTCGGCCGAGCGCTGCTCGGTGATGTCGAGGACGATGAGCGCGAACTGCCCGCGGCGCGGCGACAGGACCTGCTGGTCGAGGTACCGCCCCAGCCCCGGCGCCCACATCTCGAAGCGCTCGGCCTCGCCCGTCAACGCGACCTGGCCGAACCGCTGGACCAGTCCGCTCTCTGCAAGCCCGGGAATGACGTCGAGGCCGCGCCTGCCGACCAGATCGGCCGCGGCCAGCCCCGTCTGCGCTTCGAAGGCGGGGTTGGCGGCGAGGATGACGAAGTCCACGGGTTCGCCGGCCTCGTCGACGATGACCTCGTGGAGCGCGAAGCCGCTCGTCGCGCTCTCGAACACAGTCCTGTAGCGCTCCTCGCTGTCACGCAGCGCCACGTCCGCCGCCTTGCGCTCGCCAATGTCGCGGACGACCTCGAGGAAGTACTCCTCCCCCTCGACGTCCACGATGCTGAGACCGACCTCCACCGGGAACTCGACCCCGTCGCTGCGGCGGTGCACGCTCTCGAACGTCAGATGGCCACCGGCCTCATCGAGTTGCCGCGTCCGGTCCGCCACGGTGACTCCGGGCTGCGGCACGCGGAAGGTGTCGACGTCTGTGCCGACCAGCTCGTCGCGCGAATAGCCGTAGGTGGCGAGCGCGTAGTCGTTGGCCTCGACGACCTTGTTGTCACGGTCGACGAGCAGCACGATCTCCTTCGCCTCGCGCATGAGCGCCGCGTACCGTGCCTCGACGCGGCGCCGCTCACGCTCCGCGCCGACCACGTCGCGCAGGCTGCGTGCCTCGCGGCTGCGCCAGTACAGGAGAAGCAGCACGCCGGCGAGGACGACGATGCCGACGACCCAGGCGAGCGTCGCGAGCGCCCGGTCCCGGATCGGCTGATCGATGACCCCGAGGTCCTGTTTGGCCACGAGGTACCAGGGCGTGCCGGCGATCTTGCCGACGGCGGCCAGGACCGGCACGCCGCGATAGTCCACGCCCTGTACGACCCCCTTGCTCCCGCGGACTGCCATCACGGCGGGCAGTCGGGTGTCGCTCAAGGGGCGCGAGACGGGCCGGGATGCAAGTCCACCGGCGCCGGAGGGGTTCAGCGAGACCACGCGGTCGCCGCGCACCTCGGCGAGGATGCTCTGTCCCGTCTTCAGCGAGGGCGGCCAGATCTGCAGCAGCGGGAACAGGACGGCCTGCGCATCCTCGTGAAGGATGACCGCTCCCGGCGAGCCAGACGCCGTGCGCGCACCCAGCGGGGCGGCGAAGTCGATGACGATCCGGCCGTCGGTGTCGAGGTAGAGGTCTGAGAACGCCGCGGCTCCGGTGCGCAGGGCCTCGGCTGCGAGGGCACGGTCCCGGACGCTCGCCGGCGCCGCCCCAGCCGGTGACTCCCCGACGGTCTTCAGGGTCGCGTCGACGACGGTGATCGAGTCGACCCCGTGTCCGAGACGGAAGAGGTTCAGGTCGGATCGCAACTCGCGCGGCAGGGGACCGGAGGCGCCGCTGCCGACGTAGACCCCCAGCGACCTGGCGATACCCGGCGCCGTCGCCAGCAGTCTCACGTCGTGCTCCTCGTCCAGGAACCAGCGCGTGACCTGGTCGCTCTGGACCTTCTGGACCGCGAGGAGAGTCCCGGAGCTCCCCGCCCGCATGTCGCGGGACTGCCGCGCGAAGATGCCCCAGCCGAACAGAGACACGCCGACGGCCAGCGCAAGGAAGATCACGGCTGGGACGACGAGGCCACGGCCGTACCGTGGGCGCGCGGCCACGTGCCGCTCCGCAGCGGCCGCGACTACTCCTCCGCGCGCCTCCTCGCCTTCGCCGCCGTTCACGCTCCTCTTCCGTCCCCAGATAGCCCTGCGCAGCCAGGAGCCTCCTGTCGGCGGCGCCGGCCCAGGCCGGCCGCGCCCGTCCTCACGACCGCTGCTTCACCAACAGTACCCGGGTGCCCATCGGCCCGCACGTGTAGTGCACTGCGTCCGTCAGCGAGCGCATGAAGTGGATGCCTCGTCCGCTGGTCGCCGCGTCGGGCGGCGCGCAGATCGGCGTCGCCGCCATCCCCGCGCCGCCGTCGACGACCTCGACGGCGACTTCGTCCTCGTAGCAGAAGAACCGCACGCGCACGTCGTCGTCCGCCCCGTGCGGCGACCCGTGGACGACCGCATTGGCGAGCGCTTCGGCGACCGCGACGCTGAGCTCGAAGAGCTCGGTGCCCTCCAGGCCCGCGACCTCGGCGAAGGCGGCGACGCGGCGGCGCGCAGCGCGCAGCTGGCGGGTGGTGGCCGGGAACGTGAACTCGTGCTCCCAGCGCGGCCGGTCGGGAGCGCGCAGCGGAGCGTCCGCGTCGCCCCCCGGGGGGCCGGGCGCCGGAGGAACGGCACGCATGAGGCCGGCGCCGGCGAGCGCCGCCCGGGCGTCGGGCTCCTCGACCGCCACGACCAGCTCTCCGCCGGCCGACTCGAACGCGGAGGCCGCGGCGCGCAGCGCCGTGAGCCCGCGGTCGTCCATGGGCTCCCAGGGATCGAGGTCGACCACGACCTCGGACGCCCCGGAGCCGAGGCAGCGCCTGACCTCTCTGGGGAGGTCGGCCTCGAGGCGGCTACCGTCGACGCCTCCGCAGTGGATCACGCAGACCTCGCTCCGGACCTCTGTGCTGACGGCTGGACCCCGGTCGGTCAAGCGGATCAGTCCTGCGCCGGGCGAGCGTCGCTGTCGTACGCCACCGGAGGCTCGAACCGGCAGTCCTCCTGGCCGGGCCATCCGCCGAAGGGGTACGTGCAGTGCATCTGGTGCACCTGCTCGCCGACGTCGTCGAAGCGCGCGTGGATGCGTTCGACGATCTCGTCGGTCATGGTGAAGGAGCGAACGCCCTCGCTGAACGCCTGGCGCAGCGCATCCATGCGCAGCTCGAGTTCGTCAAAGTCGGCGCGCCACTGCTGCACGTCCCCGGACGCGGGGTGGCGCAGATTACGGGTCTCACTCATGCTCGTGCCTCCAAGCCGTCTGAGGATCGATCGTCCCCACGGTCGTACACGCTCATACCCTCCGGGAGTGTCCCGTACACGACCGCGCGAGGCTGGCGCCGCTCTCAAGCGGCCCGCCGTCGCCACCGTTGTACACTCCGCCGGAGGACCGGCGCGGGGCCGGACCACGGACACCGGAGGTCGCACCATGGGAGCACGAGAGTATGCACGCGGACGCCGCGTCATGGCCCGGCTGCCGCACGGCGGCGACCTGCTGGCCGAGATCGCCGCCGTGGCCGAAGCGCATGGCATGGACGCGGCGGAACTGCGCGCCATCGGCGCGCTGCAGACCGCCCGCCTCGCCTTTTACGACCAGACGTCGCACGAGTACGGGGAGTTCGCCGTGGACGCGCCGGTCGAGCTCGCAGGGCTGCTCGGCAACGTCTCGCGCCGCGACGGAGCGACCGCCGTGCACGCCCACGCCACCCTCGCCGGGCACGACGGCGCCTGCGTCGGCGGGCACGTGGCCCCGGGCTGCGTGATCTTCGCCTGCGAGCTGATCCTGCAGGAGCTCGTCGGCGAGCCACTCGAGCGGGAGCTCGACGAGGTCACCGGGCTGCCGCTCTGGCGCGGCCTCTGACGACGTCCGTACGCGGGCGCGCCGAGAGGGCGGTGGTGAGGGGAGAAGGTGGTGTCGGAAGGGGGACTTGAACCCCCATGAGGTTATGCCCTCACTAGGCCCTCAACCTAGCGCGTCTACCAATTCCGCCATTCCGACACTGAGGGACCGCGATTATAGGCGGTCCCGAGCCGGGCGGTCAACGCGAGCCCGGCCGGCGTGGTTCATGACGATGGGCGGGCCCGCGTGATGCAGCCCGCCCATCGGCGGCGCCCCCTTCATCTGCCTCCAAGAGCCCGAGGCCGTGGTCTGCAGAGACCGTGGCGCCGACTGAGCTTTCGCCAGCAGTATAGGCCGGGGCTCCGAGGTGGTACAACGTTGCTGCACCGCGCAACAACCTCGACCGGAGGGCCCTCGATGCCAGCTCGCATCCTCGTCGGCAGCTGCTCCTGGACAGACCCCACGCTCATCACCTGCGGGCGCTTCTACCCCTCCGGTGTGACCAGCGCCGAGGCGCGCCTGCGCTACTACGCGGACCAGTTCGAGATCGTCGAGGTCGACTCCACGTACTACGCGCCGCCGTCGGTCCGCAACAGCGAGCTCTGGGTGGCGCGCACGCCGCCCGGCTTCGTGTTCGACCTCAAGGCCTTCGGGCTCCTCACCCACCACCCAGCCGTCGCCGAGCGCCTGCCGGACTGGCTCCGCGCCGCGCTCCCGGACGAGGCGCGCGGCAAGCGCAACCTCTACGCCAGGGACTTCTCGTCCGCCGACCTGGAGAAGGTCTGGCAGCTCCACCGGGACGCGCTGGAGCCGCTGGCCGCGGCCGGCAAGCTCGGCGCCGTGCTGTTCCAGTTCCCGCCGTGGTTCGTGCGCTCGCGCGAGAACCGCGAGTACCTGCGCGACCTGCCCGCCCGGCTGCCGGGCTGTCCGGTCGCGGTGGAGTTCCGCGGCGGCGGATGGATGACCGCCGAGTCCGCCGCCGACACCCTGCGGCTGCTCGAAGACTCCGGTCTGGCCTACGTGGCCGTCGACGAGCCGCAGGGTTTCGCGAACAGCACGCCGCCGCTGGCCGCGGCGACGGCGCCGCTCGCGGTGGTCCGGCTCCACGGACGCAACGCCGACACCTGGGAGAGCCGTACCGGGGCGGCCTCGGACCGCTTCAAGTACCTGTACGGCGAAGGCGAGCTCCAGGAGTGGGTCCCGCGCGTGCGCGAGCTCGCCGCGCAGACACGGTCGGTGCACGTCCTCTTCAACAACAACTACGAAGACTGGGGTATGCAGAACGCGCGGCGGATGGCCCACCTGCTCGGAGTCGGCACGCAGCCGCCCCAGGCGCAGCTCGAGCTCAGCTGAAGGCGAAGCCGGCGGCGAAGATGTCCCGGCAAGCCTCGGACACGCCCCGGGACGACCGGAGGTTCCGTCAAGCCGGCGGCGTGAGGAGCTCCCGCATCTGCGCGTCGACGCTCGCGCCCCAGCGCGCGAACTCGGCGAAGAACGCCTCGCACGGTACGGCCTGCTCGGGCACGAAGACACCCGGGCCGGCGATGTCGCCGCGCGCCAGCATGCGCGCCACGATGGCCGGCGGGATGCCCGTGTCCACATCGCCGCCGCCGGCGCCGTACTCCTTATGCGCCGGGACGGTGGCGCGCACGCGCCACTCCACCCGGCGCCCGTCCTTGAGGCCGCGGACGACGCCCAGCAGATAGTCGACATCGTCGAGCACCACGTCGGTGGGCCGCGGGATCTCGCTCACGACCTTGAGGAGCACGTCGCGCGGCCGCACGTGCACGCCCTTGATCTCGACCTCGTCGGTGCGCGTCATGCCGATGGTGTTGAGGAACCGCATCTGGCCGGTGAACTCGGCCGGCAGCGAGAGCTTGAACGTCGCCGACTTGAGCCCCTGGTCCTTCCACGTGTGCCAGAAGGTGAACGGCTCTGAGTGGATCGTGTAGTGCGCCTCGAGCGTGCCGGCCGGCTGGCCGAAGTCCAGGTCCTCGAGGCCTTCGCCGCCGGTGATGTCCATCACCCAGTGGCCGTCGATGAGCTCGGGAGCCACCACGCTGAACTCGTCGCACAGCGTCTCGAGGGAGTACGGCACGACCCAGCCGTCGTAGCCGCTCCAGTCGGTGTCGTCGACGTTGCCGCACAGAGCGTGCGCCTCCTCGACCACGTCCAGCCGCTCGGCGCCGTACTTGGCGAGCACGTTGGTGACGCCGGGGGCGCCGCCCATGGCGATGACTGCGGTGACGCCGGCGCGCCGGAACTCCTCGTGCAGCTCCACCTGCTGCTTGGTGACGTGGAAGAGGCCGCCCATGTCGGTGTAGTGCACGCCCGCCGCGGCCGCGGCGTGCATGACGGTGATGTTCCAGAAGTGCTGCGTGGCGTTGACCATGGCGTCGCAGCCGGCGATGGCGGCCTGCACGCTCTCCTGGTCACGCGCGTCGACGAAGCGGCCCGCGGCCTTGCCGCCACCGTGGCTGGCGGCCACGTCACGGGCCTGCTCCTCGTTGTAGTCCCCGACCACGACCTCGGTGACGTCGGGGCTCAGCCCGAGCTCCTTGACGGCCCAGCGACCCATGGCGCCGGCACCCACGACGGCGATCTTCATCTTCCCCTCCTGCACCTTCGGACGACCTGCTGCCTGCGCCCGAGCCTAGAAGACTCGCCGGGGGAAGTACAGACGGCTATCATGAGCAGGCGGAACGTCGCTCCACCCCCTCTCGCAAGGATGGTGACCTTGGTCAGGTACGGTCTCGACGAGCACGACTGGCAGGCGCTCGAGGATGAGGTCCTCGGCCTGTTCACGGCGCTGCTCCGGATAGACACGACCAACGGCAACGAGACCGAAGCGGCCCTCGTGGTGCAGGCCTATCTCGCCGCCAACGGCATCGCGAGCGAGCTCGACGGCGAGCTTCCCGACCGTCAGAGCCTGGTGGCCCGGCCGGTCGGCGACCGGCCGGGCCACACGCTGACCATGATGGGCCACCTTGACGTCGTGCCTGCGGACGCCGGCGAGTGGAGCGTGCCGCCCTTCGCCGGCGTCGTCAAAGACGGGTTCGTCTGGGGCGTGGGCACCACCGACATGAAGAACCAGGTGGCCGCCGAGGCGGTCGCCCTCGCCCGGCTCAAGCGCTCCGGCGCGTCGTTCGCCGGCACGGTCAAGTTCGCCGCCACCGCGGACGAAGAGGTCGGCGAGTTCTGTGGCGTCCAGTGGCTCTGCGAGCACCGTCCCGACGCCCTGCGCGCCGACTACCTCCTCAACGAGGGGATGGGCGGGCTCTGGCTGCCGGTGGACGGCCACAAGGTCTTCCTTCTCGCCGTCGGCGAGAAAGCGTTCGCGCAGTTCCGCATCCGGACCCGCGGCCGCGGCGGCCATGGGTCGGTGCCGGAGAAAGAGCGCAGCGCCGTGATCGACCTCGCCCGCGCCGTCACGGCGCTCGGCCTCGCCGACCCGCCGGCGATCGTCTCGGGCACGACGGCGCGCTTCATCGACGTGCTCGTGCCCGACACGGCGCTCGCCGCGCGCCTCAAGGACCCGGCCACGGCGCGCGCCGCCGGCGCCGAGCTCCGGCGCCTGGACCCGGTCGTGGCCGGGCTCATCGAGCCGCTCTTCGGCGCCACGCTCACCCCCACCGTGCTCGCCGCCGGCAAGGCCGTGAACGTCATCCCCACGCGGGCCGAGGCGCTGGTCGATTGCCGCATCCTCCCCGAGATGACCCACGACGACGTCAGCGAGTACGTGGCGACCGTCCTCAACCCCCTCGGCATCGAGTGGGAGTTCGAGTGGGTCGACGTCACCACGCCCAATGCCTCGGCCTCCCCCACGCCGTTCAGCGAGAGCATCGCGCGCGTGCTGCGCCGGGACGTCCCCGAGGCGGTCCTGGCGCCCATGACCTCAGGCAGCTTCACCGACTCGCGCTGGGTGCGCGAGGCGTTCCCCGACTGCGTCGCCTACGGGTTCGCGCCGTTCCTCGCCGAGAGCTTCCACGCCATGGACGGGGGGCGCGACCACGAACCCGACGAGCGCATCCTGGTCGAGGACGTGACCTACCAGGCGCTCTTCTTCGAGCGACTCGTGAGAGACCTGCTCGCGTGACCCCGCTGCCGTCCGCCGACCTCCTGCACGACCGGTTCCGCGGCGCGCTGCTCGGCCTCGCCGCCGGCGAGGCCCTAGGCGCGCCGGCCGAGTTCCTCACCGCCGAGCAGGTCGTCGAGAAGTACGGCGTCATCACCGAGATGATCGGCGGCGGTGTCTACGAGGTCGCCCCCGGCGAGATCACCGACGCCACCGAGATGATGCTCTGCCTCGCCGAGAGCCTCGCCGACAACGGCCGCTTCGAGCCCGAGGACATCATGGCTCGCTACGGCGACTGGCTGGCGAGCCACCCGCGCCACGTGAGCCTCACGGTGCGCGCCGCCCTCATCAGCTACCGCTCGGGCACGCACTGGGACGTGGCCTCACGGCGCGCCTTCGAGATCCTCGGCGGGCCCACGGCCGGCAACGGCAGCCTCATCCGCTGCGCCCCGGTCGGCCTGCTCTACAGCGGCGACGCCCCGACCCGCCACGAGCTGTCCCACCGCGAATCCACGCTCACGCACTTCGACCGGCTCGCCGGCTGGTCGTGCGCCGCCTTCAACGACCTGCTCACGGCGGCGATGGCCGACGACCTCATCGAGGAGATCCCGGCCATAGCCCACACCTTCGACTTCGAGGACAAGCGCGTGAGCGCCGTGCTCCGGGATACCCCGGCGGCCGAGGCGGAGGAGATCATCAGCTCCTCCTTCGTCCTCGACACGCTGCAGACGGCCCTCTGGATGGCGCTGCACGGCGCCGACTTCGAGCATGCGGTGACGATGGCCGTGAACATGGGCAACGACGCGACGGCGGCCGGCGCCGTGACCGGCGCGCTCGCAGGCGCCATGTACGGCGAGTCCGCCATCCCGGCGCGCTGGCTGGAGGCGCTCACGGTGCGCGACCGCGTCTCCCGGGTCGCCGACCGGCTCGCCACCCTCGTCCTCGCCGGCTGACCGGCGCGTGGCGCCCCTCCGCTTGGCCCTCTCCGCCGCACGGGCAGCCGTCCCGCGCCCCCGTCGCGCCGCGGTTGCGTTCAGTCCGTTCACTCAGTAGTTTACGTTCTTGCTGTTGAACGGACGAGGGGAGAGAGACCGCCGATGCGCGCCGAGATGACCACGGAGCAACGCGAGCTCATCGAGGAGTTCGGGCTGCTCCAGGAGCAGATGGGCGGCACGCGCATGACCGGGCGGGTCTCCGGCTGGCTCCTCCTCTCCGACCCCCCCGTCCAGTCGCTGACCGAGAT
>Ga0302322_100003177_pt1 | contig 14049 bp, 6 predicted proteins | sample Fen_T0_2_FD_203757 | JGI IMG/M metagenome (GOLD analysis project Ga0302322, IMG submission 203757) | Peat permafrost microbial communities from Stordalen Mire near Abisko, Sweden - Fen_T0_2 | ecosystem: Environmental > Terrestrial > Soil > Wetlands > Permafrost | place: Sweden: Abisko... | reverse complement strand
CGCATACATCGCCTCGACCCGGGTTTGCGGCAGCGCGAACTCGCCCTCGTTGTTCAGGCGCACCGTGTATTCGACCTGCCACTTGCCCTTCGGCACATACTGGTAATAAGCGCGGAAGGCCTCGAAACCGCTCTCCTCGTGACTCGGCCAGACCCAGCCGCGCCGCTGTTCACCGCCGGTCGCCAGTTGCGAGTCGCGCGCCAGGCCGCGCGAGAGGATGGTGGCGCCGCCCGGCACCGGGTCGTTCACCGCTACCCAGGTCATGTCGCTTTGCGCCTCCAGTTCCAGGCGCACCCGCAGCACGTCGCCCTTGGAGAGCACGCCGGCCTGCTTGCGCTGCAGCACCTCCACCGTCTTGTTGATCCGGAAGCCGGACCAGAACGGCGCCTTCAGCGGCACCGCGGCGCGCGCCTGCACCATCACCCAGGGCTGGCCCGCGCCCTGGTGGGTGACGGTCAGCGGCGCCGTGGCGTAGTTGGGCGGCCAGGGCAGTTGCATGGTCTGCTCGGTGGGGCGGCTGGCCGCCGCGCCCTTGGGCCAGTCCACGCTACGGGTTTCCGCCGCCAGCGTGGCGCTGGAGCTGCCCGCCACCGGGGTGCGCTCGAAGCGGCCGGCGAAGGCGCGGATCGCCAGCGCGCCCCAGGCGTTGGCCACGGTGGTGCTCCAGGCGCCCTTGCGCTGGCGCAGGATCGCGCCGCGCGCCATCCGCGGCAGGCTGTCGTCCCACTCGCGCGCATCCACGCCCAGGCGCAGGGCGCGCAGGGCGTTGCTGTCGGGCGAGCTCATCAGCCACCACCAGTTGTCGTTGCGCTCGGTGGAGAAGTTGAGCGTGGTGCCGTGCAGGTCCATGCGGGTGCGCACCAGGCGGCGCGCCTCGGCGAGCAGGCGCGGCTGCTCGGCGATGCCGGTCTGCCTGGTCAGGATGCTGAGCCAGTCGAGCAGGCTGGTGGTGGGCAGGGCGTTCGGGTCGATGCGCAGGTCCTTGACCCAGGCGGCGCGGAAGCGGTTGGTATAGGCCAGGGCGTTCAGCGCCAGCAGCTTGCGCGCGTCCAGGTCGGGGCGCGGCGACCAGTCGCCATAATCGCTGGCGCGGCCCTCGACGTAGTCGGCGAGCGCGGCTTCCATGCGCGCCAGCGCCGGGCCCTGCAGGGTGCGGGTCTCGTGGGCCATCACCACCAGGTAGGCGGTCAGCGTCAGGCTGCCCTGGCGCATGTCGGTCCAGTACTTGGCGAAGCCGCGGGCGTCGAGGTACTGGTCGAGCTGACGGGTGATACGGCTCCAGCGCTCTTTCTCGTCCAGCACCACCGCAACCGACACCTGCTGTTCCAGGCAGGCATGCGGGTAGTCGATCGCAAAGCGCTTGACCCCATCCAGGCTGCCCACCAACGAATCGGCTAGGGTCACGCTGACCGCGCCGCGCCCAGGCAGGGCGTCGCGCGGCAGGGCCACCGGCAGGCTGTAGCTGCCGGTCACCTGCGCCAGGGTGGCCTGCTGCACCGTCACCGGCACGGCGGTGACGATTTTCTGGGTGAACTTCAGGCCGTCCTGGTTCTGCTTGCTCGCGTCGCTGACCGTGAAGGTCCAGTCGATGCGCTCGGCGCCGGCCGGCACGCTGAAGAGCCAGCCGGTATCGAGGTCGGTCTTGCCGCCCAGGCGCGCGGTCTCGCTATGTTCGGGCAGCGCCTTTTGCACGCCGCCGAACCAGGCCACCGGTTTCGCGGTGAAGCTCACTTCCAGCGGCGCGGCCTCGGTATTGCGCAGGGTCACCCCGGCGCGGAAGCTGTCGCCCTCGCGCATCAGCGGCGGCAGGCCGGCGACGATCTGCAGCGGCTTGGTGGAACGCACGCTGGTCTCGCCGGTGCCGAACTTGTCGCTGCCGGCGCTGGCCACCGCGACGATGCGGAACTCGGAGAGCGAGTCGTTGAGTGGCACTTCGACTTCGGCGTTGCCCTGGGCATCCACCTTGACGCGGGTCTGCCAGAGCAGCAGGGTGTCGAACAGTTCGCGCAGGGTGGCGGCTTCTTCGGCGGCGCCTCCGGGTGCTGCCTTGGGGGCAATCATGGCGGCAACCCGCGCGGCGGGGGCAGGTGGGGGCGGTGGTGCCAGGGCGAACTCCGCAGCCCGCACGCCAAGATTGGAACCTGCGGGATTCGTTGTCGGATCAACGGGCGATTGCCGCAGCAACTTGGCCAGCGACGTCATTCCCGCCACCTGGTAACCGCGCTTGCGCAGCAGTGCCGCGAGCGCGTCCCAAGAACCGTTGGCCTTGAGTTGCAAAAGCGCCTCGTCTACGGCAGCGACGATCACTTCGCTGCCGGGCACAGCCTTGCCCGCGCCGTCGCGCACCTGGATGCGCACCTTGGCCTTTTCGCGCGGCCGGTACATGGCCTTGTCGGCGGCCACAGTGACGTTGAGCTTGAACACATCCGGATTGACCGTGAAACCGGCAACGCCGAATACCAGTTGCGGCGCACCGGGGTCGAAGGTGGCGCCGGCTTCCGGCTTGACGGGGTTCTCGGTGCGTCCGCTCAAGGCGGTCACCGAGACGTAGATGTTGGGTGCGTAGTCGCCGCGCACCGGCACGTCGATCACGTTCACCGCCGACTCGAAACGCCGCACGCTGGTCTCCAATATGCCCTCGCGCTCTATCGCCACCAGCACCGTGGCCGGGGCGAAGGGCAGGCGCACCTGCACATGGGCGGTGTCGCCCGGGGCGTACTGGTGCTGGTCAGGCAGGACGGCCACGCCGTTGTCGCTGTTGGGCATGCGGAACAGGCCGCCCGCCACCCACAGGCCTTGCGTCGCCTGCGCCAGGTTCTGCTGCGCGTCGCGAGCGCTGGCGGTGAGGACCAGCGAGCCGGCTTCATGGATATTGAGCCGGCAACGCACGATGCCGCGCTCGTCGGTCTTGCCCGCGCACAGGTTGGGCAGGTCCTTGACCTCGGTGCTGGTCTTGTAGGTGACGCGTCCGCCGGGCTGGTACTGCGGCTCATAGGTGGTCTGGGTGACCTTGCCGTCGACATTCACCGCTACACCGGGCATCAGCTGGCCGAGCGGCGAGAGCGCCAGCACCTGGATGTCCAGCGGCTCCTTGATGTCGCCCCAATACGGGCTCTTGATGCCCAGCAGCACGGCCGAAGGCCACAGGCGCACGGTTTGCGCGACCGTCTGGGTCTCGCCGTTCGCGTCGGCGAATTCCATTTCCACCAGCAGGTCGGTGGGTCGCTCGACTTTCGGCAGCTTGTCTATCACCACCCTTGCTTCGCCTTTGGCATTGAGTTGCACGGCAAGCTTGTCGACCAGCACCTTGGTTTCCGGCGGGAAATAGCCGCGCCGCAAGCCTTCATCGGCGGCGAAGGGGAAGCTGAAATTCTCATAGCCTGGAAAGCGCACCCAGGCGGTGCGGGTGGCGGCCTTGATGTGCACGTTCTGCGCCACCCCGCCGCCGGACAGGTAGTTCAGTTTCAGGTCCAGGGGCACCGATGTGGGCAGGATCTGCGGCTGGGTCGGGCCAGTCACCTCGGCCTTCATGGTCGGCAGGCGGAATTCCTCGACGCGGAATTCGCCACCGCTCTGGCTCACCAGGCCGCGGCCGCCGGCCAGTTCCACGATGACGCCGTAGTTGCCCAGCTTGGCGTCCTGCGGGATCTGCCAGGTGGCGTCGGCGCTGCCGTTGGCGTCGAACTTCACCGGCACGCTCCACCTCTGGCCGGTGGCGCGGTGCACCACCTGGATTTGCGCCTGGCGCGTCTTGTCGCCGGAATCCGCCAGTGGCACCTGCGCCAGTCCGCGCATCACCTCGTCGCGCAGGAAGGTCTGCATGTGCACCGTCTCGCCGGCGCGGAACAGGGGGCGGTCGAGCACGGTGTGGGCAATCGCGCCGCTGTTGTTGCGGCTGATGTCGTTGCTCCAGAAGTAGAACGCTCCCTGCCAGTCGGTCAGGGTAAAGCCCAGGTCGTCGCCAAGGCGTGCGCTGACCAGGGAGAAATTCTGTCCGCTCTGGCAGTACTCTCCCATTGCATCGGATGTCAGGTTCACCTGCGCGCGCCCCTGGGCGTCGGTGACGCCTTGCCATAGTTGCTTGCCGCTGCAGTGGGTGATGCGGACTGTCGCGCCGGCCACCGGCAGGCCGCGGTCCAGGCTGGTGACCCAGACCAGCGAGTTCTCCTTGCCGTGGCGGTATTGCACCGACAGGTTGGTGACCAGGGCGGCATAGACGTCGTTGGGATGGCGTCCCTCGGCCTGGCGTAGGCGCACGCTCTGCGTTTCGACGAAGTACAGGCCGGATTTCGGCAGGTCCAGGTAGACGGTTTCGCGGGTCTTTTCGGCCTGCCGGCGTGTCAGGGTTCTGGCCTCGACCGGGGCGTTGTCGGCGATCAGAGGCGTGCGGCGGGAATTTTCGTCATAGCGCGGGTAAGAGAAATAGCGCTGCATGGCGCGCAATACGGCTGCATCGTCGCCGGTGGCGATGGTTTGCACCCGTACCGGCAGGCGCGTCTCGATGTTTTGCAGCGCAATCGGCACCTGGTGATGCCAGTTGCGCTCGACGACGCCGAAATCGCCGGGGAAGGCCAGCCCGGGCGGCATGTCGCTGATCGCCAGCGGGATGCTGCGAGGCGCGCCGTCGCCCAGGCGCCGGCCGTCTTCATCGACGATGCCGCCGGGCAGCTTGAGGGTCACCGAACTGAGCGGCAGGTAGGGGCCGGCGAACGCAATGTCGCGGGTGTAGCTCATACCCTCGGGCACCGGCATCTGGGGGCGCTGGGTGCCGTCGGCCAGGGTCAAGGTGATGGCCTGGGCCAGTGCGCGGCTGATCGGGGCGGTGAAATGCACGCTGATTGCCTGCTCGAAATAGCAGGGCTTGTCGCCGCAACTATGGGAAAACCCCAGCACCGGGCGCACCGTGTAGCGGAGCAGCTGGTCGCGCCCGCTGGGCACGCCGCCTTGCGACTTGATGCCTGCCGCCCATTTCAGTTCCAGCGGGGTGGAGTTCGGCAGTTGCCCGGCGCAGCGCAGGGCGATGAAGGTCTTCGGCGGACCGTTGCTTGGGCGGTAGGGCTGGTAGAGCGCGAGCAGGCGCTCGATTTCAGCCTGCGGCAGCAGGGCGACTTCGCGCTCCTTGCCCTGGCTGACGCAACGTGCATTGGCGGTGACGGAGGCCGGGTCGGCCGGGGTGTTCAGTTCCAGCAAAAAGGATTGCTCCTCGCGCACCTCGCCGCTGCCGCTGTAGGGGTAGCTGTTCAGCACCTTGGGCCCGCCGGTGTTGAAGGCGTAGGCAGGGCGTGCGGCCAGCACCTGGCCGCCCAGGGTGCGCAAGCCGGGGCGCGGGGCGAAGGAGCAGGCCAGGCCGGGTGGCAGGTCGCGCTCGAAGTCGTAGACCCAGTGGGTGGGGTCGACCCAGCGGCTCTGGCCCGGTTCGGCGCAGGAGACGGTGAAGGGCGCGGGCGCGCGCGGGTCGCCGAAGGCCACCATGGGCTGGGAAAACTGCACCGTGACCTGGCGCACCTGGGCGGTTTCGCCTTGCGGCAGGAACTCGCTGATTTCCGCCGCGGCCGGCTTGCCCGGGCGCGGTTCGGCCGCATGCAGGGGGGCGAGCAGCGGGGCGCAGGGCAAGGCGCACAGCAAGGCACCCACGACCAATAGCGGCGTAATCCAGTGGTTTTTCATCGATTTTTGTCGTTTTGAGGCGGAAAAGTGGGTCTGTGCAGCATGGCAGTGTGCGCCATACTAGACCAGCGGGGCTTCCCAGTATTGCCTTGGGCGCCCAAGCATTGTATTTTGTTCGATTGCCCCAATAACTTGCGCATGCGTAATATGACCCGCGGCTCCGGCCCGCCATCTCCGAATTCGGAAACCCGCGAAGGCTGGGCCGCGATTCGTACCCTGCTGCCCTATCTGCTCGAATACAAGTGGCGGGTGAGCATCGCGCTGCTCTGCCTGGTCGGCGCCAAGGTTGCCAACGTGACCGTGCCGCTGATCATGAAGCAGATCGTCGACGGGCTGGGCATCGTGCTCAAGAGTGGGCCGCAGCAGTTGGCCTTCGGGGTGATCGCGGGCCTGCTCATCGCCTATGGCGCGGCGCGCCTGTCGACTACGGTGTTCACCGAGTTGCGCGAATTCGTGTTCGCCAAGGTCACGCAGTCGGCGGTGCGCAAGATCGCCCTGCAGGTGTTCCGCCACCTGCATTCGCTGTCGCTGCGCTTTCACCTCGACCGCGCCACCGGCGGCATGACCCGCGACATCGAGCGCGGCTCGCGCGGCGTTTCCTCGCTGGTCTCCTACACCCTGTACAGCATTCTGCCCACCCTGGTGGAGATCACCCTGGTGCTGACCATCCTGGGCATCAAGTACGACATCTGGTTCGTCGGCATCACGGTTACCGCCCTGGTGACCTACATCGTCTGGTCAATCTCGATCACCGAGTGGCGCACCAATTTCCGCCGCACGATGAACGAGCTGGACTCCAAGGCCAACACCCGCGCCATCGATTCCCTGCTCAACTACGAGACGGTCAAGTACTTCGGCAACGAGGAGTACGAGGCCAGGCGCTACGACGAGAGCATGGCGCGCTGGGAGGCGGCGGCAGTGAAAAGCCAGACCTCGCTCTCCATGCTCAACGTCGGCCAGAGCACCATCATCGCCCTGGCGGTCACCGCCATCATGTGGCGCGCGGTGGTCGGGGTGGCCGCCGGCACCATGACCCTGGGCGACCTGGTGCTGGTCAACGCCTTCATGATCCAGCTCTACATCCCGCTCAACTTTTTGGGCGTGATCTACCGCGAGATCAAGCAAAGCCTGGCCGACATGGAGCGCATGTTCCACCTGCTTGAGGCCAACCGCGAGGTGGCCGACAAGCCGGCCGCGCCGGATCTGGCGGTGAGCGGCGCGGCGATCCGCTTCGACCACGTCGATTTTTCCTATGAGCCGAACCGGCAGATATTGTTTGGCGTCGACTTCGAGGTGCCGGCCGGCAAGAATGTCGCCGTGGTCGGGCATAGCGGCTCGGGCAAGTCCACCCTGGCGCGCCTGCTGTTCCGCTTTTACGACGTGGCCAACGGCAAAGGGGCGATCCGCATCGACGGCCAGGACATCCGCGACGTCGGCCAGTCTTCATTGCGCCGGGCGATCGGCATCGTCCCGCAGGACACCGTTCTGTTCAACGACACGATCTACTACAACATCGCCTACGGCAACACCAACGCGACCCGCGACGAGGTGATCGCCGCGGCGCGCCTGGCGGCGATCCACGACTTTGTCGAGACCCTGCCGCTGGGCTACGAGAGCATGGTCGGCGAGCGCGGCCTGAAACTGTCGGGCGGCGAAAAGCAGCGCGTGGCGATCGCCCGCGCCCTGCTTAAGAACCCGGCGATCCTGATTTTCGACGAGGCCACTTCGGCGCTCGAGTCGAAAACGGAAAAGGCGATCCAGGCCGAACTGAAAAAGATCGCCGAGAACCGCACCACCCTGACCATCGCGCACCGCCTGTCCACGGTGGCCGACGCGCACCAGATCATTGTCATGGACCAGGGCCGCATCGTCGAGCGCGGCACGCATGGAGAGCTCTTGGCACACGGCGACCACTACGCCCGCATGTGGGCCCTGCAGCAGCAGGAAGAGGAAAAGGCCGCCGAGCCGGAGCTGGAAAAGCAGGCTGCTTGACGCATTGCGGCGCCTCCCGGCGCCGCGCCTTTTCGTTGCGCAGTTACGTCATGAAATTGTCCGGCTTTGCCGGCGATTTCATGCAAATTGAGTCGGCCAAAAGTAGGGTTGCACTTTTGGCCGTTGGTCAAAATTGATAGCGCGCTTCGGTTGCCTCCATCGCGATGACTTTCTGCACCGCCGGCCGCTCCAGGATGCGCCGCGCTACCGCCGAGTAATGCGGGAAGCGCGTCGCGATGTCGAACTTCTTCAGGCCGTTGGCCCAGCCGAAAAACACGATCAGGTAGGCGTCCGCCACGCTGTACGCATCGCCGGCCGCGAACTGTTTGCCTTCCAGCTTGCGGTCGATGTAGCCGATGCAGTCGATGAAGCTGGCCTCGCCCTTTGCCTGCAGCGCCGGGTGCATGGCGGCGTCGTCGACGTAGCGCTCGGGGCGGCGCAGGTGCGCATAGGCGGGGTGCACGGTGCTGGAGCAATAGGCCAGCCACTCCAGGCAGCGGCCCAGCGGCTCGCCGCCCGCCGGCAACAGGCCCGCCTGCGGAAAGCGCTGGCCCAGGTAGGTGAGGATGGCCGGCACTTCGGTGAGAATGAAATTGTCGATCAGCAGCACCGGCACCCGGCCCTTGGGGTTCATCGCCAGGTACTCGGGCGTGTACTGGGCCTTCTCGGCAAAGTTGACCCGGCGCGGCTCGTAGTCGGTGCCGATCTCGCTGAGCACGACTTGCGGCGCCATCGAGCAGGCGCCAGGGCTGAAATACAGGGCAATCGACATCAGGGTCTCCGGTGTTTGGTTGGCGGCCGCTGCAAGCGCGGCTTTGCGCGAATATACCTTGCCGCGGGTTTCCAGGGCCATAACAAATCGGCATAGGGCGGATGGCGGCGCGCCGCTACACTGGCGCAATCGACATATACGAACAAGCACGAACGTGCACGAACATGCACGAACATACACGAGGAGAGCAGGGTGGCGCGCACGTTGGGAGTACTGGGAGGCATGGGGCCGCTGGCGACGGCCGATTTTCTCGCCAAGGTGGTGGCGGCCACGCCGGCCGCGCGCGACCAGGACCACATACCGCTGATCGCCTGGTCGGTGCCGCAGATTCCGGACCGGGTGCCCGCCATCCTTGACGGCACGCCCTCGCCGCTTCCCGCGATGCTGGCCGGCATCCGGACGCTGAAGGGCGCCGGCGCGCAAGGTATCGCAATCGCCTGCAACACCGCGCACTACTGGTTCGAGCCCTTGCAAGCCGAGGGCGGCGTGCCGATATTGCACATTGCCGATGCGGCGCTGCTTGAAGCGCGGCGTCGCGCCCCGGGGGCGCGCAGCATCGGCCTGCTCGCCACCTCCGGCACCATCGCCGCCGGTTTCTACCAGGCGCGCTTTGCAGCGGCCGGCTGCACCACCGTCTTGCCGCCGCCCGCCGACCAGGCCCTGCTGCTGCAAGCCATCGCACTGGTGAAGGCGAACGATGTGCCGCAAGCCGCCGCCCTGACGCAGCAAGTGGCACAGCACCTGCTTGCAAACGGAGCGGACATCCTGATCGCCGGCTGCACCGAGTTGCCCATCGCCCTGGCGGGCTGCGACGCGCAACTGCAGGCGCGGATCGTCGATGCAACGGCGGCCCTGGCGGCGGCCTGCGTGGCGTGGTCGCGCGCGGAGCTACCTTAGGCGCAACAACACAGGGCGGCAATACTGCCTGCTTGGAACAGCAATGCGCATCGCAATACTCGGCGCCGGCGTCGCCGGCCTCTCCTCCGCCTACTACCTGGCGCGCGACGGCCACGAGGTGACGGTGGTCGAGAAAAGCAGCGGCGTGGCCCTGCACACCAGCTACGCGAACGGCGCCCAGCTTTCCTATTCCTACGTCGCGCCGCTCGCCGGGCCGGGCGTGTTGCCGAAGATTCCGCCCTGGCTGCTGCGCCGCGATTCGCCGCTGCGCTTTTATCCCGCGCTCGATCCGCAGCAATGGCGCTGGCTGTTCGAATTCGTGCTCGCCTGCAACGGCCCGCAAAGCGACCTCACCACCCGCCGCCTGCTGGAACTGTCGTTCTACAGTCGCGCCATGATGCATGCCTTCGTGCAGGAGGAGCCGGGCATCGAGTTCAGCTACGCGCGGGGCGGCAAGCTGGTGCTGTTCTCCGACCCCGCCGGTTTCGATTCCGCGCGCCGCCTGCTCGACTACCAGCGCGCCCTGGGCTGCGAGCAGGACGCGCTGGACCGCGCGCAATGCCTGGCGCTGGAGCCCGCGCTCACCGACCCGGCCTCCAGCCTGGGCCGGCGCCTGGTCGGCGGCATCCACACGCCCAGCGAAGAGGTCGGCGACTGCTACCGCTTTTGCGTCGGCCTGGAAGCGCGCCTGCGCGGTCTGGGCGTGCAGTTCGCGCTCAACACCGAAGTGACGAGCCTGGCCAGCCAGGGCGGGCGGATCAGCGGCATCGTCACCCGGGAAGGCAGGATAGACGCAGATCACTACGTGTTGGCACTGGGTGCGCAAAGCGCCTTCCTGGTCCGCCCGCTCGGCCTGCGCCTGCCCATCTATCCCCTGAAGGGCTACAGCCTGACCCTGCCGGCTTCGCGCGCCGCGCCGAAAATCAGCATCACCGACTTCAAGCGCAAGGTGGTCTACGCCCCGCTGGCCGAACCAGGGGGAGACGCGTTACGGGTGGCGGGGATGGCCGACATCGCCGGCTACAGCGAGCGCATCGACCCGGTGCGCCTGCACCAGTTGGTCAAGGAGTCGCGCCTGGCCTTTCCCGCCGCCACCGATTACTCCAGGGGCGCGGATGCCATGCAGCCCTGGACCGGCCTGCGCCCGGCCACGCCCAAGGGCACGCCGCTGCTGGGCAAGACACCGATAGCCAACCTGTCCCTGAACTGCGGCCACGGGGCGCTGGGCTGGACCCTGGCGCTGGGCAGCGCGCGCGCGGTGGCCGACGTGATCAAGGGGGCGCAACCGCAGGTGCGGATGGAGAATTTCGCGGTGTAGGAGTTCCCCGCCCTGTGACAGACTCGGGGCGAGCGGTGCGCCCGCGGCCCGGCCCGGCTTCAGGAGGCGCGGCGCGCGGGCGCCGCGGCCGCGCGAATCCCCGTTAAGATGCCTTTGTCAGCACGCACACCGCACCCGGGATCATCGCGCGATGGAAATCAAATGGCTGGAAGACTTCTTGAGCCTGGTCGAGACGCGCAGTTTTTCGCGCTCGGCCGAGCAGCGCCATGTCACCCAGCCGGCCTTCTCGCGGCGCATTCGCGCTCTCGAATCCTGGCTGGGCGCCGACCTGATCGACCGCACCTCCTACCCGACCAAGCTCACCGCCGCGGGCGAGACCTTCCATAGCCACGCGGTGGCCCTGCTGGCGGCCACCAACGCGGCGCGCGCCCAGTTGCGTGGTGAACTGCCGTTGGGGCAGAACACGGTGCGCTTTGCCCTGCCGCATACCCTGGCCCTGACGTTTTTCCCCAAGTGGCTGGTGTCGATCGAAGCCGCCTTCGGCACCGTGCCGAGCAAGCTGGCCGCCACCAATGTGCACGACGCGGTGATGGCCCTGGTGGACGGCGCCTGCGACCTGCTGATTTGCTATCACCACCCGCGCCAGCCGGTGCAACTGGACCCGGCACGCTACGAGATGCTGCTGCTCGGCCAGGAGACCCTGCGCCCCTACAGCGCCTGCGCCGCCGGCAAGCCTGGCGGCGTGCCGCGCTACGCATTGCCGGGCCGGGCCAACGCGCCGCTGCCCTACCTGTGCTATTCGCCGAACGCCTACATGGCGCGGATGGCCGACCTGATCCTGGAAAACGCCAGCAAACGCGCCTACCTGCAAAAGACCTACGAAACCGACATGGCCGAAAGCCTGAAGGTGATGGCCCTGGAGGGGCACGGCATCGCCTTCCTGCCGCAAAGCGCGGTGGCGCGCGAGCTCAGGCAAAAGCAGCTCTGCCCGGCCGGCGGGCCGGAGTGGGCGGTGGAAATGGAAATCCGCCTGTACCGTGAGCGCGGGGTCGCCACGCCCTTCGTCGAGCGGCTCTGGCGGCACGTCGAGGCGGTGAGCGGCAAGAAGCCGAAAGCCTAATCTCACCAGGTACTTTTCGCAGGTTTTGCAAAACTATGCGTTTTTTGCATGACCTGATGAACACACGGCATTGGCGGCGCCGCGTAGAGTCCTGCCCATACCCACTTGCAGAAAGCAGTGTCCATGAGCACCCGTCTCGAACATGACCTCCTCGGCGAACGCGATATACCGGCCCAGGCCTACTGGGGCATCCATACCCTGCGCGCAAAAGAGAACTTCCCGATCTCGGGCACCACCATAGGCGCCTTCCCCGGCCTGGTGCAATCGATGGCCCTGGTCAAGCACGCAGCGGCGCTGGCCAACCGCGATCTGGGCGAGCTCGACGCGCAGCGCGCCCAGGCGATCATCGCCGCCTGTACGGAAATCGCCGGGGGCGCCCTGCATGATCAGTTCGTGGTCGACGTGATCCAGGGCGGCGCCGGCACCTCGACCAACATGAACGCCAACGAGGTGATCGCCAACCGCGCCCTCGAACTGCTGGGCAAACAAAAGGGCGATTACGCCGCCTTGCACCCCATCGAGCACGTCAACCTCTCGCAATCGACCAACGACGTCTACCCCACCGCGCTGCGCCTGGCCTCCATCCTGGGCATCAAGAAGCTGGTGGCGCAAATGGCGCTGCTGCGCGGCGCTTTTGAAGCCAAGGCCTTCGAGTTCCGCGACGTGCTCAAGATCGGCCGCACCCAGCTGCAGGACGCCGTGCCCATGACCCTGGGCCAGGAGTTCTCCACCTACGCGGTGATGCTGGGCGAGGACGAAGCCCGCCTCACCGAGGCCCTCTTCCTGATGCGCGAAATCAGCCTGGGCGCGACCGCGATAGGCACCGGCATCAACACCGACCCGGCCTATTCGGCCACCGCCTGCCGGCACCTGGCGCGCCTGTCCGGCGAGCCGCTGGTGCTCTCGCCCAACCTGATCGAGGCGACCCAGGACACCGGCGCCTTCGTGCAACTCTCCGGCGTGCTCAAGCGGGTCGCCGTGAAACTCTCCAAGGTGTGCAACGACCTGCGCCTGCTCTCTTCCGGGCCGCAGGCGGGGCTGAACGAAATCCGCCTGCCGGCGCGCGCCGCCGGCTCTTCCATCATGCCGGGCAAGGTCAACCCCATCATCCCCGAGGTGGTGAACCAGATCGCCTTTGAGGTGATCGGCAACGACATGACCATCACCATGGCCGCCGAGGGCGGGCAGTTGCAGCTCAACGCCTTCGAGCCGATGATCGCCTGGAGCCTGTTCAAGAGCATAGGCCACCTGACCGCCGGCTGCGCCACCCTGGCTGACAACTGCGTTGCCGGGATCGAGGCGAACCGCGAGGTGCTGGCGGCACGGGTGCGCGACTCGGTCGGCCTGGCTACCGCCCTCAACCCTTATATTGGTTACGAAAACGCCACGATGATCGCCAAAACGGCTCTCGCCACCGGGCGCCGGGTCGGCGAGCTGGTGGTCGAGCGCGGCCTGCTGGGGCAGGCGCAACTGGACGCCATTCTGCAGCCCGAGGTGCTGACCCGCCCGCAGCACCGCGTCACCCCGGCGACGCCGGCCAAGGGCATAGAACCTTGAAACCGCGGGCGGGCGCGGTCCGTACAACCCCGGCGTGTTTTGTGCTTGATCAAATGGTTGGACATGTCACGGTAAAGGCCGGCCGGCCCAAGGCTGGCCGGTTTGAACTTCCCTGGCGCTCTGTTACACTTTGACGATCATAAGAGCTCGCTTATAGCGCGCATTGCCGTTCTTCCCTGTGGGCCTTGTGTCCACCCGGTTGGCGGATGGCGCGTTGATCAATCCCTGCATTAAATTCTAGTGAGGAGTATTTGATGAAAAAGCTTTTCCCCGCCTTGTTTGGCACTGCCGTCGCGGTAGCCGCCCTGGGTATGGCCGCCCCCGCGGGCGCCCAGGAATTGACCGGTACGCTCAAGAAGATCAAGGAGACCGGGCAGATCACCATCGCCTATCGCGAGTCCTCGATTCCCTTCTCCTACCTGAACGACAAGCAGCAGCCGATCGGCTACTCGATGGACATCTGCGCCAAGGTGGTCGACGCCGTCAAGGCCGAGCTGAAAATGCCGGACCTGAAGGTGAACCGGCAGCCGGTAACCTCCAGCAACCGCATCCCGCTGCTGCAGAACGGCACCGTGGACCTGGAGTGCGGTTCCACCACCAATTCGGTGGAGCGCCAGAAACTGGTCTCGTTCGGGCCGACCTACTTCCGCATCCAGGTGACGGCGGCGGTCAAGAAGTCCTCCGGCATCAAGAGCCTGGCGGAGCTGAACGGCAAGAACATCTCCACCACCTCGGGCACAACCGCGGTGCCCCTGCTCAAGGGCT
>Ga0302322_100003176_pt1 | contig 14050 bp, 8 predicted proteins | sample Fen_T0_2_FD_203757 | JGI IMG/M metagenome (GOLD analysis project Ga0302322, IMG submission 203757) | Peat permafrost microbial communities from Stordalen Mire near Abisko, Sweden - Fen_T0_2 | ecosystem: Environmental > Terrestrial > Soil > Wetlands > Permafrost | place: Sweden: Abisko... | reverse complement strand
CCGGCATCCCGCTGTGCCTGCTGGCGACGCCGCTGGTGAAGCTGTTCGACCTGTTCCGGGGCGCGCCATCCGCGCCGCCGCGCAACGTGCTGTTCATCGAGCTGTCCGAGATGGGCAGCACCATCCTGGTCGATCCGGCCATGCGCAAGCTGCAACGCGAGACCGGCGCGAACCTGCACTTCGCCATCTTCGCCAAGAACAAGCCGAGCCTGGATCTGCTCCGTACCGTGCCGGCGGAAAACATCTTCACCCTCCGCGAGAACGGTCTGCTGCCGCTGGCCACCGATACGTTGCGCTTTCTCGCCTGGTGCCGGGCGCGGCGCATCGACACGGTGATCGACCTGGAACTGTTCTCGCGCTTCACCGCGCTGCTCACCGGCCTGTCCGGCGCCGGGCGCCGGCTGGGTTTCCATGCCTTCTTCAACGAGGGCCTCTACCGCGGCGACCTGCTCACCCACCGCGTGGCCTACAACCCGCACCTGCATATCGCCAGGAACTTCGTTGCCCTGGTGAACACGCTGCTGGCTGCGAAGCAGGAACGGCCCTACTCGAAGACCGTGATAAACGATGCCGAGATCGTGCTCGACAAGGCACCCGTCGATCCGGCGGCTGTCGAGGCGATGCGCGCCAAGATCCACGCTCACGCGCCGGCCTTCGATGCGCAGCGTCACCGGCTGGTGCTGGTCAACGCCAATGCCTCCGACCTGATGCCGCTGCGGCGCTGGGCCAAGGCCAGTTACATCGCCCTGATCCGCCGGCTGCTCGATGCCTTCCCCGACTGCTTCGTGCTGCTCACCGGCGCGCCCCCGGAACGCGACGGCCTGCAGGAGATTGCCGACGCGGCGGCAAGCGAGCGCTGCGCCAACTTCGCCGGCCTGACGGGTTTCGACGAGCTGGTGCCGCTGTATGCGATCAGCGAGCTGATGCTGACCAACGACTCCGGACCGGCCCACTTCGCCGCCGTCACCGGGATGCCGACCTATGTCTTCTTCGGTCCGGAGACGCCGCGGCTCTATGGTTCGCTGGGCCTGACCACGCCGATCTACGCAGGGCTGGCCTGCTCGCCTTGCGTGAGCGCCGCCAACCATCGCAAGAGTCCCTGCGACGACAACGTCTGCCTGCAGGTGATCACGACGGAACAGGTATTCGAGGTGCTCAAGCCCGCGCTCTCGGGAAGTCGCTTCGGCGCTTGACGGTGGGCGGCAAGGCCCCGGCATCGGCGGATGTCGGGTTTTCGCGCAGGCCTACCCGGGCGGATCCCGTTCGTCACCTTCCGCATGGACCTGCAGGGACTGGTAGGTGGTCAGCTCATCGAGCAGCAGTTCCATGGCCTTGGCAAGCTGCTCGGCAAGCTGCAGGGCTTCGTCGGTTTCCCCGCGCGCCGCTTCTTCCGTGCGTGCGCCCAGTTCGTAGATCGGCTGGGACATGATGTTGCCACCCATGCCCTTGAGCTTGTGGGCGACGAAGGCCAGACCGGCGAAGTCGCGCTGGGAAAGCATGTTCCGGATCTGGGTGGGTGTCTGGCTGTGATTGTTGATGACCATCTCCATCAGCCGGTTCACGAGCACCGGCTTGAACTGGGCACGCAGGCGGTCCCAGTCGATGATCTGCATGCCCGCTCCGTTTTGCTCCTGAACCGTTGCGGGTGCGGGGGCCGACTCCAGCTCGGTCCCGGACCCGGGCTCGCGGACCAGATCGAGGATGGCTGCCACCAGGACGTGCATGTCGATGGGCTTGGTCACGTGACGGTTCATGCCGGCGGCGAGGCATTTTTCCCGCTCCTCGAGCAGGGCATGCGCGGTCAGCGCGATGATGGGCAGGTCACGGGACATGCCGCGGATGCGGCGGGTGGTCTCGAAGCCGTCCATGACCGGCATCTGCACATCCATCAGCACCACGTCGATGTCCGTCATCGCCATCCCGGTCAGGCGGTCGAGGGCCTGCTGGCCGTTTTCTGCCTGGACCACCTGTGCGCCTTCGTGGACCAGCATGTCTTCCAGGATCATGCGGTTGACCTCCACATCCTCCACCAGCAGGATGCACAGCCCGGCCAGGCGCGGTCCTGCCTGATCGGAGGCCGGCATGGCGGTGGTCTGCGACGGCGCGGCCGGCAGCGGCAGGCTTACGGTAAAACAGGAGCCCTCGCCCTTGCGGCTCGACAGGCTGATGTCGCCGCCCATCATCCGCGCCAGGGTGCGGCTGATGGCCAGTCCGAGCCCGGTGCCGCCATAGTTGCGGGTGGTGGAGGTGTCGGCCTGTTCGAAGGCATTGAACAGGCGTCCGATCTGGTCTTCCGACATGCCGATGCCGCTGTCTTCGACACTGATCCTGACCAGGTCCCCATCCTCATGCCGTATCGTCAGGCTGACGGCGCCCTTCTCGGTGAACTTGACGGCATTGGAGAGCAGGTTGACGAGGATCTGCTGCAGGCGGAAGCGGTCACCCTGCACCCATTCCGACATCTCCGCATCGGGTCTCACCATCAGCGACAGGCCCTTCGACTGGGCTCGCTCGGCAACCATGTCCACGGCTTCCCGGACGATCTCGTCGAAACGGAACGGCGCCGATTCCAGCGTCAGTTTGCCGGCCTCGATCTTGGAGAAGTCGAGGATGTCGTTGATGACGGTCAGCAGGTGGTGCCCGGCATCGAGGATATGCTTGAAGACCACGCCCGCTTCCCGTCCGACGCTGTCGCGCGCGCCGATCTGGGCGAAGCCGAGCACGGCATTCAGGGGCGTTCGGATCTCGTGGCTCATGTTGGCCAGGAAATCGCCCTTCGCCCGGCTGGCGGACTCCGCCGCCAGCATGGCCGCTTCCAGTTTCGAATTCAGGCCGGCCAGGGATTTGTTGGCCGCATCGAGTTGCTGAGTCTGACGCACAGCCCGCATCAACTGGTCGCTCATCATCCTGGCGCTGCGGATCAGCACCGCCAGCAGCGCCAGACAGGCGAGGGCCAGCAACTGGTGCAGCGCCCCCTGTCCCATGGCCAGTACGGCGGCGAGGGGCAGGACGACCAGGGCCGCATAGGCGGTGTAGATCGGCGTATAGACCGACATGACCGGCACTGCACCGGCCGCGACCCCGACGATAATGAGCACGCCGAAACTCTGCTCGGCCAGCTCGGACCCATTCAGAAATAGCGGAGAGGCGACAGCCCAGAGCAGTCCCGTCAGCAGGGTTCCGGCCAGGTAGGCAGTGCGCCAGACCGGGCCTGCCGGGGCATCGTCGTTCTTGTGCCACAGGTGGTGGTCGACCATCAGGCGGATCGTCACCAGTGCGAGCATGGCGGCACCCCAGGCGACCGAGCCGGTGCCGGCGCGATAGGCGAAAGCGATGATCAATGTCACGCCGACCAGCATGAGCGCGGCCAATGGCTGGTTGCGGTGCAGGATCCGGTCCTGCTCCAGCCGGATCGCCTGATTCCGGCTCGAGTCCGGATCGGTATCGGGAAGATCTTCGGTCTTGGGTCGGCTCATCGCTTCGCTAACAATTGGTTTGAGTTCAGCATCTGTCGAACAATACGGTTATCCGGGTGACACAGAAGCCAAACAGGGAATCACAGGCAGATTGTTATGGTCATTGGCAATTCGGGGAATAGGTAATTCGATATAGAACCGGATTTGATTGTGGTCCGGTTTCGGCAAGTCGACTACACGCCTGAATGCACAACCTCATTTGCAGGAATCGGACCCGGTTCAAGATATTCCGGGTTCAACCGTTGTATTGTTGCGGCCTGACAGGCGCGCTGTGAAGTCAGCAAGACCTGGCGCGACCGCCATCCGGGTCGGGTCGGGGTTACAGGAGCGCAGGTCGTTGCATTGCCGAAGGAGCCATCATGAGCATGCTGACGTCGCCGGATAACCGGCTGGCGGAAGAAGAGGAAGTATCCGATCAGGCCGCGCAGCTGCTGGGCCGGCTCGAACTGGATTTCCTCAGCACCGGCGGCAAGGGGACCATGGTTCACGCCTTGCTGGATGCCATCCCGGCGCATGTGGCCGTGATCGACAACCAGGGCCGGATCATCGTGGTCAATACGTCCTGGCAGCGGTTCGCGAGCGATATCTGCAAGACGACCTGCCCGGCAGTCTCCGACATCGGCACCGGCGCAGACTACCTCTCGACCTGTCGTGCCTGCATCGGGCCCGATGACGAAGACGGCATCTCCGCCAGCATGGGGATCGAGGCCGTCCTGGCCGGCCGGATCCCCAAGTTCCGCTTCGAGTATCCCTGCCACGGACCGCAGACGGAGCGCTGGTTTCAGCTCAACGTCATTCCGCTGCACGGCGGGTATGAAGGCGCGGTGGTGATTCACTGGGATATCACCGACCGCCGACTGGCGGAGGAGGAGTTGCGGGCCGGCGAACGGCGCCACCTTGAGATTCTCGGTTTGCTGTCCGAGGCGATCCTCATCTACGGCCAGGACGGCAGGATCCTGGAAAGCAATCCCGCGGCGACGCGCATTCTCGGCCTGTCCGCCGAACAACTGCGGGGCGCCGGACTGCTGGGTCCCGGAACGGAGATCCTTGCCGAGGACATGACGCCGCTGCCCGCCGCGGACCTGCCGGTATCGAAGGCGCTGGCCGGCGGCACGCCGCAGGGTGAGATGGTGTTGCGCATCAGGCGGCCGGACGGCGCCGTCCTCAGGCTGGCCGCCGATGCGGTGCCGCTGTCGGACGGACCGGGAGCGGAGCGCGTTACGGTCGTGCTGCGGCTGACCGTAATCGGCTAGCAGCCTGTCGGACTTTCCGCGCGCACTGCCTGCTCAAACCGTTTCCCCGGCGTTCAGCGCTTTGTTGACCGCATCGTCCACGCTCCAGCTCGTCAGTACCGTGGCCGGCAGATAGGGGATACCGGCACGGGTCAGCACCGACATGACCGGATCCTTGAGGCGCGCCAGCAGCAGTTCGATACCCTGGCCGGTGACATGCTTCGCCAGCTCGGCCAGGGCCTCGATGCTGCTGCCGTCCAGGTCGGGGGATTCTTCCAGGCTGAGGATCACGGTCCGCACCTCGGCCGTGGCCAGGATCTGTCCGCGGACCGCGCCCATCAACCGGTCGGCATTGGCGAAGAACAGCGGCGCCTCCGGTCGCACGATCAGCAGGCCCGGTACCTGTGTCGCCTCGGGGTGCGCCGTCACGCTGACGAAGTCGTGGCCCTGGCCGAGCCGGCCGAGCACCGCCAGCCGGGGTTCGGACAGATCGCGCAGGGTCATCAGAAGGCTCACGCCGACCGCCGCCAGCAGCCCGTCGAGGACGCCGAGCAGTAACACCGCCGCCACCGCCGCGACCACCACCACCCGGTCGCGCCGCCAGTGGAAATAGATGCGCAAGGCGGCCGGATTGAGGGTGTGGCTGACCGCATGGATGACGATCGCCGCCAGCACCGGTTCCGGCGTCAGCGCGACATAGGGCAGCAGCGTCAGCACCACCGCCAGCACCACCAGCGCGGCGATCCATGCCGCCAGCCGCGAACCGGCGCCGGCCGCCTCGTTGGCGGAGGTGGCGGAGTAACCGGCGCCTACCGGCAGACCCGAGAACAGGCCCGAGGCCAGGTTCGCCGCACCCAGGGCGAGGAGTTCGCGGTCGGGCGCGACCGGGTCGCCGTGCTTGAGGGCAAAGCTGCGCACGCTGCCCCAGGACTCGGCATAGAGTACGAACACCAGCGCGAAGGCGACCTCGCCCAGGCGCAGCCATTCGACGCGTGTCAGATCGGGAACCGATGGCAGGCCGAATTGCAGGTCGATGCCGCCCACCAGCCCGACGCCCTGCCGGTCGAGGCCCCAGACGATCTGGGCGCCGATGCCCAGGACGATCGCGAGCAGGGAAGCGGGTATCCGCCGCAGAGGCCTGAGCGCGAACAGCAACAGCAGGGCGGCGAGACCGATGGCGATGCCGGTCAGGTTCCAGCTCGATGCCTGTGCGAACAGATCGAAGGCATACACCAGGATGTCGGCATGCGCCGAATGCACGCCCAGCATCTTGGGCAACTGCTTGACGATGATGACCAGGGCGAGGCCGAAGGTGAAGCCGCGCAGGACCGGCTTGGCGATGAAATTCGAGATGGCGCCCAGCCGGGCAAGGCTGGCGGCGGCGAAGAAGATCCCGGTCAGCAGCACCAGACCGGCGGCCAGGGTGGGCCGCTGGGCCGCGTTCGCGCCGGCTATCGAGGCGGTGGCGGCGGCCAGTACGGCGGCCGACGAGGAGGTGGCGGAGACGATGGCGAAACGGCTGCTGCCGACCAGTCCGTAGCAGCTCAGGCCGGCCAGCAGGGCGATCACGCCCCAGCCCGGCGGCAGGGCGGCGATGCCCGAGTAGGCGACCGCCTCGGGGATCAGCAGGCCCGCGACCGAGACGCCGGCGACCAGATCCGGCAGCCAGACCGGGGCGGTATGATCACGCGGCATGTCGAGCCTCTAAACTGGCGGCGGCATGCGGATCAGTCTGACCGAGCATGGCGAGATGAGGTCCCCGGAAGCGAACGAACCGGCCGAGGATTCCACGTCCGCGGGCAAAATGCCATAGGCTTGCATCCGGTCGGCGCAATGACAGAGTCGAGGTGAGCGATGGACGTTGCCAGAAGCATTCGGGATTTCAACCGGGGACGCGATCCAGAGCGGCTCGCGCTCAAGTACACCCGCATGCGCCTCGACGCCTTTGTGTTCCTGCGCGGCGCCTGCCACCTGTTCTACGCCCGGCTGCCCGCCGAGCGCAGCCTCGACCGGTCGCCGGCGGTGTGGGCCTGCGGCGATCTGCATCTGGAGAATTTCGGCAGCTACAAGGGCGACAACCGGCTGGCCTATTTCGATATCAACGATTTCGACGAGGCGGCGCTGGCCCCCTGCGGCCGCGATCTGGTGCGGTTTCTCGCCAGCGTCCGGCTCGGCATGATCGAGCTGCACCTCGACCGGCCCGAAACCGACCGGCTCTGCCAGGTGTTCCTGGACAGTTATGCCGATGCGCTGGCGACCGGCAAGGCGCGCTGGATAGAACGCGAGACCAGCGAGGGTCTGATCCGGGAATTGCTCGATACCGTCAGTCACCGCTGCCGCCCGGAACTGCTCGACAGCCGCACCGGGAAGAAACGCGGGCAGCGCAGGCTTCTCGTCGACGGCAGCAAGGCCCTGCCCGTCTCGGAGCGGCAGCGGGACAAGGTCACCGCCTTCATGGCCGGTTTCGCCGAACGCCAGCCGCATCCCGGGTTCTACAGGGTCCTCGATGTGGCGCGGCGTATCGCCGGTACCGGCAGCCTGGGCCTGGAACGTTACGTGATCCTGGTCGAGGGGCGCGGCTCGCCGGACGGAAACTTCCTGCTCGATCTCAAGCGCGCGGCCCCGTCTTCGCTGCTGCCCGGCCTGCAGCTCAGGCAGCCGCTCTGGGAGAGCGAGGCGCACCGTGTCGTGGCCATTCAACGGCGCGTGCAGGCGGTGTCCATGGCCTTCCTGCAGCCGGTGCGGATGGGACGCAAGGATTACATCCTGCGCGCCCTGCAACCGGCCGAGGATCGCGTCGCCCTCGATCACAGGCACCACCGGCTCGACCGTCTGGAAGCCGTCATGCGCAGCATGGGCGGCATCGTCGCCTGGGGCCATCTGCGCGGCAGCGGGCGCGACGGATCGGCGATCGCGGACGAGCTGATCGAATACGGGTCAGGCAGCAAGTGGCGCAGGCGCCTGCAACAGCTTGCCGAACATTGCGCCGGGCAGGTGCGCGCCGATTGGCAGACCTTTGCCGCGGCCTATGACGACGGTGACTTCGCGGTCGCCTGATCGGACGAGTGTGCGCCCTCGGTTATACTGCGCACCGCTTTACGGCCCGGATGGCCGTACACGGAATGGAATCAAGGGTGAGCGTCGCTGACGCTCGAAATTATCTGCCGGCTTGAACGCCCGGCACCTGCACTGGAGGAGATCGCACTCATGGCATCGGTCAACAAGGTCATTCTCATCGGCAACCTCGGCAAGGATCCCGAGACCCGCTACATGCCGAACGGCGATGCGGTCACCAACATCACGCTGGCCACCACGGATACCTGGAAGGACAAGACCAGCGGCGAGAAGAAAGAGGCGACCGAGTGGCACCGGATAGTGTTCTTCCGCCGCCTGGCCGAGATCGCCAACCAGTATCTGAAGAAGGGTTCGCAGATCTACGTCGAGGGCTCGCTCAAGACCCGCAAGTGGCAGGGACAGGACGGCCAGGACCGTTACACGACCGAGATCGTCGCCGATGAAATGAAGATGCTGGGCAGTCGCGGCGCAGGTGGCGGCGGCCAGACCGCAGCCTACGAGGAGGAGTCCTTCCAGTCCCCGCCCGCCGCAGGAAAACCCGCCAGTGGCGGGGGCGGAAGCAGCGGCGGCTTCCCGGACGACGACATCCCGTTCTGAAGTCACGGGCACTTGCTGCCGCCGGGGCCGGCGCCGGCGAGCATAGTGCCCGCCGGATCTATACGGCAGTCGGCTTACATTCCCGAGGCGAGTTGGGAGGGGTGGCTGAGCACGACCTCGGGACGCCCATTGTTCATTTTCACCAGACCCGTTACCCGTGCATATTGACCCACATAGGTTTGCACATCGTCAAAATGCAAACCGGCATTGGCGTCGATAACTGCAGTGAAAGTCTGGTCGGGGACAGGCTTCCCGAAGGCGAGAACGATGGTGTTGTTCGATATGGAAACGTTCGTCACCAGGCCTTCGACTCTACAGACTTGCCCGACGCAATTTGCCGCATCCAGGTCCGTGACCTCCCCGCCGCATGCCGATGCGAGGGGTGCAAATGCCGTTAGCCACACCGCCAAAGCCAGATTGACGGCGGTCGGTTTGCCTGTCCATGTTGGTGGTTTCACGATGCTTGCCTCCACACTGCCTGATTGCAAAATTTTCGGGATTCGATCGCATGCACCGCATCGGCGTGAAATCCTTGATGCCGATGCGGGATATCAGGTTAGATGCAGCCTTGACAGACATCAATCGGGAATTGCTTTAGCCGCCTAAGCAATTCTTTGGCATCCGTAACCGGGATCCGGTCAAGCCTGCGGGATGTGGAAATGGCCTCAGGCCCCCATGGCGCCAAGTTAAGGCCTGCATGGGCATTTCTCCCTTCTCCCGCAGGCGGGAGAAGGGCCGGGGATGAGGGGATATGGAAGCGTGCCACGCCTGCAATCGCCCTCACCCCAACCCCCGCCTGCGGGAGAGGGGGCTGGTCAGTGCCAGTGCTGGCTTCATCGGCTTAACTTAGTGCCATGGGCCTCAGGACCGGGTCAGCCACTTCAGCAGCGTGGCATGGAAGCGGTCCGGCTCCACCGGCTTGGCGACGAAGTCGTTCATCCCTGCCGCAATGCATTGTTGCCGGTCATCGGCGAAGGCATTGGCGGTCATGGCCAGGATCGGGACCGCGACCCGGCCGGGCAACTGGCGGATGCGGCGCGTCGCCTCCAGCCCGTCCATGTTCGGCATCAGCATGTCCATCAGGATCAGTGCATAGCCGGTGTCGGCGGCCATCGCTACCGCCTCGCGGCCGTCCGCCGCCAGGTCGGGCGCCAGCCCGGCGTCGCGCAACAGCTCCAGCGCCACCTCCTGATTGATCGCGTCGTCCTCGACCAGCAGCACGCGGGTGCCGCGATGATCGCGGGCCAGGATCGCCTCGGCCGACTCCGGACCGGCCGTAACTGCGGCCGTGGCCACCGCGCCGGTGGCCTTCGCCAGCCGGGCCGTGAACCAGAACAGGCTGCCCTTGCCCGCGGTACTGGTGGCGCCCGCGTCGCCGCCCATGAGCCGCGCCAGCCGGCGGGTGATGGCCAGTCCCAGGCCGGTGCCGCCGTGCTGGCGGGTGGTGGAGGTGTCGGCCTGCTCGAAGGCGCCGAACAGCCTGGCGAGCGTTTCCGGGTCGATGCCGATGCCGGTGTCCTCGACCTCGAAGCGTAGCAGTACATCGCCCGCGGTCTCTTCCTGCCTGAGGGTGCGCAGGGTGACGCTGCCGTGCTCGGTGAACTTGACCGCATTGGTGGCCAGATTGAGCAGGGCCTGGGTGAGCCGGGTGGGGTCGCCGATCAGGGCGCGCGGCACCGACTCGGTCTCCAGCCGCAGCTTGATGCCCTTGCCGCGGGCACGATCCGACAACATCGAGTTGACGTTGGCGACGATGGCGCCGACTGCCACATCGGCCTGTTCCAGAGTGAGCTTGCCGGCCTCGATCTTGGACAGGTCGAGGATGTCGTTGATGATGCCGAGCAGGTGCTGGCCGGCATGGCTGACCTTGTCGAGCTGTTCGGCCTGCTTCGGTTCGACGCCGGCGCGCCGCATCAGATAGGTCATGCCGAGGATGGCGTTCATCGGCGTGCGGATCTCGTGGCTCATGTTGGCGAGGAAGGCGCTCTTCGCCCGGCTGGCCGACTCGGCCGCGGCGCGCGCGGACTCCAGCTCGGCGGTACGGGTGGCGACCAGTTCCTCCAGGTGGTGGCGATGGTTATCGAGTTCCATGCCGACGCGTTTCTTCTCGGTGATGTCCTCCTTCACCGCCACGTAATTGGTGATGCGGCCATCCGTCTGGCGCAGGGGTGCGATGATGGCCAGTTCGACATAATCGCTGCCGTCCTTGCGCCGGTTGTACAGCTCGCCCTTCCATGCGCGACCCTGGGTGAGGGTCTCCCAGAGCGCGGCATGGGTCTCGCGCGGCGTACGGCCGGACTGAAGGATGCGCGGATTCTTGCCCAGGACCTCGGCGAAGCTGTAGCCGGTATTGGCGCAGAAGGCCTCGTTGACGTACTCGATATTGGCGTCCAGGTCGGTGATGACGATGCTCTCCGGGCTCTGCTCCACCGCCAGGGAGAGCTTGCGCACCAGCGCGTCGGCGGCGCGGCGCTCGCTGATGTCGCGGCAGGAACCGTAGATCGTGCCGTCCGGCAGCCTGATGCTGTTGAGTTCCACCGGCACAAGGTCACCACGTTTGTGTCGCAACTGAAGTTCCATGGTCACGCGGCCTTCCGTCAGTACCTTTTTGAAGGCTGCATAAGCTCGGCCGACATCCTCCTCGGCGGCCAGGGCGCCGACCCGCATGCCCAGGAATTCATCCCGGCTGTAGCCGAGCAGGTCGCAGGACTGCCGGTTCACATAGAGGTAACGCCCCTCGCGGTCGGTGATGGCCACCGCATCGGCGGCGTTGTCGAGAATGAGGTTGTAGCGGGACTCGCTGTCCTGCAGGGCGCGGGTCTTTTCATGGAGCGGCCGCAGATCCATGTAAGTCGCCACGCTGCCGATAACGGCGCCGGCCGGATCGCGAAGGGCAGCGCCTATTACGTGTACCGGGATCGGGGCGCCGTCCCTGGCAAGCCGGATCTGTTCGCCCGACCAGAAGCCACTATCGAGAATCTGGCGATCGTGCTCCGCAAGCTGGCGCCGGCTTGCCTCGTCCTGGGGCCGCAGCCTGTCTACCGGGGAGCCCACGATTTCCTCGGCCGCATAGCCCATCAGTTCGGTGAAGGCCGGGTTGACATAGGTGATGCGGAACTGCGCATCGGCCAGGATGATGGGCTGGGCCGTCTGGCGCAGCGCCTCGCTCAGGCGGCGCTGTTCCGTGGTCTGCCACTGCAATTCCGCCTCGGCCCGCTTGCGCTCGCTGATGTCGCGTACCGAGGCCAGCAGCATGGCCTGCCCGTCGGACTCGACGCGGGTGAGCAGCACCTCGGCGGGGAAGCTCCGGCCGTTCACTTGCTGGTGCTCCCACTCGAACAGATGGGCGCCCTCGTGCATGGCCGTCTCGATCATCGCCGCCGCCTTGACGGCGGAAAATTGTCCGTCCGGCTGCTTCAGGGGGGAAACCTCCCAGGGCCCCAGGCGGGTGAATTCGGCCTCGCCGGCGACCCCGAACATGCGTTGTGTCGCCTCGTTCGAGCGCGTGAATTTCCAGTTCGGCGGCGCCAGCAGCATCAACGCGTCGCGCGAGGACTCGAACAGGTCGCGGTGGCGCGCCTCGCTCCTCCGCAGGGTGGCCTCGGCCCGTTCGTTCTGCGCGCGCAGGCGCAGGGTGGCGATGCCCGCGGCCACATCGCCGGCGAGTTCCTTTAGCAGTTCGATCTCGCTGTCCGGGAAGCCATCCACCTGCGGGGAGTAGATATTCATGGCGCCGAAGGTCTGCGTTCCGTCCTGCAGTGGCAGGCTGACGACCGAGCGGTAGCCGCTGATCTGCGCCTGCTCGCGCCAGGGAGCGAAGTCCGGGTCGGCCAGCACGTCGCGAACCATGCACGGCCGGCCGCGGCGGATGGCGGAGCCGACCGGGCCGCGGCCGAGCCTTTCGTCCGCCCAGGTGACCCGCAGGGCATTGATATAGTCGTGCACGAATCCGGACCAGGCGACCGGGCGCACGCTCCGCGCCGGGTCCTGTTCCGCGTAGCCGATCCACATCATGGTGTGCTCGCAACTGCGGATGACGATATCGCAGACCGTCTCCAGGAAATGTTCCTCGGATTTCGCATGCAGCAGGGCATGGTTGATGCGGCTGTGCGCGCGCAGGGTGCGGTTGCTGTGCCGCAGCGCGGTCTCGCTGACGCGCAGCGCCTCGGCGGCCGCGGCCTCCTGCCTGCGTCTGCTTTCCGCAAGGCGGCGGGCGCGGCGCAGGGACTCGGCCAGGAAGCTGACCAGCACACCGTTGGCGACCAGCACCGCCAGCAGGAACAGGTCGTGCGGGGCGGCGATGCGCAGGCTGCCGACCGGCGGCGTAAAGGCGTAATCGACAATCAGCGCGGTCAGCGCGGTGGACACCAGACCGGGTCCGAGCCCGCCGAGCAGGCCACTGAGGATGATCGGCAGCATGAACAGGATCAGCAGCGGACGATTGGCGTAGGCCTCGGGCAGGCTGGCGCGGAAGATCGCCATGGCCACGCTGACCCCGACCGCGAAGGCGTAGATCGCCGCCCGGTGGACGCGGCTGTCCGGCGGGCCCGCCATGGCCGGGACATCCGCATTCTGCGGCATGGCCCGCAGGGCGACGTACAGGAGCATGCCGGTGACGCCGACGAAGAACAGGCCCTTGACCGACGACAGCCTGAGCATCGCCCCGGTATCGGGGATCTCGGTCAGCAGCCAGTCGGAGAATAGGATCCAGAGGCTGCCGAAGATCAGATACCCGAAGGTCGTGCGCAGGATGAAACGCTGTCGGGACGGGTCGGTCATGTCGTGGGAGGATGCGCGTTCAGTCGGGGCAGGCTGCACAGCACTCGGCTGAGGTGGCCTGGCGGCAGGGGAAAAGGGAAGGTGGACGGGTATCGGTTCATCGGTGAGGTCGCGGTCCATTAACGGCCGGTTTCGCGAACATCTTAGACACTTTTCCATACCCGAAATTACCGGGTCGTCTGTCTGTCATCCGGGGCTGACAGGCTTTCGTAGCAGGCCCGGTCAGGGCTGGCCGAAGCGGGTCACCAGCGCGATCAGTTCGGCATTGTTGGCGACGCCGAGCTTGTCGAGGATCCGCTGGCGGTAGGTGCCGACCGACTTGTTGCTGATTTGCAGGCGCGCGGCGATGTCGAGCAGGGGCTCGCCATGCACCATCCCCATCAGGACCTCGTGTTCGCGTCCGGAGAGGGTATCGAGGGGCGAGCGGTGGTTCCCCTGCCGGCTCCGGGTGCGCACGGCGGGGAAATCGGTTCCGCCTGCCAGCAGCGCGCGCATGGCGGCGATCACCCGGTCGCTCCGGGCATCCTTGCCGATGAAGCCCTGCGCACCGGCCCGCCGCACGAAGTCGGCGTACTGTTCGGCCGGGTGCATGCTGAAGAACAGCACCGGCACCCGCGAGCCACCGGCCCGCAGCCCCTGCAACACGCTGACCCCGTTGCTGCCCGGCAGGGAGATGTCGAGCACCACCAGGTCGAAAGGCTCACTCTGCGCCAGACGCAGGGCCTCGATGCCGTCGCCCGCCTCGGCCGCGATCTCCAGGTCCGGGCAGGCCCCGACCATCTGCCGCAGGCCATCGCGCACCACGCCATGGTCGTCGGCGATGAGGATGCGGGCGCTCACTGGACTGCCCTCCTGTCGCTGCGCGACATCCTCCCCGGGGGAGGAGACGCG
>Ga0302322_100003172_pt1 | contig 14056 bp, 11 predicted proteins | sample Fen_T0_2_FD_203757 | JGI IMG/M metagenome (GOLD analysis project Ga0302322, IMG submission 203757) | Peat permafrost microbial communities from Stordalen Mire near Abisko, Sweden - Fen_T0_2 | ecosystem: Environmental > Terrestrial > Soil > Wetlands > Permafrost | place: Sweden: Abisko... | reverse complement strand
TTATCCGAACACCACCGGGCTTGAGACCATCGACTATCGCCTGACCGACGCTATCAGCGATCCGCCCGGCCAGACCGACCCGTTTTATTCGGAGAAACTGGTGCGGTTGCCCGCGACGTTCTCCTGCTACGAACCCGACCAGGCGGCCCCGCCCGTCAATGCGCTCCCTGGGGCGGCTTCCGGCGTGATCACCCTGGGCAGTTTCAACAACTTCGCGAAAGTCACCCCCGCGGTCATCGCCCTCTGGGCCCGACTGCTGCGCGAACTGCCGACCGCGCGCCTGCTGCTCAAATCGCGCGGACTCGGCGACGGCTCCGTGGCCGGCCGGATTCGAGCCGCTTTTGCCGACGCCGGGGTTTCCTCGGAACGAGTGATCCTGCAGGCCGAGGAACTGCCCGTGGCCGCCCACCTCGCTCTCTATCACCAAGTGGACATCGCCCTCGATCCCTTTCCGTACAACGGCACGACCACCACGTGCGAGGCGCTCTGGATGGGCGTGCCGGTGGTGACCCTCGCCGGCCGCACCCACGCCGCGCGGGTCGGAGCGAGTCTGCTGACGCACGTGGGCTTGGGCCACTGGGTCGCCCAAGGTCCCGACGACTACGTTAAAATCGTCACCGCCGCGGCCAGCAATCTTGCCCAACTCGCCGATCTGCGCCGCACCTTGCGCGACCAGATGGCGAACAGCCCGCTCGGCCAAGCCGATGTCTTCACGCGCCAGTTGGAAGTTGTTTTTTCCGACTTGATCGCCGCGCGCCGGATTTAGTCCGAATATTTCATGGAGCCACGGCGCCCTCGCCGTGGTTCGCTCGTCAACCGCAGCGGGGGCGCTGCGGCTCCAGCAAACAGAGGGTCGTTGGTTGTCACAAGAGATGGTGGAATACTCAGGCTCGAACGGTTTAATCGAACGCGTAGCCTTAAAGGAACTGTAGCCGGGGTCGCTGACCCCGGGTTTGGGGACTCGCTCGCTGGCAAACCGGAGTCAACGACCCCGGCCACACCCAGACGAAACGCGCGATCGCGTGACCTCGATTCACCGGCGGAAAATTTTTCGCGTTCGCCGCTGAGCAATTTTTGCCGCCCACCCCGCCCGGCCGCGGGAGAATTTCGCGGGCTTCAACTTAATAATATTTCTACGCCCTGCTTTCCAGCTTCTTACACAGCCCGATCAATTCCTTGGCCCTGAATTTGCAAGAGAGCGAAAGCTTTTCCCTCGGGAGCGCAGTGCCAACGAGGAAATCAAACAATCACTACAAAAGTCACGAAATGAACTCCCCCATCAAAGTGTTAGTTACCGGAGCCGGCGGCTTCATCGGCAGTCACCTCGTTACCTCCCTCAAGAAAGACGGCTATTGGGTCCGCGGCGTCGACATCAAGAAACCTGAGTACAGCGAAAGCGACGCCGACGAATTCGAGGTGCTCGACCTGCGTCGCTGGGACAACTGCCTCCAGGCCACGCGAGGCATTCACGAGGTCTACGCGCTCGCGGCCGACATGGGCGGCATGGGCTTCATCTCCGCCAATCATTCGCGCATCCTCTACAACAACTCTCTCATCAACCTCCACACGATGGAGGCCGCTCGCGCCAACGGTGCCAGTCGCTACTTCTACACGTCGTCGGCCTGCATCTATCCCGAGCATCTGCAAACCGCCGCGCAAGTAGTCCCGCTCAAGGAAAGCGACGCCTACCCGGCCTTCCCCCAAGACGCCTACGGCTGGGAAAAACTCGTCACCGAGCGTTTGTGCACACACTACCGCGAGGACTTCGGACTCGAGACGCGCATCGTTCGTTTCCACAATATTTTTGGACCGCTCGGCACCTGGGAAGGGGGCCGCGAAAAAGCACCGGCCGCCATGTGCCGCAAGGTCGCCTACGCGAAGCTCACGGGCCAGCGCGAAATTGAAATCTGGGGCGACGGCGAACAGACCCGCTCGTTCTGCTACATCGACGACTGCGTCGTCGGCATCAAGAAGCTGATGCGTTCCGATTTCCACGAGCCGCTCAACCTGGGTCAGGACCGCATGGTCACCATCAACGAGCTGGCTGACATCGTCACTTCGATCGCAGGCGTCACTCTCGCCAAGAAACACATTCCCGGCCCGCAAGGCGTGCGCGGCCGCAATTCCGACAACACCCTCCTGAGCAAGACGCTCGGCTGGGCGCCGCCCATCTCCCTCGAGGACGGCCTCACGCGCACCTACCAGTGGATCGAATCCCAGGTCCGCGCCAAACTCGCCACCGCCGCCACCCTCGAATTCCGGAAATCCGCATGAGCACCACCTTTGCCGACACTCCGGTCGAATCCGTCAAGCAGTACTGGGACGCGCGCCCGTGCAATCTGCGCCACTCCACCGCTGCCGTCGGCAGCCGGCAGTACTTCGACGAAGTCGAAGCCCGCAAGCATCTCGTCGAGCCGCACATTCCGGGCTTTGCCGAATTCGAGAAATGGAAGGGCAAGAAAGTTCTCGAGATCGGCTGCGGCATGGGCACGGCCACGATCTGCTTCGCCCGCGCCGGCGCGCAGGTCACCGCGGTTGATCTCTCGAGCAAGTCGATCGAACTCGCCAAGGAGCGCGTGAAGATCTTCGGCCTCGCCGATCGCGTGACCTTCTACAACGCGGACGCCGAGAATCTCTCCTCTGTCGTCCCGCCCGGCCACTACGATCTCGTTTACTCATTTGGCGTCATCCACCACACGCCGCATCCCGAGCGGGTCATGGCGGAAGTTCGCCGTCATTTCGTCAAGCCCGGCACGACCCTCAAGCTGATGGTCTACAACCGGTATTCCTGGAAGGTACTCGCGATCCTCCTCACCTACGGCCGCGGCCAGTTCTGGAAAGCCGACCAATGGATCGCCCGCCACTCAGAGGCCCAGACCGGCTGCCCGATCACCTATTCCTACGGGAAGAAGAGCCTCAGCAACCTAATCGGCGAAGGTTTCGAGGTCGAAGACATGTTCGTCGACCACATCTTCCCCTACCGCATAAAGGACTACGTGAAGTACCAGTACGTGAAGGAATGGTACTTCCGCTGGATGCCCGACTCCTGGTTCCGCGCCCTTGAACGCAAACTCGGCTGGCATCTCTGCGCCACGGCCATCGCCCGCTAACTCTTACCCGAAAACCTCGCATCTCCTCCCGCCCATGAAATATTCCATCGTCGGTCTAGGCAAACTCGGCGCCAGCATGGCTGCCGCCATCGGCAGTCGCGGCCATCAGGTCATCGGCGTCGACGTCAATCACCGCTCCGTCGACCTCCTCAACTCCGGCCACGCTCCCGTGCAGGAAACCGGCCTCGAGGAAATGATCGCGGCTAACAAGGAACGCATCCGCGCGACCCGCAGTCACGAGGAAGCCATCCTCAACTCGGATATCACCTTTGTGATCGTGCCCACTCCCAGCGATGACCGCGGGGCGTTTTCGTTGCAATACGCCGCTTGGGCGTTCAAGGAAATCGGCAAGGCCCTGGCCAAGAAGAAAGGCTACCACGTGGTCGTGCTCACAAGCACCGTCCTCCCGGGCGCCACGCGCTACGGCCTACTCCCGGTTCTGGAAAAGGAATCCGGCAAGACTTGCGGCCCGGACTTCGGTCTCTGCTACAGCCCGGAATTCATCGCGCTCGGCAGCGTCATTCGCGATTTCCTCAATCCCGACTTCACCCTCATCGGTGAGTCCGACGACCGCTGCGGCGCCCTCCTGGAGAAGGCGTACGCCGAGATCATGGTGAACAACGCGCCGTGCAAACGCATGAGCCTGGAGAATGCCGAGCTGACCAAGATTTCGGTCAACGCCTTCGTCACGACGAAGATCACTTTTGCCAACATGCTCGCCGACATGTGCGAGCGCATCCCCGGCGGCAACGTCGATGTCGTGACCGCCGCCATCGGCGCCGACAAGCGCGTCGGAACCAAATATCTCAAGGGCGGCCTCGGTTTTGGCGGTCCTTGCTTCCCGCGCGACAACGTCGCCTTGAGCTTCATGGCCCGCGCGCTCGGCACCAGTGCCGACGTCTCCGAAGCCACCGATCGCTCCAACCGCGGCATGCCGGAACGGATCGTCAAGCATCTCAAGAGCCGGATCAAGCGCGGCACGACCGTCGCCATCCTCGGCCTCGCCTACAAGCCCCACTCTCACATCATCGAGGAATCCCAGCCGATCGAGATCGCCTGGCAGTTGTTCAAACTCGGCGCCCGCGTCGTTGCCTTTGACCCGCTCGCTCGCGAGGGAGCCCAGACCGAATTCCGCGGCCAGATCCTCATGCTCGACAGTCTTGCCGACTGCCTGGCCCAGGCCGAAGTTGTCCTCGTCACCACTCCCGATCCCGCGTTTCAGAAACTCACTGCGGAGGATTTCCCCCCTTTCGAGAATCCCGTCATGGTCGTCGATTTCTGGCGGATCCTGCAGGCGTCGCTCAGCAACCAACCGAACATCGAGTATGTTCCGGCCGGCTGCAGCGTCGACGACGTCAGCAACGCCACGCGCCTGATCGAGCTCTGGCAGGCCGGCTTGCCCGACTTGAACCGGGCCGAGCGCGCCGCCCCCAAGGTGACGACCACCGCCACGCCGACACGCAACTCGGTTTCACCGAATTCCCCTCCCACCCGCAGCGACCGCGCCCGTGCGCAGGCGTCGCGCGAGGCCGAAGCCGTGACGGCCCGAAAGTAAACCTTTCCCTCTCCGGTCACGCGCCCGCCTGCCTATGAAACTGCGGATTGCCCTCGCCCAAATCAACACCACGGTCGGCGATCTCGCTGGAAATCGAGACAAGATTCTTTCGCGCCTCGCCGAAGCTCGCCAGGCGGGAGTGGAGCTGGTCGTCTTCCCGGAACTGGCCATCACCGGCTATCCGCCCGAAGATTTGCTGCTCAAGCCCGATTTTGTCGACACGGCGGTCAAGACGCTCCACGAGATCGTCCCGGCCACCCTCGGTCTGACGGCGGTCATCGGCTGCGTCCACGCCGCGGACGATCTCTACAACGCCGCGGCGGTCCTCCACGACGGCAAGTTGGCCGGTTTTCAGTTCAAGCAATATTTGCCGAACTACGGCGTCTTCGATGAAAATCGCTATTTTGCGCGCGGTCAGCAGACGCAGGTGTTTCAGCGCAACGGCCTGACGTTTGGCCTGAGCGTGTGCGAGGACATCTGGTACCCAAGCGGTCCGGCCGAAGGCCAGGCGGCCTCGGGCGGCGCCGAGCTTCTGATCAACCTGTCGGCGTCACCCTACCACCTGCGCAAGGGCGCCGTACGCGAACGCATGATCGCCGCGCGCGCCTCCGACAACACCGCCTTTGTGGCGTACTGCAATCTGGTCGGCGGCCAGGACGAACTGATTTTCGACGGCCAAAGCCTGATCTGCGGACCCCAGGGCGACCTGGTTGCGCGCGGGGAACAATTTGCCGAGGGTCTCGTCATCGCGGACCTTGATTTCAGCCAGGTGCTGCGCGCCCGTCTTTCCGACCCACGCCGGCGCAAATTTGCCCATACCGGCCCGGACCATGCCAGAATCACTTTGCCCGATTTGCCGGTGCCCACGCAGAAACCCGTGGCGCCAGTGGTCGCTCCGGCGCTCGACCGGGTCGCCGAGGTTTACCGCGCGCTGGTGCTCGGTACCCGCGATTATGTGCTGAAGAACGGATTCAAACAGGTCGTCCTGGGGGTGTCGGGCGGAATTGATTCCGCGCTCACCGCCGCCATCGCCGCCGACGCCCTGGGTGCGGCGAATGTCACCGGCGTCGCCATGCCGACGCGCTATTCGTCTTTCCACAGCCTCGAGGACGCCGAGCAGCTCGCCAAGAACCTTTCCATCCAGTTTTTGAAGGTTCCGATCGACAATACCTTTCAGGAATTCCTCGACATGTTGCAGCCCGCTTTCAACGGCCGCGCGCCCGATCTCGCCGAGGAAAACCTGCAGCCGCGGATCCGGGGCACGCTGCTCATGGCGTTGTCGAACAAGTTTGGCTGGCTGGTGCTCACCACCGGCAACAAGAGCGAGGGCGGCGTGGGTTACTCCACCCTTTACGGCGACACTGCCGGCGGTTTCGCCGCCATCAAGGATGTGCCGAAACTTTTGGTCTACGAGTTGAGCCGCTACCGGAATCAATTGGCCGGTTTCGACCTGATCCCGCTTCGCACCATTGAGAAACCGCCGTCCGCCGAGCTGCGTCCGGATCAGAAGGACAGCGATTCGCTCCCCGAGTACGACGTACTCGATCCGATTCTGCACGACTACGTCGAAGAAAACCGCAGTCAGTCGGACATTGTGAAGAAAGGTTACAGCGCCCAAACCGTCGCCCACGTCACTCGACTGGTCGACCGCAACGAATACAAACGCCGCCAGAGCCCGCCCGGGGTAAAGATCACGGCCCGCGCGTTCGGCAAGGATTGGCGGCTGCCGATCACGAACCGCTACCGCGGCTGAAGTCCACCTTTCCCGATGCCCGCGACCATGAACGAACTTGAACAAGACTCCGCCCGCGTCCTTTCGCGGCGCGAGATCGCCGTGTCCCCGTGGGTTCGGCTCGCCGAGAAAAGCATTCAGTTCGCCCCCGGCCAGGAACCGCAGGTTTACCACGCCGTGGCCCAGGCCGACTACATCACCATTCTCGCGGTCACTCCTGACGGCCGCATCCCGATCGTCCGCCAGTTCCGTCCCGCCGTGGAGCAATACACGTGGGAATTGCCCGCGGGCCTGCTGGAGCCCGGCGAGGTTCCACTTGAGACGTGCCGTCGCGAGTTGAAGGAAGAAGCCGGTCTCGAAGTCCGGACCATCAAGCCGCTCGGCTCCTACTTCGCCGACACCGGCCGCATGGAAAACCGGCAGCACGCCTTCCTCGTGGAAGCGTCCGGGCCCGACCCGAAGTTCATGGCCGAGCCTGGCATGACGCTTGAGTTCGTCACTTTGCCCGAATTGAAAGCAAAAATCCGCGCCGGACAGTTCCATCTCCAGCTGCACGTCGGCGTCGTCCTGCTGTACGCCCTGACTCTTTCCGAGCCTTCCCTCACCCCTGAATTCCCTCTCTCATGACCGCCTCCGCCTCCGTCAGCTCCGATCCGTTCAACACCGACATTTGCATCGTGGGTGGTGCCGGCCACGTCGGCCTCCCGCTCGGGCTGGCCTTTGCCGATCAGGGGAAACGCGTGGTCCTGTTCGATACCAACGCCACCAACCTCGCCAAGATCGGCTCGAGCGAAATGCCGTTCACCGAATACGAGGCCGAGCCCATTCTCAAGCGGGTGCTCAATCGCACGCTGTTTTTGTCCTCCGACATTCGTTCCCTCTCCGCGGCCCGCTTTGTGATCATCGCCGTCGGCACGCCGGTCGATGAGTACCTGAATCCACAGTTGCGGGCATTGCTCGACCTGTTCGCGAGCCTTCGCCCCCACCTGAAGCCGAGCCAAACCATCATCATCCGGAGCACCGTCTACCCTCGCACCTGCGAAAAGGTCGGTAACTTCCTCAACCAGGACCACAGCGGCCCATGGCGCATCGCGTACTGCCCGGAACGCATCGCGCAGGGCTATGCCGTCCGTGAACTGAAGGAACTGCCGCAATTGGTTGCCGGGCTAAGCGACGAAGCGTTGGCCGATGCCGCCCTGCTCTTTTCCGTAATTTCTCCCAAGATCATCCCGGTTTCCATCGGCGAAGCCGAACTCGCGAAACTCTTCTCGAATGCCTGGCGCTACGTCCAGTTCGCCGCGGCCAACCAGTTCTACATGATCGCGGAAAACCTGGGTGTGGAATTCAACCACGTCCGCCAGGCGATGGTCGAGGGGTACGGCCGCGCCGCGAGTCTCCCAACCGCCGGCTTTGCCGCCGGTCCGTGCCTGCTGAAGGACACGATGCAACTCTCCGCCTTCAACAACAATAACTTCATGCTCGGCCAGGCCGCGATGATGGTTAACGAGGGCCTGCCCAGTTTCATCGTCGAACGTCTTCGGCAAAAACACGACCTCACCAATTTACGCGTCGGCATCCTCGGCATGACCTTCAAAGCCGACATCGACGACACTCGCGATTCACTTTCCTACAAGCTGGGCAAACTCCTTCGCTTCCACGGGGCGCACGTCCTTTACTCGGACGAATTTGCCCAGGACCACACGTTCATCACCAAGGAAGAGTTGGTGAACACCAGCGACATCGTGATCGTCGGCGCCCCGCATTCCAATTACAAGACCCTGGCGGTACCGCCCCAGGTTGAAATCGTCGATATTTGGGCCGTCTTGCCGCCCCGCACCGCCGTTCCGGCCCATGCGCTCCTCGCCGCCGTGGGCTGACCGCAGCAATGACTCCGGCTCCCTACTCTTGCGTGCTGCTGACCTCGGACCACGAACACCTGGCGCATTCGGCCCAGCGGTTCGCCGAAGGGCTTTTTGACGTTCGTTTTGTCAGCCGCCAGAGTCGGGCACAGAAGACGCTGCCCGCCGAATGCACCCACGTGTTGCTCGACCAGCGCGTCGACTTCCTGTTCAACTTTCTTTCGCCCGTCATTCTGCCGGCCGCCCTCCTCGCGGGCGCCCGGAAAGCGGCGATCAATTTTCACCCGGCGCCACCCGAATGGCCCGGCATCGGCTCCGCCAGTTTCGCATTGTTCGAGGATGCGACGCAGTTTGGCGCCACGGCGCATGTCATGACCGCACAAGTGGACGCCGGTACGATTCTGCGCGTTCAGCGTTTCCCGATCGCGGCCGACGACACCTGCGAACACCTTTTCGCGCGCAGCCTGGACTGCTCTCTGGAACTTTTCCGCTCGCTGCTCGCCGACCTCGCCGCCACGGGTCAAGTAACACCGTGCGGCGAAACCTGGGGCCGCAAGGCGGTCACCCGAAAACAATTTGAGACCTGGATGACCGTGGCGCCCACCGATCCGGTCGAATTGATCCGTCGCAAGGAACGCGCCTTGCGCCATTCCCGATTCCCGGGGCCATTCATGCAGGTTGCCGGCCTGCGCTTCGAACTTCCGCCGCGCCATTCCGCATGAAACCCGCGATTCCATGGTGGACGCCCCAACTCGCCGGATCCGAAAGGGCCCGACTGGAAGAGGTATTGGCGAGCAACTATCTCAATGACGGCGATGTCACGACCCGGTTCGAGGTTGAAATCGCGCGGCTCACCGGGGCGCGTCACGCCATGGCCGTGACCAGCGGCACCACCGCACTCTTTCTCGCCCTCGCGGCCGTCGGCGTCGGTCCAGGCGACGAAGTGATCGTGCCCGACGTGACCTTTATCGCGTCGGCAAACGCGGTCCGCCTCGCCGGCGGCGTCCCGATCCTCGTCGATGTTGACCCGGTGACACTCACCCTTGATCCGGCCATCACCCGCGCGGCCATCACGCCCCGCACCAAGGCGATCATGCCCGTGCATCTGAGCGGGCGGAGCGGCCACCTCTCCGAAATCCTAGCGCTGGCGCAGCACCAGGGCCTGGCCGTGGTCGAGGACGCCGCGGAAGGATTCAGGTCGGCGCTGGACGGCAAATTTCTCGGCACTTTTGGCCAAGCGGGCTGCCTTTCATTCTCTCCGAACAAGACCATCAGCACCGGCCAGGGCGGGATGGTGCTCACCAACGACGATGCCCTGCATCTTCGCCTGCGCGAACTCAAGGACCACGGTCGGCACGGGCGCGGCACGGGCGGCGACGACGTCCATCATGCCGTCGGTTTCAATTTCAAACTGACCAACCTCCAAGCCGCCATCGGTCTGGCGCAGCTGGAAGCATTGCCCGAGCGGACCGCCCGCATGCGCGCCATCTACCGGCTTTACGTCGAGAACCTCTCGGCCGTGAAGGAAGTCCGGTTTCTTGGCTTCCAAGTCGATCGCGGCGAACTCCCGCAATGGACGGATGTATCGGTCGAACGCCGCGACGAACTGGACCAATTTCTTCAGACCCGCGGCGTGTTTTGCCGCCGGTTCTGGTTTCCGTTGCACACCCAGCAGCCGTACCGGCAGGACGACGCCCGTTTTCCCCATAGTTCCCACGGAGTGCCTCGGGCCCTCTGGCTGCCGTCCGCTTTCACCCTCACGGACGACCAGGTCCTCACCGTCTGCCGGGAAATCCGCAGCTTCTTCCGCGCATGAACACCAAACACTATCTCGTCACCGGCGGCACCGGTTTCATCGGCAGCGCCGTCGTCCGTCGTCTGTTGCGCGACGGCCATCGCGTGCGCGTGCTCGACGACAATTCCCGCGGCCACAGCCGGCGCCTGCACGATATCGACGGCGCCTTCGAATTCATCAACGGCGACATTCGCGATGCCGCGACGGTCCAGCGCGCCTGCCAAGGGGTCGACAGCGTCTGCCACCTGGCCTACGTCAACGGCACCGAGTTCTTCTACACCAAGCCGGAGTTGATTCTCGAAGTCGCAGTGTCCGGCATGATGAATGTCCTCAACGGCTGCCGCGCCGAAGGCGTCCGGGAACTCGCCCTCGCCTCCAGTTCGGAGGTCTATCAGACGCCGCCCATGGTTCCGACGACCGAAGAGGTTCCGCTCTCGGTGCCGGATCCGCTCAATCCCCGCTATTCCTATGGCGGCGGCAAGATCATCAGCGAACTGCTCGCCCTCAACTACGGCCGGGCTTTCTTTGACCGCGTCGTCATTTTTCGTCCGCACAATGTCTACGGGGCCGACATGGGCTGGGAACATGTGGTGCCGCAATTCGTGCTCCGGATGCGCGACCTCGCCCGGTTGTCCGGGGACACCGTTCGCTTTCCCATTCAGGGCAGCGGACGCGAAACCCGCGCCTTTGTCCACATTGACGATTTCACCGACGGCGTCGCGCTGGTCCTCAACCGGGGCGAACACCTCGGCATTTACAACATCGGGACGAACGAGGAGGCCAGCGTCTCGTCGCTCGCGCAGCTCGTCGGCCGCTGCTTCAACCGCGAAGTGGTAGTAGTCCCGGGCACCTTGCAGCCCGGCAGCACGCTCCGCCGCTGTCCGGACATCTCCAAGCTGAGCCGGCTTGGATTCGCCCCGACCCGCACCCTGCGCGACGGCCTCCCCGCGGTCGCCCGTTGGTACGACGAAAACTCCCATCTCCGCCCCGCCCCCCTTTCCACCCAAAACTCACTCTGAATATGAATACCAAACTCACCATCGGCACCGGTTCCAGCGCGGTCGTCCGCACTTGTCAGATCTGCGAAGCCCCCGGACTCGAGCCGGTCCTGTTTCTCGGCTACCTTCCTCCGGTCAACACCATGCCCAAGGTCGGCGAGGTCCCGCGCGAACAGCCGGCCTATCCCGCCCTGCTGCTGCGGTGCCCCTGCTGCCAGCTCGTGCAGCTCGGACTCGTGGTGGACCCGGCGATTCTTTTCCCACCGGAATATCCGTACACCAGCGCCAGCACGAAGATCCTCCGCGAAAATTTCGCCGAGCTCGCGGTGGAGTGCCGCCATTTGATCCCGACGCAGCCCAACGACCTGGTTGTCGATATCGGGGCCAACGATGGCACGCTGCTCAGCAACTTCATGGCGAATCACCGCGTGCAGGGCATCGAACCGGCCGACGTCGGCAATCTCGCCAACAAGCGCGGCATTCCGACGCTCATTTCGTTCTTCAACGCCGACGCCGTCGCGAAGGTCCGCGCGGAGAAGGGCCTGGCCAAGATCATCACCGCCACCAACGTGTTCGCCCACATCGAGGACGTTCACTCGGTTGTGAAGAATCTCGTCTCTTTGCTCGCACCGGATGGCGTGTTCATCTCCGAGTCCCACTACCTGCACTCGCTGATCGAGACCTTGCAGTACGACACCATTTACCACGAGCACCTGCGCTACTATTCGCTGCACAGCCTGCAGTACCTGCTCAAGATGCACGGGCTTGAGGTCTTTCATGCCCGCCGCATCCCCACGCACGGCGGCTCCATCCGCGTCTACGCCGCTCGCGTCGGCACGCAGCCGGTCCGCCCCAGCGTCGCCCAGATGCTGGCCGAGGAACAAAGCTTTAGCGTCTCGCGCGAGTCGCTCCAGGAATTCAAACGCCGCGTGACCCTCTCGAAGCTGCAATTGCACGGCGTGCTGCAGAACCTGAAGGCCCAAGGTGCCCGGATCTACGGCGTGGGCGCACCATCCCGCGCCAGCACACTTATCAACTATGTGGGCCTCGACGACGGGATCCTCGACTGCGTCGCGGAGATTGCTGGTTCCCACAAGATCGGAAAGTGTATTCCCGGCACCCTGATTCCGGTCGTGGACGAAGCCCGCCTCTTCACGGATCAGCCCGAGTACGCGCTCCTCCTGTCGTGGCACATTGCGGAAGAACTCATTCCCAAGCTCGCCGCCCGCGGGTTCAAGGGCGATTTCATCATCCCGCTCCCGACGCCGCATATCCTTACCTACGACCCGCAGACGGGCCGCACGAGTCGGGTCGAAGACACCGCGGCCCTCGAGCTGGCCAAGGCCTGATCCCGCTCCATGTCCTTGGTTTCGCTGATTCTCTGCACAAAAAACGGCATGCCGTACCTGCCCGAGGCGATTGCTTCGGTGCGGGCGCAGACGTACCGCCAATTCGAGGTGATCGTGCAGGATGCCTGCTCGACCGATGGGTCGATCGAGTACCTGCGCAGCGTGAGTGACCTGCCGGCCATCGACGTCGTTTCCGAGCCTGACACCGGCATCGGCGACGCCTACAATCGCGCGGTGCGCCGCTGCCGCGGCGACATCATCGGCAGCATCGATGCCGACAACCTGCTCGAACCGGACGCGCTTGCCGCGGTCATCCGGCAATTCCAGGTTTACCCTCAAGCCGCGGCACTTTACGGTGCGTCCCACAATATCAACGCCGACGGAAGCCGCGTTTCCACCTGGGCTCCGCCGGATTTTGCGCTGTCTGGGCTTCTGGCCTGCGACGTGGTGCCGCCCTTTGGCCAATCTTTCTTCTCCCGGTCTGTCTGCGGCGCGGAATTGCGCTTTGACGAGTCCATGGCCACCTGCGCCGACTACGACCTATGGCTGCGCCTGAGTGCCCACCCGATCGTGCGGGTCGACGATGTCCTCGGCAGCGTCCGCCGCAGTCCCAAGAGCATGACCTGCCAACCGGTGCGCTATGACGAATTCTGCCGCGACAAGATCGCCGCCCTGAAGCGTTTTCTGGCCCGCACCAACCAAACTGCTGACGAGGCATTGTATCGTCGTGCGGCCGGCGGCATCTACGCGTGGGCCGCCCAGGCGATGTCGAAGATCGCCGGTCAGAATGAGCGCTTCCTGAAGTATCTTGCCCTCGCGGCCGACCTGGCGCCCGAATCAGCCCTGGTCCGCGCCCTTCAACCGGAAATTACTCCGCCGGCACCAGTCGAGGATATGCATCCGGTCCCCGTGGTTTCACCTCCGCCCGCCGAGGCAGATTTTCTCCAGCTGCGCTGGCGTCTCGGGCGCATGGTCAACCAGACCACTCCGCTGTCGGAGTCCGACCTGTTGGCCGCCCAGAACGCACTCGGCCACATCATAGATCAGCCCGAACTCCTGAATCTGATGGCAGGCGGCACTCCCCCATTTCCACCGGCGATGGTTCCGCTCCTGCTCCATCATCTCGGAGAGGCGTGGACGCAGGGCGACACGTCGTTGGCCGAGAGCCTGGAAACGATTTACGGGAAGATCTCCCGTCATTCCGAAGCCGCTCCCCTTTCCCCAAAGAACGCGCGTCGACGCCCGGCTTCCATCGCCCAAGTCTCGACCAATTTTATCCCGGCAAGCCGCGACGGCGGGGCCGATTCCACCCATTGGGCGGCAGAATTGAATCGCAGCTGACTCATCCAAGCCGCCGCCAGCATCCCCACCTCCCATGATCTCTGTCATCGTCTATGGCCGGAACGACTCCCACGGGTACAACCTCCCCAAGCGGGCGGCGCTGAGCTTCAACTGCATCGCCGAAGTGCTCACTCACCCGGATGACGAGATCATCTTTGTCGACTGCAACACGCCGGACGACATGCCGTCCTTCCCGGAATCGATTGCCGACACGCTGACGCCCAGGGTCAAAAAACTTCTGCGCATCCTCCGGGTTCGTCCGGAGCAGTATGAAAAGGGCAAGAACGGCACCAAGTTCAAGGTGCTGGAACCGCTTT
>Ga0302322_100003171_pt1 | contig 14059 bp, 8 predicted proteins | sample Fen_T0_2_FD_203757 | JGI IMG/M metagenome (GOLD analysis project Ga0302322, IMG submission 203757) | Peat permafrost microbial communities from Stordalen Mire near Abisko, Sweden - Fen_T0_2 | ecosystem: Environmental > Terrestrial > Soil > Wetlands > Permafrost | place: Sweden: Abisko... | reverse complement strand
GCCGGAGGCCTTGTCGGTGACATTCGCAGGGCTCGATATCGCCGAGATCTCGCGGCTGCCGTTGAAGCAACTCGGCGCGCTGCTGCAGCCCTTTCTCGGGGCCAGCAACAAGGTCTCCGCGGCGCATCCGGAGAAAGCCCTCGTGATCCGGCGCATCGTCGAGGATCTCCAGGCCCGGCTTGCCGTATTGCTCGATCTCGGGCTCGGCTATCTGACGCCGGATCGCAGCACGCCGACCTTGTCGCCGGGAGAACTGCAACGGCTGCGGCTGGCCACGCAGGTGCGCTCGAATTTGTTCGGGGTGGTCTACGTGCTGGACGAGCCGTCGGCGGGGCTGCACCCGGCCGACACCGAGGCGTTGCTGCGCGCGCTCGACCGGTTGAAGGCTGCCGGCAACTCGTTGTTCGTGGTCGAACACGAGCTGGATATTATACGCCATGCCGACTGGATCGTCGACGTCGGGCCCGGCGCCGGCGAACAGGGCGGCGAGATCCTCTACAGCGGCCCCGCGTCTGGTCTCGCCGACGTCGAAAGGTCCGTGACGCGGCGCTATCTGTTCAAACACGGCAACACGGTCGCGAGAGCGCCGCGGCCGGCGCGGGACTGGCTCAAATTGCGCGGCGTCACCCGCAACAATCTCGATCGGCTCGACGTCGATATCCCGCTTGACGTCTTCACCTCCGTCACCGGCGTCTCCGGCTCCGGCAAGTCCAGCCTGATCAGCCAATTCCTGGTCGACACCGTGGCCGACAAACTGGGTCAGCGCAGGGCCGATCCCGACGACGAAAGCGAGGCGCTGGAGGCTGCGGTCGAGACCCGCGGCGGCGAGATCGTGGCCGGCCTCGATCGCATCAAGCGATTGGTGGTGGTCGACCAGAAGCCGATCGGGCGCACGCCGCGCTCGAATCTCGCGACCTATACCGGACTGTTCGATCATGTCCGCAGGCTGTTCGCGGCGACCAGACAGGCGAAGGCCCGGCGCTATGATGCGGGCCAGTTCTCGTTCAATGTCGCCAAGGGCCGCTGCGAGACCTGCCATGGCGAGGGCTCCGTCTGCGTCGAGCTGCTGTTCCTGCCGAGCGTCTACGCGCCGTGCCCGACCTGCAAGGGCGCCAGATACAACGCCAGGACGCTCGAGATCGAACTGCGCGGCAAGTCGATCGCCGACGTCCTGGCGATGACAGTCGATGCGGCTTTCGAATTCTTTGCGGGCGACTCCGCGCTGGCGTGGTCGCTGGGCGTGATCCGCGAGGTCGGCCTTGGCTATATCCGCCTCGGTCAATCGGCAACCGAGCTGTCCGGCGGCGAGGCGCAGCGTATCAAGCTTGCGACCGAACTGCAGCGCGTGCAACGCGGCGGCACGCTTTATGTGCTGGACGAGCCGACCACCGGCCTGCATCCATCCGACGTCGAGAAGCTCATGACGCAGCTCGACGGCCTGGTTGCCTCGGGCAATACGGTGGTTGTCGTCGAGCATGACATGGATCTGGTCGCCGGCAGCGACTGGATCATCGATATCGGACCCGGTGCCGGCGACGAAGGTGGCAGGGTCGTTGCCTCCGGGCCGCCGCAACAGGTGATGATGGTACGCGAAAGTCGCACGGCAACCTATCTTGCACGAACAACCAAACAGGAGGCTTAGGCATGGCTGACAACGACGAAGACCTGGTCAAACGCATGGCCAACAAACACTCGGTCTCGCCTGCGGCCGTGCAGGTCGTGCTCGCGGCGCTCAGGAGCGGCGGCGGCCGGATGGCCCAGTTCAGTCATGCCGATTTCGGCGGCATGTCACAGTGGTCGCCCGGCATGTCGATGGTCGGCGACATGTTCAATGTGCAGCTCAAGGGCAAGCTGGATGCGCTGTGCACGGACCTCGCGGCCCATCTGGGGTCGTCGCAAGCGGCCGGCGGGGCAGGGGCAGCGGAGCAGGTCAGCTATCGCGCGATAGGCCGCTCTGCGGACTGGTGGCCGGACGGATTGGGCCGGCCGGGCGCCGTCGGGGCACAGAATGATCTTCGCTACGCCGTCTTTCCCGAGACCCATCGGCTGGTCATCGACGACCACGGCACGGTCACGGTCTACGACACCGGATCTCACCAGATCTCTGGCGTCGCGCAGGCGCAAAGTGCCGACCGCACCCTCACCTTCACCAGCCAGCATGGCCTTGTGAGCATTGCGAACCTTCCGAAGGTCAGCGGTTGAGCGCGTCGCGCTTTGAATCATCCCCGCTTACAGCCGACTGCACGCAGAACGTGTTATAGGATTGAAAAACATCTTGTCAAAATATTGCTATATATTTCTTGATGTGCTTACCGATCCCACGGCAAATCGTGGTGGTTGGAATTGGCACGCGGCTATCGGCCAGACATCGATGGGCTCCGGGCGATCGCGGTCGGCATCGTCGTGCTGTTCCATCTTGGCCTGCGCGGTTTCGACGGCGGCTATGCCGGCGTCGATATATTCTTCGTCATTTCCGGCTACCTGATCACCGGGCACATCCTGCGCGATCTCGCCCTGGGGCGGTTCTCCTTCGCCGAGTTCTATGTGCGGCGCGCCCGGCGCATCCTGCCGGCGCTGATCGCTACCATCATGCTGAGCTTTGCCGCCGGATGGCTATGGCTGGCGCCGGAGTTCCTGCGGCAACTGGCGAAGGAGGCGACCCACGGCCTGCTGTCGATCTCCAACGTCCAGTACTGGCGCGAGGCCAACCAGTATTTCGCGCCGACCTCCGAACAGCTCGGCCTGCTGCATCTGTGGTCGCTGTCGCTGGAAGAGCAGTATTATCTGTTCTGCCCGCTGGTTCTCGTCCTGCTCACCCGCACAAGGCGGGTGTTTTCGGGGATCGCGATTGCAGGGATGTTGTCGCTTGTCGCCGCCATCGTCTGGCTGCCGCGCGATCCCGACGCGGTGTTCTTCCTGACGCCGTTCCGGGTGTTCGAGTTCGCGATCGGCGCGCTCGCGCTTCCCTTGGAGACGCGCATCGCCGCGTCGCCTAGCGTGAGAACCTTGACCGCCTGGCTCGGCTATTTCCTGCTCGGCGGCAGCCTGCTCGTGCTTGGCCGCTTTCAGCACGATGCCGGCGTTGGCGCGCTGCCGCCCTGCGTCGCCACCGCCGCGATCATCGCCGCGAACCGGCCCTCCCGGCTGTTCACCAACGACCCGGTACTCGCGATCGGCCGCGCGTCCTATTCGCTGTACCTGGTGCATTGGCCGGTGATCTTCTTCGCCCGCTTCATCTTTGGCGACGCGGCGGAGGCCCCGCTCGGCGTCGCGGAGCAGCTAGCCGTCATCGCGGTATTCACGCTGCTGATGTACCTCGCGGTCGAACGGCCGCTCAGGCGGCTCCGGTTGGCCCGATGGAAATATGCCACCTCCGTCGCCGCAACGAGTCTGGCATGCATCGTCGTCACCTACGCGACCTTCAGGGAGGGGGGCGTCACATGGCGCCTGCCGGCGGATCAGCTCGCGCTGCGCGATCTGCAAAGCTTTGGCATGGCTCCCTGCGCCTACGCCGGCGAGCGGGGGTGCGCGTTCGGCGCCCCCGACGGCGCGCGCTCGCTCGATCTGGTTGGTGACTCCTTCGTGCAGCAATATGTCGCCGCGCTCGACCAGCCGCTCAAAGCGCGCGGCATCAGGGGCTACACCTCGACGGTCGGCGGTTGTCCGCTGCTGCTTGGCGTGGCGCTGCCGGGGCCGCGCGCCAGGGAGTGTGCGGATCTGCGCGAGCAGTGGTTGGCGCGGGTGAAGGCGTCGTCATCCGATTTCGTGGTGATCGGACAGGCCTGGCACATCTATCTGCAGCCCCAGGCGGGCGGCGATGTCCCGTCGCAACAGGCGATCATCGGCGAGGGTCTTGCAGCCACCATCCGTTTCCTGGAGCGTCCGGGTCGCCGCTTTCTCGTCATCGGCGCACAGGTGAGGCCGGAGCAATGCGCCTTCGACCGGATGCGGATGCTGCCCGGACCGCTGTGGCACCAGCCGCCACGGGTCTGCGATCCTGTGCCGAAACAGGAGGCCAGTGCTTCGACCCTTGCGATCGATACTGTGTTGGCGGCGGCGGTCGAGTCTCTAACCAATGTCGCGCTGTTGCGGCCGGCTGAGGTCTATTGCGAGTCCGACTGCCCGGTGGTGAGCGGAGGCCTTTGGCTGTTCCAGGACGCCGGCCATTTCACGGTGGCGGGCGCGCAACGGATGGGCGAACGAGCGAGCGGTATCATCGATCGCTTCCTGTCGGGTGCCGAACAGGCAACCCGCGCAAGCGGTGCGGCACCATCTACTGGGATACGCTGATCGCGGGCTTGTGCAGCGTCTGCTGCAACGTGGCCGAGGCGCCGACGATCAGATTTGCCGCCGATTGCGATCCTTCCGCCGTGAAATGGCCTTCGTCCCAGGCGATCGGCGCGCCCGATGCCAGCAGCGGACACACAGCATCCGGGCACATCAGCGCAAACAGCGAGACATATTCCGTGTGCGGCAGGTCCTTGACCAGCTCCCGCAGCGATGCGTCGGCGGCGGGCACGAACGGCCGCAGATGGCCCGACGACGATGCACCGAAATGCGAGGCCGCCACAAAGATGCGCGGCAGCGCATTGTCGAATTGCGGACTCGGACCGATCACGACGACCTGGCTGCCGGTGTCGGTGATCGCCTTGATCGTCGCAATCAGATTGGCACGAGCGGCGCCGGCGAGCGCAGGATCCGACCAGGCCGCCGAGATCACGACCACGTCCGGCTTCAGCGCACGCACGGTCTCGGGCATGCTGCGATCGAACTCCGTACATGCCTCACTCTGCCCGTACGCCCGATACGGCAGGCATTGTGCCAGCGTCGCCCGCATCAGGGTTGCCGGGACAAGCGCGCGCGCCAGCCCGAAGGCGAGATGCGCGGCGTGGCTGTCGCCCCACAGCAGGATGTTCGGCGCGGCCCCCGGCGTGATGCAGGAGGGCTGCAGCTCGCGTACCGATTGGCCCGGAAGCAGAAAGCAGCTCCCGGCCTCGTAGACCGGCCGATAATTGTAGTCGAGGAAGCTCGCGACCTTCAATTCGTCCGGCGAGAAGCGCGACGGCCAGCCGGCCAGCCACAGCGTCGTGGTCGACACGGCGAGCGCGACGGCTGCGGTGGCTGCGAGCGCGCGCGACGTGACCCGCCAATCGGCATGGCGGGCCGGCCGCTCGACCACAAGATAGCTCAGGATCGCAACCGCGCCGCAGCCGGCGACCAGACCCAGGCGGGCCGTGGCCGAGGTCGGCGGTCCCCAGATGGCGTGTGCGAACGACGCCACCGGCCAGTGCCAGAGATAGAGCGAATACGATAGCAGCCCGATCGCGAGCATCGGTCGCACGGCCACCAGCAGCGCCTTGCTGGGCGTCGGGTAGGCCCAGATCACGGTCGCAGCGCCAAGGCAGGGCAACAGCGCGTTCATGCCTGGATACGGCATCCGCGACGTGAACACATTGACGGACAATCCGAGCAGCACCCACCCCACGGTGACTGCAACGATCCTGAGCCGCTGAGTCGGCAGGTCCGGCAGCGCCTCGAGCGCCAGCAGCGCGCCCAATGCAAACTCCCAGGCCCGGGCCGGGGGCAGATAAAACGCGGCGTCCGGTTGCAGCCGGGTCTGGATGATGCACACCGCAAGCGACGCCGCACCGACCAGGGCAAAGCCGGTGACCACGACGGCCTTTCGGAACGAGAAGGCAAATACGGCCGCGGCCGGAAACAGCAGGTAGTACTGTTCCTCGACCGCGAGCGACCAGGTGTGCAGCAGCGGTGTGGCGGCGGCAGCACCGTCGAAATAGCCCTGCTGCGACCAGAACAGAACGTTCGACGAGAAGGCGAGGACCGCCAGTGCTTGTTTGGCCACCGAGCTCGTCTCCTGCGGCAGCAGCAGGACGCAGGACGCAGCGAGCACGGCGGCGAGCATTGCAAAGGCCGCCGGCAGGATGCGGCGGGCGCGGCGTTGGTAGAACGCGGCGAACGAGAACGTCCCGGCGCGGATCTCGGTCCGGATGATCTGCGTGATCAAGAAGCCCGAGATGACGAAGAAGATGTCGACGCCGACGAAGCCGCTGCGAAACGGGGGAATGTCGAAGTGATAGGCGATGACAGCGACGACTGCGAAGGCCCTGAGGCAGTCGATGTCGGGCCGATACGCAATGGATCGCAAGGTGATGGTCCGCGATGATGCGAGCACCCGCTGTTCCGAATTCATCAGCCGTCGAAGCTCGATCGACGCCAGCTGCGGGCGCTGCGGGGACTGGTCCTGGTGTTGCAATGCCGCCCGTCTCTGCGATCAACCCCCACGGGAGTTCAAATTGACGGTTCTGCAACCACCCTGGCATGGGCGGATAGCGACGGCAACATATATGCGGGGTTCCGATACGAGGCTCGCTGGCGGCGGGCGCTATCGATGCCGTCTGGCGTCAAAGCACATGGCATCAAAGCACATGGCATCAAAGCACATGGCCGTGCCTCAAGGAAGCCGCTGTTGTGATCACGTTCGTTCACAGAGTAGCCTCAATGCCGTGATGGCATTTCGACAGGCAGTCAGTCGAGTGGTCGTGTGTCATGCGCAAATTGAGTCTCAAGGCCGGCCGTACCGGAATGATGTGCGGTGTCGTTCTATTTCAGGTTGCATGCGGCGCGGCGCTGGCCGGAACAGCCGATTTGCCCAGCTCGGCCGGGGCGCCTGCAGCAGCCGGCGAAGCGGCCAAGGACTCAGGTCCATTCGGCGGCTGTGAGCCGCTCGGCATGACCGCCTCCGGCGAATTGGTCTTTCCGCTCGAGTGCAAGCACGTGCTGCACAAGACCAGCGAGACGCCGCTTGCGACCGACGAAAAGGCCGGCGCGGCGAGCGAAGCGCCGGCGGAGGGCAAGTCTTCGGACATGAAGTCTTCGAACATGAAGTCTTCGGCCCCTGAAGACAAGGCTGCGGTCACGCCGGAGAAGTCGTCGTCTGCCGACAAGGCCGCTGCGGTGGACAGCAAATCAGCCGCCGTCGAGGCCAAGCCCGACGCTAAGCCGGCCGCGATGTCCGCCTCCGGCAAAGCGGCGGTGGCTGACACCGGAACTGCCGTCGAGCAGAAAGCCCCCGAGAAGGCTGGATCGAAGAAGGCGAGCCGCGCCGCAAGAGTGAATGCCCTGGCCGCGGTCGGCGCCAAGCAGGTCGCGATGGCAAAGCCAGCTCAATTGGCCGTGGCGGGGGTGCATGTCGAGAACAAGGCGCCGGTGCGGACCGCCGGCATGCCCGCCTGCATGCATTTCCGCTCCTACAATCCGACCTCGAAGAGCTATCTTGCCTATGATGGCCACACCTATGCCTGCCGGTAGCGAGTGCCTGCCGGTGGTGAGGGCGGCTGCAGCCTAGTCTGCGAGTGGGTGCCGCTCGATCCAGCTAGGCTGCGCGCTGCGGCCCGCCCATGGCCGGCTTGATGATCCGCCGCATCATGGCCATCGGCGGCGTGGGTGGCCCAGGATGTGCGGCCGGTTCCTTTTCCGCGAAGGGCTGCTATAGACTGACCCCACCTTCACCTTCGCATCGCGCAGGGACGCTGCAGAGCTGCTGCGCGAGCGCCTCGCGCGGTGCCCGCTCAAGGCTGCCATGGCCGATCCTGACTCCGACCTGTTCGAGATGCGCCGGCTGGAGTCGCTCAGCAACACCATCTTCGGTGTGGCGATGACCTTGCTCGCCTATGGTCTGCCGAGGCCCGCTTTCACCCATCTGCCGGACTGGGCCGACCTCTATCGTGCCTATGCCGGCCAGCTGGCCGGTGTGATCCTGAGCTTCATCATCGCCGGGCTGTTCTGGATGAGTCAGCACCGCAGACTGGCGCGGCAACCGGAAGGCAGCCGCGGTGTCGTCATCCTCAATCTGTTCTTCCTGCTGTCGATCATGCTGCTGCCGGTGACCAATGGGCTCTACGGCAATTACCAGATGAGCAGTGCCGTCGGCGTGCTCTATGGCGGGAATCTCACCATCATTGCGGCGCTGAATGCGTGGCTGTGGTGGCTTGCGACCGGCGGCAAGCGGAATCCCGATATCGTCGTCGCGATCTTCCCGGTGCTGGTGTTCATCCCGGGCACCGCGATGGCGGCGATCGCCCCGCAATATGCGCCTTATTTCTGGATCCTGGCTTTCGGCGGCCTGCTGGCGCGCCGCTTCGTCCGCGCCCCCTGAATCAAACGAAAAGCGCGGCGAGCCTTTAAGCCCGCCGCGCTCCGTTCTTGAACTCGCTGGTCCAGGGCCGAGACCGCCCCGTCTGCGGAGTTTTTCAACTCAGCGGGCGATCCCAGCGAGGTGACAGCGCTTGATGAAAGACACTGGATCACCTCCTTTCGTTGTTGATGGAAGTTGTAATATAGCCTCCCGGGGCCGATCCGTTAAGGGCCAATCGGCGGGTTCCGGGTGCCCACAGGGAAGGTCGCCTCGACCGGCAGGAAAGGTTGAGGTGGCCGTTGCGGCATGATAGGGGGATGACATCGGATGCGATCCTGGCCCTTCCTGCCCGACGTGGCACGCAGGGTGACCAGGACTGTGCCGGTTCGTTGACGGATTGCGACGATGGTGCATCGCGCGGTCGCGGATGCGGGTGTAGCTCAATGGTAGAGCAGCAGCCTTCCAAGCTGAATACGAGGGTTCGATTCCCTTCACCCGCTCCAATGTTTTCAAGAGGTTAGGCCTCTTCCCAAAGTTCATTCTGACAAATCTGAATTTTCATTCTGACAAACGTTCACTTTACGGTCGCTTGCTTGGCCAGCTTGGCGCGGCGTTTGATGCGCTTCATTTGCGCATCCTGCTTGGCCTCGTCATCGTCGTGCAGATAGTTCGCCATAGCCGCCGTCGACGACCACTGACCCTTCTGCATCAATTGCGTTTCGGTCAGTCCTGAAGTGCTCGCTTCCGTTGTGCCGCCATGGCGGCCGAACGACGTGAAGGTCAGTTCGGGACGAAGACCCGCCGCGATGATCACCTTTTTCGAAACGCGCTGGACCTGGGTCAGCATCTCCCCTTTGCCGAACCATGGCTGGCTGCTGCCGTCCCGGCGTAGCATGAGGCCGCCGGTGGGACGGAGTTCCTTGATCGCGTCGAGTTCGGCCATCAACAGCGGATAGAGCGGTTTGCCTTTGGCATTCAACAGTGGCTCCCATGAGCCCGTACTGGTCTTGTAGTTGATGACATACACATGGTTCGGCCGGCTCGGCGGCCGGTAATGTTCAGCCAAGAAACGGATGAAGATGTGCGCCTCGCGTTGAAGCAGCTCCCATCCGATCAAGGCTCCGGTCGCAAGCGAGGAATAGCCCATTTCGACCGCTTTGGCACGGAACGCCGCCAACTCCGCGAACGTTGCATGTGGCGTTTCTCGGGAGTTTGACTGCAGGCCCATTTTCTCGAATGGATTCTTCGGTGGGAAGATACCCGGGTTGGCGCGGGACACCGTATTCCATGCCGAACGCGCCGTCTTCATCGTATGGTTGACCGTGGTGCGGCGTTCAACCTTCTCGCCCTTCACCGTCTTGAAAAGAAGTTTCTCGAAAAGATCATCGGCGAAAGCTGTATCGATGCTTGTAACCCTCCGAGTACCCAGGCGCCGACCGTCCTGCAGGAGATATTCGCAAATCATCTTGATGCCCGTCTCATGCACGCGGCACTGACCCGGACTCAAGGGTTGCAGCCGCTTGGCGGTTTTCTGCGACCATGTTCGGCGATATTCGTGAAACATCCAGTCCAACGTTCCGACGACGACGCCAACAACAGAGGTCGCGTCCTCACCACCGGTACGCCAGCTATCAAATGCCGGGAGCAGAATTCTTTCCGCCCGCTGCACCGCTCTGTCGTAGTCGGCACCAAGTGGTTCATTCGGCAATGGACAGCCTCGCGCGCGCGCCCAACTTGGAATATTGAAAAAATAACTCCAGCCGCTGGCGACCCGTTTGCGAAGTGTGTAGCGGGGCAGCCGAAGAGCGGAACGTCCACGTTTCACAGCAGCCTCCTTGACACCGCTGGGTCATCTTCCGAATCTAACGGACGATGGCGATCCTCTTTGATGGTGATAGATATGCGGCCGTCTGGCCAAATCTCGACGCTTGCGACAGCGCCGCCACCATCGATGACGCCCTTCACGGCACGCTTCACATCAGCCTCGGTGAATTTCGTCTTCGACATGATTGTAGCGCATTAGATGAAGTTTATACGACTCCGCCTCAATTCCTAGCCTCGGTGCAGACCACATTCGCCGAAACCTGAATTCGCACTTCATGAGGCTGAAGCACGAGCGGGCTCCGGTCTCGACGACGTGCTACACCATCAAAGCCGTTGAGCCGATCTTTTGGAAGAGCCTTTTTGTCCGCACGCGGCCATCGGTAGCGATCGGCACACATCGGCGGATTTGGCGTAAGCGAGCACGGCTCTCTTTCGAGTGGCGGCCTCGACAGGCAGTTCCGCACCCGACGAGGGCGCCCGCTTGCTCCCTGACATAGACTGTCGGCCGCTTGCCCTTTGCGTTCGGGTTCGTCCATGGCGCCGATCACCCGGCGCCCGCGCGGGTTGAAAGGGAGCCTGGTTCGATGGCGCCGATGTGCCGCCGCCGCAAGCGAGACTAGGCAGGCTTTAATGGCCCATCGCCGATGACAGCTCCGATCCGGGCTGTGAGGAGCTTCCGCAAAGTAGCCAGTGTATCCCATGCGATGTGGTCGTACTGCCGGGTATCAAAGTGAACGTATTCAAAGGATTCTTTGGCCCAATAGCGAAGTCCGAACTGCCCGAAGGCCTGCCGAATTCTAGCCAGTGACCAATTGGTCGAGATTCAACCCGCGCCACGCGTGGTGACTGCGACATCTCCATGCGTCGCACAAATGCTTCTCTTTACCAGCAGCTTAAGCATTTCCCAGCACGCGGTCGATCTAACGGCATCGTCGACAGCGGCACGCCAGCAATCTGTGGCATCCGCGCGAACCCTCTTGCCGATGAGACCGGACTCACAGTAGCCAGTACTCCGTTGCGACGCAGCTTTTTCGGATGTCGATATGGACCCTCGTTCCAACCAGTTTCCTACGACCGGGTTCGCTATTGAAATCGATGGGCGAATCAAGACCGAGTTCGATACGAGGGAAGGTGCCGAAAGCGGCGCCCTTGAGTTGAAACGCCGTTTTCCGGCGCTGCAAGTTCGCGTCTATGATGCGGAGACGCAATCCCGACACGAAATCCAGGCCTGACGGACCGAATGCCATCATCTGCAGGCATCGCGGTCGACATGCCTGTGCCAACCTGACGGTTAGCGTGGTGCGGATGCCAGTTCGCCAGGCTTCCTGCGGTCGGCGGTAGTCGCGCGTAAACGGCGAGACCAGGATTGTCAGCAATTGCTGTTGCCGACGCTCTCCTGTGCGAACCTCCAACTCCACGACCGAGAGGCGTGCCATGGACGTCTTCGCCAGCGCCCGTTTTTGCGCGCTAATCCCGCCGAATTTGCGATCGCAGGGCTTCCCATCTTGCGCCGATGCTACAACCGCCTTTGTATCGCTTCGTATAGAGCGGCGAAGGCCAGCGTCCAATATGAAAGAAGTCATCGAAGCGATCCACCCCAGTGACGGTCATCATCGTCGGGCAGGCCGCGTTACGAAGCGAAAAATCTGCGTCTATGTCAGCGAAGCGCTCGTCACGCGGTTGGCAGCCGCCGCCGGGCAGCGAGGCGCCACCAAGTCCGGGCTCGTCGGGGCCGCGCTCGATCGTTTCCTGGACGCGGCGGACGACCACGATGATCGGTCCGGCCTGGATGAGCGACTGGTCCGGATGGATCAGCGGCTCGATCACCTCACACGCGAATTGAAATTCGTTGGTGAGACGGTCGCGATGCATGCGCGCTATCATCTCACGGTGACGCCGCCATTGCCCGACGCCGCACAGCCCGCGGCGTGCAGACTTGGCGCAGCGCGTTTCGACGAATTCGCAGCACAGGTCGGCCGGCGCGTGGAGGCGGGAAAACCGCTCATTCATGAAACGCTGGATCGGCTCGGTTCGGCAGATGCCCATCGGTCTTCGTCCGAAAACCAGGCATGGCAAGGCCCAGCTCGCGAGCGCGAACACCACGCCGACCGTGAGCCGATCAATGACCGCTCAACCGACGCTCACGAGATTCCAATTGCGCCGATCTCGTCCGAGGTGAAGGCGGCGAACGGACCAATCCTGTTGGCGCCGGTCGCGTCACCCAGAGATCCAGCGGGCAGCGACACGCCGCAAGCCACTCGGCCCCAAGAGCTCCAGGAGACGGCGGAGCAGGACGAACAGGAACGCATGCAGCCGCCAACCGAGACACACGCATCAAATTTGCAGCTCGTGCTCCACATCTTCCTGCCGTTCGCGGTGGGCTACTATCTATCCTATCTTTTCCGTACTATTAGCGCGCTCATCGCGGCTCCCTTGACGGAGGAATTCGGGCTCAGCCCTTCCACGCTAGGCCTGCTCAGCTCGGCCTATTTTCTGACCTTCGCCATCGCACAGATACCAATCGGCGTATTCTTGGATCGTCATGGTCCGCGCCGGGTTCAAGCCGTGCTGCTGGTGCTCGCAGCCGGCGGCGCCGCGCTGTTTGGCGCCTCCGACGGAGTCCTGGCACTCCTCTTTGGCCGCGCGCTGATCGGACTCGGCGTCGCCGGCGCCCTGACCGCCGGTCTGAAAGCGACAGTCCTCTGGTTCCCCAAGGAGCGTGTCGCGCTCGTCAACGGTTGGATGGTCATGCTCGGCGGACTGGGCGCCGTGACCGCGACAACGCCCGCCGAGTGGGCGTTGTCCTGGATTGGCTGGCGCGATCTGTTTGAGTGGCTTGCGATGGCAGCCACAGTAATCGCCGCGATCGTCTATCTTCTCGTCCCCGACGCGGCACCGGCATCTTCAATCAACGACCGCCGGCCATTCGCCGGGTTGCGGGAGATCTACGCCGACCGACGGTTCTGGCGATTGGCGCCGCTTTCGGCCACGACGATCGGGACCGCTTGGGCGCTGCAGGGACTATGGGCGGCGCCGTGGCTGAGCGATGTCGAAGGCCTTGATCGATCAGCCGTCGTCGACCATCTCTTTGCGATGGCAGTAGCGGTCAGCGTCGGCGCCCTCCTGCTTGGGTTTCTCGGCACGAGCCTGCGCCGTCGCAACATTCAGCCACAGGCCGTCCTCGGCGCCGTTGCGGTCGTGTTCATCGCCATGCAGCTCGCGCTGATCCTGCGCTGGCCGGTGCCATCGTACATCCCCTGGTGCTTCGTGGCTGCCGTCGGTGCGGCCACGGTCTTGAGCTACGCGATCGTCGCTGACTACTTCCCGAAGGGATTGGCAGGACGCGCCAATGCGGCACTCAACGTGTTCCACGTCGGTGGGGCATTTCTTCTCCAGGACCTCATTGGCCTCATCATTGACAATTGGCCGATCGAAGCGGCTCATCATCCGATGATCGCCTATCAGGTCGCGTTTGCCGTCCCCCTCGCGCTTCAGCTTGCTGCCTGGATCTGGTTCATGTGGCCTCGTGCGCAAGCTGCAAGCGCTCCTCGTCCCGGACGATATTCGATGGAAGCCATGGTGGTTGAAGTTCAGCAGATGCGAGCCTGAATGAGGGGCTGGAGCAACAGCCAATGCTTGTCGAGCATTGCAACCCATTTCGGGGAGGAGGTATCGCCGGGCGGCCCCTCCCTATGCAGGGCTATCGCATATGGCTGATAGCCTGCAAAAGGAAGGCGTTGTCCCAGCCTGCGCGCTTGATTTTGCGGCGTATCGAGGCCTTGTCGGGAATTGCCTGCAGGATATTGAGCGCAAGCTTTCGCAGGAGGGCGAGGTTCTCGGGGGCGTTGTCTTTCCGCGCCCGGCTGGCATCCTCGGAAAAATGGACGTCGAGAACCCAATGAAGACAGTTCTCGATGCCCCAATGGCTCCGAGTGACGTGCAAAAGCCTTTTCGGCGACACGTATTTGGACAGGACATAATAGCGAACGAAAGGTGCGTCGGCGCGCTGCCCTCGAACACGTCTGCGCAGCGTGATCCGGCCGACCGCCGCAATGCCGGGAAAGCGATGGAGTCCGGCCA
>Ga0302322_100003170_pt1 | contig 14061 bp, 10 predicted proteins | sample Fen_T0_2_FD_203757 | JGI IMG/M metagenome (GOLD analysis project Ga0302322, IMG submission 203757) | Peat permafrost microbial communities from Stordalen Mire near Abisko, Sweden - Fen_T0_2 | ecosystem: Environmental > Terrestrial > Soil > Wetlands > Permafrost | place: Sweden: Abisko... | reverse complement strand
GTCCCCACGAGCGAGGTGCGGACCTCCTCCGACACCTCTCCGGTCACCCGACCTGCGCCGCGCGACACGCACGACACCGTCCCTCCTGCCGCGGCAGTCAGCGTGGCCAGGGCGGCGAGGTGGGCGGCGGCCTGCCGCCAACCCGCTCGTGAGCTACTTCGAATCTGACTCATCTACGGACTCCTCAAAGATCAGTTCGTGGGGGTCGAGCGCTCGTGTCGATCGCAGACCGCGGCGGCGCTGGCCGAAGCGCGGTTCTGCCCGGCGGTTCAAACCTTATCCAAGCGGCTTTCCCGGTCGCTCTAGAATTTATGTAGAATTAACCTCGCCTCCTTGATACCGTCATTGTTTCAGTAAGTTCCAAAGCTCGATGAAGACCGACAGCGCACCACGGTGCTATCGATTTGGGCCCTGCACCTACGCACCGGAGCTGCGCGAGCTGCGCTACGCCCAGGTGCGGGTGCTCCTGCCGCTGCAGGAATCCAAGGTGCTGACCGCGATGCTGGAGCGCCCGGGCGAGCTGGTCTCCAAGATCCAGCTGGGCGCGCTGCTGTGGCCGAACGAGCGCTACGGCGAATTCGATCGGGCGATCCACAACCTGATCTCCAAGCTGCGCCGGCTTCACCCCGAAGCGCCGGGCTGGATCGAGACGGTGCCCAAGGCCGGCTACAAGCTGAGCGTGGCGGTCGAGGCCGAGTGGGCCGCCGCGCCGCGCTTGCCACCGCCGCCTGCCGCCGAGCCAGCGGCGGATCCTGCCGAGCCCGCCGCCGCCCCCGCGCCGGGCCACGTCGCGCGGCCTGCCGTCGAACCGGCGCCGGATCTTGACCCGCGATCGACCGTGGATCCACGGCCGCGCCCTCCCGGCCCGGGCCGGCCGGCGCCACTCGCCGACGCAGCCGCGGCGCGGCCCGCGCGGTCGCGCCGCCTCCCGGGCCTGGTCGGCACGATCGCCCTCGCCGGCGCCGCCCTGGGCGCCATCGCCTGGCTGCTCGCCGGCTCGCTCCGCGCGGCGCCCCCGGCGGCGACCGTTCCACCCACCAGGATCGGCGTGCTCCCGTTCACCGGCTCGGGCGGCGAGCTCGGCGACTCCGACACGCTTCGCGAGCAGCTCGCCGACGCGCTGACCCGGATCCCCGGCGCCGAGGTCCGCGCGGCGCACTCGCTGACCCCTCGAATGACCGAGACCCCCGACCAGCTCCAGCACGCCGCGCAAAAGCTTCGACTCGATCTGCTGATCGCCGCCAAGCTCGACGTGCGCGACCAGGACTACGCGCTCAACCTCGAGGTGATTCGCGGATCCGACGGCACCCATCTCTCGTCCCTCCACTACCGCGGCAACCGCGCGGCGCTGGGCGCGCTTCCGGACAAGGTCGCCGACGACATGACCCCGTGGCTGCGCCACCACGCCCCCGGCGCCGAGCCCCAGCGCCTGCTCGGCAGCACCCCCAGCCAGGCGGCCTACGATCTCGCGTTTCGAGCCGGGGCCGCGCTCACCGGGCGCAGCAAGCCCGAGGTCACCCAGGCGATCGCGCTCTACCAGCGCGCGATCGAGGTCGATCCCAGCTTCGCCCGGGCGTGGTCCGGCCTGGCCGAGACGCAGCTGGTGATGGCGAACTTCGGCGACAGCGCACGGACCGGCCCGCAGTTCGAGGAGGCCCGGCACACCGCCGAGCACGCGCTGGCGCTCGATCCGTCCAGCTCGCAGGCCCACTCGACCCTGGGCCTCATCCTGCTCCAGCACGACTGCAAGCTGAAGGCGGCCGAACAGCAGCTCCGCTCCGCGATCCTCAGCAATCCAGGCTCGGCAGCCAATCGCCTGCGCATGGCGGTGCTGTTGACCGACACCGGCCAGTTCGCCGAGGCCGGCGCCGAGATCGACCGGGCGCACGACGCCGATCCCGACTGGCCGGTCATCGACGGCACGGCGATGTACGTCCACATCATGGCGCGCGACTACGAACGAGCCATCGCCGACGCCAGATCCCTCGTCCGCTCCAGACCGGACTGGAGCCGCGCCCACCAGCACCTCGGCTGGGCGCTGTGGTACGCCGGCCGCCACGACGCCGCGATCCAGGAGTGGCAGCGCGCCGCGCTGATCGACAAGGATGCCGCCGCGGCCGCGCTCCAGGACCGAGGTGCCCGGCTGCTCGATCAGCAGGGCGTCCGCGCCTACGCCGAGCTCCGCATCGCGTCGCACCAGCGCCAGCCCCCGCCCGACGACGACGACTTCGTGCTCGCCGAGTGGTACGCCTTCGCCGGCGATCCGGGCCATACGCTCGACGAGCTCGAGCAGCTGGTCGCTTCGCGAAGCCCGGAGAGCCTGAAGATTCCGTGGAACCCGGCCTACGACTTCATCCGCAGCCAGCCGCGGTTCCAGCGCCTCGTGGAAGCGCTGCGCGCCCGCTGCGCATGATCACCAGTCCACCGCCGGCCGCGACGTCAGCGCGGGCGCGGATTCGTCCATCGCTCGTCCAGCCCCCGATACCCTGCCGACGTTAAATTAGCTCGGTAGGCGTCGCTGGTGAGCGCCCGAAGAAATGCGACCAGCTCCTCGCGCTCCACGGGAGTCAAGAGGAGCGGCCGATCGCCGCGATCTCCTCGGTTGTAGACCTCGAGGTCTACTGCTTCGCGCAACGTCGCGACGCTGCCGTCATGCATATAGGGCGCCGTCAGCGCAATGTTGCGCAGCCCGGGCGTCTTGAACGCCCCCACATCGTGCGGGTCGAGCGTCACGACGAAGCGGCCCAGCTCGGCGAACTCGGCGTCCCTCAGCACCTCGCGGCCGAGCGGGCGACCATCTCGGCGCACTGCGACCAACCGTGCCGACAATTGCGGCAGCTTGCGCTCCACCTTGCCGAACCCCACTGCAAGTGAATGGAACAGGTCGTCAGTGAACAGCCGCGGTTGACCGTCGTGGGTCGACACGACATGACACCGCGTGCAGCGCGCCAGCCGGTCGAACACCACCCAGCCTTGGCGTGCGGCTTCCGGCAAGGCATCGCGCTGCCCGGCAAAAAAACGATCGAACGGCGACGGCCCGGATACGAGTGTGCGCTCGAACGCTGCGAGCGCACGCGCTACGTGCGTCGTCGTGATCTGGCCGGCAGGCATCGCCGGCGGCAGTGATGCGGTTCATCACCTGCCGATCCGGAACGGGCCGCATCGGCTCCGAGAGCACGTTGGTAGCGAGGACGTATCGCAGCGCCGCGTCAGTCGAGCGCGATGTCGCGACCGGGCGAGGGATCACGAACGTCTCCCCATGGGTCAGGGCCGCGCAGATCGTCCGCGTTCAGACGCGACCGGGTCCGCTCGATCACCTCGGCGAGCGTTTCGGTCCGCGCGTGTTCGAGCGCGTGGAGTTGCTCGATCGAGATCACGGCCGCGATGGGCTGTCCGTTGCTCGTCACGCCAACGGCGTCCCGTCGCTCGCCGTGCGCAGCACCTTCGCCCAGTCTCGTCGTGCCTGCGCCGTCGTGATCTGACGTGCCATGTTGGAGCCTCGTGTACATGCGATGTACACCCGCACGACGTGGCCCGTAACACGCAGGCCCACGGTGGGGGAAGTCGGCGCGGCCGAATCTGCGCGAGCCGTCAGGGCCGCCCGGATCCTGCCAGCATCGCTTCGAGGCCGCGCGCGAGCTCGAGCGTCTCCTCGGGTGAGAGGTTCGCCTCGGGGTGCGCCATGCGGTACTTGACCGTCGGCATGTTGCCGGTGCGGACCGACTGGCCGGAGTAGGGCGCGAGGTCGTACGTGCGGTTCCACTCCGAGAAGTTGATCACGCTGCGCGCGACGTCGACATCGAACTGAACGACCCACGAGACCGGTGCGAGATTTGCGTACCACGGCCATCGCGTCTCGTTGCTGTGGCAGTTGAAGCACGCGCGGACGGCGAGCTCGCGCGTGCGCGGCGAGTCCCAGGCGGGCTCCTTGATGATCGGTGGATTCGAGTGCGTGCGCCCGTAGGGGACGAGCTGCATGACCGCGAACAGCCCGATGAGGCAGGCCAGCGCCACGAAGAAGATCTTGAACAAGCGTCGCACGGGGTCCTTGATACCGCGTTTGATGCGATGGCGACGGCTCCCGGCCCGTACCAGGTTGCCGCAGGGGGCGGATGGATCGGCGGCAGCCGCCGGCGCCTACCGGAGGCGCCTCGCCACCATGCGCTGAACGACGAGTCGCGGTGGGCTGGGAGCGCGCACGCGCTCGCCATGAGACGCGCGGAGAGCTCCCGGAGGCGGCGAAGGTGGCGCCGCAAGATGCCGCAGCGGATCGAGTTCGCGCATCACGAGCCGATGGATCGAGCGCGCCGCGTGTTACGACGCATACGCCGAGCCGGCGCCGGAGACGATGCTGCATCTGGAATTCACCGATCTGACGATCGTTCTCGCGCAGATCGCGGCGATCGTCCTGGTGTCGCGCGGGCTGGGCCTCGTCGCGCGGTGGGTCGGCCAGCCGCTCGTGGTCGCCGAGATCGTCGCCGGCATCGTGCTCGGGCCGTCGGTGCTGGGCTGGGTGTGGCCGGCGGCGATGGCGGCGGTGTTCCCGGTGGCGTCGCTGGCGGTCCTGAAGATGCTCAGCCAGATCGGCCTGGTGCTGTTCATGTTCCTCGTCGGCCTCGAGCTCGATCCGGCGCTGCTGCGCGGCCGCGCGCGCGCGTCGGTCGCGATCAGCCACACCAGCATCGTCGTGCCGTTCGGCCTGGGCGTGGTGGCCGCGTATTGCCTGCGCCCGGCGTACGCGTCCCCCGGCGTGGCCGCGCTGCCGTTCGTGCTGTTCCTCGGCGTGTCGCTGAGCGTCACGGCGTTCCCCGTGCTCGCGCGGATCCTGACCGAGCGCAACTTGCTCGGCTCGCGCGTGGGGGCCCTCGCGCTGACCTGCGCCGCGGTCGACGACGTCACCGCGTGGTGTCTGCTCGCGCTGGTCGTCGCGGTCGCCCGCGCCCAGAGCCTGGCCGGCGCGGCGTGGACCACCGCGGCCGCGATCGCGTTCATCGCGGGCATGGTGTTCATCGTACGGCCGCTGCTGCGCCGGCTCGGCGCCAGCATCGCGCACCGCGAACAGCTCACGCAGAGCGTGGTCGCGATCATCTTCCTGCTACTGATCGGCTCGAGCCTCGCGACCGAGCTGATCGGCATCCACGCGCTGTTCGGGGCGTTCCTGTTCGGGGCGATGTTGCCCAAGGACAACGTGGCCGTGGCGCCGCTGGTCGAGAAGCTCGAGACCGTCGCGGTCGTGCTGCTCTTGCCGCTGTTCTTCGCGTACAGCGGGCTGCGCACCCAGATCGGCCTGGTCCGTCAGCCGGCCGAGTGGCTCGCCACCGGCGGCATCATCCTGGTCGCCACGCTCGGCAAGTTCGGCGGCAGCGCCATCGCGGCCCGCTGGACCGGCCTTGGCTGGCGCGAGGCCAGCGCGCTCGGCATCCTCATGAATACCCGCGGCCTCATGGAGCTCATCGTGCTCAACATCGGCCTCGATCTCGGGGTCATCTCGCCCACCGTGTTCACGATGCTCGTCCTCATGGCGCTGGTCACCACGTTCGCGACGGCGCCGGTGCTGCGCTGGGTCTACCCCGACCGCGAGCTGCTCGTCGATGCGCCCGGCCCGGCCGTCGTTCGCCGCTGACCATGGCGCGGCGGTGACGCATCGCGCGAAGGTCCGATGAATGCGCTGGTTCGCATACTGGTAGTCTCACTACCACCGCGCCGTTCGAGGGAGTTCTAGCCACTCGATTGCGCGGCGCGCCAAATGCGGTGTCCGCACGACCTGGGTGAATTTGGCCACCGGAACGCGATGGAATGGCCGAAAGGTCCAGGAGCCAGGCGCGGTCTTGCCGCACGCTTGGCATCGAGCGCGAGGCGTCGTTGGGCCCTCGTCGGGCCGTCGTTGGGCCCTCGTTACCCCTCGTTGCCCCTCGTCTCGATCGCCGCGCTCATCCCTCGTTGCCAGGAGAACTCCATGCTCCCTCGTTCGATCCTATCGCGACGCCACGCCCCCACCGGCCTCGCCGTCCTCGCCGCGCACGCGTGGGCGGCGTGCAGCGGCGCCGCGCCACCGCCACCGCCCACGGCGACCGAGAGCGCCGCGCTCGCGCCGCCCAACGCCGCCGCCACGGCGGCCGCCGGCGACTGCGTCAACATGGTCATCGCGCCCGGTACCGGAGGCGCCGGCCCGGCGGGATACACGTTCTGCGGCGACGAAGGCGGCAGTTGCACCTTCTCCCAGACCGTGGACGTCGCGTTCGGCGCCAACGGCGGCTTCGCCTACAAGGACTCTGTCACCGGCACCGTCCCGCTCACGCTCGCCACGTTCGGCGCGGACCCGATCTTCGGCGTGGTGAAGAGCGGGTACTACCGAAACTCCGGCGGACCGCCCGGCTATACCAAGTGCGCCGACGAAGGCGGCACGTGCAACTCGGCCCGGCCGGCCGACGTCGCGTACGGCGCGCACGGCCTGTTCAATTACCGGTGCGGCGTGACCGGCGCGATCGCCGCGACCAACGCGGCGTTCGGCGACCCGATCACCGGCTCACCGAAGGCAGCGTACATCCGCAACGCCGGCGGGCCGGTCGGCTACACGTGGTGCGCCGACGAGGGCGGCACGTGCACGCTGAGCGTCGCCTCGGACGTCGCCTACGGCGCCAACGGCGCGTTCAACACCAAGCTCGGCGTCACCGGCACGATCACCGCCGATAACGCGACGTTTGGCGACCCGATCTTCAATGTCGCCAAGTCGGCCTATTACAAGGTCTCCGGCACCCGCACCGGGCCGGACGGCTTCACGTGGTGCGCCGACGAGCGCGGCGCCTGCTCGTTCACCAGGCCCGTGGACGTGGCGTACGGCGCCAACGGCAACTTCAACTACAAGTACGGTGTCACGGGCACCGTCGTGTACGAGAACGCCGCGTTCGGCGATCCCGCGTTCAAGGTCGCCAAGGCCGGCTATTACCGGCCCGCGGCCGCCACGGCCAGCGACTGGACCGCGCAATGGATCTGGCAGCCCCAGGACCGCCCCGACAATACCTGGCTCCGGTTCCGCAAGAAGGTCACGCTGTCGGCGCGCCCGACCCGCGCCGCGCTGCGCCTCGCGGCCGAGAACAAGTACTGGCTGTACATCAATGGCCAGCTCGTCGCCCCCGATGGCGGGCTCGACCTCCGGCCCGACCTGAAGAACACCTACTTCGACACCCTCGACATCACGCCCTACCTGACGGCCGGCGACAACCTCATCGCCGTGCTGGTCTGGTACAAGGGCGGGATCAACGGCTACTCGCAGAACATGACGAGCGACGGTGGCCTGCTGTTCGAGGCGGCGCTGTCGGGCGCCACGCCGGCGACCATCGTCTCGGACGCGAGCTGGAAGACGCTGCCCCACCCGTCGTTCGCCCGCTCCACCCAGCACCAGCTCGCGCAGGACTACAAGTGGCCGCAGTACCCGATCAGCTACGACGCGCGCAAGGACCCCGGTGACTGGACCGCGCTCGCGTTCGACGACACCCCCTGGTACGCCGCGGTCCAGCGCGGCGCGCCGCCCTCGGCGCCATGGAACACGCTGGTCGATCGGACGATCCCGATGCTGAAGAACGCGGGGCTCGTGGCGTATACCAACCAGGCGAGCCTGCCGACGTCGGTGACCGCCGCGACCGCGTTCACCGGCGATATCGGGGCCAATATCCAGACCAACGCCTATCTCAAGGTCAACGCGCCGGCCGGCGTGACGATCACGATCCGGATGAACCAGTGGTACCAGGAGCAGTTCATCACGAAGGCCGGCGTGCAGGAGTACACGACGTATCAGTGGCAGAACACCAGCGGACAGCCGTGGCAGAAGCACAGCGTCGAGTATGCGTTCAGCAACGTCACCGGCCCCGTGCAGATCCTCGATCTCAAGCACCGGCCGCTCGGCTACAACACCGAGTTCGTCGGCGCGTTCACCAGCAACAACGCGCGGCTGAACACCCTGTGGAACAAGAGCCGCAACACGTCGTACGTGTGCATGCGCGACCAGTTCTACGACTGCCCGGACCGCGAGCGCGGCCAGTGGTGGGGCGATGTCTCGGAGCAGATCCTGTACTCGTTCTACCTCTACGACGACAAGGCACAGCTCCTGGCCAAGAAGGGGTTCCGCGAGCTGCTCAACACGCAGAAGCCCGATGGCTCGCTGTACACCACGGCGCCCGGCATCGTGTTTCACCTCCCCGACCAGAACATGGCCGCGATCAACGCGCTGGGCGTGTATTACCTCTACACCGCCGACACCGCGCTGGTCACGGAGCTCTACCCCAAGGTCGCGACGTTCATCAAGCAGTACGTCGCGTCGACGCTGAACGGCGATGGCATGCCGATCCTGCAAGATGGCGTGTGGAACTGGATCGACTGGGGATCGAACCTCGACATCCAGACCGGGAGCGCCAACACGGTGGCCAACGGCCTGTTCGTCCGGCTCATGGAGACCGGCAAGCTGCTCGCCCAGGCCACCGGCAACACCTCCGACGCGAACTTCTACCAGAGCCTGGAGACCGCCGAGAAGAGCCACTTCAATCAGTACTTCTGGCGGCCCGCCGCCAACGCCTACGTGTTCGGCCTGCTGAACGGGACGCAGTCGGCGACCATCGACGACCGGTCCAACGCGTGGGCGGTGCTCGCCGGCGCCGCCGATTCGTCGAAGCTGCCCGGGGTCCTGAACGTGCTGAACACCCGGCAGAACGCGAGCCCGTACCAGGAGCGCTACATCGAGGAGGCGATGTTCCAGATGGGCAACGATGGCGACGCCATCACTCGCATGCTGAGCTTCTACCAGTCCGATATCGACTCCTGGTCCCAGACGATGTGGGAGCGGAGCGGCGGGTCGATCGACAGCAACAACCACGCCTGGGCGGCGAGCGCGACCTATCTGCTCGGCGCCTTCGTGGCAGGCGTCCGGCCGACCGCGCCGGGCTGGTCGTCCTATCAGGTCACGCCGCAGCTCGGACCTCTCACCTCGGTCTCGGCCACGGTGCCCTCGGTCCGGGGCACGATCCACGTGAGCCACACCCTGTCGGCCACGAGCTATACGCTGGCGCTGGTCTCGCCCGCGGGCACGCAGGCGACGGTGGGAATCCCGCGCAGGCAGAACTGGACCTCGATCACCGCCAACGGCCGCGTCGTGTGGAGCCAGGGCACGTTCATGACCGGCGTCACCGGGGTCACCGGCCTCAGCGCCGACAGCCAGTACATCAACCTGAGCGTCGCACCCGGCACGTGGCAGTTCGCTGCGCAGTGATCGACGTCTCCGATCGTACGTGACGACGCCGCGGCACGCCATGAACGGTACATGGCGCGCACGCGGCCGCACCGAGGTCACGTCACGTCGCGGCGCGTCGAGACACACAACGACAGCGAAGGTGCGGGAGCTGCGCATTGGCGGTTGCTCCCTCCGCTGGTTTTCCTTACGCTCGGGCCCGGCTTGATTCACCGGCTCGTGGCCACGAGTTAGAAGGAGAAGCGATGCAAACGTCGTTGGGTTGGAACCTGCGTCTCACGATCGGCCTCGGTCTCTGGCTTGCGTCCGCCGGCTCGACCGCGTCCGCCGAGCCGGCTGCGTCGGGCCCGGGCACGCTCGCCTGGGCGCTCACCGCGGGCGACGAGAAGGCCTACCAGGACGCGGTGGCGCAGTACAACCAGCGCCATCCGGAGAGCAAGATTACCCTCCAGCTGTTCCCCAACGAGCCGTACAAGCAAAAGCTGCTCGTGGCGATGGGCGCCGGCACGCCGCCGGACCTGTTCTTCAACTGGGGCGGCGGCATTCTCAAGGCGTATATCGACGCGGGCAATGTCATCGACCTCACCGCGGATATCGGCAAAGACCCGGCCTGGAAGCGCCGGTTCTTCCCCTCCGTGCTCGCGTCCGCCACCTTCGGCGACAAGCTCTACGGCGTCCCGATCAACGGCGTCCAGCCGGTGGTGTTCTTCGTCAACAAGAAGCTGTTCCAGGACGTCGGCGCGCAGCCGCCGAAGACCTGGAACGAGCTCCTGGCCGCGATCCCCAAGTTCAAGGCCAAGGGCAAGCCGCTGCTCTCGGTCGCGGGCGCCGACCGCTGGACCTATCTGATGTACGCCGAGTACTTCGTCGATCGCCTCGCCGGACCGCAGGTGTTCGCCGATATCGTGGCCGGTAAGCCCGACGGGTGGTCGCACCCCGCCATGATCCAGGCCGCCGAGATGATCCAGACCCTGGTCAAGCAGGAGGCGTTCGAGAAGGGCTACCCGGGCGTGTCCTATGGCAACGGCCAGGCGACCGCCCTGCTCTACTCCGGCCGCGCCGGCATGCAGCTGATGGGCAGCTGGGACTTCCCCAACATCTTGAATGGCCAGGCCAGCTTCATCGCCAGTGACCAGCTCGGCTGGGTCCCGTTCCCGACGATCGAGGGCGGCAAGGGCAGCCCGGGCGACGTGGTCGGCAATCCCTCCAACTTCTACTCGGTGTCGGCCAAGTCGACCCACAAGGCGGTCGCGATCGAGTTCCTGAAGACCAACGTGCTGTCCGACAGCAACATCGACGTGCTGCTGAAGAATGGCTCGGTGCCGCCGGTCGCCGGGCTCGAGGCCAAGATCGCCAAGTCGCCGCAGGCCGCGTGGCTCTCGTTCGTCTACAACGTCACCAAGAATGCGCCGAACTTCCAGCTGTCGTGGGACCAGGCGCTGCCGCCCGCCCAGGCCGACGCGCTCCTCACCAACCTCGAGCAGCTGTTCCTCGTGAAGATCACGCCGAAGCAGTTCTCGGAGAACATGAACAAGGCCATGAAGCGGTGATCGAGCCAACGCGCGCCGAGCGCGACCGCGGCGGCGCGGGGCTCGTGATGTTGCTGCCTGCGCTGGTGCTGTTCCTCGGCTTCGCGCTGGTGCCCATGCTCGGCGTGTTCGTGCTCGGCTTCACGCGCTGGGACGGCCTGGCGACGCCAGCGTGGACCGGGCTCGACAACTGGCGCGAGGCGGTGAGCGATCCGGTGACCCAGGACGCGGGCTGGCTCACCGTGAAGCTGATGATCACGAGCTGGGTGATCCAGACCCCGCTCTGCATGTTCCTCGGCGTGTTCGTCGCCGGCCACCAGCGCTATCGCGCGGTGCTCGCGGTGATCTACTTCGTGCCGCTGCTCCTGTCCACCGTGGCGATCGGCCTCACGTTCCGCGCGCTCATGGATCCGAACTTCGGGCTCAGCACGTCGCCCGCGCTCGCGATGCTCGCCAAGGACTGGCTGGGCGACGGCGATCTGGCGTTCTACGCCGTCGCCGTGGTGATCTCGTGGGAGTTCATCCCGTTTCACACCGTGCTGTACCAGGCCGGCGTGCGCCAGATCCCCCGCGTGCTCTACGAGGCCGCCACGATCGACGGCGCCGGGCGGCTGGCCCAGTTCTGGTACATCACGCTGCCGCAGCTCCGCTACACCATCGTGACGTCGTCGATGCTGATCCTGATCGGCTCGCTCACCTACTTCGATCTGGTGTACGTGATGACCGGCGGAGGCCCCGGGTTCGCGACCCGGCTCCTGCCGCTCGACATGTTCATCTCGGCGTTCGGCCGGCGCGAGATGGGCCGCGCCAGCGCGATCGCGTCGAGCCTCGTCGTCGGCGGCCTCGTGCTGTCACTCGCGATGGTGAAGTTCTCCGGGTTCGCGCGGATGCGCAGCCAGCAAGAGGGCGTGTGATGCCAAGGTGGCGGCCGCGGCTGTTCCGCTACAACTGGGTGGCCGCGATCGCGGGGCTGCTGTGGCTGCTCGTCGTCGTCGTGCCGCTGTACTGGATCGTCGTGACCAGCCTGCGCAGCCGCCAGGGGTTCTTCGACACCCCGCCGCTGGATCTGCCGTCGCCGGCGACGTTCGACAACTACCAGAAGGTGCTCGAAGGCGACTTCTTCCTGTACCTGACCAACAGCGCGCTGGTCACGGTGGCGACGGTCGGCCTCACGATCGCCGTCTCGCTCCCCGCGGCACACGCCATCGTCCACAGCACCCGCCGCTCGGTGCAGCGCGGGTTCCAGCTGTTCTTGCTGGGGCTGGCGATCCCGATCCAGGCGACGATCATTCCGCTGTACCTCATCATCAGCAAGCTCGGTGTCTACGACACGCTGACCGCGCTGGTCCTGCCGGGCATCGCGTTCGCGGTGCCGCTCACCGTGGTCATCCTGGTCAACTTCCTGCGCGACATCCCGCGCGAGCTGTACGAGGCGATGCGGATCGACGGCGCCAGTCAGCTCCGGATGCTGCTCCACCTGAGCCTGCCGCTCAGCCGCCCGGCGATCATCACCGTCATGGTATATGACGCGCTGAACGTGTGGAACGGGTTTCTGTTTCCGCTCATCCTCACCCAGAGCGCCGACAAGCGCGTGCTGCCGCTGGGCGTGTGGACGTTCCAGGGCGAGTTCAATATCGATGTACCGACCGTGCTCGCGTACGTCGTGCTATCTACCATCCCGATCATCGCGCTCTATGCGGTCGGCCGGCGCTACCTGGTGAGCGGGCTCACCGCCGGTTTTGGCCGGTAGCCGGCAAGGAGAACTGGACATGAACCGAGACAACCTGCTCCGCGTCGATGGCAATCGGCTGGTCCGGAGGGATGGCAAGGCCGTCGTGCTCCGCGGCGTCGGCCTCGGCGGCTGGATGAACATGGAGAACTTCATCACGGGCTATCCGTCCAATGAAGCGCAGCAGCGCAGCGCGCTCCTGAAGGCCCTGGGCGACGAAGGCTATCGCCGGTTCTTCGACCGGTTCTTCGACGTGTTCTTCGATGATCCCGATGCCCGCTACCTGGCATCGCTCGGGCTCAACTGCGTGCGCCTGCCGTTCAACTACCGGCACTTCGAGGACGACGATCAGCCGTTCGTGATGAAGGAGGCCGGGTTTCGCCTGCTCGATCGCGCGATCGAGCTGTGCGCGCGCCACGGGCTCTACACCGTGCTCGACCTGCACGCGCTGCCGGGCTATCAGAACCAGCACTGGCACAGCGATAACCCGACGCACTGGGCGATGTTCTGGACCCACCGGCACTTCCAGGATCGCGTGGTCCACCTCTGGGAGGCGCTCGCCGAGCGCTACCGCGACAACCCCTGGGTCGCCGGGTACAACCCGATCAACGAGCCCGCCGATCCGTCGGGCGAGCGGCTCGCGCCGTTCTATCGCCGGCTCGAGACCGCGATCCGCGCGGTCGACCAGCACCACGTGCTGTTCCTCGACGGCAACCGCTACTCGCTGGACTTCCAGATGTTCGGCGATCCGCTGCCCAACTGCGTCTACACCGCGCACGACTACGCGCTGCCTGGCTTCGTCGACGGCGGCGGCTATCCTGGCACCACGCGCGGCCAGTACGTCGATCGCGAGGTCGTCGAGGCCACGTTCCTGGCCCGCACCGAGTACATGCGGCGGACCGGCACGCCGATCTGGATCGGCGAGTTCGGCCCGGTCTACACCGGCGTGGCGGCCGACGACGATCAGCGGTATCAGCTGCTGCGCGATCAGCTCGATCTCTACCGCGAGCACGGCGCCGGCTGGAGCCTGTGGACGTACAAGGATATCGGCCTGCAGGGCATGGTCTACACGCCGACCGACGCGCCCTACCGCACGCAGATCGCCGGCGTGCTGCAGAAGAAGGCGCGCCTGGGGGTCGACGCGTGGGGCTCGGTCGATACCGGCGTGCGCCACATCCTCGATCCGATCGAGCGCACGTTCCGCGACGAGTTCCCCCACTTCGCGCCGTTCCCGTTCGGGGTCCGGTCGTGGGTCGATACGCTGGTGCGCCACATCCTGCTGGCGGAGCCGCTGGTCGAGGATTTCGGCAGGTGCTTCGAAGGCGTCACGCCGGCCGAGGCCGAAGCGCTGGCGGATTCGTTCCGGTTCGACCGCTGCACCGTGCGCACCCGGCTCGGCGAGCAGCTGAAGCAGACCTGAGGCTCACCGCCCGTCACAACCCATCACAACCCCTCCTCGACCTCGACCTGCGCCACCGAGGTGACCTCGCCGACCGCGGCGCCGCGGACCAGCGCGCTGCGCTGCCAGGCCCCCGACCGCCAGCGTAGCAGCATCGCGATGCCGC
>Ga0302322_100003169_pt1 | contig 14063 bp, 15 predicted proteins | sample Fen_T0_2_FD_203757 | JGI IMG/M metagenome (GOLD analysis project Ga0302322, IMG submission 203757) | Peat permafrost microbial communities from Stordalen Mire near Abisko, Sweden - Fen_T0_2 | ecosystem: Environmental > Terrestrial > Soil > Wetlands > Permafrost | place: Sweden: Abisko... | reverse complement strand
AGAACCTTCTTGGACAGTTCTCCTCTGGTCGTCGTTCCGCGCGGGAAGCTAGCAACGTCAACGCGAATGGTGCCGCCCGCGTGCAACTCCCCATCAAAGGTATTTGGGAATCTTTGATCCAACCTGTCGGTCGTAAAATGCTCTGCAACTCCCAGCAGGGTCTCGACATGGAACAGCTCGTCTCCATCGTGGGTCTCCAGCGCGTCGTTAGTGACCCACAGACGGCCCAATCCTTTCTTCCCGTCGATAAGTCTATGCTGGTAGGATCATACGACTTCCTCATCTTCGACGCGACGTTACCCTCCCAGCGCATGGCCACAGCCGCTGCACTTGCACAGGCCGGCGACATCTTGATGAAAAATCCCGCATCAGTCGTTGCCTTAGGTGTCGACCCGAAACTCGTTTTCTTCGAGTGGATGGAACTAATGGGGATCAAAAATGCTGAAAAATTCAACCTCACCCCTCAGCGACTTGGAGAGCTTATGCAAGTGGCTAATGCTGCCAGAAACCCTGGAGGTGCGCCAGTACCTCAAGGAGCAGGCGGAAGTGGCGGACCAGGTAACCAAGGCTAGTCCTGACTGGTTTCGCGTTGACCTCGATGGGGTTAAATGTGAAGCCATCCGTCAACAAAACATCGGCAAATTCAAGGGCCTCTCCCACCTTTTCTATATTCTCGATCAACGTAAGGAAGAACTTACGGCACGAGTCAACAACAAAGAATCCTAAATCCCATGTCAGTTCAAAACACGTCCGACTCTCAGGACAACGGTCTCGCACCATCCCCGCTTGAAAATCAAGGCAACGACGACTTCTCGTCGATGCTCTCGGGGGAGGTACAGAAGACAGATACGTCAGGTAACGTTGATCAGTCCGCTAACGACCCGTCGAAGCCACCAGCCGCGCTGTCGAAGCCCGCGCCAAAGGATGCTCCCGTGCAGTCCCAATCTGGGACCACACCGGCGAAGGCTGCTGCTCCTGCGGCAACCCAGCAATCCTCCATCGACCCAAAGCTCATCGAGGAAATCGTGAGTGCTTCCGTCCGTGGAGCCAACGCTGCGAATCAAACCAAGAGCGAAGTCAAACAGCAGACCCGCGACGCTGCTGAGATGACCCCGCAGCAGTTCAACGAGAAGTACGGCATCGTGCAGGTCACCCCTGAGCACATCGCTCAACTGCTTGACGCCGACCCGAAGAAAGCTGCCGCGGCGTTGAACAATCTCCTCATCAACAACACTCGTAGCGCGGTCCTCATGGCGAAGGACATTATTGAGGCGCAGTTGAAACAGGCCAGGGCTGAGTACGAGCCCCACGTCTCCTCGTGGCAATCCTACCAACAGCGTCAAGCCGAAGACGCTCGCCAGAATAAATTCTACACAAAGTATCCTCAACTCTCGGGCGAGAAAGAACTCGTCCAGGAAATGATCGACTCCCTCACTGCCAAGAAGCAGGCTGGGCAGGTCACATTTCAAAGTGAGGATCAAGTTTTTCAAGCAGTAGCCGATGCGTCGATGAAGCTCTTAGCTCGTATGAATAAGCAAGCCGCTCCCGCACAAGGCAACCCTGCGACATCACAAAGTGCACAAAGCACCTCCACCCGTCAAATGGCTTCCGCAGCCGCACCTGGCCGTTCCGGTACAGGTCAAGCTACGAAGGTCTCCGACGAGGAATCGGTGTTCGGTGCCGACTTCCGATAAAGGACTCAAAACATGTCAGCAATTCTAGGTCTCATGACTGCGGAGCAGATTTCTGCTTACCGCCCAAAGAACGTACGCCGCTCGGTGTTCTATATGTACCCGAACGGTGCAGCCCCACTCGTCGGTCTCCTCTCGTTGATGAAAGACGAGGTGACGAACGATCCCGAATTCAAATGGTATGAGAAGCGGATGGTCGAGCAGTCGACCACGCTTGCTTATATTTCCTCGACTATCTCGTTCTACTCCAGCGTTGATTCGACGTTTGCCACGTGGACGGCCGCGGTGGCGAACGTCACCTTCGCACAGGGTACTCAGTACGGTGTAAAAGTTGCTGCTTCCGGCACGGCTCAACTCCGTGTTGGTCACCTCTTCAAGACCACGATCATTGATACGAACGCTGCTAACCAAGAGTTGCAGGGTCGTATCACCTACGTGGACGCCGCGAACAACCGCATCGCGTTTATCGCGACGAAAATTCCGTCGGTTGCTGCTAACTACACGGCTGCTACCACGGGCAACGAACTCCTCGTCATCGGTGCGGTGCAGGCGGAAGGTTCTGGTAGCGTATCTTCAACGGCTGGCTTGTCTACCCTCGAGGTTTACAACACCCCAGTGCAACCCGGCAACTACACGCAAATCATGACTGCCAACTGGCAGATCACTGGTACCGCGGGTAAGACCTCTGCCTGGTTCGACACTCGTGGCGTCGATCCAGACCTCGCGAAGGAAGCCTCGGTGAACTATTCCCGTTACATGGAATACTGCTTCATCTTCGGTTACAAATATGAGCGTGTTGTTACTGCGACGAACGTTGAGCGTTACACCGGTGGTATCCTCTACTTCCTGGGTCTCTGGGAAGCGGGCAGTACCTATGGTAACACTGCGGCTACAGTGGACACGGACGATAACAAACGCATTATTGAGAACACTTCAGGTGTCCTCTCTGCCAAGACTTATAATAAGTACTTGGAGCGTGTCTTCCGTTTCAACCGGAACAAGAACAACGAGGTTATCTGCTTGTGCGGTAACGGCTTCCTCCAGACCCTTGCTGAGATGTACGCTGGCAAGCAGACCTTCACCGCGCAGATGCCATCAAAGGACAACTTCGGTATGCAGGTCGTCGGTCATATGACCTCGTTCGGTCAAGTCTGGTACAAAACGCACAAACTGTTCAATTTGAACAGCACCCTGCGTTTCAACGGCCTGTTCGTTGACCTCACCTGCCTGAAGTATCGTCCCCTCAAGGACCGCGATACTATCCTCCGCAAGGACATCGGGCCAAAGGGTCAGGACTACATCGAGGATGGTTGGTTCTCGGAGTCGGGTCTCGAGGTCAACTCCCCAGAGTCTCATCTCTACCTCAAGAACGTGCAGGACTTCACCGCTTAATCTAAGGAACCACTACTATGGCAGTATATTCAGGTACTCCTACGATCGACACTGCCTACTCCTTTCCCGTGGGGGATCGGACTGGTAAACAGATCATGATGCGCAAGAAGATGTCTATTGCGCTTTCAACTCAAGGTGGTGCAACGAACACGATTGGTGCTGTCGCTCTGGGGTTCGCCTCGGCGGGTATTATTGAAGCTCGTTGTCTCTTGTTCACGGATGGTGGTTCGCAGAAACGAGCCGTCACCCTCTTCACTGACGGGACTAACGTCTACGTCGCAGATCCAACTCAAGCCACGGACGCCAACCGGTTCATTCCGGCAGACGTCACGGGCACTCTCGTGCTGATCGTCGAAGGACGGCCAGCTTAACTCAACTCAAGGAGAAACATAACATGGCAGTCGATCCAATCAACGGAGATATTCTCTCCGCAAAAGTCACCTCGAATGATGGCGTACTGGAGACGGATAACAAACTCCGTTCCCCAGGTGCCTCCGACTCGCTCGGGACTGGTACTAACGTCACTGAACCCTTCTCGGGCTCGGTCGATATTGGTAAGATGGGTGGTTGGGGTGGGATGAAGAAGAGTAAGTAACTCCCGCCCCGGAAGCTCTCGCCTCGGTGTTGTCCCTTCTTGGGACCGCACCGGGGCTTTTCCAGTATCACATGAGTACCACAATTTCACAACTTAAAGCACGGATACTTGGATTTATCAATCGTGACAAGACGGTGTTCAACACTGAATCCAGTGGCAATAACATCGACCAAGTACTTGCAGCGATTAACGACGCTCGTCGGAGTGCCCAACGCGAGTATAACTTTGCTCTCCTCCAGGGAGACGCTTTTCTTTCCACTTCTGAAGTCGGTGCCAACTGGATGACTGGTTGCAAAACGACACCGGGTGGAATCACGACACAGCTGATGAAGAAAATTGATAGCGTGTATAACTTCTCCACCAACGTAATTCCTGCAGGGACTGTGTACGTGCGCACGACAAAGATCGACTTCGGCAATGTCAATGATTACAAGCGTGAGGTACCGGTCGACAGCGGTAGTCAATACCTCTTGCAGCAAACTGCTACTGGTATTCTTCTTGCTCGTCGCAAGTTCGCCTACATCAACGGACAGATGCTTTCTATCTCGACGATAAATACTACCTCAAACGTCATGGTGAATGGCACCACCTTTCTTGACGACCTTCTTCCAAGTGACTCCGCAGACCTCTTCCTTACCTACTTTACCGATTGGTTATTCTGGGCTACGATTGCTCAACTTAACCAATTTATCAAAGACGATCAACGCATCAATATCGACGCTTCTTTCGTTGGTAAACTCTGGCAATCCGTGAAAGAAATGGACGGGCAAATTGCCAACTCTGGTGACTCCGCTACCCTCGACTAACATGGGCACTCAATCTGTACCATTTCTTCCTACGTCGGGTTACGACCGCTCCAAAACGCCATCGCGTTCCGACAACGGTAGTTTCTATTGCCTACGTGGGTTCATGCAGGACCCGACGGAACACGGAAAGTTGGTATCTGTACCCCCAATGACTCTTGCCTTGCAGAGAAGTCAAGGGACATACTACAATGCCGGAAGCGTCACCGAAATTACCACCTCCTCAATGGTGGCGATGTTTAATAATCTTGAAATCACGGACTTCGTTGCTTGGACCAACTACGGTTCGCAAGTTCAATGTTTCTACCAGTCGACGTATCCCTCAGGGAACACGGAGAACAAACAATGTATGCTTGTGATTAATAGTATCACAGCGGCTGCGATCACCCTCAATAGTAATTACCGTGTTGAAATCGACACTGCTACCTCCTTCAAATGGTCAAAGAATGGGGGTGCCCTCTCCGCGTCAACTCCTATCACGACGACTGGGGTTAGTATTGACACGGGTGCGGCTACCGTTTACTTCGTCATCGCCACCGGTTTTACCGTAGCCAACGCCTGGGTGTGGACTCGCACTGACTGCGTGCATCAACAAGGGTTGAAAACGACTGCACTTCCCTTAAATTTCGTTACCTGGCGCACCCTCGTTTACTTTATCAACGCTAACGGTCGGGTGATGAAAGCAGCCGTAGCGGTCACGGACAGCGTTCCCTACATCATAAGTGCGGGCTACAACCCAATCTACGGGAAAGCGATTGACGTCTTCTACGACCACTTGATGGTAGTTGGGTATACACAAAGCTCCTCATGGTCCACGCGGTACGCTTCTCTTGTTACGGCGACCTCCGATGTGAACGACCTGGATAACTTCTGCAGCACCGACGTCAATGAAGCCGACAGCTACACTGCACCTTCTTCCAAGACGAACCAAAACATCACTCCAAGTCTCCTCGGATGTTTCACCTATCTCGACCGCTTCTTCATTATCACAAATACTGACGTCTACGTCACTCAGTATCTTGGTCTACCCAATGTCTACTCCTTCTCAAAATTCGTCGATTTAGACATGAGTGGTTGGACTTTAACTGATGTTTCTTTATACAACGGTCTTTCTCTCGTTGCTACTGGATCGACGAACAATATGTACGTTATCAGCCCTACGAGACTCTACCTCTTCAATGGGACAGCTTTTCAAGACATTACTGGACCTATTTTAGTAACCAACGGAAACCACGTCAGTGCACATTACCTCCCAGGTCGGAAGGAACTTTGGCTTCGACAGGGAAACAATACTTGCTTCGTGTATAATGAAATTACTGGATCGTGGCATGAACGTTATACGATGTTTGGTTCCACAAATGTTAGTTGTATCTCCACATGTACAGGATTTCTTTTTTTGGGTACAACATCACGTAGGTGGTTGAATGAAGATACAATTTTTTTACATACTCCAGTTTATAACTGGAATTCTGGTACTACCTTTGGGGTGCCCACTATCATCACGCAGATAATCTCCGGTGGTGACTTTTCCTACATCAAGGAACTCGATGAGGTCTACGGCTGCATTGTCACGAACGAAGGAACCTCCACCTACTTCTCCAACAACTCTAATGCACCCATTCAACTCTCATGGTACTTCTCGATCGCGGGTGAGCTTGACACTTCTGAATTCATCGTTAACCCCGAATCGACTTGGGATGACAACTCACCGAACGGTATGTTCGCCCTCCCTCGACCTCTCTCTTTTCGAGGCGCTGCGTTACAGTTTACCCACGAGTCGCTCGATGCAACGAAGCCACCGTGCAAGGCGGAAATCTACGGTTTCTACCTGAAGATACACAACTGGCCACAAACAAAGGTCGATCAATGAGTCTTTTCTTACAACCTTCTCCCACGGAGACTGATTTTCAATTCCGTCAACGCGTGGATCAGAATTTTCGTCGACTTGAAATCCTCCTTTCCGCGGTACCGATTGTTGGCGATCGCACTCCCGAAGCCTTCATCACAGCTTCTGTTGGAAAACTCTTTATCAACTCTCTCGGTGGTGCTTCCACAACTCTTTACGTCAAAGAGTCTGGTGTAGGTAACACTGGTTGGATAGCTAAATAATTTACTCCTATGCGAAATAACGTTCAAGAACTTCAACGTCTCTCCGACGTAGTCGTCGGGGATAAGTGGTCCACTACGGTGACCTTCTCCCGTGCGAGTACGGATTTTACTACTGTCGCTATCACATGTAAGCTTCGCTCTGGTTCTACGACAGGGGCAATAGTTCACACTTTCTCACCCATTGCCACTTTTCCAGACCCCACCGATCTCACTATCTTCACGACTGACCTTACCCTTACTGGTGCCAACACCACTACCCTTGGAACGGGTACCTTCTATGGTGACGTCGTTCTCTCGATGTCTGGCTTCGGTCCTTACACTCCTCTGCAATTCTCCTTTCGGGTTACCACCCGCATCACCACATGAGCGATATACAAGTCACTCTCACACAACCTGCGCAGGTGCAGGTATCTTTCCCAAGTCCAGCATATCAATCCCTCGATGCACTTGACGCTACAGGCGTTTTGGTTAGAGCAACAGGATCGACTATCTCAAGAACTTTTGGTGACATCGAAGCTGATGTTGTTAATGTAAAGTTTTTCAACGCTAAAGGGGACGGAATAACAGACGACACCGCAGCAATTCAAGCGGCAGCAACAGCTGCGGCAGGAAAGAAACTATATTTTCCTGCGTCCGCCACTCCATACTTGGTCGGTACGGCCATTACTCTTCTGGATAATACCGAGGTAATGGGCGACGGAAAAGGGTCGGTTATAAAGATTACTTCAGGTGATATAAATGGATTTGTTGCAACGGGTCGCTCGTATATCACAATACACAATTTGCAGGTTTTTTCCGTTACCATTGGCACAACCGCGGGCGTTGCCGGTGTTTGCTTAAATAATTGTGACAAGTGCCGTGTATATAATTGTGTTTTTATTGGCATGTCATGGTCAGGTGTTTTTCTAAACGTCACAACAAACAGCGAGGTTGTGAGTAATAGTTTTTCTGGAATTCTGGGCACCAACGGCGACTCGAATGACGTTTGCTGCTATCGGGCCGCCAATGGTAATTTGATCAGTTTGAATAATTGTTACGGGGGTGGCTATCATGGTGTTTTAGTGCAAAACCCCGATGCCGCGACCCCTGGCGTGTGCTTGAATAATACAGTTACGCACAACCAAGTTTCGGGACAAAGTTGCTACGGGATTGCCTGCTACTCTTCAACAAGCGGTTATTACAATGGCCACGTAGTCGCAAATAATAACATCCGGCATATTTTGGGCACTCAAATATCAGGCGCAAGCGGGGCCGGAATTTATATTGTGCAGGCGGGCGGGACGGTTGTAAGCGGAAATAACATTAGCGACTGCTGCGTATCCACTACGAATTTTGGCACACTGGCCCCAGCGTGCATAGGAGTAGCGACGGCTTCGGGGTCGTGGCCGGTCAATATCTCAAACAACGTTCTGACCTCCACTCGCGGCCCTTGCATCGCGGCCATCACAAATGAGGGGATGTTAAATATAAACGGGAACAGCTGCACCCTTAGCAACTCCACTGGCGGCACAAACAGCACGTCTATATATTTGTGCAATTGCAGCAATGCCCGCGTGAACGGGAACACTGTAAATCACGCGAGCACGGTTTTTTATGCCGTCACTTTCTTTTCCATCGACCCTTATGTTTCTACGGGAAATTCATTTACCAACAACACCATAAATTCAGACAACTATGGTTTTATCTCGGCTATTTCCGGGACGACCGGCACACATGTTGACCTCAATTTTGCCGGGAACATCATCAAGGGATGCTCTCAAATTACGGTACAAATAACCAATGGGTCGGGGCTGCTTGTGTTGGGGAATAATCTTGGGTCAACCGGAATCGTTTATACCCAAACCAGTGTCACCAACTCCAGGATTTCCGGGAATAAATTCATGAGTTCGTCGGGTTCGGCCTCTATTTTGTTTGGCGCGGGCAATACTGGCGGCATTGCTTCAGAGTGCAATGTTTACAGTGGGACTATTTCAAACGACCCAGCGAGCGGCGTTATAATTTCGCAGTATTTGAACTCGGCGGGCGGCGGTTCAAATACTTTTCGGGCCGGCGACAGGGTTATTCAATCGGTCCCGGTCGTCGGAAATCCGAAAGGGTGGAGGTGCACTGTAAGTGGTGCACCGGGCACTTGGGTAAGTGAGGGAAATCTTTAATATGCAAGCACGAAGACTTAGTAAATGTGTAGATATTGTAAGACTCTGGCCTTTCTTTGTAGAAGGGTTTCAATTTGTCGGTCGCTACCGGAAGTATTCCCTGGGGGTGGAAGAGTATCGAAAGACTCTTTTTCTCATGGTGAAAACACCGTCTACTTGGATCGGAGTAACGGAGAACGACGAAGGTGAACCGACGGCTTTCTGGTGTGCTCACGAGGTCACCCCTGCCTACTCAAAGGAGCGTGAGTTCGAAGTCTTCCTACGCTACCACAAGACCCACCAACGTGACGCGACTCTCACTGTCCAACAACTTTTTGACCTCTGGTGTGAACAAGAATCCATCAAAAGATACTTTGTCTCCACCCGCCGGGACGATTCCTCTGGACCCCGACGCTTTCCTGCTGACGAATATGGTTTAAAGAAAGCTTACACAGTTTATAAAAAGGAACTTTAATAATGACATACGATCAACTTATAAGTGCGTATAAAAAGCAAGGCGGCTCCATAGGGACCGACGAGCAGAATAATGCGTTTAACACATGGGCATCTGGTATCATGCAGAAGGCTGGTGCGAATGACTGGCAGAGTATCCCGGACGGATTCTTGGACGAGGCTACGGGTGGTGTCACAACCACGAATGGTGGCGCTGGAACTTTGGGTGGACTGGTGACTCCGACGGTTACGTCTACAACTCCGGTAGCTTCCGTTACGACCGTGCCTGGGAGCAACTACAATCAGGTGCAGAACGCCAATCAAACAGGTTCGTTTGGTACTGTGGGCGTGAATAAAACGGACACGAACCAGAACGTGGACACGACTCAGAATACGAACCAGAATCAGACGTCGACTGGAACGCAGAACACCACGGGGACGACCGACCAAGCGACAACGAGTGGTGGGACACAGACTAACACGGGTACACAGAACACGTTGGGAACGACACTGAGTTCTGGGAACACCACCGCGATTGACTCTCTTGGGTTTGGCAAGTTACTCCAGGATCAAGCGGGTGCTACTGCGACGTCGGATGACGCTCGTCGGGCTTTCCTCACGGATACGATGCAGACAGGTGGGTCACAACTTGGATCACAGGTCGACCAAGCGGTGCGGAACTCGCTCTCCGGTCCCGGTATCAACGGTGCTGGTGACAGCGCAAGGGCTCGTGCGAGCGGGTATGCTGCTGCACAGATTGGCCGCAACAATCTCGATCAGCGTCTCGGAGCGTCGCAGCAACTCGCTGGTGGTACGGGACTTACCGCGTTGTCAACCGCAGCGAATCCGTACATCGGACAGAATTCTACTAACAAGAGTGTGACGGATTCCAACACCACAAGTGGAGGAACGTCCACGAACACGGGTTTCTCAAACCTCATCGGGTCGAATACGCAGGATACCACGTCCGCTGGAAGTACGAATACGACCGGGAGTAGCGTCGGATCACAAAATACCACCGGAAGTCAAACTGGCACTGAAGCCTCCACAGGGTCAACGGCTGCTGGATCGTCACAGGCTGCAAGCGGCGTCGTACCGCAGGGTCAACCTGTGAAAAGTGGTGGATGCGTGATCTGCACGGCAGGACTGGAGTTGGGACTCTTCCGCACGCCTCGCGTTCTACGCAAAGCTGCGTTGCACAAGCTGGAGGTTGAGACTGGGAAGTATCGTTCCGCCCTTGGAGGGTACTTCAAGGTCTTCACTCCGTTGGCGCGGTGGATGCTACGGCATCCACAACTTGCCGCAGTGGGTATGCCTATCGCCAAAGCGGTCGTCTATGAGGAACTGCGTATCGCTGGGAAACACCTTCCCTTCCGGTTCTGGCCTTGGTTCCATCACACTGGATGGCACGCGACTTGCGTGGTGCTGAGCAAGTTCACTTCGCAGGATCACGTCGCTGACGAGGTTATTCTCGGCATGGCCCGCAAGCACAACGTCTGCTTCAACATCAAGGAGGGGGTATGAACGTATTCAAAAAACTCTTCGAGACCGCGGGCAAAGGTGTGAATCCCCTCGGGTCCGTGCTTAGTGACAAATTCGACAAGGATCACCAATGGACGCCAAACCCTGAAGCGCTGTCTGGGGCGTTCAAGAGTCGCGACGGGAAGCCAGCATTGCAGAGTTCTGCCCGTAACATCGGTCACGCTCTCTTCGGTGAGAAGATTGGTAACTACGTCGATCAACACGCTCTCGGAGACACTCCCGCACAGAAGCCCAACGTGAACACGTTCTCAACACTGATGACGAACGGAACGGTTCCTGTCGATCAGACACCTGGAGCATTGACTCCTGTACAGCCACAGCTCAACGCCGCCCCACAACAGAAGGCTAACACTGGTAAGGACTTGCTTGACGTGCTTCAAGCACTGTCCTCCGCACAAGGAGGGATGTAACATGTGGGCTTTTCTCATACCGATATTGAAGGCAATGGGCGTTGGAGCGGCGCTTGGTGCCGGAACGTCCGCTGCAACGGGTGGCGACGTGAAAAAAGGTGCCATGATGGGAGCGGCAGGTGGTGGCGTCGGCGGAGCGTTCTCCGGACTCCTCGGTGGCGCTGGGGGTGGCTCTGGTGGGTCTATCGCTTCACTACCGTCAGCTTCCGGTGGTGGCGTTTCGACGGGCGCGATGTCCCTTGCGGGAGAGAGTGCGCCGGCGTTGGCTTCTTCCACGGGTTCCTCCGCCGCATCGTCAGGCTTTTCTGAGTTGATGAAGAAAGCCGCGATGAAGACGGCGCAGGACACTGCCACCAACGCGCTCACTTCCGCTGCTGTTCCACAGATGCAAATGTCACAACCCGGACAGGTCCCCGAGATGCCTGTCAATGATGATACTCTTGCAATGCTGGAAAAACTAATGCAACAATCTAATAAGAAAGGACTATTAACATGAGTTTACAAACTGCCCCTTTGGGTCAATTGAGTGGGTTGAATCTACCGTATTCAATTCCGACGTATCAAAAGCCGCCGTCAATCTTGCAGCAGGCACTTGCTGCGGCGTTGACGAACGTTGCGAGTTCTGCCGGGAAGAATGTGGCGGAGAATCTTACGTCGAGAGACTATGCGACAGAGGCCGATGGTGGGAAGGCTACTGGTTTTGATCGACTTCTTCACGGAGTGAAGGTTAACGAATCTATGGCTAAGCAACGTAGTGCTTATTCACACGAGGATGCCGCGCAGAAGAGTGGGCAGGACTTCACTCGTGGTGAGAATGTTATGCAACGTGACTTCACCTCTGGTGAAAATACAAAGCGTAACCAATTCGATCTGTCTCGTGATGCACAGAAAGAGAAATTTGACGTGCAACGTGATATCTCAAATAACACACAGGCCGATTCTCGAACTGACCGTCAAATGACTCACGCGGAGAAAATGGCACAAGATGCGTATGAGAAACAAGCTGTGTTAGAGCAGATTAAGTTTGGTCTTCAACATGGTGGTGCACAAGAAGACGTTGCTACAGAGCAAGCACGAGGACTTAAGCTGAGTAATGACTACCGAGAGAAACTACAAGGTGGGAAGAGTCAAGTTCCCGGTCAACCACAAGTGGACCCAGGTCTTTTGAAGTACAAGCAAGGTGCACAAACTGCGACGCCTACATCCGTTGATCCAACGCAAGTCGCGATGGCTCAGTTTCTTGCGCCAAATCCGGGTGCAGGGGACAACTATGGAACCTACCCACAAGGGCAGTTACCTTTATCAGAACAGTCTATTGAACCAAACACTCTTCAACAAGTACCCACCTCAAGTCTTGCTATTCCCGATGGTACCTCCACGAATGCTAACGACGCGATAGCTGATCTTATGCGAAGTGTGGGATATGGTGCTACTAATCTAGTTCGTCCGTCTAATTGGCAAGGAAGTAGTGATGTAGCACAATACCGACCAGAAAAAGGCTCACTACCCGCACAGTTACAAAGTCGATACGACGCCTTAACTGATAAAACGGGATCAACTGCATTACATCTACAGAAATTAATGCAATTACTCGCTACCCAACAACCCTCTCAATAGTCCTGTCCCTTTTTGGGACCACACGCTATGCCTAAAGATTATAGTCAAGTTAAGGAAGAGTATGAACAGTTCAAAGCTGCGCAGCCGGGGACGACGTTAGATCTGCCATCCTTCGCAAAGCAGTCGGATTTGATCGACGGCCACCAAGAGAGACAAGCTGCATACACAGATGGTATTTTCAAACGTGTAAACGCTGCGATTGATATGCCGTTTGAGAAGTTAGGTCTCAACGACGCTGGTGGGTACCTCGTAGGTGGTCTCGGACAAGCGTCCGATGATATGTTTGGTACTAAGATTGAGCCGACGATGACAGCGTTGGGAAGAAGCCTACCGCGGAGTATCACGGAAGCTGTTGGGTCGGCGTTGGTACCGGGTCCAGGGTGGGCGAACGATGCACGACTTTTGGCTAATTTGGTGAAGACCGCGGCGTACGGCAGCGCGGCGACTCGTGGCTACGCAGAGACTGGAAGTCCGGTCGGTGCTGCGATTAGTGCCGGGTCGTTGGGCGCAGCAAATTACCTCATCCCGAAGACTGGTGAAACTGTGACTGGAGCGTTGAATAAGTTCTTGGAGCGTGGGACTGCACCCTTGGGTGACATTGCCACGGGTGCACATCCCGAAGCTACGTCCACGTTGCAGAAGTTTCTCACCCCAACGGCAGCCTTGGGCGGAGAGGTCGCGGCTGCCACGGGTGTGAACGAAGCGACGCGTCAAGGCATGATGAGCGTTGGGGATAATGCTGTCGCGTGGAACGATCCAGAGCGTAATCCGCTGACGCAGGAAAATATCGCTGCAAATGTGGGCGGTGCGTTGGCGTTCGCTCCGCAGTTGGTGGAGGGGTTACGCAATCCTATGCAGTTGAAGGCGGGGCAGACCGCACAGTTGCACGAGCAGATTAGGGCACGTGCCGCGGCCGAGAAAGCTGCGATTGATACGCACTTGATTCCTGATCCGTCGGAGCCAACGCAACAGGTCGATCCCACATTGCAGGACCGTCAAGCTGCGGTTCATGCTATTTTCACGTCTGCACTTGACAACGCACGTAACGCACGCGAAGCTGGCGACTTTGCTGGAGAGGAACTCAACCACGAGCGTGCATCCAGCGCGTTGCGTGAGATGACTTCTGGACGGTACTCGCCTTTCCCACCAGAGGTTATGCAGAATGTGAAAGATTTAACCATGGAACGTGCACGTGAAGCTACAATGCCTGACGATCAGTTGGAGCAGTTCCGTAAAGAGACGTTGAATCTCATCGACCAATATCGGGAGAACCACTCCGCGTATCAAGATGAACTTGCTGTCCGTGAAGACAATCTTAA
>Ga0302322_100003168_pt1 | contig 14068 bp, 4 predicted proteins | sample Fen_T0_2_FD_203757 | JGI IMG/M metagenome (GOLD analysis project Ga0302322, IMG submission 203757) | Peat permafrost microbial communities from Stordalen Mire near Abisko, Sweden - Fen_T0_2 | ecosystem: Environmental > Terrestrial > Soil > Wetlands > Permafrost | place: Sweden: Abisko... | reverse complement strand
TTAGCCCGGGACAGAGTTGGGGGGGCGCTCCCCTCTGCAATTTCCTGGTGAACAACTTCTGTATTGACATTACTGCCCTTACCGGTTTTAATATCGGCAATACTGTTTTCAATGATCGCTTCCTGCAACTGCATCCCGTTTTCGTAACGATTTTCCGGCGATTTTGCAAGGCAATCCGCTATCAGGTCAAGCAGCCAGCCCGGCACCTGCATTTCACGTTCCTTTTGGGGTTCTGTCCAGCTTTCGGGCAAATGCTGCCCACGCAGTTCCATGAGGTCAGGCACCTCTGATTCCATGTGAGCTACCATCACCGCGTTCCTGGCAGTTTCGCCGTTATCCTTCAGCGGGAATGGTACCTGGCCGGCCAGTAATTCATATAAAATCACGCCGTAGCTGTAAACATCCGTCTGGAAAAGCATTTTGCCATCGTTCTGCTCAGGCGCCATAAATTCTATCGCGCCGGCATGCCGCATACTGCTCCTGCGCTGCTCGTCAGACATTACCGACAAGCCAAAGTCCAGCAGCACATAATTCCCCGAGTGGATATTGAATTTAACGTTATTGCTTTTTATATCGCCGTGTTTTACCCCAACTTTATGGCAGTGGCACAGGGCATTAGCGAGCTGATCAGCCACTTTTATGGTTTCCTTTATTGTAAAGATGGCCTCGTGAGGCGGCTTAAGCAGTTCCTCCAGGTCAGGTCCTTCAATAAATTCCATTTCGATGAACGGAAATGAACCGCTCTCCGTGATTCCTGAATTTAATATTTTAACAACATTTGGATTGGGAACTTCGTTTACTTTTTTCAGTTTATCAACTTCGTTCAAAAAGTTGCGGTAATTTTTATCATCAGCGCTTTCAGTATGCACCGGCGTGGGTAATAGCTTAACCGCACTGATGATGGGGCCTATTCTCCGGCCTTTATAAACCGAGCCTTGTCCGCCCGTCCTCAGCGCCCCCATATTTTCCAGTCCTTCAGCTATCGTAAATACTTTGCTCATGCTTTTTTAACGCTTTTCTTTTTCAATTTTTCCCTGCTAATTAACGTCAATAAATCTATTATGTTTATATCAATTACGATAAAGTTTTTCAACACAATTTTCATTTCACCAGTTCAAACCGGCAAATAAATTAATACAGACGATATTGTAATAATGCCGCAAGTTATCATAATTTGAGCAGGGAAATTATATTTTAATAGCATTGAAACCATTTACCGGATCTATAATCCTCAACAAGCTTGTTGTAGTCAGTCTAAATCCGGGAACATCCTCACCTCAAATTTATTAGCGGTACTTCCTGTATCTGTAGTTTTGGATTTTTTTTACGAGATTCTTCTCAACAAATTTAATTGCTTTGTCCTTGTATTTACCCTGCTGTGCCCGTGGAACAAAACAGTAAAGGCTTAATAGCTTCATTTGCGAACCTGAATCGTTTCCGGAAATACTAACATGGGCATACGATGTTCTCAGAATTATTGTATCTGCATCCTTAACTTTTTCGAAATCGAGTATCATCGCCAAAGTATCTTTTTTGCCTTGTGAATGAAAAATATTGGTTTTGCTATCAAAATCCGCCTGTCCGCCGTATTTATTAAAGTCGTCCAAATATTCAAGCTGGATCATGTTGAGCCTCGAGATCAGTTCGCGCCTGGAAAAATTAAAGGTATACGTTTTGTCGATCTCAACAAAGCTGGTGTATTTTCCGGGCGGCATTGCCGTCGCCATAAAAGCCAATGACGACAAAACAACCGTCGTATTTAAAACAAGCGGTTTCATTGAATCAACTTTCGCCCTGTTAAATATATAAAATGAAAAAGGGAGGATGATTAGTGCAAGGTAATCCGAGTAATCAATGGTGCGGTGAACAGGGATACCCAGGCTATTAAATATATCGATCAACGGTTGTACCACCGGCGATTTCCATGCAACAAATAACAGGCCGGTAAAAACGTATATCGAAACCTTTCTGTGCGAAAAAAAGGCGCTTAGGAAAAATGGAAATGCAAAAAGTCCCGCCAGGTCAGATAATTTGCCGGTTAACGTGTTAGCGAGGGTATGTTTCAGGTACCAGTCATTTAAAACCAATATCCCTACAGCGGTGATGAAGGCGGGAGCGCCTAATTTTTGTTTAGCAATCATAAGCAGAAGATTTAAGTACCTGTTGGATTGTTTGTTAACAAACCTATATGAAACTTTTATTAATTGAAAATATTGTATGTTAAAATTTATTCAATTATTTTTTTGGTGTTTAAATGCCTTTCAATATTTCCGATTTAACAATAATTGCTGATATTTATCGCCAACCTTTATTTACGTGAAAATAATTTTATTGTCCGGCAGTATTCATGCTATCCCTTCCCTGCATTTTTTAGCAGGGCAAAAAATGATCGAAACAGTTGTTTCCATCGGCAATGTTGACAAATACAATGTACAACTGGAACATGCATCGGCGCATTTAAATGTCCCTTTCCTCCGGTTTACCAAAGATCAGCTCCTTACGGATTTTAAAACCCTGCTGTTGGAAAGCCGCCCGGATGTGGTTTTGGTATTTGGCCTGGGCTTCAAAATCCCCGCCGAATTATTGGGCATTCCGCAAAAAGGTTATTACAATGTACATTTCAGCCTGCTGCCTGCGTATCGCGGCCATAGCCCGGTTTTCTGGCAAATAAAAAACAGCGAAACCCAGGGCGGTATAACCATTCATAAAGTCAGCGAAAAATTTGACGCCGGCGCCATTTTGGCACAAACCGAGGTTACGATATATCCCGGCGACAGCTACGGCATTTACTCGGCGCGCTTAAGTATGGAAAGTACGATGCTTGTTGGCAATGCAATGGTGCAGTTAGCAACCACTGCCAATCCGGCGCTAACCAGTCAGGATGCCACAAAAGTGAGCTATGCACCTGCCCCTGGCTTAAATGATCTGAAAATCCACTGGGAAACACAAACCGCAAAAGAAATTGAGTGCCTGGTAAATGCCACCAATCCCGATTACGGCGGCGCCTTAACTTTACTGAGGGGGCAGCCGATAAATATACTCGAAGTGAATATGGCGCAGCTGAATAACGATAACCCCGGTGAAGTAACTCCGGGTACTATTGTTCATGCTGATCAGAATTACGGTATATTTGTTGCCTGTAAAAATTCACAGTACCTGAGGGTCAACATCCTGCAATCGCCCGAAGGGATTCTTTCAGGTTTTAAACTGGCAGGCATGGGCGTCACGCCCGGCGAACGCTTTGAAACGATTCCTGAAAGCACCGATTTTACAACAATTTAGGCGCTGCGGCACCGCTGCCAAAACGGTAACTCAGCGAAACCTCGTGGGTAGGGATATTGATGCCCCCCAAATCCTGCGAGGCCGTATTGAACTGGTAGCTGTAACCGATGTGGAAATTGTCGACATTGATCGTCAGGATTCCCGCCGCCTGTTTGGTGGTGCGGTAATCCACCCCTATTCCCAGCGTTTCTTTCAGGATGATCGTCCCCGAAAAGTTTGCCGTTACCGGGATGCCTTTGGTATAGGCGATTAATGCTGCCGGTTTAAATTTGATGTCCTCGTCAAGGTCGGTCAGCAGGCCGCCGGCGATGTAGTAATGGTTATCAAAATTCAGGCTGTTCTGCTGCGAGGCGGTACCCAGGCTGGTGATGGTCAGTTCCGGAACGGAGATCCCGATATAGTAATTATCGCTGTAATACATTACCCCAAAACCAATATTGGGTTTTATTTCCCGAAGGTCGTTCCTGAACTGCGGGTCGGAGGAATCAAGCGTGGAGTAATTGGCTACATAATCCCTGATCCCTGCATTTAACGATACAGCCAGGAAATCATTCTGACCCAGCTGGATCGATTTGGCGAAATAGGCGTTTGCTTCGGTCTGGTTTTCTATTGCAAACTGGTCATTCATTACAATCAGTCCTGCCGAGGCATTGATGTTTTCAAATGGCAGGTTCAGGTTCGCCAGGAAGGTTGTGGGTGCCCCCGGGATCCCAACAAATTGCTTGTGTGCCAGCGTGCTTATTGAGCCTGCTTTATCCAATAGCGAATAGGCCGGGTTTAATGGCGTCAGGTTATCCATATACTGGGTATAGGTAAGCCCCTGCTCCTGCGCCCTGGCTGTACTTATGCCTGTCAGCAACAATATGATCAGCACCAATAAGTTCAGTTGTGTGGTATGTTTTTCCTTCATATAGCATCTTTTAACCTATGGGTAATTTGTAATAGGTTTATGTTAACTGGTTTTTGACCGGAAATTTATGAACTATTTTGTGAAAAACATAAAAAATAGTGCTTAGTTGACCGGAGCCTGGAGATTAGTTGATTTGAGGTTACTTAATTGGCCCGTAGGGCCGTCGACGGTCTCGGAAATATGTATGTGCCGGATAGTTACAATAATACAGTTAACAAGGCACACCGTTTCCGGTTATAAAACTGGTGGATCTGGTTCTGCCACGATAAGCATTACGGTTGCAGGCATAGCCAATCTTGCCAGGCTTTCCCGCATCACTATCAGCAAGGCGTTCTAACCCCGGCATTCACATCCGCTACCGACAGGTTCCCACTGCCTTTGATTTGGTATAAATAAACACCACTTACTACCCCATCGCCGCCACTTACTAAAAAGGGGAAATAGACATTCCAAACTTTGTCACTTTTATGTTACTATAAACACAGGTATTTGAAAAAATAAGTGCTCAAAAAGCTTAGTAAATAAAACGCTCAAAGAAACTTACACCAGGCAGTCATGAAAAAAAAATCACCCTTAGTCTATTTTATAAAATCCTGTCATTCATGCAATAACAGTATCACCGGAAGAGGCAGGCAATTCGGAAAGCGTTTATTTGCAATTTTTATATTTTGTTTATTTGCGGGGACAAGTTTGCAGAGCCTGGCGCAACCCAATTTTAGTTATGCGCCGAAAGACCTGGTTGTAAATGCACCGATAACGCCATTCGGCCCGGCCACCGGCGGGGTAGGCGCACCTGCATACAATATTAATTCGGTAACCCTGGCATCGGGCTTTAGCAGCACTACCGGGGTGGCAGTGGATGCAGCCGGAAATGTTTACGTTGCCGATGCGGTGTCCAATACCATAACTAAAGTGCCGTTTGGAGGCGGCAACGCCAGCAAGGTGATTGTTGGATCGGGGTTTAATGCGCCGTATGGAATAGCTTGTGATGTTAATGGAAATATCTATGTGGCCGATTATGGGAATAATGTAGTAAAAAAGATCCCTGCGGGCAGCAACACTCCGGTAACCATCGCTACCGGATTTGCCCAGCCATACAGCGTTGCCGTTGACATTGCAGGCAATGTTTATGTAACAGACCAGGGCCATGCCGCTGTAAAAAAGATCCCGGTAGGCGGCGGGGCCGTGCAAACGCTCGGTTCCGGCTTTATGTCGCCAACCGGTATCGCAGTGGATATTGCGGGCAATGTTTTTGTAGCCGACCAGGGAAACAATACAGTAAAAGAAATTCCGGTAGGCGGCGGCGCCCTGGTAACCATCGGTTCTGGTTTTAGCGCGCCACAGGGATTGGCGGTAGATGCCTCCGGCGATTTGTTTGTTGGCGACGCAGCAAACAGTGCCGTTAAGGAGGTGCCGGCCGGTAATGGAACACCCATATCTATCGGATCGGGAATAAATGTTCCGGTAAGCGTAGCCATCTCGAACACGGGATACGTTTACGCCGGCGATAACGGCGATGGCTATGTGAGGGAGATTATACCCATAGGAGGATATTTTGCGGCTTCGGTGCCCCCGGGTTTAAGTTTTAGTAATGCAACGGGCGTTTTCAGCGGTACGCCAACAAAAGTTAGCCCGGCAACAAATTATGCAGTAACGGCATATAACAGTACCGGCGGCTATACCACACAGGCAAACATCCAGGTGAGCGGGCTTTCCTTTTATTACAATACGCCGCTAACCTATTATACAGGGGTAGCAATCGATCCGCGTTCACCGGTAGTTACCGGTACCGTTGCAGCCGCCGGGTACAGCAGCACCCTGGCAGCAATCGGGTCAGGCTTTAGCTCACCAAATGCGGTAACATCAGATGCATCGGGAAATATTTATTTGGCCGATATGGGTAATAATGCGGTAAAAGAAATACCGGCAGGAACCGGTACCGCAGTGGTATTAGGATCAGGTTTCAGTGCACCTTCAGGCGTTGCTATTGATATTACCGGAAACATATACGTGGCCGATAAAAACAACAACCTGGTAAAAAAGATTCCATTTGGCAGTAACACGCCCGTAAGTGCCGGAACAGGATTCAGCAGCCCGGTAGGAGTTGCGGTCGACTTTTTAGGTAACGTTTATGTGGCCGACCAGGGTAACCATGCAGTAAAAAAGATTCCGGTTGGCGGAGGTGCTACAGTAACGCTAAGTTCAGCATTCACCACACTCAACAGCATTGCATCTGACGGAGCCGGGAATGTTTATGTATCGGATGCTGCAACAAAACTGGTAACGAAAATCCCCGCCAACGGAGGAGCTCCCGTTGCTATCGGATCAGGCTTTGTTGCACCCTCTGGTGTGGCGGTTGATGCGCTGGGAAATGTGTTTGTAACAGAAAATACTTCAGGCACGGTGAAAAAAATCTCCGTTGGGGGTAATACTCCGGCTACAATTGCCGCAGGATTTAGCGGTCCGCAGGGTTTGGCAATTGACCTTTACGGAAATATATTGGTGGCGGATGCCGGGCATAATGTGATCAATAAAATAGTTCCCAATGGCGGTTTTTATATCAGCCCGGCCTTACCCGCAGGGTTGAGTTTTGATACGACAACCGGAACTATAACCGGAACGCCAACTACAGCAAGGCCTTCGTTAAATTATACCGCGTCTGCTTATAATAGCCAGGGTGGCAATTCGTTCGTGGTAAATATTACTGTTGCGGCCGGATTGGCGCCTACACTGATCTATAATAATAACGTTGCCCTAACGTATACGGCCGGAACAGCAATTATACCACTTAGCCCGACTGCCAACGGCGTGTTAGCACCAGCTTACAATAGTGCAGGTTTAGCTTTAGGATCGAATTTTACCAACCCGAGAGGGGTCGCCCTGGATGTGCAGGGCAACCTGTATGTTGCCGATTATACGGCCAACGTAGTGAAAAAATTTCCCGTGGGTGGTGGAAGCCCTGTGACGGTCGGATCAGGATTTAATGGTCCGACTGCGGTCGCGGTAGATATTTTAGGCAATATTTACATCGCCGATTATGGCAATAATGCCGTCAAGAAAATTTTTGCCGGCCAAACCATCCCGATAGCAATCGGCAGCGGCTTTAGTCACCCAACCAGCCTTGCTTTGGATGCCGCCGGGAATTTATATATCGCTGATAATGGCAATGGCCTGGTAAAAGAATTGTTATTTAGTGATAACTCCATTGTTACCATCGGGAATAACTACACTGCCCCTTTAAGCGTAGCAGTTGATGCCGCAGGCGACGTATTTATCGGAACGGCCGGCACGGGCTCAATAAAGGAAATTCCCGCTGGTGGTGGTGCAACCCTTTCAATCGGTTCGGGTTTTAACAATGCATATGGGGTAGCAGTAGACGGTACCGGGAATGTTTTTGTTGCTGATGGTACCAATAATGCCATTAAAGAAATACCTTTTGGTACTACGTCGGTGCTTACGCTGAGTACATCCGTAAGTCAGCCGTCTTGTATCGTTATTGCCCAACCAACCGCCACTTATGCGGCGCCGGCCAGCGCCCTGTATGTTGCAGATTATAATAATGCGTCGGTAAAGGAATTTATACCGACCGGCGGCTTTTTTGTAGATCATGCCCTGCCGACAGGTTTGACTATCAACAATACGACCGGAACCATCACCGGAACACCTGTTGCCGCAACTGCCGGGCAGGATTATATTGTTTATGGTTATAACACAGCGGGAAGTAATTATAACCGGGTAAATATTACGGTGAACGGACCCGTTTTACCAACATTCAGCTATATAACCCCACAGGTTTATGCCACAGGAACAGCAATTACCGCCCTGGCGCCCACAGGCAGCGGCGTGGCCTATCCAGCGTTCGACACAAATCCCACCATTTTAGCACTTGGGTTAAACGCGCCTGAAGCACTGGCAGTAGACGCAGGCGGTAACGTTTATGTTGCCAATACGTCCAGCTATCTCATTGAGAAATTTGCTCCCGGCAATCAATCACCGGTAATGCTTGGTTCCGGATTTGTATCGCCTGCCGGGATAGCCGTTGATGCTGCCGGCAATGTTTATATAGGCGACGGCGGAAACAATGCGGTAAAAAAACTCACCGGCGGCACGGGTACTGCAACGATTATCGGGTCGGGCTTTAGCAATCCGGCAGGTGTTGCCGTTGACGCCGCAGGTAATATTTATGTTGCGGATTATGGCAACAACGCGGTAAAAAAGATCAAGGCAAGCGACGGCACCATAACAACTTTGGGCTCGGGGTTCAGCCATCCGTTCGGCATTGCTGTTGATGGCGCAGGAAATATTTATGTAGGTGATTCAGGCAATAACGCTGTGAAGAAAATCCCTGCAGCCGGCGGAACGCCGGTAGTGATTGGCTCCGGTTTTGTTTCAGTTTATGGGGTGGCGGTTGATAATCTCGGCAATGTGTTTGTTGCCGACCGCACTTCAAATGCTGTCAAAGAAATCCCCGTTGGTGGCGGTACGCCTGTTACCATAGGCTCAGGTTTTACAAATCCTTATGGTGTTGCTTTAGATATTGCCGGAAATATTTATGCTACTGACTATGGTAATAACGAAGCCAAAGAAATTAAACGGATGGGCGGTTACTATGTAAACCCCGTGCTGCCAACGGGGTTGAGCATCAACGGCACATCAGGTGTTATCAGCGGGACGCCAACGGTGGCAAGCCCCGCCACAAATTATACCGTCACCGGTTATAATGCCGGCGGCGGCAAAGCGGCGACGGTAAACATTGCTGTTACAGGTGCGGCCTTATCGGCTAATGCCAGCCTCTCCGGCCTGACACTCAGCAGCGGGACATTAACGCCTGTTTTCGCCGCGGCAACACTTAGCTATACAGCCACAGTTCCTTTTACGACAGCGTCCGTTACCGTAACGCCTACTGTAACAGAATCACATGCGACGGTCCAGGTAAATGGAGTAGCCGTTGCATCCGGTTCAGCGTCTGCAGGGATTCCGTTAAATCCCGGCCAAAATACAATAAGTATCAGGGTGACGGCGCAAAATGGTACTACGATCAGGACTTATTCTGTCGGAATAACCCGCACAGCTTCCGCAAATGCATTGCTGGCAAACCTGGCAATCAGCGCGGGCACCCTAAACCCGACATTTTCGGCAACAATTCACGCTTATACAGCAAACGTTAGCAATGTAGCGACATCTGTAAATGTTTTGCCGACATTGGCTGACGGTACAGCCACGGTTACTGTAAATGGCACAACTGCCGGCCCCACAACACCTGTAAATATTGCGTTGGTGGTCGGCCCCAATACTATTACCACAATTGTAACCGCGCAAAATGGTACCACAACAAGTACCTACACGGTAGTAATAACGCGGGCAGCCGGGGGTAATGCAAGTCTGTCAGCATTATCCATCAGCAGCGGTACCTTAGCACCTGTTTTTGCGCCCGGAACAACATCGTATACAGTCAGCGTGGCCAATACTATAACTTCGGTAACCGTAACGCCAACTACAAGCGATCCTGCGGCGACCATAACAGTAAACGGAACTGCCGTAACCTCAGGGTCAGCCTCTGCAAGTTTGCCATTGGTTGTCGGCAGTAATAATATTAGTGTGAAAGTAACTGCCAGCGATGGAACCACCATCCAAACTTATGCGATAACCGTAACGCGGGCGCTGTCATCTAACGCCAACCTCTCACACCTTGTATTAAGCAGCGGAACACTGTCGCCAGTGTTTGCGGCGGCTACTACTACTTATACGGCGTCGGTTGCCAGTTCCGTATCCTCCATTACCGTTACACCCACTGTTGGAGTAGCTACATCAACTGTGCAGGTGAACGGGGTAGCCGTAACGTCGGGCGCAGCATCAGGTCCAATCGCTTTAATTGCGGGCGACAATGTGATCACCACGGTGGTAACCGCTCAAAATGGCACCACCACCAAAACGTATACGGTAACCGTAAACCGGGCACCCTCAAGCATTGCCAGCCTGGCGGGGTTAACCCTTAGCAGCGGCACTTTATCTCCCGCTTTTTCTTCTTCTGTACTAAATTATACTGCGGGAGTGGCCAATACGGTAAACTCCATCACAATCACACCTGCAGCAACCGAGCTAAACGCCTTTGTATCGGTAAACGGGATAGGGGTAAAACCCGGCGCTTCGGCGGCTCCGGTCAGTTTAAATACAGGCCCCAATACCATAACTATTGTTATCACCGCCCAGGATGGCATAACCCAGGAAACATATATTTTGGTAATAAATCGGGCTGCTTCAGCCAACTCAAATCTTTCGGCTCTGTTAACCAGTAGTGGTGCGCTTACGCCGGCATTCTCACCAACCACCACCACTTATACCAAATCGGTTGGCAATGCCATCGCCACAATCAGCTTTACACCAACAGTTGCTGATCCTGCGGCAACTATAAAAATAAACGGCACGGCGGTCACTTCCGGGACTGCATCGGGCAGTATGCCTTTGATTGCCGGCGCCAATATTTTTAATATCGTGGTAACGGCGCAGGATGGGGTTACAAAAACCACTTACACGGTAACCGTTACCCGCGCTGCCTCAGCAAATGCCAACCTGGCTGCATTAACGATAACACCTGGCACTTTAAATCCTGTATTTGTAACTACTACCACGGTTTATGCGGCCGCCGTAGGAAACGGGATAACGTCCATAACCGTTACCCCAACAACAAGTGATGCAACAGCAACTGTAAAAGTGAACGGAACAGCTGTTTCTTCGGGATCAGCATCGGGGGCTATTGCGTTAAATGTTGGCGCCAATGTTATTTCGGTGGTAGTTGCGGCTCAAAATGGCGTCACTACAAAAAATTATAAGATTACCGTTACCAGGGCAGCATCAAGCAATGCGAAGCTCCTGACCTTAAATACAAGCGCCGGAGTTTTAACGCCAACTTTTAATAATACGGTTTATTCCTACACAAGAGCAGTGGCTAATTCGGTAACCTCCATTACCGTTACGCCGACGGTGGTTGACGCCACGGCCAATATTACGGTAAACGGAACCCACAATGCGTCGGGCACCGCATCGCCCGGCTTGCCCTTAATAGTTGGCGACAACAAAATTACGGTGATAGTAACTGCGCAAAACGGTACAAGCACGTTAACTTACACCATTACGGTAACCCGGGCTGCGGCTTCTTCAAATATTGTTTATGAGCCGATTAGCCTTGCGAAACAAATCGAAAGTCCGCTGCCTGCCGAAGACGGCGTTGCCGTCCGCCAGGGAATATCGCCAAACGGGGACGGTATGAATGATTTTTTGGTGATCGAAGGCATCAGCAATTACCCGGATAACAAACTACAGATCATGAACCGCAGCGGACAACTTGTGTTTGAAACAAAAGGATATGATAACAGCACAAGGGTGTTTGACGGCCACAGCAATAAAAACGGGAGCATGCAATTACCCGGCACCTATTTTTATTCGCTTGACTATACTGTAAATGGCGTTAGTAAACATAAAACAGGGTTTGTTGTGCTGAAATATTAATTAAAAAAATCCTGGCCGGAATGACATCCTGGCCGGGGTTTTTTATCGCCGTTCCTCGTCTTCTTCTCTTTATCCTTCCCCTGGAGTTAAAGCTGACAAACACGCCGGTACCCATTTGGATTATTTTTTGCGGTGCCGGCATTTCTTAAATTTAACGGCACAACATTCTCGTTATGAAAAAACTTATCGCCGCGTTCAGCTTTTTTTTATTTTCAACAGGGTATAACTTTCTTTTTGCACAATCTCCCGTAATTAGTTACGCCACCCCAAAGGTATATGCAACAGGCATAACAATTAACACGTTAAAACCTTCGAGCACCGGGGTAGCTGCAGCCGCCTATAATACAACTTTCACAACTACAGGTGCAGGCTTACACAATGAAAGTGGAATGGCGATAGATGCAGCGGGTAATTTATATATCGCTGATAGAGGGAACAGTCTGGTTAAAAAATTTGCTCCAGGATCGACCACTCCAACCATTATCGGCGCCGGCTTTTTTCATCCCATTGATGTAAAGGTTGATGCCGCCGGAAACGTGTTTGTGGCCGATTATGCCAATAGTGCAATAAAGGAAGTGCTTGCCAGCAATGGAAGCACCATTACTTTAGGCTCGGGTTTTAGTTACCCCGCCGCTTTGGCGCTGGACAGGGCGGGCAATATTTACGTGGCAGACGCAGGCAATAACGCGGTAAAGGTAATATTGGCCGTAAATGGGTCAACCGTTAATCTTGGTTCGGGTTTTAACGAACCTTTTGGTATTGCGCTGGATTCGCAGGGCAATGTTTACGTGTCCGACGTTAGCAATACGATTATTAAAATACCTGTAAACGGAGGCCCCCAGGTTCCGGTAGTTACCGGCCTTAGTAATCCAAATGGCATTGCTATTGACGCCGCTGATAATCTTTTCATAGCAGATTCAAACAACGGCGTTGTGAAGGAGCTTCCATCAGGCTCTACTACAGTACTTACTTTAAATTCAACGTCAGTTAATTTGTACGGTGTCGCGGTAGACCAGGCAGGTAATCTGTACGTAAGTAACTACGATTATAGCACCATATACAAATACCCTCCGGTTGGCGGTTACTATTTAAATAAAGTACTTCCGCCAGGCCTGAGCTTTAATAGCAGCACAGGGTACGTTAATGGTACGCCAACTGCCGCCAGCCCGGCTACTAATTACACCGTTACAGCTTATAATGCTACAGGATCAACATCAGCAGCGTTAAATTTAAAAGTGATCCTTCCGGCATTACCAACCATAAATTACAGTACGCCGCCAACCTATACTTCGGGCACTGCTATCACATCGCTTACGCCAACCTCAACCGGGGTAGCGGCTGCAGCATATAGTAATGCCCCTTTAGTATTGGGTTCAGGCTTTAGTGGTCCCGAAGGGGTTGCTGTTGATGTTACGGGCAATGTGTATGTGGCTGACGCGATAAATAACGTGGTAAAAAAGATCCCGGTTGGAGGAGGGGCGCCTGTTATCGTTGCTTCGGGCTTTAACCTTGTAACGGATGTTGCGCTTGATGCGGCAGGAAACCTATACGCGACCGATTATTATAACAATCAGATAAAAGAGTACATAGGCGCCGCCGGCCCCCCTGTCGTTTTAGGCTCCGGTTTTAACCATCCATATGGCGTGGCTGTTGACGCTGCCGGTAACGTATATGTTGGCGACCAGGGTAACGGAGCTGTTAAAAAGATACCGGCAGGCAACGGAACTGTGGTTACCTTAGCCTCGGGTTTAAACCTCCCTGATGATCTTTCGGTTGACGCCGCCGGTAATGTGTATTTTGCGGAACTTGGCGCCAGCGCTATAAAAAAGATCCCTGTTGGTGGCGGCACCCCGGTGGTTATGGGTTCAGGATTTAATCAACCCGTTGCCGTTGTTGTTGACCCTGTAGGCAATTTATTTGTAACCGATAGAAACAACAATGCCGTGAAGGAGATACTGGCAGGTACAAATACAACTATTACCATTGGCTCTGGCTTTAATTTTTGTTTCGGCATTACCGTTGACGGCGCCGGCGACGTTTTTGTGGGCGATTACGGCAATAACCAGGTTAAAGAAATAAAGCCTGCGGGCGGCTATTATATCAGCGCAACATTGCCTGCGGGCCTGAGTTTTTCAAATGCAACAGGTGTTATCAGCGGCACGCCTGTTGTAGCAAGCCCGGCAAAAAATTATACCATAACGGACTATAATAGCGCCGGTAGCGCCTCCAAAACAATAAGTATACAGGTAGTTCCTGCCGCAGGCGCAACGCTTTCGGCATTGAAACTAAGCCAGGGCGCTTTAAGCCCGGTTTTTGCCGCCGGCACATATACTTATACAGCATCTGTCGGCAACAACATAGCATCCATAA
>Ga0302322_100003167_pt1 | contig 14074 bp, 9 predicted proteins | sample Fen_T0_2_FD_203757 | JGI IMG/M metagenome (GOLD analysis project Ga0302322, IMG submission 203757) | Peat permafrost microbial communities from Stordalen Mire near Abisko, Sweden - Fen_T0_2 | ecosystem: Environmental > Terrestrial > Soil > Wetlands > Permafrost | place: Sweden: Abisko... | reverse complement strand
CGGTCGCTGCCGACTTCGAGCGCCGGAGCCGCGCCGCCACCCTCGCCGGGCAAAGCGGCCAGCTTCTGCTCGGCCAGCGCCGCATGGCGCAACAGCAGCCAGCCGATGACTACCTCGGCCAGCGCCATCAGCACGCGGTTGCCTTGCAGCCCCGCGTGGTATAGCGACTCCCCCATCTTGCCCAGAAGCGCCATCAGCATCGCCTCCAGGTGGCCCAGCGCCTCGGCCAGCGCCGCCCGCTCGGCTAGCAGCGCCGCTCCCCCTTCGGCCGCGGTCAGTGTCTGGTGAATCTGCGCCAACAGGCCGCGCAGGGTCGCGCCGCCATCCCGGCCAATCTTGCGCAGCAGCAGGTCCAAGGCCTGGATGTGGGTGGTGCCTTCATACAAAGAGTCGATCTTCTGATCGCGCAGGTACTGCTCGATCGGATAGTCCTGCAGGTAGCCGGAGCCGCCGAAGGTCTGGAGGCTGGTCGCGAGCAGCTCGTAGACCTTCTCCGACGAGTAGCCCTTGATCAGCGGCAGCAGCAGATCGTTCAACGCGTCGGCGTCGTGGGCGGCGGTGGCCTCGTGCCCGCCGAGGATCGCGACCTGATCCTGGAGGTGCGCGGTGAACAAGACCAGCGCGCGCAGCCCCTCGGCGAACGCCTTCTGCAGCATGAGCATGCGGCGGACGTCGGGGTGGCGGATGATCTCGACGCGCGGCGCGGTCTTGTCGGCGGCGCGGGCGAGGTCGGCGCCCTGCTTGCGCTCCTTGGCGTAGGCGAGCGCGTTGCCGTACGCGGTCGCGAGCGTGGCCATCGACTTGGTGCCGACGCCCATGCGCGCGTACTCGATGATGTGGAACATCTGCGCGATGCCGTCGTGCACCTCTCCCACGAGCCATCCGACGGCGGGCTCGTTGTCGCCGAACGTCAGCTCGCACGTCGTCGAGACCTTCAAGCCCATCTTGTGCTCGACGTTCGTGGCGTAGACGCCGTTGCGCTCCAGCAGCTCGCCGGTCGACCAGTCCACGTGGAACTTCGGTACGAAGAACAGGGACAGACCCTTGGTGCCGGCACCGGCCCCCTCGGGCCGGGCGAGGACCAGGTGCACGATGTTGTCGGTCAGGTCGTGCTCGCCCGACGTGATGAACCGCTTCACACCTTCGATGTGCCACGAGCCGTCGTCCTGACGGATCGCCTTCGTCCGCCCCGCACCCACGTCGCTGCCGGCGTCCGGCTCGGTGAGCACCATGGTCGCGCCCCACTGCTTCTCGGCCCAAACCCGGGCCCACTCCTTCTGCTCGTCGGTGCCCAGCGCCCAGAACACGTGGGAGAAAGCGGGTCCCGACGAGTACATGTGCACGCCGGGGTTCGAGCCGAGCACCATCTCGGCGATCGCCCATCGCAGCGAAGGGGGCGTCGGGGTCCCACCCAGGGACTCGGGCAGGTCGAGGTGGGCCCAGCCGCTGTCCATGTAGGCGCGGAAGGCCTTGACGAACTCTGGCGGCATCGTCACCGAGTGGGTGGCCGGGTCGTAGACCGGCGGCGTGCGGTCACCCACCACGAAGGCGTCGGACAGCTCCGTGCTGGCCAGCTGCTCGATCTCGGTCAGCAGGGTGCGGGCGGTCTCCGGGTCGAGATCGGCGTACGGGCCGCTGCCGAAGACGGCATCCCGGCCGAGCACCTCGAAGAGGTTGAACTCGATGTCGCGAAGGTTGGACTTGTAGTGGCCCATGGCCCGGCCCTTTCTGGGTCAGCTGACGGGGATCTACTCACTAGTAACTTAGATCATGCTACTCATCGGTAACAAAGGCAAGACCTTGAGCGGCGCGCCTGCCCGGAAAGGCTCCTGACCAGCCCTTTCGCGTCCTTCGACCGGCGCCATCGACCGTTCACCGGGGCCATGTCCGCCGTTCACCTGGCTGACAGCCAGGCACGCCCGACGCCGTCCACAGTGGCTGCCGGTCACCGGGACCGGCAGGCGGCTGCCCCGGTCGACGCCCACGACCACGAGCAGACGGCGAGGACGAACACGGTGGCTCAGCCGCGTTTCCAACTGTTGCCGGGCAACCCCCGACAGGCACCGCCTCGCGTGGTCGGACTCAACCGATCAGCGTCGACCAGCGAGCCCGCCCGACGCGACGGCCAGGTCACCTGGCGCCTCCTCGGGGCCAACAACCGAGAGCTCGGTCGCAGCGCCCGCTCGTATCCGGACCAGTCCGGTGGCTGGCAGGCCATCGAGCGGCTGAGGGCCGGCGTCGCCCGCGCCGAACCTCGACTGAGCATCCTCACCCCCCGCGGCAACTGGGGCTGGCAGCTGCTTCTCGACGGCGAGGAGGTGGCCGTGTCGGCTCGACTCTTCAGTCGGCTCCGCGAGTGCCGCTACAGCGTCGAACAGTTCCTCGAGAAGGTGCCCGACGCCGGTCTGACGATCTCGTCGCCCACCGCACGCGACCGCCGGAAGCTTCCGCACGAGCCGCATCACCCGCCCGAGCCGTCGCAGTTGGTGCAGCAATGACACCGGGAGAGACCGTGGTCGTGAGCACTTCGACTCTCGACGACCTGCTCGCCCCCCCAGAGCCGCGTCGAGGCGGAGCCCGTCTCGAGGCGGTGAACGTGTCGGCGTGGTTCGGCAGCAACAAGGTGCTCGAGCGGGTGTCTTTGCCCATGCTTCCCGGCGTCGTCACTGCACTCATCGGGCCCTCTGGCTGCGGCAAGTCGACCTTCCTACGCACCCTGAACCGCATGCACGAGTCCGTCGCGTCGGCCAAGTTCGCCGGTGAGGTGCGGCTCAACGGAAACGACATCTACCAGCCGGGGCACCGGATCACACAGACGCGGCGCTCGATCGGAATGGTCTTCCAGAAGCCCAACCCGTTCCCGGCCATGACGATCGGCGACAACGTGACGGCCGGCCTGAAGCTGAACGGCAGTCGTGTCTCCCGAGGCGAGCGCGCCGACCTCATCGAGCGTTGCCTGACGCGGGCGGGACTGTGGAGCGAGGTCAAGGACCGGTTGGGTGAGCCGGGACAGGCCCTCTCGGGCGGCCAGCAGCAACGCCTGTGCATCGCGCGTTCGCTGGCCGTCGACCCAGCGGTGCTGCTCATGGACGAACCGTGCTCGGCGCTCGACCCCGGCTCCACGAACCGGATCGAGGAGACGATCAGGGAGCTCAAGGACGACGTCACGATCGTGATCGTCACGCACAACATGCAGCAGGCCGCCCGCGTCTCGCAGCAGTGTGCCTTCTTCCTGGCCACGCAAGGCACGCCCGGAATCATCGTCGAGGCCGGCGACACCGAGCAGATCTTCAACGACCCCAAGGACTCGCGGACGTCGGACTACGTCAACGGTCGGTTCGGGTGACGCGATGACGCTCGCCCCAGCACTCGCCCCCACGCCTGCTGTCGAGCCGGACGACGACCAGCCGCGCGACATCGACCCTGGGCTGAGTCCGGCAGACCGTCTCTTCCAGCACAGCGCCCGAGCCATCGGCCTGACGGTGCTCGCGATCTTCGGTTCCATCGGCATCTTCTTGGGCTATCAGGCGATCCCGACATTCCGACACTACGGCTGGTCCTTCTTCACCGAGAACGAGTGGCAGCCGCAGCTCGACAAGCTCGGGATCTCGGCCGTCATCCTCGGCACCGTCGAGGTCGCCCTCATCGCGATCGTCGTCTCGTTCCCACTGGCGCTGCTCACGGCCCTGTTCATCAGCGAGTACTCCCCGGCGAGGCTGAAGTCCGGCCTCGTCTCCCTGGTCGACCTGATGGCGGCGGTACCGAGCATCGTCTATGGCCTCTGGGCGTTCTTCTTGCTGCAGCCGCGGGCGATCTACGTGTCGCGCTGGTTGAACCAGCACCTCGGCTTCCTGCCGATCTTCAAGGTCGACGCGGATCCGAACGCGGCCGCGTGGCAGCAGTCGAGCTACACGTCGTCGGCCTTCATCGCCGGTCTCGCGGTGTCGATGATGACGATCCCGCTTGCCGCAGCCGTCATGCGCAGCGTCTTCGCCCAGGCGCCCCTCGGCGAGCGCGAAGCTGCGTTCGCCCTCGGCGCGACGCGTTGGGGCATGATCCGCTCGGTCGTCATCCCGTTCAGTCAAGGCGGCATCATCGGCGGCTCCATGCTCGCGCTCGGCCGGGCGCTGGGCGAGACGATCGCCGTCCTGCTCATCATCTCGCCGGCGTTCGACCTCAAGATCCGGATGCTCGAGGTCGGCACCATCACCACCTCGTCGCTGATCGCCGGACTGTTCGGCGACGCGACGTCGGCGCAGCTGTCGGCCCTTCTGACGGCCGGCTTCGTCCTCTTCTGCATGACCTTGGCGGTCAACACGTTCGCTGCCGTATTCGTCAACCGGAGCCGCAGCGGCACGGCCACCGAGATCTGAGGGGAGGAGCGTCATGGCCACCACCGACACCGCACCGCCGAGCGCGGACGGCACGCCCACGAGCCCAGCGGACGGCCGACCGAGCGTGCTCGTGGTCGACGATCGCCCACGCGCCCTCAGCACGCGCACGCTCGACGACTCGGCCTCGCTGGTCGGTTCAGCCCTGGGAGCACTTGCGCTGGTCTGGCTGGTCTACTCCCAGATCCTCGGCTGGGACGGCGTGCTCGGCTTCCTGATCCTGTGGTACCTCGCGATGCTCGGCCTCTATGCCGGGGTCACGGCGCTCGCGAACCCACGCACGGTGGTGATCGACCGGCTGGCCATGGCCTGGGTGTATGCGGGTGCCATCGTCGTCGGCTTCGCCCTGGCCACCACGTTGGTCTACACCCTCTGGCAGGGCGTGGAGGCCCTGCGTCACTGGAACTTCTACCGCCACGACATGGCCGGCGTCGGTCCTATCGACCCGCTCACCCAAGGTGGCGTGCTGCACGCGATGGTCGGGTCGTTCATCGAGGTCGGCATTGCAGTCGTGATCGCGCTGCCGCTGGGTATCGGCACCGCCGTCTACATCACCGAGGTTCCGGGGCGGGGTGGTCGATGGGTGCGAACCGTGGTCGAGGCCATGACCGCCCTCCCAGACATTCTTGCCGGACTGTTCATCTACGTGACACTCATCATCGGCCTAGGCGTTCAGCGGTCGGGCTTCGCTGCGGCCATGGCACTGACGGTGATGATGACCCCGATCATCGCTCGATCAGCCGAGGTGCAGCTCCGGGTCGTTCCCGGTGGCCTGCGCGAGGCCGGCCTGGCGCTTGGCGCGTCGCAGTGGCGGACGGTCCGGAACGTCGTCCTCCCCACGGCGAAGGCGGGGCTGGCCACGGCGCTGATCCTGGGCGTCGCGCGGGCGGTCGGCGAGACCGCGCCCGTACTCATCACCTCGGGCGCGTCGACGTTCCTCAACGCCAACCCGTTCCAGAACCCCATGAACTCCTTGCCGCTGTTCATTCTCTTCGCCGTGCGCAGCGGCCAGCCCATCGACATCGCCCGCGGCTTCGGAGCTGCGGCGATCCTGCTGGTCCTGGTGCTCGTGCTGTTCGTCATGACGCGCTTCCTGGCTCGTGACCGAGTGGGCAAGCGATGAACCCGTCCCCTCCACCGATGACCACAGACCCTCGGCCCCGATCTCGACGAAGGAATGTCATGCGCAACCGTCTTGTCCACCTGGTCGCACTGGCGGTGGCCGGTCTCAGCCTCGGCGTCGCTGCATCGATGCCGGCGCAAGCCGACGCAAGCCATGCACTGATCCAAGGCTCGGGATCCGGCTGGAGCGCGAACGCCGTCAACCAGTGGATCGCCGACGTGCAGACCAACGGGCTTCAGGTGGTGTACACGGCCAGCGGCTCCGCGCAGGGCCGCAAGGACTTCGGGTACCGGACCACGGACTTCGCCGTCAGCGACATCGGGTACCAGGGCGTCGATCCCGTGACCGGCGACACCGACACCTCGCAGGGCCGTGCCTTCTCCTACCTGCCGATCGTGGCGGGGGGTACGTCCTTCCCCTACCAGCTGCGCGTCAGCGGTCAGCTGGTGCGCAACCTACGGTTGTCGGGCACGACCCTCGCGAAGATCTTCACCGGCCAGATCACGAACTGGAACGACCCAGCGATCACCAAGGACAACAACGGGCACGCGTTCCCGTCGATCCAGATCATCCCAGTCGTCCACTCAGAGGGTTCGGGCTCGTCGGCGCAGTTCACTCGGTACCTCGACACGGAGTACCCGTCGATCTGGCGGCCGTACCTCGGTGCGTCTGGGCTGACCGAGTACTACCCGCGAAAGGGCCGAATGATCGCCCAGAGCGGATCCGACGGCGTCATGAACTACATCGCCAGTGCGGCGGCGAACGGGTCGATCGGGTACGACGAGTACTCGTACGCGCTCGCCAAGGACTACCCGGTGGCGAAGATCCTGAACAAGGCGGGCTACTTCACCCTGCCCACGCAGTACAACGTGGCCGTTGCCCTGACCAAGGCGAAGATCAACGGCAACAAGAAGTCGCCCGACTATCTGCTGCAGAACCTGAACGACGTCTACAACTACGGCGACAGGCGGACGTATCCGTTGTCGTCCTACTCGTACGGCATCATTCCCACGGCCTCCGACGACAAGACGATGACCACGGCGAAGCGGCAGACCTTGGCCGACTACCTGTACTACTCGATCTGCCAAGGACAGCGAGAGGTCGGTCCGATCGGCTACTCACCGCTCCCGGTCAACCTGGTCAAGGCGTCGTTCCAGCAGATCGGTCTCCTGAAGAAGGCCGACTCCAAGGTCGACCTCACGAACCGGGACGTCAGCACGTGCAACAACCCGACCTTCGACAAGAGCAACCCGAGCCGCAACTACCTCGCTGAGGTCGCACCGCAACCACCCGCCTGCGACCAGGTGGGTCACGGTCCGTGCAGTGGCGACGCCGCCAGCTACAACGGAAACCCAGACGGCAATGGCAACCCCGGCGGGAGCAACAAGAACAGCGGCAGCGGCGATCCCAGCGGGGGTGGCAAGAACAACGGCAGTGGAAACCCCGGCGGGGGTGGCAAGAACAACGGCGGTGGCGACCCCACTGGTGGAGGGACGTACGACCCCACGACCGGACAGCTCACGGGCACCGGCAGCGACCCGACGGGCACCACGGTCGCCTCCGTGCCGGTCGAGCTCAGCGGCTACCAGCAGACCAACTTGCTTCCACTTCTGGCCGGGTTGGCCGTCGCGCTGCTCGTGATCGCGATCGCCCTGCCCCCCCTGCTGAACCGACGCTTGCTCAAGCCACGGGGTGACACTTCGTGAGGACTCTCCTCGCCGCGGGCGCGATGGTGGCCGTGGCCTCGCTGGGTGTCGGACTCCCGTCCGTTGCGTCGGGGTCGGCAGCCACACCCGCCTTCGAGAAGACGGTGACGGTGACCCGAACGCACCTCGTCGGCGGCCGAAATGTGGTGGCCGACAAGCGGACCGTCTCGGTGAGCGTCGACACCACGACCAACCTGCGCGACCGAGAGGGCATCAGAGTCTCCTGGACCGGCGCACATCCGACGGGTGGCCTGGTGGCCGACGTCAACTCGGCTGCCGCGGCGAACCAGGAGGAGTACCCGGTCGTCCTGATCCAGTGCCGCGGAGTGGACTCGACCCGAGTTCCGAAGTCGCAGCAGTTGTCGCCGCAGACCTGCTGGACCCAGACACCGTCAGAGCGCTTCGACTCCGACTACAACACGCCGTTCGCCACCTGGCGGTTCGACCGCTATGCCTCGCCGCAGGATCGCAAGCAGTACGTGGACGAGGAACGCCCGCGTCCCAGAGCCTGCTTCGGTGCTGCTGCGGCGGAGCGCTGGGTGCCATTCGTGGCCGCCGACGGTACCCGCTACCCCGGCGGCGCCAGCGGGTGTGCCGGCATGCCGCCAGAGGCCACCACGGTCGGATCCCTGAGTCTGCCGGGCAACACGACGTACGGCGTGACCGCGCCGAACGGCAACGGGTCGGCCAGTTTCAACGTGCGCACGGCGGAGAACAACGCGTCTCTCGGCTGTTCGGACACGGTCAAGTGCTCGCTGGTCGTCATCCCGATCATGGGGATCAGCTGCGACGAGGACGCCAGTGGCCTGCCGGCGTCGGACCGGCCGCCGGCGGACGAACTCGCTCAGGACGCCGCGACCTGCTCGGCGACCGGCCAGTTCAAACCCGGGCAGACGGTCGCGCCGGGGCAACCCGCGGATCACGCGGTGACGGGAGCCCTGTGGTGGAGTGCGTCGAACTGGCGCAACCGGATCACGGTACCGCTCGACTTCGCCCCCTTGTCCAACGTGTGCGACATCGTCGGGAACGGCTCGAGCGTCGACATCTACGGGTCGGAGCTCATGATCCAGGCCGCGCAGCAATGGGCCCCCACCTTCTGTCTCGATCCTCAGCGCACCGCGATCCACCACGTGCAGACCGGTGAGCCACAGGCCGCGAACCTGCTCAAGGTGGGCTCGATCGACGCAGCGTTGATCAGCGACCCTCCCCCGGGCGGTTTCGGTCGGCCGGTCGTCACAGCTCCGGTCGCCATGACCGGATTCGCGATCACGTACTCGATCGACAACGCCAAGGGTCAGCCCTACGGCGACCTGAAGCTCGACGCACGGCTTCTCGCGAAGCTGATGACCCAGTCATACCCGGATCTCACGATCGTGAAGAGCGACTATCCGGCGTTGAGTGGCAATCCACTGAACCTCGCTGCCGATCCGGAGTTCCAGGCCCTGAACCCGGGGATCTCGAACAGTGTGGGGACGGACGCAGCGGCCACCTTGTTGTCGCTGTCCAGCGACTCCGACGTGCTCCACGCGTTGACGGCGTACATCAACGCGGACCCAGAAGCCCGAGCCTGGCTGAACGGGAAGCCCGATCCGTGGGGGATGGTGGTCAACCCGAACTACCAGAAGATCGCCCTGCCCACCAACACCTGGCCGTTGCTGGACACCTTCGAACCCACGCGGTACTACCGGCCGGGTGTGAACGACTGTCTGGCTCAGGCACCGGTTCCGTTCCTTCCACTCGTCGCTGCTCCGATGACACGCCTCAGCTACATCGCCCTCGCCATGCAGTTCTCGATCGCGAACTCACAGGTCGTGTGCTATTTGCCTTCGCCGATCCCCGGAAGCACCGAGGGTGCGAAGCTCGTCCCGCTGGGCCGGCAGACCCCGGGTCACCGCTTCATGCTGGGCATCACCTCGCTGGCCGACGCGGCGCGCTACCAGGTGCGCACCGCCGCGCTGCAGACCTACGTGGACCCGACCGCCGCCGAGAAGTTCACCTCCTCGACCGGTCGCACGTTCGTCACGCCCACCGACGGCTCCTTGCGGGTAGCCGCGTCCCTGTTCAAGCCGGACGCCGGCAGTCGCACGTGGTCGCTGTCGTACGACTCACTGCTCGGCGATCGACGAAACGAAGGTGCGTACCCGGGGGCGATGCTCGTCTACGCCGCGGTGCCGACGGCCGGACTGGCCACGTCTGACGCGGCCGCCTACGCGGACTGGGTCACGTTCGCGGCGACGAGCGGCCAGCAGCCCGGAACCGGCGTCGGCGAGCTTCCCGACGGGTACCTTCCGCTCACGGCGGCGAACGGTCTTGCGATGCAGGCCGACTACGCCGTCCGCGCGGCCAAGGCAGTCGCCACCCAGAACGGTGACGTCCCGCCGCTGAAGGCACCTCCGGGAGGGGGGAGCACGCCACCCCCGAACAACCCTGGAACCACCGGCGGCACCGGCAACCCCGGGGGGAATCCCGGGGGAACGCCGAGCGGCGGCAGCGGCAGCCCCAGCCCGGGACCCGGGGCCGGAGGTCCCGGCGGCGGACCGTCGGGCGCGCCCACGCCAGTTTCGCTCGGCGACACCGCCGCGGTGAGTGCCGGGGTCACCGGCCTGATTCTTCCGACGCTCCTGGCCCTCGCGCTGGTTCTGGGTCTGCTCGTGCCGGCCACCTTGTTGCGCCATCGGTTCCGGCGCGCCAGATGACCATGACGCAGGCCTCTGCCGACCTGGAGGTCGCGACCACGCCCGACCCCCGGCAACCGAGGTTCGGACTCGCGCGCCTCCGGCGTCCGCAGCGGGCGGCCCGACCGCCGACCGCACCGTTGTCGCCGGGCACTGTCCTGACCGTGTGGGTCTGCCTGATCTGCGCGCTGCTCGCCCTGTGGATCGTGCTGTACGCCATGGTGTTGAGCTCGGTGCAGGAGTCGGGGTCGCAGAAGCAGCTGTTCGCCCAGCTGCGGGAAGAGCTGGCCCTCGGCACCGCCCCCCTCGGTGGGCAGATCGAGGCCGGCTCGCCGGTGGCGGTACTACGGGCCCCGGAAGTCGGTATCGACCGTGCGGTCGTCGTCGAAGGAACCAGCGCCGGCGTCATGCGCGCCGGCCCCGGTCATCGACGGGACACCCCCTTGCCCGGGCAGCCAGGCGTGTCGGTGATCTACGGCCGATCGATCACCTACGGCGGCCGGTTCGACGCCATCACCTCCTTCGCGCCGGGTGACGAGATCACCGTGGTCACCGGCCAGGGCACCTTCGCGTACCGGGTGGACGCGGTCCGGCGTACCGGCCAGCCGCTGCCACCCCCGCTGGCCACCGACGCCAGCCGCCTCACGTTGGTCACGGCGGAGAGCTCGGGCTGGAAGCGGGGCTGGACGGTCGAGTCGACGGTGTACGTCGACTCCACCCTCGTCGGCAAGGTCCAGCCGGCCCCCGCTGGCCGCCCGGTCGCGGTCCCGGCGAACGAGCAGCCCATGGCCCGCGACACGTCGGCGCTGTTCCCGTTGGTGCTGTGGCTCCAAGCACTCGTGCTGGTGGTGATCGCCACGGTCTGGGCCCGGCTGCGCTGGGGGCCCTGGCAGACGTGGGTCGTCGCAGTCCCCCTGGTCGTCGCTCTGCTCTGGGGCGCGACGAACTCGGCGTTCGCACTCCTGCCGAACCTGCTCTGACCTCGTCACGCCCCGTGTCCGTTTCACGACGCCGTGCGTTGTCATGCGTCCACCTCGTCGGATTGGTGGGGCGGCGCTCGCACGCGGTTCATTCCTCGTTCACACCGTGCCCGCTCCCCGTAAGCCTGAGCCCGACACGGTTCCCCTGCAGCATCTGACTGCATCTGTTCGGAAGGGGACAGCACATGCGCAAGCTCAACAAAGCCAAGGTGGGCGCCGCCGCACTGGGTGCGGCCGCGATCTCCCTCGGCATGATGTCGCCAGCCTTGGCCGACATCGCACCCGGCAGCAACGACGTCGTCGGCGCCGGCTCCGACACCGTGCAATACGCCTCGGACTTCCTCTGGGACGGCACGCCCAACGGCGACACCGGCTACAACACCGGGAAGACCAACAAGGTCTTCTCCTTCGACGCCACGGCCGATGCCAACGGCCGGGCCACCTACAACGGCAAGACCGACCCGAGCACGGGCGACCCGATCCTGCTCGCGACCACGAGCGTGCTGCGGGCCGGCACGAAGCCGGTGGTCCGACCCAACGGGTCCGGCGCCGGGATCGCGTCGTTGTACACATCGCCCTACATCGGCGTCGCCGGTGCACCGGTCGTGAACTTCGCTCGCGCTTCCCGCCTGCCCAAGTGCAGTGAGGACACCGCCGCAGCCAATGCGGGGTACGGCGGACTGCATGTGTTCAAGTACGGCACCGAGCACCTGACGATGGCCGCGGCGAACGCGTCGACGAACGCGCCGAACAGCCTCACCCTGGCCACCCTGATCAACATCTACAACGGCACGTACCTGAAGTGGGGCGACATCCCGACCTACTCGGGTTCGGCACCCAACCAGACGATCATCCCGGAGATCCCCCAGAACGGCTCGGGTACTCGTGGGCAGTTCACCGCGGACCTGCAGGCGGCCAACGGGGGCGTCGCCGTTCCGTTGACCAACCCGAACATCGTGACCGTCCAGGAGAACGACTTCGCCTCGATCACCGCGCCGGCCGGCGTCGCCGCTGACGCACCGAACGCCATCGCTCCCTTCTCGGGTGGCCGGATCGGGCTCAACGACAGCGGTTACTTCGGCGCATCGGCCGCGAACCAGGTCAAGGCACTGGGCGGGTACGACGACAACCGCGACCTGTTCTTCGTCGTCCGTGAGTCGGACCTGACGTCGGCGAAGAAGTTCCAGCCGGGACTGGCCGCAAACTTCGTCAACACCTTGTTCGCCGGCGGAACCGCCAGCGTCATCGGCAGCCCGATCTACGCCGCGGACATCCAGTACGCCGGGCAGACCCCGGCCTACAGCAACTTGGGCCACGGCGTCCAGGGCACCAGCTGCACCTGATCAACGTCCCTTCACCTTCGTCCATCACCAGAACGACGAGCAAAGGACTTCGCATGAAACTCGGAATCAAGTCGGCGCTGGCCGGGGCATCGTCCCTGGCTCTGGCCGGCGCCATCCTGGTCGTGGGAGGAGGGGTAGCCCAAGCCGCGACGCCACCGTTCGATCCTTCGGGCAACGGCGCCACGGCGGGCACCATCTCCTTCTACGACTCATCGGGCAACCAGATCACCAGCGGTTCGCTGACCACGCCTCCGGTGTGGGCCCAGGCGGACACCTGGACCGGTCGGGTGCAGTCGAACAAGGGCACCCTCTTCGTGGCCGTGCCGATCAAGGGGCAGGACCCGTACAACCCATGGCCGAACACGGCCATCTCGGTGGCCCAGACGTTCCCGACGGCTTCGGCTCCGGGCGCACTGGCCAACAGCCCGAAGGTACTGGCGGGCAACGTCGTCAGCTGGTTCGACAGCAGCGGTGCCTCGCCGGCGGGCAACAACGTCGGTTCGGCGAGCAACACCGACGCGACGTGGCAGAACCTGTACCAGCTGCGGATGCTGGACTCGGGCGGGACGGTCGGTGGGCAGGACCCGCAGACCTACGCCTCGGCGACCGTCCAGGTGAATGTCGCCGCAGGCACGTGGACGCAGGTGTATCCGAGCGTGACGGCTACCCCCACCACCACGACGGTGGCTGCGAACCCTCCGAGCCCGCAGAACTCGGGCACGTCGGTGCAGTTCACCGCAACCGTCACCCCGTCCAACGCGACCGGATCGGTCCAGTTCGACGACGGCGGAACCAACATCGGTGCTGCAGTGCCGGTGAGTGGCGGAACGGCCTCGGTGACGACGGCTGCTCTGGCGGTGGGTTCGCACACCATCCACGCCACGTTCAACCCGAGTGGGAACTTCGCGGGATCGGCCGGTCAGCTGACCTACCAGATCAATGCCGCACCTGCGCAGGACACCACCACGGGACTGTCGGTCAACCCGACCTCCGGTCCGGCATTCGCCAGCGTCACGCTGCACTCCGACGTCACCAAGACCACGGGTGGGGCGGCAGTCGGAGCAGGTGCTGGCACGGTGAAGTTCTTCGACGGTGGCGCGCAGATCGGCCAGGCGTCGGTCACGGCGACCGGTGCGGACCTCACCTACAGCAACTTCGCTGCCGGTGCGCATGTGCTCACGGCTCAGTTCGTGCCGGCGAACGCGGCGATCTTCAACGGTTCCACGTCGGCGCAGGTCAACGCGTCGTACGACGCAGCAGCCTGTACCACCTGCGTGGACCCGCAGACGGTCGACGTCAACGTTGGGGCGGGTTCGCTGAGCATCACGACCCCGTACAACAGTGACAACCCGTTCCACCTGGGAACCATGGTGCTTGCCGCCGACGGGACCCAGCTGAGTGCCAGTGCTGCCTTCCCGAAGGCCGGTGACCACCTCACGATCACCGACACCAGGGCCGGCGACCTGCCCTGGTCGGCATCCGCTCAGTCGACCGACTTCATCGGGACCGGTGGGACGATCGCCGCTTCAGGGATGTCCTTCACCGGCGTCACTCCGGACTACATCCCCGGAAACGCGCTGAACCCGACCAGCAAGCCGGTCGGGTGTCGGGACGTCCCGTCGTTCAGCAGCAGCCCGTACGCATTCTGCTCGGCCTCACCCCACGGGCTTGGCTCGGTGAACGTCACTGGCGGGTTGAACCTGACGGCACCGTCGTCGACGCCTGCTGGGCTCTACACGGCAACGTTGACCTTCACGGTCTCGTGACGCCATCGGCTCAGGCTTGCGTCTGAGCCATCCCGGGAGAGGCGGGGGGGGGGGAACAAAGTAGGGGACCCCCCCCCAAATGGGGGCGCC
>Ga0302322_100003166_pt1 | contig 14074 bp, 13 predicted proteins | sample Fen_T0_2_FD_203757 | JGI IMG/M metagenome (GOLD analysis project Ga0302322, IMG submission 203757) | Peat permafrost microbial communities from Stordalen Mire near Abisko, Sweden - Fen_T0_2 | ecosystem: Environmental > Terrestrial > Soil > Wetlands > Permafrost | place: Sweden: Abisko... | reverse complement strand
GATGTGGTGGTTGGCGTACAGCCAGAGCGTCACGACCTCGTAGCCGGTCCAAACGAGGAGCGCGACGCCGCTGGTCCAGAAAATGTTGTCGTAAACCTGGTCGCCGAAAAGGAACAGGCGGCTCTTCTGGGCGGGCCAGTTGGGATCGTACTTCCGGTTCGTGCCCTCGCGCCGCCAGGTGTAGAGGTAGAGGTGATAGCCGCCGTAGAACAACCACATCATCACGAGATTCCGGACATAGACCTGCGCGATCCAGCCGGCCTCGAAATTAACGCACCGGGCGATGGCCGGCTGGGTCAGATACCAGGAAACGGCCGAGATCAGGAGCAGCAGCAGGTTCAGCGGCCAGAGGAAGCCGGGAAAACGGAACAGCCACTTCAGGATGGCGACGAACTGCAGCGGCCAGGCGAAGACCGGCGCATACTTGATCGGATAAGGCGGGCGCCACTCGCCCCGGGCGTTGCGCGCCTCCGGCGCGGGCGTGAGCGGTTCGGCTGGCATGGGGGGCGATGTTGGAAAATTGACCGGGCAAAGCAAGACCGCAGCCGGATGGCGCCGGCGGCCGGGTCCAGGCGATTTTGCGTGCCGCCCGCGAGGTCCGGCTCAAGCCTCGAACGAGGCGCTGTAGGCGACGGCGTTGCGCCCGTGGAGGCAGAGGCGGATGTAGCGGCCCTTGAGTTCGTCCAGGCTGGACTTCCGGTTCCACGCGACGGCGGCATGCATCTGGTCGCCCGTGACGGGATGGCAGTCCTTTTGGGTGAAGCCCTCGACCTCGATGCCGTAGCCCGCGCGCTTGATGGCAACGGTGACCCCCTCGGCGCAGACGAAGTTGAGGAATAGTTTCCCGCCGGGGCAGACAAACGGCAGCGTCGAGAAATACCCGTCGCCCTCGGTCTGCTGGCCGACGAGGCGGTTCTTTTTGAAGGTGGCGAAGGCGAGGGAAGGCTTCATCGCCGCCAGCCGGCCGGCCGCGGCGTCATCGTGCCGGTCGGCCGAGGCGTAGTAGTAATACCGGTAGTCATCACCGACGAGGATGGGCTCGGCCAGCCCGAGGTAGGTGCCGCCGCCGTCGTAGGAACCGGGGGCGCCGGGCTCCAGCAGGCGCGGCCGCGACGGCATGCGGCGCCAGTTGAGGTTGTCGCCGCTTTCCACGAGTTCGATCCACGTCGTCTGGGAAGTCAGGTCGAACAGGTTGAGAAACCCCAGTGTCCGGCCGGCCATCGTGAAGGCGGTCTGGTTGTAGAAGTTCGTGCCGGCGTGGTCACCGTGGTCCGGCGTGATGATCCACTGCGGTTCGCTCCACGTCGTGAAGTCGTCACTGTGCACCAGCGTCCGGCTGCGCTGGTCGCCGCTGCGGTCCTTGAGGAAGCCGTAGTAGCGACCGCTCGGGTCCTGCCAGAGCGACTCGGCGTCCTGCGAGGGCAGGACCGTGCCGGTCGGGGTCCAGTGCAGCCCGTCGGGCGAGACCAGCAGGCAGCCGCCACGCGCGTCGAGGTCCTTCACGTCGTGGTGATACATCAGCATCTTGTAGCGGCGCGCGGGATCGCGCTCGACGAGATCCTCGATGACGGAGCAGGAGTCGTTGAAATAGGCCGGCCAGAAGAGGACGATGTTATTGCCGGGGAACTGGTCCGCAAAGTGGAGGTTAAGCGCCGGGCGGCGCCAGTGGAGGCCGTCGTCCGACTCGGCGTAGCACACGACACAGTGCCGTTTGCCCTGCAGCGAATTGTCGATGAGGACCGCGCCCTCGACGATGCCGGGAAATTCGGTCTCGTAGAAGAATCGGAATTTTCCGTCGCGCCGTGAACGGAGGACGCTGCCCCAGGCGATCCCGCTGCCCTCCCAGGGCATTTCCGCGGTGAAGACGGGATTCTGCGCCGATTTCTGCATCGGGTTGAACCGGTCAACGCTGTTCTGGCGCTCCGCCGTGAATCCGGGGGTGAAGAGGATCTCGCGCAACACCCCGCCCCCGGCGGCCGAGGCGGCGGCCGGCGCGGAGGTGGGTTCGGCCGCCGCAAGCCGGAGCCGCGCCAGCGGCAGGGCGGCGGCGAGCAGGGACGTGTGCTGGAGAAAGGTGCGGCGGGATAGTTTCATGGGAACGAAGGGTGGAGGCGACAGGCGGCGGGGTGTTTCGCGTGATCAACTCGCCCGCGGTCATTCGCGAAACCAACCGAAGGGGATGCTCTTAAAAACCAGCGCGCTGCGGTTGTCCTGGGAAGAGTGATAGACCAGCAGGACGCGCCCCTCGTGGATTCTGACACTGAAGTAGGCGTAGGTGCGGGTGAGATCGTTTTCCACGAGTTTCATTTTCAGCCAGGTCCGGCCATCGTCACGGGAAATCGCCGCGGCCATGGGGGTGCGCCGGCCAGAGTGGCTCGGCCCGTTCATTTGGGCGATGGGATTGTAGACGAGCAACAAATCACCGTTGTCGGGCAGGCGGACGAGGGTGCTGGGGGCTTCCGGCGTTACCACCGTCCACGGCTTGGCCTCGGTCCAGGTATTCCCGCGATCGGAGGAATACGCATGCCAGATCAGGCCAAATTGCGTGCGGAGGATTTGCAGCAGGCGTCCGTCGCGCAGCGCGATGACGCCCGGCTCCATCGCGCCGCGCTGGCCGCAGAAGGTCTCGCCCTGGCCCCGGCTCCAGGTGCGCCCGTCATCGTCGGAGAAATACATGACCGCGCGGTAGACCTCGCCCTTGGCGATCGCCTCCTCAGTCCGGGCCACCGGGCAGATTATCCTGCCGTCCGAGAGTTGAACCGCCCGGGCGTTGTTCATCACATGATAGCCCGTCTCGGGGGTGATCCGGAGCGGCTCGCTCCAGGTCTTCGTCACATCCGCCGAGCGGCGCACATACAGTTTCAGGTCGGTCTTGGAATTCTTGACGCAGTAGAAAAAAAGCACCTCCCCGGTCCTGATCCGCAGAAAACTCACCGACATGATGTTCATCCCGGCGGTGTTCTCCACCAGGGTGAAGCGCTCGCCCCAGGTCCGGCCGCCGTCGCGGGAACGGGCGGCGGAAATGCGCGCGACCGCGTAGTCGTCCGGCACGCCGCCATAAAAATCGGTCCAGGCCACCAGCAGGGTCCCATCCTGGAGCGCGATGACATCGCCCTCGGAGTTGCGCGGGTGTTCCGCGGTGGGGGAGGCGATGACGGACTCAATGATGGCGTCCGCCGCCGGCAGGGCGGCGACCAGGACACCGAGCAGCAGCGCGAGGAAAAGGCCGTTTCGTCCCATGAAGGTTCAGGCCAGGTGCCCCGCGCGGAATTTCAGGTAGGCGTCGTGCAGTTCATCCGTGCCCGGGGCGCCGATGTTCACTTGCGGGGTCCGCTGGTTCATGAGGCCCTGGTACTGGTAGATGATGAGCTTGTCCGCGACGGGGGCGGCCGCGAGCAGCTGCCGTTGGAGCCGCTCGAACGCGCACGGCGTGCAGACGCGGCGGCCATCGGGACGTTTCTCGGTGTAGTCAAACACCTCGCAGTTCACCCACAGCTGCTGGCCGGCCTTGGCGTGCAGCGGCTTGATCAGCGCGTAACCCTCCGCGGCCTCGTTGAAATTCAGCGACGGGTAAAGTTTCTCGAAGCCGGCGTGGTCCTGGTAGGCGATGATGTCGACGTTGAGCTGCTCGAGCTGGCGCTGGAGCGGATCCAGCTGCTCCGGGCGCGGGCGCCCGAGATGGGCGGGCGACATCATCAATTTGGTGCCGGGCACGCGGCCACGGATGGCCCGCACAAACCGCGCGGTCTTCTCGCAGTCGGCCGGTTCAAACAAACCGCCCCCCTTCACCGCGTGCGCCTCGGTGGAGAGATAAAACCCCTGCAGCGCCCGGGAGTGCCCGTACTTTTCGCGCAGGTCCTCCGCCATGTTCGCCAGCCAGGTGTCGTGCTCGGGCGAGAGGTCGGGATTGGCGTTGAGCGAATAGCGGCCGAAGGCACCGAGCCCGAGATACAGGCCGAGGCCGTGCTGCTCGCAGGCGCGGACAATCGCGCCCACGGGATCCGGGCAGGGCATGGGCCATTGCGCCCCCACGGTTTGGCGGTTTGCCGGGTACAGCGGCCGGCCCCAGAGCGCGCAGTTGGTCAGGATGGCCGTGTCGAGCCCCGCCGCCTTCATCTGGGCGACGAGGGCCGTCCAGTTTTCCTCCCGCCACTCCCGGCACTCGTCGATCCAGTACTGGGCGTCCCAGTTGTTGACATGCTGGATGTCGAGGAAACTGCCCGTGATCAGCGGTCGGCGCTTGGGCTCAGGCGCAACCGCCGGCTCGGCGCCAGCGAGCCCAAGCTGCGCGAGCGGCAGGGACGCCGCGAGCAGGGAGGTGTGCTTCAGGAAGGTGCGACGGGTTTGTTTCATGCGGTCGAAGTGGGGTGTCCTCGTAGTCTCCTGTCGCCTGCAGCCAACGGGCGCAGTCCTCGGCCTGTCAACCCAGCCGGCAGGCGGCTTACCCGCGCGAGGGCTCGGCCATCTCGAGCCGGGCCTTGTCGGCCAGCGCCTTCAGGTGGCCGTCGTTGGCGAGGTTCTGCTCGAGATGGACCATGCGCTCCGGGGTCGCAGTCCGGATCATCGCGTCGCCGTAGGCCCGTTCCACCCAGAAGCGCGCGCCGCCCGCCAGGTAGTCGCGCAACTCCTGCAGGCGGTTCGCGGGATAGCGCTGGCAGCAGTTCATGGTGAACATCCGCCGCCGGGCACTGCCGCCAAACGCGCAGTGCTTGGTGTTGTGGTTGAACAGGACGACATCGCCCGGCTTGGTCTCCAGCGCCACGCACGGCACGTCGCGCCCGTGCAGGCTCCAGTTTTTCTCTGATTCGTAAATCTCCCGCTGCAACGCGTCAGCAAACTGGTCCCCGATCTGGTGGCTGCCGGGGATGACGCGCAGGCAGCCCGTATCGCGCGCGACGGGGTCGAGATAGAACGCCAGCTTGATATGGATCTGATCCTGGTGCCAGCCGTCGGAGTGCCAGCCCGTGTCGCCGGCGTAGAGGTTGCCGTCCGAGCCCATGTAGTTGAAATCGTCGCCGAGGATGCTGGCGGCGATCCCCGCGAGGCGCGGGTCGTCGAGCATGGTGCTGAGATAGACGCTCCGGTCGATGCACGGGGCGATGCAGGAGCGGCGCCTGCCGTCGTGCGCCTGGCCGTGATGCCCGCCATTCTGCGCGGCCCAGAGGACCTCGAACTCCGCAATGATGCGTTCGATGCGGTCGTGGAGCAGGCCGGGAAAACTCAGGAAGCCAAAGGTGTGGAAGCAGGCCAGCTGCTCCTGGCTGAGGCGGAATTTGCTCATGGAAGCGCAGGGTGGGCCCGGCCGGCCCGGGGTGTCAGCCCAAAATCACCGGGTGGGGGTGGGCGGCCAGCCGCGAGCCTGACCGCTTGCCTCGCCACCAAAAGCCGGCTCATCCTCGGGCATGGAGACCACACCGCACATCGAGCAGCACTTCACGGCGGGAGCAGCCGTCCGGGACATTGTCATCGGCATGTCGGACGGCCTGACGGTGCCGTTCGCACTGGCGGCTGGTCTCACCGGGGCGATTTCCCAGACGCATCTCATCGTCACCGCCGGTTTTGCCGAGATCGCCGCGGGCTCGATCGCGATGGGGCTGGGCGGCTACCTCGCGGCGCGCGGCGACGCCGAGCACTACACGAGCGAAAAGCAGCGCGAGGAGCTCGAGATCGTCACCAAGGCCGAGGCCGAGGCCCAGGAGGTGCGCGATATTTTCCTGACCTACGGGCTGACGCCGGAGGAATGCCAGACCGTCGTCGAATCGCTGCGGCAGCGGCCCAAGGACTGGGTGACCTTCATGATGCGCTTCGAATTAGGCCTCGAGGAACCGGACCCGACCCGCGCCTGGAAAAGTGCCCTGACGATCGCCTGCGCCTACATCGTGGGCGGAATCATTCCCCTGAGCGCCTACCTGTTTCTTTCCGACGTGCACAGGGCGCTCCTGTGGTCGGCGGGTGTGACACTGCTGGCGCTGGCGGTTTTTGGCGGCATCAAGGGGCGTTTCACGGGGGTGCCGGTGGTCCGCGCCTCGCTGCAAACCTGCATCATCGGCGGCCTGGCTGCCGCCGCCGCTTTTGCGATTGCCCGCTGGATTTCATGAGCTTCCGACCGCCTGGCCGGCCGCCCATCCCCGGGTTGAAGCCGGTCACCCGCCGGCTGAAGGCGGGAACAAGGCCCGGCCGCCAAGGACTCAGGAAACCTTCCACCCCTCCAGATCGTCATAGTGTTTTCGAAAAAGCCCGGCCAACCTTTATCCCCGGCGCCGGAAATAAGCCCCAATTCTTCCCCATGATCCCCTCCGCCCCAGCTTCTTCACGCCCGTGCTCCCGGCCGGTTTCACCCGCGACCGCCACCCCTGGATCAGGAAGCCGCCCAGCCTGCCGTCTTGGCGCGGTCCCCGCCTGGCGGTGGCTGCTGGCGACGGGTTGCTTGGGGTTGATGGCAAGCCCGGCGCGGGCCGACCAGGCGGTCGAGATGGACATTGGCGTGCGCTCGGCGGTCCTGGACAAGCCGGAGAAGCTGACGGGCAAGTCGAACATGCAGCAGGCCGACGAGCACGGGAAAGTCTACGGCATCCTCGCGGTCCAGCCGGTGGCCTCGGAGGTCAAGCTGGTGAAGCCGGTCGATGCGAACGCGATCATGCAGCTGTTGCATCATGAGCTCAACGCCCACGGCTTCCAGCGGGTCGAGAAGGGCAAGCACCCGGAGATCCTCCTCACCGTGCTCTACGGCCGGGGTTATTTGGTTAATCCCTACCGGACGGATTCCGGGCCGGAGACACCCGGCGGCGCCAGCTCCGTCGGGGGCATTGACGCCCCGACCACGACAATCACCGGCATGCCGACCCAGCTCTTCAAGGAAAAGGGCACCGGGTTCGAGGCGAAGTCACAGAAGGCCCAGTATGAGAAACTCTTCATTCGCGTCACGGCGTGGCGCTATCCCACGGATCCGAAAGCCAAGCTCAAGCAGCTGTGGTACACGACCATCACCGTGGACGACCCCGACCACCGGGATTTGAACGGGGTGGCGGCCGAGATGCTGCGGCAGGGATCGCAATACTTCGGCAAGCAGATCGACGAGCCGGAAATCGACATCTACGCCCCGTTGCCGGAAGGCCACGTGAACGTGGGCACGCCGGAAGTGGTCGAGCCGCCCGCGGCCAAGGGCAAGTAAGCCGGCCGACCCATCCGGCCCGGCCGCCGCGCGGTGCGCCCAGCCGCACCCCGGGAAATGCCTGCGTTGACCGCGCGCGGACGAGCTGACACTCAGGTCATCGCCCCATGACGAATCCAACCAACGGCCGGTCGCGCCAAATTTTGCAGGAGATCGCCCACCGCGTCATGGTGGAGCGGGGCCTGGAGCCGGATTTTTCCGTGGCGGCGCTGCGTGAGCTGGGCGCGATCCTGGGCCCGGCGGCACCCACCGCCGCGGCGCGCGACCTGCGGGGACTGTTGTGGTGTTCCATCGACAACGACGATTCGCGCGACCTGGACCAGCTGTCGGCGGGCGAGGCCCTGCCGGACGGGACGGTCAAGCTGCTGGTGGCGATCGCGGACGTGGCGGCGCTGCTCCCGCAGGGTTCGGCCATCGACGCGCACGCGGAGAAAAACACCACCTCGGTTTACACCACGGGCCAGATCTTCCCGATGCTGCCGGAGAAGCTTTCGACGGACCTGACCTCGCTCAATCCCGCGGCCGACCGCCTGGCGGTCGTGGTGGAGATGGTTTTCGCCGCGGACGGCGCGATGGCAAAATCCGACCTGTTTGAGGCGCGGGTGCGAAACCGGGCCAAGCTGGCCTACAACAGCGTGGCGGCGTGGCTGGACGGCACCGGGCCGATGCCGCCCGCGATCGGCGCGGTCGCCGGCCTCGATGAGAACCTGCGGCTCCAGCATCGGACCGCCCAGCAATTGCGCACGCTCCGGCACATCCACGGCGCCCTTTCGCTCCAGACTATCGAGGCCCGGCCGGTGTTTGTCGGCGATATCCTCCAGGACCTGCGGGCGGATGAGTCCAACGTGGCCAAGAACCTGATCGAGGAGCTGATGGTCGCGGCCAATGGCGTGACCGCCCGGTTTCTGGCGGCGCGGAAATTTCCCTCGGTCCGCCGTGTGGTCCGCACGCCCAAGCACTGGGACCGGATTGTCGAACTGGCGGCCACGAGGAAATTTCCCCTGCCGAAGGCGCCCGACGGGGTCGCGTTGGAGAAATTCCTTCAGGCCGCCCAGGCCGCGGATCCCGCGTATTTTCCGGACCTGTCGCTCAGTGTCATCAAGCTGCTGGGCGCGGGCGAGTATGTCGTGGAGTTTCCGGGCGGCAGCGCGCCGGGGCACTTTGGCCTCGCGGTCCGGGACTACGCGCACTCCACCGCCCCGAACCGGCGGTTCCCGGACCTGCTGACCCAGCGCCTGCTCAAGGCGGCGCTGGCGGGGCGGCCGCCGCCGTATTCGAACGATCAATTGACGGCCCTCGCCCAGCATTGCACCGGCCAGGAGGACGCCGCCAAGCGGGTGGAGCGGCAGTTGGTGAAATCCGCCGCGGCCATGCTGCTGGCGTCAAGGATCGGGGAGAAGTTCGACGCCACGGTCACCGGCGTGGCCGACAAGGGCACCTTCGTCCGACTGTTCCGCCCGCCCGTGGAGGGAAAATTGGTCGCCGGCTGCGAAAACTGCCAGGTGGGTGACCGGCTCCGCGTGCAACTGGTCTACACGGACGTGGAGCGCGGCTACATCGATCTCAAGCGGGTGGGATAACGTTCGGCGCAAGCGACCGGGGTGTCTCACTACGGCAGTTTGATGTCCGGCACCGCGGTGACTGGTTCGCGCACGGTGAGGGGTTTCTTCACCACCAGGACGCGATTTCGCCAGATCTCCAGCGTGTATGAGCCCACGGGGACATTTTTCAGATAATACATGCCGTCGCGTAAGGAAAAAGCGTACGGGGTGACGACCTTGGCGCCGACGGTCAGCCGCACGGCGACATCGGAGGCCGGGGCGTTGTTCTTGAAGACCAGGCGTCCTTGGATCATCGCCGCCCCAGCCAGCGGCACCAGGGAGACGAGGAGGACGCACACCAGGGCAACGGACCAGCGGCGCGCCGTGCGGGAATATCCCGGGATTGTTGGCATGGGGTGCATTTTGGAAGTTTGCCGAATGGGGTCGCCCGCGGCCGAGGGGTTACGGATGGGTGCCACTCGTGGGCTCCGGGTCGAGGACAACGGTGGGGTTGATCTTGATCGTGTGGGTCTTGGGATTGCGCGTGGCGCTGTATTTCGGCGGAGGCTGGTCGGTGCTCGGCGTATCATCCCAAGGTAGAGTGACCTGGACCGTGAGAAAACCTTCGTTCTTGATCAGGAGGTCGGGTGGCTGGTCGTCGTTCGACTTCCGCCGCGGAAGCAGGACCTCGACTGAAAACGTGCCGTTGTCGCGAGTTTCCCCGAGCGGCGGCTGGGTGACGAACTTGGTCTCGAACGGAATGGATCCGTCCGGCTTGCGAATTTGCCCGGAAATCGTCCACCGCTCGCCCAGGTCGGCCTGGGCCGCTTCCGCGCTCGCCTTCCGCTCCGCCAGATCCTGTTCCGCGCGGGCTTTCTGCTCGTCCAGCGAGAGATTGGCGGCCTTGGTGACCGGCTGGAGGGAAATCAGCACGATCGCAAAATATCCGGCAAAGGCCCCGCCCAGCTTCCACTTCAGGCCGCCCAAGGGGCCGGTGGCCGTGGCGTCGCTCGGCAGCCACTTGAACATCGCATACGCCGGAACAACCGGCGTGAGGATCCAGATAAAATAATAGACCATGGGATCGTGCATGGCGGGGTACCCGGCTATTCGTGCAGCTTACACAAATACGCGTCAACGCTAATGCTGGGGCGAAGTGTATGAAAGAGTTGGTCTGAGGTGTTTTACGGTCCCTGAGCGAGGGTTTTCACCAGGTCGCGGGAGAGCTGTTCCCACGCCGCGACGAGACGATCCTCCTGCGGGTCGCTCTCCGCCGGGGCCACCTTGCCGTGCTGGTCCATCCACGCGACGGTGCGGCGCACGCCTTCTTCGTAGGGCGTCGCGGAACGGTAGGCGGGCACCACGCGCTTCAGCTTGGCGCTGGAGTAGACGCCGTGGAAACGGAAGATTTCCTCCAGGGCCGAGTAGCGCGGGCGGTCGATAGCCAGCAGCAGGTCGGTGGGCAGGTGGACGATGCGGGGCGGCGGCGCGCCGATCGCCGTCGCGGTGCGCCGGGTGTAGTCGTCCCACGTGACGACCTCGTCGCCTACGATGTTGTAGGCCTCACCGAAGCAGGCGGGATTGCCCGCGGCGCCGGCAAAGCCCACGCCGACATCCTCGGAAAACGCGCTCTGCCAGAGCCCGTGGCCGTCGCCGCTGACGATGATCGGCCGGCCCCGGCGCAGGCGGTCCACGAACGTCGCCTCCCAACCCAGGTTGTTGATGACGTTGCCCCCGGGGCCGTAGGTGTGCGACGGGCGGAAAATTGTGACCGGCATTTTTTTGGCGACGTGAGCGCGCAGGAAAAGCTGCTCGCAGGCGACCTTGTCGCGTCCATAGGCCGAGTGGGGCACCTGCGGCGTGTCCTCGAGGGTGGGGACGACGGTCTGGGTGTTCCCATAGGTGCAGACGGTGCTGCAGAAGATGAAATGGCCGCAGCGGCCGGCAAACGCCCGCACGTCGCTCTCGGCCTGGTCGGGCCGGAAACAGATCATGTCGATCACGACATCCCACGGGCCGGCGGCGGCGACGGCGGCCTCGAAAGCCGGGAAGTCGTTGCGGTCGCCGGCGAGGTGCCGCACCCCGGCCCCGAGCCGGTCGTCGGTCTGGCCGCGGTTGAAGACGGTGATCGCCGCCCCGCGGGTCGAGAGCGCCTTGACGATGCCGGTGGAGATCAGGCCGGTGCCGCCGATGATGAGCACTTTCATGCGACCATCGAATGCGCCCGGGCGGCGGAGTCAGCCACGAACTTTGCGCGCCGGTCCCGGGCGGGATTGCAAGCGGGCGGATTTGGCTGGTTAAAAGCCGGAAGCCAGGAATCCAGGAAATCGTAAGTCGATTGGCTCCTGGTTTCCTGGCTTCCGGCTAAAGCTCGGCTGCACGTGGCCGGGATTGCCACGGGGCCGGCGGACGGTGCAGCATCCGCGCTCCCCGACCCCGCCCCATGAAGAATCTCACCTCCCAGCTTGGCATCCAGAGCTACTGCTTTCGCGGCTTCAAAACCCTCGGGGAAGTGCTCCCGCGCCTGAAGGCGTGCGGGGTCACCACCGTCGAGCTCAGCGGCGTGCACGGTGACTTTACGCGCGACGCCGACGCGCTCATTGCCGAGTGCCGCGCCGCCGGCGTGCGCATCGCGAGCATCGGCGTGGAGCGCTTCACCGGCAACGTGGCGCGGGAGCGGTCACTGGCGGAGTTCATGCGGAAGGCCGGGGGCTCGGTGATCGCGGTCGACTTTGAACCGGGCGCCGGGGCCGACGTGTTTCGCGCGGCCGAGCGCGTCGCGGACGAGTTTGACCTGCACCTGGCGATCCACAACCACGGCGGCCGCCACTGGCTGGGCAACTCGCAGATGCTTGCGCACGTGTTCGCCCGCACCTCGCCGCGCATCGGGCTCTGCCTCGACACGGCGTGGGCGCTCGACGCGCACGAGGACCCGGTGGCGATGGCAGTGAAGTTCGCCGACCGCCTGTACGGCGTGCACCTGAAGGACTTTGTGTTCGACCGCGCCGGCCGCCAGGCCGACGTCGTGATCGGCCGCGGGAACCTCGACCTGCCGAAGATGCTGGCGCGGCTGCGGGAGAACGACCGCGTGGCCAGTGTCGTCATCGAGTACGAGGGCGACATCGAAAACCCCGGTCCCGCGCTCACGGAGTGCGTGCAGCAGGTCACGGCCGCGGGCCGCTAGTTTTCTCCGGTTTCGCATTTCGTATTTTTCCATTTCTCCTTTCTCCCACCCATGTCCTCCCGAAAAATCCGTGTCGCCATCGTGGGTTGCGGCAACATCGCCAACCGCTACGCCGATCGCATCCAGACCTACGCCGCCTGCGAGCTCGTGGGTTTCTCCGACCTCGACCCGGCGCGGGCGCGGGACTTTGCCGCGAAATATGGCGGCCGGGCCTATGCGGGCCTGGCGGACTTGCTCACGGATCCGGCGATCGAGCTCGTGGTGAACCTCACCATCCATTTCGCGCACTACGAGGTCGTGAAGCAGTGCCTGCTGGCCGGCAAGCACGTGCACACCGAGAAACCGCTCGCGCTCCGCTACCGCGAGGCGAGGGAACTGGTGGACCTGGCCGCCGCGCGCGGGTTGCGGCTGGGCAGCGCGCCGGTGACCTACATGGGCGAGGCCCAGCAGACCGCGTGGCAGCTCCTGCGCAGCGGGAAAGCGGGCCGGGTGCGGCTGGTGTACGCCGACATCAACCATGGGCGGATCGAGGCGTGGCATCCCAATCCCGAGCCGTTCTACGCCGTGGGCATCCAGTGGGACGTGGGCGTTTATCCGCTGACGCTGCTGACGACGATGTTCGGCCCGGTGCGGCGGGTGACGGCGACCGGCAAGGTGGTTTATCCCGACCGCGTGACGAAGGCGGGCCGCAAGTTCCGCATCACGACGCCGGACTTCGTGCTGGCGATGCTGGAGTTCGAGGAGGGGCTCACCGCGCGGCTGTCGGCGAATTTTTACGTGCAAGGCGGCAAGCAGCGCGGGGGCCTCGAGTTCTCGGGTGACCAGGGCAGCGTGTACCTCGGGGATTTCCAGGGCTTCGATGCGACGGTGGAGTACGCGCCGCTGGGCGGTGCCTACGCCACCGTGCCGCCGGTGCGCCCGCCGTTCCAGGGCACCGAGTTTGCCCGGGCGGTGGAGGAGATGGCGGAGGCGATGCTCGCCGGCCGGCCGCAGCGCGCCAGCGGCGCGCAGGCGGCGCATGTCGTCGAGATCCTCGAGGCGGTCGGCACCTCGATGCGGGACGGCGGCCCGGTCGCGGTCGGGTCGGGTTTCATCCCGCCGGCGCCGATGGATTGGGCGCCGTGAACCGGAGGCGGCGGCTCAGGCCAGCTTCGCCGTGAGCGTGATGTTCGCGTTGAGCAGCCGGGAGATGGGGCAGCCGGCTTTCGCCTTGCCCGCGAGCTCCTGAAACTTGGCGTCATCGATCCCCGGGATCTTCGCGGCCAGGATGAGATGCGAGGCCGTGACGGTCCAGCCGGCGGGCGGGACATTCTCGAGGCTGACCTCGGCGGTGACCTCCAGTTTTTCCGGGGTGAAACCGGCCTCGCCGAGGACACCGGAAAGCGCCATGGCGAAGCAACCGGCGTGCGCGGCGGCGATCAATTCCTCGGGATTGGTGCCGGCGCCGGAGGCGAAGCGCGAGTTGAACGAATAGGGGGTCGACTTCAAGGCACCACCCGGCGCGCTCAGGCTGCCGGTGCCGGTTTTGAGGGAGCCGTTCCAGACGGCGGAGGCGGAGCGTTTCATGGGAGGACAATGAATAAGGCGCTTTGGCCGGTTTGCAACTGTGCGGGGTCCGCCGGCGTCTTGCCCGGCTGGCCGGAAGCGCCTTGCGCTGGTGCCGGGCGCGGGCAAGGTTTGCGGGCGCTGGTCGTGGTATTCAGCCTCACGCGCTGGACTGGCTGGCCGGAGTCTAACCCCCCTCGTATGGACACCCTCTACACGCTCTGCCGGTCGGTGGACAACCACCATGCCCCGCCTTTCACCGCGGAGCAGGTCGCGGAGATCGTCTCGCACAAGACGACATATTTTTCCAATGAGGCCGCGCAGAATCCGCTCGTGCGCGAGATCCTGCAGGGCGGCAGCATCACCTATTTTGGCATCGAAAAGGACAACCGGCGTAATTTTATCGAGGGGCAGGCGACCTTTTTCCGGACGCACGAAATCCTCCGTCACACCCGCGGCTCCAATGCCCCGATCGTCCTCGGCGGCCGGGAGTATCCCCACAACACCGTGGCGGAGCTGTTCGCGCGCTGCGTGCCCAACGCGAAACTCCAGCATGTCCCGTGGTTCTCGCCGGCCCGCTACGTCACGTCGCTCGCGCTCGCCTGGGGCGTCACGCTGCTGATCGCCCATCTC
>Ga0302322_100003165_pt1 | contig 14074 bp, 15 predicted proteins | sample Fen_T0_2_FD_203757 | JGI IMG/M metagenome (GOLD analysis project Ga0302322, IMG submission 203757) | Peat permafrost microbial communities from Stordalen Mire near Abisko, Sweden - Fen_T0_2 | ecosystem: Environmental > Terrestrial > Soil > Wetlands > Permafrost | place: Sweden: Abisko... | reverse complement strand
CCGCCTGCATGAATTAAGCGCGCCAGATCGACCGAGGCTTATCCTCGATCGCCGGGAGAGCGTAGCATGAAATGACAACGCGCCTGACCCAGGTTCCATCTGTGTGCATCTGTGTTCATCTGTGGTTTCAATTCTTGTTAAATAGAGGCGGACGGTGTTGATATTGTCCCGCGGTCACGGATGCTCCGATCAAGCAAGCAATGGAACCACAGATGCACACAGGTAGAGCAAGCCTGAACGATCTGCCGGCACGGATTATTGGTTGCGCGTTTATCGTCGCGAATACACTGGGATCCGGGTTTCTTGAAAAGGTCTACGAGAACGCGTTGGTGCATGAGCTTCGCAAGGCTGGGATCGACGCGATACAGCAGCATGACATCACCGTTCTGTATGACGGGGTGACAGTCGGCTGGTATACGGCAGACCTGCTGGTACGGGATTCCGTACTCGTGGAATTGAAAGCGGTCAATCCGCTGACCGCGGTGCATGGCGCCCAGTGCCTGAACTATCTCAAGGCGACCGGCCTGACATTGTGCCTGCTGTTCAATTTTGGGAGTTCGCGTCTTGAGATCAAACGGTTGATCAATGGTTCGTGACGGGATGATGGTTTTTGAATTCAGTTACAATACCATTATCTTATCGGCAAATCGGGAACGTCTCTGACTGGCGCCGTATCTGGCGGCCTGATCGATGACGGTTCATGCCGCGCGGGCACGATGTGTCTTCGTCCACGCACCAGCCATGCGGCCGATGCCGCGCGCTGCACATTAGTAACGCTTCGCATCGAGCGGCCGCATGTCGTGCGACAATCGCATGAAGTAGCGCAGACGTTCCAGGCCGAGATTGGCTTCGGCCAGCAATCGTTCGCGGCCCTTGGTGTAGGTGGCCGTAATGAGCACGTCGAGCACATCAAGCGCGGTGGACTCGATCCTGTCGCCGAGGGTGAATTTTTGTGCGCGCGGGAACTTTGCCACGGTTGGCAACAACCAGGGGAGAAACTGGTGCCGGGCAAACGTCCTCAATCCGTGCCCCCCCCTTTCGCGCACCGCGCGAGGAGGAACCAACACCCGTCATAACTCCGGACGGCGCGGCGGCGGGTTTGCCCCCCAAATGCCCGCGGAGAACCCACGCGCCGGGTTCGCGACACCGCCAGGCCCTGGACGGGAACGCACGTCCGCCCGGCTCACGCTTCTCCGTGCCTCCGCGTCCTCCGTGTTAAAGTACCCAGGAAAACCCCGGATCGGCGGCTCACCGTCCGGCGGCGATCCGAATGCGGTCGCACCAGCCACCGAACCTTCCCAATCCCCGCCGCCCCCGCTAGAACCCCCTCCGCCGCACCACGCCAGCCCCACCGACCGGAACCCGCCCGTTGTCCACCGTCCTGCTGATTATTCATCTCTTCGTCACCATCGCGCTTATCGGCGTCGTTCTGATCCAGCGCAGCGAGGGGGGCGGGCTGGGTATCGGCACCTCCCAGGGCATGGGCTCGTTCATGTCCGGCCGCGGCACGGCCAATCTGCTGACCCGCGCCACCGCCGTCCTGGCCGCCATCTTCATGGTGTTGTCGCTGACCCTGGCCCTGATGAATCGCGGCACCACTGGGCCAACGCGCAGCCTGCTGGATACACCTGCGGGCTCATCGCTGCCAGCCTTGCCGCCAGCGCCGGCCGGACCGTCCGCGCCAACCAACTGAGAAACACGAATCCGGTAAGGGCGGGCTTCCCCCCACCCGAGTCGGCCACGTATACGGGGCGCCCATGACGCGGTTTGTCTTCATCACCGGCGGCGTGGTTTCCTCCCTTGGCAAGGGCATTGCCTCGGCGGCGCTTGGCGCGCTGCTGCAGGCGCGCGGCTACAAGGTCAAACTCCGCAAGCTGGACCCCTATCTCAACGTCGATCCGGGCACCATGAGCCCGTATCAGCACGGGGAGGTGTTCGTCACCGACGACGGGGCCGAGACCGACCTGGACCTTGGCCACTATGAACGCTTCACCGGCGTGCATGCGACGAAGCTGGACAACGCCACCACCGGGCGCATCTACGCCGACGTGATCGCGAAGGAGCGGCGGGGCGACTATCTGGGCGCCACGGTCCAGGTCATTCCGCACATCACCGATGCCATCAAGGAAGTCATTCTGCGGGGCGTGGAGCCCTTCGACTTCGTCCTGGTCGAAATCGGCGGCACGGTGGGCGACATCGAAAGCCTGCCCTTCCTGGAGGCAATCCGCCAGCTGGGGAACGAGCTGGGAACCGAGGGGGCGATGTTCGTGCACCTGACTCTGGTGCCGTACATCCAATCCGCCGGGGAACTGAAGACGAAGCCCACGCAGCATTCCGTGAAGGAACTGCTGAATGTCGGCATTCAGCCGCAGATGCTGCTGTGCCGCTGCGATCGGCCGATACCGGACAATGAACGGCGGAAGATCGCGCTGTTCTGCAACGTGCGGCCCTCGGCCGTGATCCCGGCCTTGGACGCGCGGACCATCTACGAGGTCCCGATCCGGTATCACGACGAAGGCATGGACCGGGAAGTGCTGCGCCATTTCGGCCTTCCGCGCGACACCGAACCAGATCTGAGCCGCTGGCGCCAGATCGTTCAGCGCCTGATTACCCCGGAAGGCGACGTCCATATCGCCGTCGTCGGCAAGTACACCAACCTGCTCGACAGCTATAAGTCTCTGGCCGAGGCGCTGACCCATGGCGGCATCGCCAACCGGGTGCGGGTCCACCTGGATTGGGTGGACAGCGAGGTGTTCGAGCAGCCAGACACCGTCCAGCGCCTGGAAGGCGTGCATGGCATCCTGGTGCCGGGAGGTTTCGGCGAGCGCGGCACCCAAGGCAAGATCCAGGCTGTGCGCTTCGCCCGCGAACGCAACGTTCCATTTTTCGGTATCTGCTTTGGGATGCAGATGGCGGTGATCGAGGCGGCGCGGAACCTGGCCGGCCTGCCGGATGCGTCCTCCACCGAGTTCGGCCCCTCCGACACCCCCGTGGTCGGGCTTCTGACCGAGTGGACCGTTGGAAACACCGTGGAAAAGCGGTCGGAGCACGACGACAAGGGCGGCACCATGCGGCTGGGCGCCTATAGGGCGATGCTGCGGGAAGGCAGCCTGGTGCGGTCGCTGTATGGCGGGGCCGCCAGTGTCGATGAGCGCCATCGCCATCGCTACGAGGTCAACGTCACCTACCGGGAGCGGCTGGAGGCGGCCGGGATGTGTTTCTCCGGCATGTCGCCCGACGGTGTGCTCCCCGAGATCATAGAGTTACCAAACCATCCCTGGTTCATCGGCGTGCAGTATCATCCGGAACTGAAGTCGAAACCGTTCGAGCCGCATCCGCTATTCGCCGCGTTCATCGCCGCCGCGGTGCGGCAGGCGCGGCTGGTTTAAGGCGTGACGCCTGACCGCGCGAGGGTGTAGCCTCGTGCCATGTCAGACTATCTCTATGACCGCGATATCCTTGTCTGGTCCGAACATCAGGCAGCCCTTCCGCGCCGCGCCGCGCGCGGGGAGCGGGTGGGCGATGTGGATTGGGAGCACGTCGCCGATGAAATCGAGGACGTGGGACGCTCCGAACTGCACGCGGCTGAAGGCCTGGTGGAGCGGATGATGGTGCATTTGCCGAAAATGCACGGCTGGCCAGATCACCAGGCGCTAAAGCATTGGCGCGGGGAAATCGTGGCGTTCCAGAACAGCGCCGCACGCCATCACACCCCGTCGATGCGGCAACCGATTGATCTTGACCGCCTGTATCGAAATGCCCTGGATGAGCTGGAGCCTCAGGAATTCGACGGCATCGCGCCACGTCCCTGGCGAGTCGCTTTCCCTTACACATTCGAACAACTGCTGACCGGAAAACGGCAGGCACTGGAAGCGGTGCTCGTCGATGCCGGCTGATCTTCCCTCTGATCTCTACGAAACCGACATCCTGATCTGGTCTGAACGCCAGGCCGCGTTGCTGCGCCGTGTCGCGCGCGGGGAAAAAGTGAACGACGTCGATTGGGACCATGTTGTCGATGAGATCGAGGACGTGGGCCTCTCGCATCTTAATACGGTCAGAAGCTTTCTTCGCCTGACACTGATACACTTGCTCAAGATCCAGGGGTGGCCCGCCAGTTCGTCAGTGGCACACTGGCGGGGTGAAATCGGTACCTTTCAGTCCAGTGCCGAACAGAGCTTCGCGCCATCCATGCGGCAACGAATTGATCTTCCATTGCTCTACCAAAAGGTCAGCAAAGACCTGAGCGGCGTGAACTACGATGGAATTGGTCCCAGGCCCTGGCCGTCAACGTGTCCGGTCACCCTGGATGAACTCCTGACACTCGAGCGCGCCGAACTGGAAGCCCGCTTCAACGCCTCGCCGGAGGCCTGATCAGGCGCTACAGCGCGATCTCCACACAGACTGGCACATGGTCGGACCCCTTGGTCCAGTCCCGGGCATTCCGCAGCACCGTGTGCCCTCGCAACGCGTCCTTCAGGTCCGGCGTCACCCACACATGATCCAGCCGCCGTCCGCGATCCGCCACCTTCCAGTCGCGATTGCGGTACGACCACCACGTGTAAAGCTTCTGGTCATGCGGAACGAAGTGGCGTACCGCGTCGATGAAGCCGGTGTTCATCCAGGCATTCAGCCCCTCGGTCTCGGGCGGCGTGTGGCTGACGACATCCAGCAGTTGCTTGTGGCTCCAGACGTCCTGCTCCAGCGGTGCGATGTTTAGATCGCCCACCAGCACGGCGCGGGACAGTCCGGCGCGGGCCGCGAACCAGTTCCGGGCCTCGCCGATGAAGTCCAGCTTGTGGCCGTATTTCGGGTTCGCCTCACGGTCCGGCACGTCGCCACCAGCGGGCACATAGAAATCGTGCAATTCGATCGGGCCGCCGGGCACGTCCAGGCTGACCGCCACGTGGCGGCAATCGCCCTTGGCGCACCAGTCCGGCGCGATATCCAGGGGCGCCAACGGCACGCGCGACAGGATCGCGACGCCGTTGTAGCCCTTCATGCCGCGATAGGCGCGGTGCGGATACCCTAGCGGTTCCAGGTTCTCGGCCGGAAAATGCTCGTCGGGGACCTTAGTCTCCTGCAAGCAGATCACATCCGGGTCGAGCTCCGCCACCAGGTCGTGCAGCAACCCGACCCGCAACCGCAGCGAGTTGATATTCCAGGTCGCGACCTTGAGTGTCTTGCGTGAGCGGGACGGCATCAGACGACGCGCGTCCGCACGGTGCCAACACCTGGAATGCTACCCTCGAGTAGATCGCCACGCCCAACGGCGGCCACCCCCTCGGGCGTGCCGGTGTAGATCAGGTCGCCGGGTGCGAGGGTCACGAGGCCGGACAGGTAGGCGATCGTCTCCGGCACGTTCCAGATCATCTTCGACAGATCCGAGGTCTGGCGCACCTTGCCGTTGACCTTGAGTTCGATCAGCCCGGCCGCAGGATGGCCGATTTTCGAGGCGGGAACCATCAGGCCGATGGGCGCCGAGAAATCAAAGCCCTTGCCCATGTCCCACGGTTTGCCTTCCTTCTTGGCGGCGTTCTGGATATCGCGCCGGGTCATATCCAGGCCGGCCGCGTAACCCCAGACGTGGCGCAGTGCGTCAGCCTCGGCGATGTTGGCGCCGCCCTCGGCGATCGCCACCACGAGTTCCATCTCGTGATGCAAATCCTTGCTTTGCGGCGGGTACGGCATGTCGGCGTCGTTCAACAGCAGTGCGTCGGCCGGCTTCATGAAGAAAAATGGCGGCTCCCGGTCCGGATCGCTGCCCATTTCCCGCGCGTGTTCGGCATAATTGCGGCCGACACAGAACACCCGTCGGACGGGGAAGGCGCCGCCACCGGCGACGGGTACCGACACAATGGCGGGCGGCGGAATGACGAAATCGGTCATCATGAGCATCCTGGTCAGGGGCTGAGAAAGGTCCGGGCCACGGGTGTGACGGCGGGGAAACAGCGCCCGGCATAGCGGGGGCGGGGAGCTGAAGCAAGACGACACACTGGCCGCCATCCCCGAGGGTCATTCGCCGCGGCAACCGGCGCCGATCCGGCGCGGACGCCCAATCGGCGGTGGCCGCGCACGCGTGCCGGCGCGTCAATGCCGTCGGCCCGATCGAGCACGCGGGCTTCAAACAGCGCGCCCGCCCGCCGGAATCCGATTTGAGTAGATGATGATTCTATTCCCGGCGGCGAACGTCACATCCCCGTGATCATGATCTCCATCGTGCTTCTCCCGCGATATCTGATCCCGGCTTCGATCGAGGGCATAATGCTCACACCTTGATTCATCGGGATTTCTGTCCCGAGAACTGTTGATTATAATCATTTTCTGGCTGGGTCATGGATATCCGCATCCACCATTTGTCTCGTCAAAAGTACCATAAAAACGCGCTACCTTTGTAACTGGTTTCATCATTGAATACGCGATATTTAATGAAAAGATACACCGTGGCGCGGCTAAGCAGCTAGCCATAACAGAAGTACATATGTTTTGTAATGAAAGGACTCAGTTCCCGTTCACCGGAAAATCCACAGGCCATGATCCCACCCGCGTTGATCTGGCGTGATTCAAGTATCGCGCTCGCCGATGCTGGAGAAACTAACTCACCGGCCATACGGCTTTCGCTGTACGGCGCGGGAGCGCCGAACTGAAATCATTATTACCACGGTACCAAGCGGCGTGCCCCTCGGCGGCATTCACCGTCATTCATCGGCCGCCATCATGATCGAGCAAGATCAACGCATCAGACCGAACAAGGAAACCTTCGAAATGCCCGGATGGAAAGATAAGATCGCCGAGACCGCACAGCGCAATCGGCAAGAGATCGTCAAGGCAAAGCTGGACCGCCGCGAAATGATCCGGCTGGGTCTTCTGACGGCCGGCGGCTCGCTCATTCTGAAGCAAGGGTTAAGTTCCCGCGCGTTCGGCGGGGTCGACGCTCCGCTGACGCAGGTGCAGGTTGTACCGCCGAGTCCGCCGATCCAGCACCCCTGGACCCAGGAAATGCCACGTCTCGAATCGCCCGCGCGGGTCAAGAGGCCAGTGGCGCCTCATGATATGATGGGCGGAGCGCCGGACGGATGGACACCCATCGACTGTGGAACCAAACGGATCCGGCATCAGTATTGCGGTTACGACACAGCTTCCAGCACCTACGGCGCGGGAATGCAGGGTAATTTTCCGCCCCAGCAATTCTATGAACTCACGGCGGGGGAAACGGCATTACAGCTTCACCCCGATTACGGTCCCACGACGGTATGGGCTTTCGACGGATCCGTGCCGGGCCCTCTGATTCAGGCGAGGTATGGCGTACCCATCATGGTACGTTTTCATAACAGACTTCCGTCGGTGCAGGTGAGGCAGAATTTTGGCATCGCCGAAATCTCGACACATTTGCACAACGGACACACGCCATCCGAGAGCGATGGTAATCCAGTCAATTATTTTGGCTCCATCAACGACCCCAGCAGGATCGACCGGGCGGCCATAGACCCAAGCGATCCAATATACCCTTACCGCACCCAACAGGTTCTTCCGGGAACTGGCTTCAAGGATCAGCATTATCCCAACGTCCTGGCCGGCTTCAGGACCATTAACAGTGGTGCCGGCAACTATGCCGGAGATCCGGCCGAGGCATTAAGTTCGCTTTGGTACCATGATCACCATCTGGATTTCACCGCGCAGAACGTCTACAAAGGCTTGTTTGGGTGTTATACCCTTTTTGATGACAAGGACACAGGCGACGAATCGACCGGTTTGCGCCTGCCCAGCGGTCAATACGACGTACCAATTTTCTTCAACGACTGGCTGTTCGACCGGAATTGTCAGCTCGTGTTCGACCTGTTCAACCTCGACGGCATACTTGGTGACAGGTTCGGCGCGAACGGAGCCATTCAACCGAAGCTGAGCGTTGACAAGCGACGGTATCGCTTCCGTCTTTACAACCCCGGTCCGTCGCGGTGGTATGAGGTCGCGCTGTTCGACGGTTCGAAGTTTATTCCGTTCTGGCAGATCTCGAGCGACGGAAATCTTCTGCCGCGCGCGGTCAAGGTTAACAGCCTGCGTCTGGCGGTCGCGCAACGCGCGGACATCATCGTCGATTTCGCCAAACTACCCGCCTCGACCAAGACTCTCTATCTGGTCAACCGGTTGGAGCAAGTTAACGGGCGGGGGCCAACCGGAAGAATTCTCAGTGTCGGTCAGCCTATCATACAGATCAAGATTGGTTCCCCAGCGCCAGACTACAGCATAGATCCAGAAGCCGACCCGCTAAGGGTGCTTCGGGATCTGCCCGATACCGACTTCAATGCCCTGCTGACGCGCGCCGCGGCGGCGAAGACGCGAACCTGGACGTTCGATCGGACGAATGGCGCCTGGTCGGTCAACGGCAAACTATTCAACGAGAACGTGGTCAGCGCCGCGATTGCCCAGGAGTCCGAGGAGGTGTGGGTCATTCGCAATAACAATGACGGGTGGCGGCATCCGGTGCATATCCACTTCGAGGAGCATCGCGTACTGTCCCGGAACGGTAAGCTGACCGCGCCCGATACGCAAGTCAACGCGAGCATCGATTATGCCCGTAAGGACGTGATCGAACTCAACAACCCCGAGGAAGTTCGCGTGTTTATGCGGTTCCGCGACATGAAGGGCCGCTACGTGATGCATTGTCATAATGTTATCCATGAGGATCACGCTATGATGGTGCGCTGGGACATCGTCTAGGGCGGCGGCCGGAACGGAACAAAGTCAAAAAGGAATTCGCTTATGAACAGACGTTCGTTCCTGGCGGGGGGCGGTATACTCGCCGCCCTCGCGCCCGCCGCCGTGGTGCATCAGAGCAGCGCCCGGAGCGCGGGTCCGCGCGATGCGGAGCCTCGCGCCCAATATTTCCGTCAGGATGGACCAGAGTGGTTCACTAATGTCAGACTTAGAACTCATGACGGAAGAACCGTACGGTTCTATGACGACCTGCTCGAGGGAAAAATCATTCTCGTCAATTTCTTTTTTACCAGTTGCGATGGTATCTGCCCCCTGATGACCGACAACCTGGTACGGGTCCAGGAGCTTTTGGGCCCGCGCGTTGGGCGGGATATCTTTATGTATACGATATCTCTGCAACCGATCTTTGATACGCCAGAAATATTGCGGGCCTATGCCGACAGCCGTGGCGTCCGGCCTGGCTGGCTGTTCCTCACGGGCGAACCCAGTGATGTCGAGCTTCTACGCGGACGCCTGGGGTTTGTCGATTCAGATCCGGTGTTAGACGCGGATCTGGAGCAGCATATCGGTAGTGTGCGGGTTGCCAACGAGCCCTTGCACCGCTGGGCCATGAGTGCCGCGCTGGCGGACCCCGAGGTGATTGTCCGGACGGTGTCTCGCGTCATCCCTGGCGGCCTCTAAGTTCAACCGCGAGGCGGCCCGATCGGTATGTGCCGCGGTGTAGCCTGCCCGTGTGAACAACGGGCAGGCGAACGCCCGTGGCGGCGGTTTCCCATGCACGTCACCGGTGATCCTGCCACCCGGGATCCGGCCCGCCCATCTGACGGTCCGCACTGGACGTTTCACGGCATACGGGCCACCTTGCCCTCCTGATCGCCACCGAGGGAAACGGCCATGCAGCTTGGTATTCATCTTCCGCATATCGGCCGCAAGGCCGGCCCCGAAAACATCCGCCGCTCCGCCGAGCAGGCTGAGGCGCTGGGCTACGCCGATGTCTGGGTCAGTGAGCACATCATCGTGCCAAAAGATGGCGGCTATCCGCCATCCCCGAATTTCTGGGACCCCGTGCTGACCCTGACCTGGGCCGCCGCGTGTACCAGCCGCGTCCGGCTTGGAACCAGCGTCCTGGTGCTGCCGATGCGGCATCCGTTGCCGTTGGCGAAGGAACTGGCAACATTACAAAACCTGTCGAATGGACGCCTGATCCTGGGCGCCGGGGTCGGCTGGCTGGAAGCGGAATTCAACGCGCTGGGCGTTCCGTTCAAGGAGCGGGGACGGCGCATGGACGAAGGCATCGCGATGATGCGGGCCGTGTGGAGCCAGGATCCGGTGACATTCCCGGCGAAATGGATCCCCGCCGTGATCGAGAACATGCGCTCCCAGCCGCAACCCGTCGCACCCATTCCCATCTGGATCGGCGGTTCCTCGGACGCGGCGATCAATCGTGCCATGCGGCTGGATGGCTGGCATGGCAGCCGTGTCCGGCCCGAACAGGCGAAAGATGTCGTGCAGCGCTTCCGTGCCACCCGGCCCGGCGATGACTTCACGATTTCGCTGCGGATCAACATCAACGCCAGCAACGTGGATGAAACCAGAAGTGCTCTGGCCGCCTACAAGGAAGCTGGGATTCAGCACGTGATGGCGGCGCCGGAGGATCGCGATATGGATACATATCTGAAGACGACCGAACGGTTCTGGAAGGCGGGGGAGGGGCTGTAGCAGACGTCAGAATGTTGCAGCCACCGCCCGAGGCGGTCCATGATCCCGGCCGGGCGGTATCATCCAACGTGAAAGGGTGCATCCGATCCGCGGACATACGGGTAATGTCCGCGGAAGCCCTGGGCGAGCATGGAGTGTCCCCCGATGAACGGAAATAACCTGGCGTTCAGAAGCGATCCCAAGTCGTTCCTGGAAAGTCATTTTGTGATGTGCTACACTCATTTGACCCAACAGAAAAATGATATCAATCGTATGGACGGCAACACACTTCCGGTGACGCAGTCCTTTGGCCAAACCGTGGAATTCGATCTGGTTTCCAACCCCATGGGCTATGTGGATTTAAAGCTGTTGGGAACGCACGGTAGCTTTAAGAAATCGTCGATCACCCGCGGACTTGGCTATGGCGATCCGGTCGTGGGCAATTACATTCCGTATTTGGGGCAGATCGATGGCGTCGAAGCGCCGGTCGGCGGGAAGTTCGGTAAGATCAATCTCAGCCGTGTCCCGACGAACTATGTGTTCACGTTCAGTTTTTCCGGTTGCAATTTCGTTATCACCAAAAAGAACGGCGAGACGTTTGTTTATCACGAGCCGACCGACACGATGTGGACGGCCGCGCTGGCAAACCGCTATCCTGGGGAACAGGTGGTGAAATCAGTCGGCCCCGCTTACGATGACGACCACCTTAACGGCTTCGGCTGTCTTGTCCGCGCCAGTCCTTCCCGCTGGATCGTCTACGTCCAAACCTGCGCGATGGGGCAGACCGGCGTCACCGATCTTCTCGAGGACATCATCGAGATTTAAACGCACCGATGCTCCAGGATTGCGCGGCTACTGCACCTTTTTGATGACAAGGTCGACCGCGCTCGCGTCATGGCGCGGCAGCACAAAAACATTGGAGTAGAGTTCGACCAGGCCGTCCGCCGGCGAATATGTAATCGCACCGGAACGGATATTCAGCCGCGGGTTGGCGCCAATGTCCACGATTGGACCATGCTGGGGCGCATTGCGTTGATCGGTGATTTGCGCGGGTTGAATGCCAAATCCCGTGATGAGATTTTTTAAATCATTGCTGAACTGTGCGTTGGCCATGCCGCCGGCGTTGCCAAACAGGCCCGCTTCCATTCCCCTGTCCGGGCCGGATCTGGACTCCTTGTTCATCGCCATTGTCATCTGGGCCAGGAAATCCGCGACACAGTCCAGGTAAGCATTAGCAGTCGTGCGCGCCTCGATATGGGCCAGGCAGCCGATGCGCTGAGTGGGAGAGTGGATCACCAGACCCATGCAATTGAACATATTGCTAGTGCCGATCCATCGCCCCTTGGAAAAGGCGAAATATGTCTGTTGGATCATGTGCGCGTTGCCGGCATTCGCGGTGGATTGGATCGTCAGCGGCATGGCATTTGGCTCCCGTTCCGGCGCCGTCGTTGGCAACGGTCGGGGAATGTTAATGGCGGCCCTGCCGAGCCGCAAGCGAACCCGCGATGCGATGGTCCGCCCGCCTGGGTAGCGGCGGCGCCAACGATGGGTATACTCAGCCGGCCTGAGCGGATGGGCGCGCCGGGTGGGGGAAGGTCTTCCGCCGCGGCCGCGCTTGTCACGACGTATAGGGGGAGCGAAGCATGAGTTTAAAGGGTGCGGGATATATCGTGGGTGCCTGGGAGCATCCCACGCGCAAGGCGAGCGACAAGTCGGTCACTTTGCTCCACGCGGAATGTGCCAAGGGCGCGTTGGATGACGCTGGTCTGACCAAGGACGATGTCGACGCCTATTACTGCGCCGGTGACGCCCCGGGCCTCGGCCCGATGTCGATGATCGACTACATGGGCCTCAAGGTCCGCCACATGGACAGCACCGATGTCGGTGGCTCTTCGTACCAGGTCGCGGTTGGCCATGCGTTGCAGGCCATCGCCACGGGCCGCGCCAATGTCGCGCTGATCACGCTCGCGGGCCGCCCGCGCAGCGAGGGTATGGCGACCGGCACCGCGCCGCGTGCCGGCAGCCCCGCGCAGCCGGAAATGCAGTTCGAGTATCCGTACGGTCCCGCCACCGCGAACATGTATGCCATGTGCGCGACGCGCCACATGTACGAGTACGGCACGACCAGCGAGCAACTTGCCTGGATCAAGGTCGCGGCATCGCACCATGCCCAGCACAATCCGAACGCCATGCTGCGTGACGTGGTCACGGTGGAAGACGTGGTGAACTCACCGATGGTCGCCAGCCCGCTGCACCGGCTGGACTGTTGCGTGATTAGCGACGGTGGCGGCGCGTTGATCGTCACCCGACCGGAAATCGCGCGTAGCCTGAAGCGGCCGCTGGTGAAGGTCATCGGTGTGGGCGAAGCGCCGAAGAATCAGGCTGGCGGCGAGACCGACCTGACTTATTCCGCCGCGCGCTGGTCCGGCCCCCCGGCCTGGGAAATGGCGGGAATTGGGCCGTCGGACATCAAGTACGCCTCGATCTACGACAGCTTCACCATCACCGTTCTGATGCAGCTCGAAGACCTCGGGTTCTGCGAGAAAGGCCAGGGCGGCAAGTTCGTCATGGACGGCAACCTGATCTCTGGCGTCGGCAAACTGCCGTTCAACACCGATGGCGGCGGACTGTGTTCCAACCACCCGGCCAACCGCGGTGGCATCACGAAGATCATCGAAGCGGTACGTCAGTTGCGCGGTGAAGCGCATAAGGCGGTGCAGGTTCCGAATTGTAACCTCGCCATCGCCCACGGCACGGGTGGCTCGCTCGGCACCCGTCACGTCGGCAGCACCGTGATCCTGGAGCGGGAGTAATCACCATGGCTTACGTAGCACGCAAAATCCCGTTCGTCGGCACCGTCGACACGAACCCCGAGACAAAGCCCTTCTTCGATGGCGCCGCCCAGGGGAAACTGGTGCTTCCGCAATGCGTGGCGACCAAGAAGTACATCTGGTACCCGCGGGGTATCTCGCCATTCACCCTGGGACCGGTTGAGTGGAAGGAAGTCTCGGGCAAGGGCACGGTCTACACGTTCAGCGTGATGGCTCGCGCCAACCCGCCTTACGTGATTGCCTATGTCCAGCTTGCCGAGGGGCCGAAGATGATGACCAACATCGTCGACTGCGACCCGGCGGATGTCAAAATCGGCATGGATGTGAAGTTGAAGTTCATCCAGACCGAGGGCGATGGCCCGGCGATGCCGTTCTTCGCGCCGGCCTGATCGCTCACTCAGCCTGAAACGGCGCCGGACCAAAAGGTCCGGCGCCGTTTTCGCGTTTAATTGGGCACGCCGCCCTTCAGCATCAGCCGGTACAAATAGCGCATCTCGTTCATATCGTAATCACCATTGGCCTTGTGCAGCAGGCAGCGGTTGTCCCACATCACCATGTCGCCCGGCTGCCAGCGATGGCGGTACTGAAACCGCTCCTGCGTGGCGTGGGCCAGAAGATCATCGAGCAAGGGCAGGGCCTCCCGGTGATCCATCCCGACGATGCCCTCGATCCGGATTGGATTGATGAAAATCGATTTCCGGCCAGTCTCGGGGTGGGTGCGCACGACAGGATGCAGGACGGCGTTTGGAACACGTTCCTTCGCGGCGGATGGAAGGCTCATGAGTTGCCGTGCGCTGTGGCTGCTTTGATAGACATGGATCGCACGCAGATCA
>Ga0302322_100003164_pt1 | contig 14075 bp, 7 predicted proteins | sample Fen_T0_2_FD_203757 | JGI IMG/M metagenome (GOLD analysis project Ga0302322, IMG submission 203757) | Peat permafrost microbial communities from Stordalen Mire near Abisko, Sweden - Fen_T0_2 | ecosystem: Environmental > Terrestrial > Soil > Wetlands > Permafrost | place: Sweden: Abisko... | reverse complement strand
TACGGGATCCCGAGCTGCACGCCCAATGCGCGCAACACGTCTTCCTCGGTGCAGGCGTGGGCCTTCTGCAGGATTTCGCCCAGCAGTCCGCCCTCGGTCTGCTGCTGGACAAGCGCCTGCTCGACCGCCGCGGGCTTGACCGCGCCGGCCGCGACCAGAATTTCACCAATGCGTTTGGATGCCACTGTTGCCTACTCGTCCGACCTCGGCAAGGCCGACTCGGGGTCTGGCGCTGCCGAAATCGGCTTGCGGGGGACATCGTCGGATGGGGGGACATTCGCCGATCCCTTACGGGCGGCGCCGGGTTCTTTGCCTTGCTTGCCTTGCGGCTCAAGTTCCCTGCCCGGCTCGATGGGGGTGGATTCGTCGCGCTGGTCACGATCGCGGATGTTCTGCAGCTGCTGCTCGTCCGCCTCCATCTCGCGCACGCTGCGGTTGATTTCCTCCAGCATGCCGCGCTTGCGATGGGTATCGATCTCAAGCTGGTCGAGTTTCGACGTATCTTCCAGCGAGCTGAAGCGCTCGATAAACTCGCGCCGTTCGCGCAGTTTTTTCTCGGCCACCCGGCGAAGATCGGAGAGGTCCGAGACCACGTAGGGCGTGATGGCGATGATGATGTTGGACTTCTTCACGCTCTTGGTCGTGTTGCGAAAGAAGAAACCAATGACCGGGATGTCGCCCAGGATGGGGATCTTGGTGACGGTTTCTGAAATTCTATCGGCCATCAGTCCGCCGATGACCACCGTCTGCTGATCGCGAGCAACCACCGTGGTCTTGACCGAACGCTTGGAGGTAGCCGGCCCCATGTGGTTGTAGTCCTGCGAGGTAACGTCCGAGATCTCCTGATCCACATCGAGGCGAATAATGTCGTGCTCGTTCACGCTGGGGGTCAGCTTGAGCTTGAGTTCGACGGGTTGGCGTTGCACCGAGGTGAAGGGCATGTAGCCGACGCCACCGCTGGACGTGGCGCCCATAGCCGCGGTGGTCGTGCCTGGGAAGGGCAACACCTCGCCGACGGAGATTTCACCTTCCTGATTGTTCATGATCAGGATGTGGGGATTGGACAAGATGTTGACGTCGTTGTTGGTCTGCAGTAGCTGCAAGAACATACCGAAGGACGGGATGTTGATGGGCAAGCCTTTGAACAGGGTGCTGTTGCCCAGATCCCCCGTGGTGGGTCCAAACAGCGCGGCGCTGAGCCCCCCTAGGTTGTTGACAAGGGCCGTCGGATTCATGGTCTGGTTGGCGTTGAAGCCGCCCATCATCAGCGACTGCTGTCCGGCCACCGAGGCGCCCGTGCCGGCGTGGTAGGAAACGCCCACGGTGCGGGTCTTGTCGAGCAAGACCTCCATGATGGTGGCATCGATGAATATCTGCTTGCGCGGCGAATCCAGCTGCTCGATGACCCTGCGCAAGGACTGGTAGTCCTTAAAGGTCGACATGATAAGCAGCGAATTGGTGGGCGCATCGAAGGAAATGCGGATGTCGCTTTCGAACAGCAGGGCCGCGGGATTGGCCTGGCCAGGAGCAGCCGCTGGGGCAGAGGCCGCAGCCCTGCCAGCGCCGCCACGGCGGTTGGTGGCCAGCGAGCCGGAAATCTGAACGCCCGTGATGGCACTCAAGGTGGCGGCCAGCTCGTCGCAGTTGGCGTTCGCGCAGTAGTAGACGTGGAAACGTCCCTCGCTACCGCGGCCGGCCTCTTCCAGCGGCACATCCAGCCTGTGGACCAGGGCCACCAGCCAATCGTGTGCCGGCTTGCTGGCCACCACAATAATGCTGTTGGTGCGCTCGTCAGGGATCAACTTACTGATGGTCATCTCGGTGAGCAACTCACCCGAGGGGCCCGGCGGCTGCTTGGGCTGGGCCGGGGGCGCGCCACCGCCCGGACGGCGCTGGCCGGTGCCGACGAAATTGACGGGCATGATCTCGGAGATGCGGGACACCATGTCCTGCACCGACATGTTCTTCACGCGAATGACCCAGATCTGGTCGCGCGTCCCCGTGGAGACGTCGAATTGCTTGATGATATGGACCATGCGGTCGATGCTTTCCGACTGGTCCGTGATGATGAGCGAGGTGCGGTAGGCGATGATGTCGCCGGTCTCGGTCTTGATCCGGTTGAGCACGTTGTTGGTCAGATCGAGCGCATCGAGATACGTCAAACGGATCAGCTTGGTGACATAGCGGCGGTCGGTGGGCGTCTTCTGGTTGGGTCCAATAATAGGCAGCGGCGTGAAGCGCGCCTTGGCGTTTTCCACCACGCGCAGGAATTTACCGGTGGGCTCGACCGTCAGACCCAGCGAATCCAGGGCCGAGAAAAACAAGCGGTACGCCTCTTCCGGCGTGATGAGCTGGGGCGAGACGATGGTGATCTTCTTGCCCTGCAGGGGCACCGAGACGATGAACTGCGCGCAGGTGATGCTGGAGATCCAGCCGATGAGATCCATCACCTCGGTGTCGGGCTTGAGATTGAGGCGAACGATGCGCTTGCCGGCCGGCAGTTTCTTGCAGGAGTTGAACTCTTTCTCACCTGGGATTTCGACGATGCCAGCGGCCGCGGCCGCGGGATCGGCGAGCTTGGCCGCCGCGACTTTGGCCGCGGCTGGCGAGCCAGGTGGCGGCGCCACTTTGCCAGGCGGGGCGGCTGGCGGAACCGCGGGCTTGGCCGCCGCGAGGGCCGGCGGTTCAAGCCGGCCCGGCCGCAGGGCGCCGAGCGGGCCCGCGCGTCTGGCGGCTGGCCGCGCGCCGGGGATCGGCGGCACAGGCGGGGCTGGTGCCTGTGCCAGCGCGAGGGATCCCTCGGCCATCGAGACCACCAGGTACGAAACCACGGTTGCTGAAAGTAGGCGGTTCATCGGATGTTGTATTCCTTCGTGACTTTCTGACTGTTGCGCTCCATGCCCAGGGAGAGATGGCTGGCGGATTTGAGCTTGGCGTAGACTTCCAGGGCTTTTTCCGGGCTCGTGATTTCGAGCCCATTGATCGAAGAGATGATGTCGCCGTTCTGCATGCCGATCATGGCGAACGGTCCGTCGGGGCGAACCGCGAACAGGCGGAACCCGGCCGCCTTGCCGTCCTTCATTTCAGGCACGATGCGCGCCGAGCGCGAGAGCAGCGCCATGTTGCCCAGCACGGATTCGAGCGTGCCGCGCTGAAGCTCGTAGTTGTGCTCGCCGAGCTTCTTGATGCCTTTGGCCATGTCCACGGCCAGCTTGTCGTCCTTGTCCGGGACAGGCGCGGCTGCGGCGGCGGCCTGGGGCGGCGGCGCGGGCGGTTCGAACAGGTCGATGTATTCGGCCTTGCCCGCGTTGTCGAGGTAGATGCGGGTTTCGAAAATGCCGGTGACCTTGGCGCCGTGGATCTTGCCGCCCACGGAATAGGCACCCATGATCTTGGCCTCGGTGTCGCGCATGACCGCGACGGACCACTTGGACGGGAGGATGCCGTCGCTCGGCGCGTACATGATGGCCAGCACGGCCAGCGGCAGCGTCGTCTTGGTTTCTTCGACAGTGGTTTCCGGATGATCGACCGTGGGCACCTCGAAAATCGGCGGACAGGTCGAGCAGAACATGTTTCGCTTGAGCAGCGCCGTGGGATCCTTGTTGAAGGGGGGCTTGCTTTCAGCCTTGGGCGGCTTGGCCAGCGCGACCCGAGCGGGCATCGGCATACTGGCCAGTTTCGATTCCACGGCGCCAGAGGCCGCCATGCCCAGAAATACCGCGCACAAGGCGACGACAGCCAGGTCAACGGCCCAGAGATACTTTCGCAGCAGGGTTTCCACGGTCTGCCCTACGCAAGAGCAACACCGGGGCCAGATCTCCGTCGCAGCAAACCTAGTGATTTCAGCAACTTACGACCTAGAAATCCTCAGGGTTCCTGCCAATTTGGCAAGCCGGGTTTTGAACCAGGGATCGCGTGGCGAGGGGCGAAGAAAATGAAACCGCAGAGGACACAGAGGACACAGAGACGGACCGGAAAAGAAAGGGTTCGGACAGAAGATCCGGAAAACCCTTTTCTCCGGCCTCTGTGTCCTCTGTGTTCTCTGTGGTGAAGAATCCGATTGCCCTACCGATTGCCCTAGGTCGTTGGCCCGGATTCCTCGGGGATCGAGGCGACATCTACGCTTCCATCCCGGTCTTCTTCCAGACGACGGTAGATGGTGCGAGTGGCGATGCCCAGCAGCTGGGCGCACAGGCGCTTGTCGCCGCTGACGTGGTTCAAGGTGGAGTGGATCACGCGGCGTTCGATCTCGGCCAGCGGCGTGCCGATGGCAAAGGTGATGCTTTTGGTGTCGCTGCTATTGCCCGTGCCGGTGCGTACATCGACGGGCAAATCCTCGATTTCGACCGTCTGTCCGCGCGACAGGACCACGGCGCGCTCGATGGTGTTTTCCAGCTCGCGCACGTTACCCGGCCACTCGTAGCGCATCAGGGCCTCGGCCGCCGGCCGCGTGAACCCCGAAAGCTGGCGGCCATTGCGCTCGCAGTACAGTCGCAGAAAGTGCTCGGCCAGCAGGGGAATGTCGTCGCGCCGTTCGCGTAGCGGTGGCACGCGCAGGGCGATGACATTCAGTCGGTAGTAGAGATCCTCGCGAAAACGGCCCTCTTTCACGGCCAGGCGCAGATCCTGGTTGGTGGCGGACACAAGTCGAAGGTCCACGTGGGTAGTCCGACCGCCCAGACGCTCGACCTCGCCTTCCTGCAAAACCCGCAGGAGCTTGACCTGGACGTGGGTCGGAATCTCGCCGATCTCGTCGAGAAACAAGGTGCCACCGTCGGCCTGCAAGAAGCGCCCGTCGTGGCGCTGGACCGCGCCGGTGAAGGCGCCGCGCTCGTAGCCGAACAGCTCGGCCTCGAGGATGGTTTCGGGCAAGGCCGCGCAGTTGACCGGCACGAACGGGCCCGCCGGCCGCTGTGATGAGCGATGGATTGCGCGCGCGATGAGCTCCTTGCCGGTGCCGGATTCGCCCAGCAGCAGCACGGTGGCCATGGACGGCGCGGCCTGCATGACGGTTTCCATCAGCCGGCGCCAGGGCAGCGATTCGCCGATGATGGCCTTGTGCCGTTCGGCCTCGAGCTGCGCGCGCAGCGAACGGTTTTCCTGAACCAGATTGCGCTTCTCCAACGCCTTGGTCACGGCCCGCACCACGTGGGCGCGCTTGAGCGGCTTGGTCACGAAGTCGTAGGCACCATGCCTCATGGCATCCACGGCGTTTTCGACGGTGCCGTAGGCGGTCATCAGGATGGTTTCGGTTTCCGGCGAGACACTGCGACTGGCCTTGAGCAGGTCCAGCCCGGACATGCCCGGCATCACCAAATCGGTCAGAAGCACCGAGATCGGCTCGCGCCGAAGAATTTCGAGCGCATCGGTGCCGCTGGCCGCGGTCAGCACACGCAGCGATTCTTTCTCGAAGATCTTGGCCAGGGGCTCGACGATGCCGGGTTCGTCGTCCACCACCAGGACGGTGGGCAGGGCTCGTCCTCCGGCCACGGCCGTCTGAGTATTCTCGCTCGCTGCGTCCTTACTCACGTGGTTCGATCCATGTTCGATTCGAGTACTTCAACCTTGGTGCCAGTCATCCGAAAGCGGGCGGCACTGGTAACCGGCTGTAATCATTGAATCAGCAAGGATGCGAAGAACGTCGCCTACCCACCAAGGCTGTCATCTTGTCACAAGTCGCGCCTGCGTGCCCAAGGTCGTGCCACTTTGGCAATTGAATATCCTGACAACCCGAGCGGGCGCGAGCTCCACGGCATGGAGTGCACGTAGGAAGGACGCCCCTACTGGCTGTCCAGCTCGCGAAAGGCGCGGTCGGCGCGCTTTTCGATGTGGGCGCGGATGCGCTCGTCGAGGTCGTTCATCTTCTTCAGCGAATCCTTGAACGACTCGGTGTCGAGCACGACCAGCGCCCAGAAGGTGCCGGTCTCGGAAACGAAGCTGTCCTCAAGCCGCGAGCCCGACAGTGTCACGTCGGAAACCTGCTTGGACACGTCCTCGATATGCTGCTCGCTGGCGGTCTGGTTCTCGGGCCCGCCGGTGGTGGCGGCTTGGTAGTCCTTGAGCATGGACTTCACGCGAACCTGAAGCGAGCGCGCAAGTTCGGTGCGTGCCCGCCCCTCGGCCGCCGAACGCGCCAGGCTGATGTTGCTCATGCCTTGCACGCTGCCGGTGCCGCAGATGGCATCCTTGTTCTTGAGGCCCTCTTGGCATTTGCCCAGCGCCCACTTGGGCAGGCCTCGAATCTCGGCCTTCATTGCCTCCTTGGGCTTCTGCTGGCCGCCGCATCCCGCGAGCACTCCGCAAAGCACGAAGGGGACGAGGCTGAAGAGTTTTCGCTGTGACATCGCCGACGGTTCCTTTCTGGTGACTTTTTTCCGCTGTTCGCGCGCACGACCGCGGTCCGGACAGACGCCGTCAGTGTCCCAGACCCATCGCGGTTGCGTCAAGCCGCCTGGCCGCCTTGCCAGCACGCTCCGACTAATGCGTCGCTGACGGCGGTTCTCAACTGGAACAGGACCCGCTGAGTCACCTATTTCTTGACACGTGACAGATGTTCCGTACCATACGAATGTTCAGTAACTGACCATAGGAGCAGGCATGGGCCATCTGACCATCGTGCGCGACGAAGAGCCGGCGGGCGGTTTGACCGATCGCCAGCGCCAGGTGCTGGACTTCATCAGCGATTCCATCCGCAAGCGCGGCTATCCGCCCACCCTGCGCGAGATCGGCAGCCACTTTGGCATCCGCTCTACCAACGGCGTGAACGACCACCTGCGCGCGCTCGAGAAGAAGGGCTTCCTTCACCGCGAGGATCTGAAATCGCGCGCCCTGCGCCCAATCTTCACCGAGAACAACTTCGTGGAGGTGCCCGTGCTAGGCAAGGTGGCGGCAGGACAGCCCATGCTGGCGGTGCAGAACTACGAGGACACGGTCAAGGTCGACCGCTTCTTCATCGGCCAGAACCGCGAGGTCTTCGCCCTGCGCGTGAAGGGCGATTCCATGATCGAGGCCGGCATCTTCGACGGCGACTATGTCTTCATCCGCAAGCAGTTGCAGGCCACGTCCGGCGAGATCGTGGTGGCCATGATCGGGGACGAAGCCACGGTCAAACGCTACTACCCCGAGGGCGACAGCATCCGCTTCCAGCCCGCCAATGCGGCCATGAGCCCCATCATCGTGCGCAAGAAGGACTTCCGCAGCGTGAATCTGCTGGGCGTGGTCATCGGCGTCTATCGCAAGATGATGTAGACAAACGCGTGCGGAGCCTGCCGGCTTTGCCGGCAGCGAAGCATCGCGGGAGGGTTTGGGAACCCTCCCAGGGTTCCCATCAAAATGGTCCTAATCCACCGTTCGCGCTTCGGCTGCGGCCTCGGACAGGCGCAGGTGACGGTGGAAAAACGAGTGTCCAAGGTAGATGAGCGGCGTAAGCAACACCGCCATGATGAGTTTGCCCACGTAGTTGTTGGCGGCATTGGCCAGGATGAAATGCATGGGCCGCGTGCCCACCAGAAACACGAAGCTGACCGACAGACTGTCGATGGCTTGCGACAGCACGGTCGATCCGGTCGAGCGCAGCCAGAGCAGGCGGTGTCCGGTCAGGCGGCGTAGCATCCCGAAGATGGAAATGTCGAGCAGCTGGCCAATCAGATAGGCGGTCAGCGAGGCGGCATAGAGCCGCGCGGAGGTGCCGAAGGCGCTGCGGAAGACAGCGTCCGGGATGGGCGAATCGGGCACCGTCGGCAGGAGCAGGGCCAGATTGATGGTCCCCCACACGAACAGAGCCGCCGCGAGGCCAGCGTAGGTGAGGCGCCGCGCCCCTTCCTTGCCATAGAACTCGTTCACCACATCGGTCAGCACGAAGGTCAGCGGAAAGGGAATGATGCCGGCTGAAAAGGTGTGGCCCGCGAAGGTGAAGAACTTGCCACCGACAAAGTCGCCGACCACCAAGGCCGCCACGAAAAGGGCCGTGAGAAAAACGAAGGCGCGATGCTTTCGGTCCAACAAAGCAAATCTGTCTCGAAAACAAGACTTGCGCCAGCCGCTTTCAAACGTCGTCGACCAGCGCGCCGTACTCCTCGGACACCATGAAGGCCACCAGTTCGCGCATGGCCTGGGAAGCGCGCAGCTGCTCTTGCCGGTGCTCGATGCTCGCGGTTTCCTCGCCGCCGCTGCCATCCTTGAGCAGCCCCGCCAGTGCGCGCAAAGCCGTTAGCGGACGTCCGCATACAAGCAGTCCCACGCGATCCGCGGTGTAGCGGCAACCCCGAATGTAGTCGTCGAGATCGGGCGGATCGGCAAGGGCGTGACTGGCGTCCGCGATGAGATCGTCCTTGTGTGCCTCGGTTGGAATTAGCGCCGCGATCTCGGGCTGGCGCAATCGCGTGAGCCACAAGGCCGTGGCCTCGTCGGCGGCTTCCTCGGCCATCTCGAACGGCGTGCCGGGCGCGCCGGCCACGCGAAGCACGGCCCGCAGCATGCCGCGCAGATTGTCCGGCGACATGCGCAGCACGGCCAGCGTCCCGGCCCGCGCCTGCTCGAGCGCGCGCGCGACGAAGAAGCGCAGGTCGGAGGCGGCCAATGCTTCGGCCCGGCGGCCGATGAGAATGCTCAGGGGCTGGGTCGCGGTAAAGGTCACGTCCACGCCGTGCCCTTGTGCCACGATGGGAACTGGCGGCGCGCCCAGCTGGGTACGCAGCCATTCGCACAAGGCCAAGGTCTCGGGCAAAAGCGGAGCGGCGGGCTCGTCATAGGCGGCCGGCCCCGCACTGGCGAGGGCGCGCGCCAGGTGGTGCAGAACCTTGCGCAAAGGCCCGCGGCAAAGCGGGTGGACGGCCTGACCAGGCGCGAAGGCCTCGGAGCGCGGCGTGGTGGCTTCGCCCAGCTCCGCCAGGCGCTTGCCTGCCCCGATGTCGGCGTCAATGAAATGGGCCAGACAGTAGGCGGATCGGGCCAGGCCAGTCCGGCCTGTGCGTTCGAGAATACGCCCCAGCACCATGGCCAGCCCCGCGTCGCCGGGGTCGTTGGCAAGACCGTGCATGGCCGCCGCCGCCAGCTCGGTCTCGAAGCCAGGTTGCATGGCCGCGCGCACGAACGCCAGCACCGCATCCAGCGCACCCAGGTCTGCGCGCGTGACCCTGGCGACCAGCTCGCCCAGGCGTTTGGCCGCCAGGTCTGCGCGCAGGGGCGCGCCCAGAAGCACCGACGTCAGGGCCGACTGGGCCAGCTCTTCGTCGTGGCGCGCGAGCAACGCCGCTACCGCGACCAGCAGACCCAAATCGTCCTGGTCGGCCCTGGGAATGGGCGCGGCGGAAACCAGATCCGCGCCCACGTCGGCGAGGTTGGGCAGATCCGCGCGCGCCCAGTAGTAGGCCACCAAGCGGCCGAGCGTGGGTGCGAAGCTCGGGTCCAGGTCGCACGCGCGCAAGAACGCTTCGTTGGCACCATCCACGTCGGCCAAGGCCGTGCGCAGGATCTCGCCCTTGCGGAAAAGCGCCTCGGCCTTCTTGGAAGGATCGGCAAGCGTACGCGACAAGCGCTCGCACATGGCCGCGGCGTCGCGATGAAGCCCTAGCCGCCCATAGCACGTGGCCAGCAGCTCCAGGGTCGAGGGGCGGTCCGGCTCGCTGGCCAGCGCAAGCCCGAGATTCTGTCGCGCCGCCTGCAGATCGCCGAGTCCCAGGAAGACCTGGCCCAGACGCTGGCGAATCTGCGTAAGCCTGTCGATGGATTCCTTGGGCACCAGGCGCACGACCTCTTGCAGATGCAGCGCCGCCTCGGCCAGATCCCCGCGCAAAAGCGCAAATCCCGCCAGGGCCTCGCGCGCGCCATCGTGCTCTGGATCCAGCGCCACGACTTCGCGGTAGGCGGCCTCGGCCTCGGCATGATCGCCGAACATCTCAGCCAGTTCGGCGCGACGATAGGCCAGGGTGTGGGTGGACAGCACGGCCTCGGCCCCAGGGATCTGGGACAAGCGCGTGTAGGCCTGGCGGGCCTTCTCCCATTCCTGTGCGCGGTAGGCCAGGTCGGCCACCAACGCCAGCGCGGCTGGCGAATCGGCGTTCACGGACAGGGCTTCTTCGAGCTCGTCCTGCGCCTGCAAGATCTCCCCGCGGGCAAGCAGCAGTCGCGCGTGAACCACCAGCTGGTCAACACGCGAGCGCGGCGAGCGATCGAGCTGGGCGGCTTTGTCGAGCATTTGCTCGGCGGCCTGCAAGTCACCCTCCCGCTCGGCGGCCTCGGACAGTGCAACCTGCAAGCGTGCCCGGTACACGTCGGGCAGCGCCGGCACCTTGGCCAGCAAGTCTTGCCAGGCACAGTTGCGCGCCACCACGTCGTCGAGCCGGGCGTAGGCCTCGAAGAGCGCCTTGGCCACCACGAGGTTGTCGGGCACTTCGATCTGAAGCTTTTCCAGAACCGTGATGGCCACGTCCTTGGCCGCCGCGGCCTGCGACACCACCTCGGTCAGGCGCTTGGTGAGGTTCGGGCGGGTCTCGTCGGTTCCCCGCATGCGCAGGTGTTGCAAGCACAGGACCGCATCGATGATCTCGCCCGCCTTGTCGGCCAGCTCTGCGCGCAGGCTTAGCGCTTCGTCGGAAAGCTTCTCCACCGCCAGGGTTTGCAGCAGGCCAAGCGCCAACCGCGCTCCGTCGAGCTGGGCCAGACACAGGCGGGCGCGGCCAAGCAACAGGGCGGGAACCTCCGCCTCGGGCGTGGCGGCCAGCCGCTGCGCCAGGATCTTGCTGGCCTCCGCGAACTCGCCCTTTTCCACGAGCAACGCGTGCAGGGCATCGAGCAGCGCGGGCGAGCCGGGTGCCCGGTCAAGCAGCTGACGGAAGATGGCCTCGGCGCGCGGCCGGCCCTCGGGTGTGCGGGCGAGCAAGGCCGCCAGATCCATCCCCACCGCCATGCCGTCAATCAACCCTAGTTCGGCGCCTTGCTGTGAAAGCCCTTCCCTTTCCACCGCGCCCCACAGCTTCTCAAGCCACTCGGCCAACTCCGCGTGGCGCGACTGGCGCCGGCAAATGAAAGCCATTCGGTCGAGCAATTCCACATCGTCCGGACTGCTTGCGAGCAGGTCGCGGTAGATGGCCTCGGCCTCGTCGAGGTTGCCCTTGCGCTCGGCCGCTGCGGCCAGCGATCGACGGATCTGTCGCCGCTCGCTCTCGTCGGACAGAGCGGCTTCCCGCGCGGCCAGAAGCTCGCGCAATTGTTCGTCGCGGCCGAGCGCGTGCAGTGCCTCGGCCAGGACTTCGACACGCGCACCGGCGGGTTCGCTGGCAAGCCCCTGCGCCAAGTGCCGCTCGGCTTCGTCCTGCGCGCCCGCGGCGAGATCGAGCTGGGCCGTACGCAGGTGGGCCTCGGCCAGCCGGGCCGGTGAAAGGGTGTGCGCCACGGTCGAACTGCGGTAGCCGGCGCCCGCCTCCACGCGCTCGCCGGCGTCCCAGCCCAGCCGAGCCAGATGGAAGACAGCCTCGTCGTCGCCAGGAGAAAGATCGAGGAGGACGCCGCACGCTTCCTGGGCATCCGCTTGCTGATTGCCCATTTCGACAAGCAGCCGGATGAGCACGCGCAGAACCGCCTTGCCCTGGTCGGGCCTGGTCTCGCGCAGATGGCGACGCAAGATAGCGATGACGACCTCGGGACGGCCCGACTGCACTGCCAGCCGCTCTAGCTCGGCCAACACGTTCTCGTTGGCCGGCGCCAGTCCGAGCGCACTCTCCAGCAAGGCAGCGGCCCGCTCGGGCGCGTGCAAATCCTGCCAAGTGATCTGCGCCGCACCCATGAGATGGCCGATCTTTTCGTCCGCGTTCTCGGGAACCCGCGCGTCGCCGGCCCATCCTGACAGGGCTTGGGCAACGCTGGCTGGGTCGCCCTGCCGATGGAGCAATTCAACCAAGGCCTGCCACGCCGCCGCGGCGGTCACGCCTGAAGCATCGCCCTCGATGCAGGCAGCGAACCAGTGCGAGGCCGATGCGTCGTCCCCGAGGGTCAACCGCACGAGGCCCATCTGGTAGGCAGCCTCGGCCCGCGAAAGCGCAGTCTCCGGCCACTCGGCGCGCAACAAAAGAGATTCGAGCGAGGCCGCGGCCTGCGCCACGAGATCGGTATCCTGCCCACCCTGGTGAACCAGTTCCAGGACCTGCGCCACCTCGTCGTGCACATCGGGCTCCGCGACGGCGGATTCCTCGCCAATGGTGGCCAAGATGCCTTCCCAATGCCCTTCCACGGCCTGCTTCATGACCTTGGCCCGAGCCACGGAGCGAAGGGTGGAACGACCGACAAGCGCACGTTCGAGGGTGAGCAAGGCCCGATCGGATTGCCCGGAAGCGGACAGCTGGCGAGCCGCCGCCAGCAAGGCGCAGCTCTCGTCCTCGCCCCTGCCCTGCGCGGCCGAAAGCTCGGCGACCCGCTCGAACAAGACGGCGGCATCGCCCGGCCGATTCCGCACAGCCGCGATCACGGCCAAGGCGAGCAGACCGGGAAGGAACTCTGGCCAACGATCCAGGGCCGATTGCGCAACTTCCGCCGCTTGGTCGAGCGTGCTTTGACCGGCGAGAAGAAGCTGCAGGAGGCGGGTCGTGCCAAACCGGTCGTCGGCCTCAAGCGGGGCCAAGGTGGTCAGCTGTTCCAGGGCGGACGCGATGTCCCCTCGAGCCAGCGCATTCTCGATGGGCGCGCAGCGGTCGGAGAATTCCCTGACCGGGTACGCGTCGGGGCTGGCCTCCTCGCCCAGCAGCAGATCCGCGGGCGCATCCGGATCCGCCAGGGAAAACAGGAGCGGCACGTGCGTGGCCTTGACCGCGCCTCCTGCCACGCGAATCTGCACGTGCTTGCGCTCGGGCAGCCGCCACCCGTGCATGGGCAAGATGGCAAGCATGGCCAGCTCGCAGACGTCGATGCGGATGTCCGCGGCGCTGCGAATGTGAAGGAGTGGCGGCAACGCGAACGCGGGCGTGCTGTCGGCGTTGGCGGGCGATTCGGCGCCCAGCGCAGAGAAGAGCGCGGTCACCACCAGGGGGGCGGGAATGGGCAAAAAGCCGTAGGCGCGCACATCGTAGACACAAAGACCAGCGCTGCGTGGCGGCTGGGGAGACACCAGCGCCGCCGCCGTGATTTCGCACTCGTGGCCGCCCAGTTGAACGCGTGCACTCAAGGTCAAGCGCGAGCCCGCAACCGTCACGCGCGGATCGAAGATGCCAAATTCCGCCAGCGGCGCCCGGACCAGAAAGCCCGTCAGCTCGCGGCTGCCCACGAAAAGCGACAGCTCGCGCAGACGCAGGCGTCGATTCTTGAATCGGGCCACCCCGCCCGAAAGATCGAAGGGGAAGCGCAGGTTCGGGATTTCGAGCTCTAGCGAATCGACCCGACCAAGCCCATCGAAGTCGCGGCCGGCAAGACTAAGCAAGCCGCGCCCTTGCACGAACGTGAGCCTGAACGCGCCTTCGCTCTCAGCCATGGTCTGCCTGCCTAGGCTGATTGTAGAACAATCGCATCCGGCGGCCACGGAAGTATAGAAGGAGCAGCAGGCCAAACACCATGCCCATCCCAGAGCCAAGGACGGGAAAATCGACCAGGAGAATTCGAGCCTGCAGCGCGACCGCGTCGGCCGCCATGGCCTCGCGGCCCACGCGGGCCGAATCCTGTGCAATGGCATCGACCAGCATAGGCAAGAGCCAGGGAAGCATCCGGCGCACCACCCCTATCAAGAACAAGGCATTGCCCACGTAGACCACCAGGCTTGCCCATGCGGCCAACATGGCGGCACGCCGGCCGCGCGCATCGCCAGAAAAGATCGCCGCCACGGCAAACAGGAGGATGAGGCCAAGCGCAAGCCGGGCCACGGCGTGCACGGCAAGGGTGGTTGGCCGGTGCCGCGAGAGCGCATTGGCGAGCACGACCTGCCCACGCAATTGCGCCTCGATCAGCGGATCGAAACTGCCGTCGAGGTACAAGACCGCGGGCTTTCCGCTGTAGAGCCTGTGCAGATCGGTCACGCTGCTGTGGAGCATGCCTCCCCCCACCAGCAGCATGAGCACGGTCAGGAACGTCAGCCAGCGCGGCCGGCGCCGCCGACC
>Ga0302322_100003161_pt1 | contig 14080 bp, 13 predicted proteins | sample Fen_T0_2_FD_203757 | JGI IMG/M metagenome (GOLD analysis project Ga0302322, IMG submission 203757) | Peat permafrost microbial communities from Stordalen Mire near Abisko, Sweden - Fen_T0_2 | ecosystem: Environmental > Terrestrial > Soil > Wetlands > Permafrost | place: Sweden: Abisko... | reverse complement strand
AGGGTTCTGTTCAGCCTAGGGGTTGACCCAGGCTTACAGCAGCACAAAAAGCGGTTTCCGGCAGAACCTTGACCGCTTAGGCAAAAAGTTAGCACAACTGTTTGGCAATTGCAAGCAATTATTTGTGTTTTGTAGCTATACAATCAATAACTTGGAGGATAATGAAAAGCTGAATTCCGCCCCAAACCGACCGAATAATGTTTCGGCAGCGCGAACGTTACCAGACTTTTTCCAACCGTGCCACAAACAACCGACCTTTGCTTTTGTGCGGTTTATTTTGCCGAAAATGCTAATACTTACCACCTGGGCAAGCCACCGCCCTGCTTAATCGCCTTATGGATAAGCTCTAAGTACGATAGCGTACAGACAAGATTCAATGGTCGAGTAGAATTAACCAATGACTGGATCAAAAATGCAGCCGAAATCACTAGCTGTGGAATATTAGTTAAATATGCCGAATATTAAAAAGCAACCAGAAAAGAGCTGGAATAGTTTAGCATCAAAAATTAAGACTCTACCCTCCCCACACACACCTTTTGATTTAATACAGGTATTTTTTCACAAAAAGGAAAAGGAAATACACCCATGACATACTGTGTTGGCGCTATGCTCGATTCCGGGCTGGTTTTTGCTTCAGATTCACGAACCCACGCAGGTGTCGACAATTTTGCCAGTTTCTGCAAGATGACTGTATTTGAACGAACAGGTGACCGTGTTATCGTGCTGTTGAGTTCGGGTAACTTGGCCGGGACACAGGCTGTCATTAGCCTCCTCAAACAAAGGAACGCCAAGGACGGAACCCCAAATCTATTGGCTGCGGAGTCCATGTTCGATACAGCAATGCTGGTTTCGGACGCAATGCGTGACGTTGACCGGCGTGACGGGCAAAACTTGGCGGCAAGTGATGTCAGCTTCAACGCCTCATTCATACTTGGTGGCCAGATCGCTGGCGAGCAGCCACGCCTTTTCCGAATCTACGCGCAAGGTAATTTTATCGAGGCGAGCTTAGAGACACCCTATCTCCAGACCGGGGAAACGAAATACGGGAAACCAATCATTGACAGAGTAATTACCCGTTCGACTTCCCTGAACGATGCCGCAAAATGCGTGCTCGTCTCGTTCGATTCGACGATGTGCAGTAACTTGTCCGTCGGTATGCCGATCGACCTAATCTGCTATCAACGAGACAGCTTTGAGGTGACGATGCGACGGTGTTTCGACAAAGGGGACTCGTATTTCAACGAGCTCGGCAAGCAATGGACTGAAGGTGTGCGACAGGTGTTCAGTCAGTTGCCAAATCTGGACGGATACTAGCACAAAGGATGTATTCAGAGATTACGGCAAAGGACGGGTTCACAACCAACGGCGACGAATGTAGCCTAGTTATCACCTGTGAACACGGCGGCAACCGGATTCCTATTCGTTATGCTGATCTGTTTAAAGCCGATCAGGTCTTGCTTAATACCCATCGTGGTTTTGACCCCGGAGCACTTAGTATGGCAAAAGTTCTGGCAACGGCATTTGCAGCTCCGTTGGTGGCTTCTACGGTAAGCCGTCTACTCGTTGACTTGAATCGATCCGTCGGACACCCACATCTCCATTACGAAGTTATCCGTAAACAGTCATCTGAACTACGAGACATCATAGTGAAGCAATATTACCAGCCCTATCGTAGTCAAGTAGAACATCTTGTCAGACAGGCTATTGCAGATCACGGTAGGGTGATTCACCTATCATCCCACAGTTTTACGCCAGAATTGGATGGTAAAGTTCGAAATGCCGACATCGGCCTGCTTTATGATCCGGCTCGACCGGGCGAATCCAATCTGTGCGGACACTGGAAAGCGGCATTAAACGCTTGTTCACCCGAACTCAAGATTCGTCGAAATTATCCTTATGAAGGAAAAGACGATGGCTTGACCTCTTGGCTTCGCTATCGGCTGCCACCCGATGCCTATTTGGGCATTGAGCTTGAGATCAACCAGAAGCATATTTTCAAGACAGGACGGCATTGGACCGCTTTGCGTAACGTAATTGTCAATGCATTGCGCATGGCACTAACTCAACCTAGGTCAGGATTTTCCATTTAAGGGCCCTAACCACAATAAGTTAAACGGCCAGTTTCTGACTTTGTCAGAAACTGGCCGTTTAACAGGAGCATTACCATGAAGATCCGTATAGGCTATGAAATAATTTACGACTGTCCGCAGCCGACCCCTATGATATTGACTTTGAATGTGCATTTCACCCGCGTCTCTGACCTCATTATTCCAGACCATTTGATTTGCGACCCACCTGTCTCGCTGACGGCTTATCGCGACAACTATGGCAACTGGTGCAGCCGTATTATTGCTCCTACAGGGCAGCTTAGGCTTTCTACCGATGCGCTTATCAGGGATTCAGGAAGGCTGGATATGGTCAACTTTGGGGCAAAACAAACGCCTGTCGAAAATCTTCCGGACGACACCCTGGTTTTCCTGCTTGGAAGCCGCTATTGTGAGACTGATCGCCTGTCCGAAATAGCCTGGCAACTGTTCGATAAGTCACCAACCGGATGGTCGCGCGTACAGACGATATGCGACTACGTCAACCGTCATCTCACTTTTGGCTATGTACACGCAAACCGCACAAAGACAGCCCTGGAAGCCTACCAGGACGGAACCGGAGTATGCCGAGATTATGCCCACCTCGCCATTACTTTCTGCCGTTGCATGAATATTCCCGCAAGATACTGCACCGGTTACCTTGGCGATATCGGTATGCCGCCGCCTTATGGCGTGATGGATTTTGCCGGCTGGTTTGAAGCCTACCTGGATGGCAGATGGTACACTTTCGACGCCCGCAACAACATTCCACGTATCGGACGCGTGCTTATAGCCCGTGGCCGCGATGCTGCCGATGTTGCCATCAGCAGCACGTTTGGCCCTAATAACCTGGTCAGTTTCAAGATCGTGACTGAGGAGGTGGTAACTGACTAAAGTGTTAATTTGCAATACATTAGGAATTATGCAAAGCACCAGAACCCCAACCAGGACTCCAGCAAAAACTGCAAATGGCGATAGCGTTATTTTGGGCATAGCGTGGAATGTGGGCTAACCTATATATAACCTTGTTAATTCATTAAGAAGCTGTTTTGCCCCTACGATATTCAATTAGCATTAGAATATCAATTTACGCTTTCCTGAACGATCTGTATAAAACGCTTTAAAAGCCCATTAGTTTTATCCGTGTTACAAATTGCCGATTGCAATGCTTTAACATCATACCCATCGTTAATCAATGAGCTGGATTGTTGGCTGACATATTCGTTCATTATCTCAGCCGTAAACTCTGGATGGAATTGTACACCTCAGGTATTCTTGCCAATACGGTAGGCATGGTGGGCTTCAAATGGGTTTTGGGCAAGCAATTGCGCTCCGGCCGGTAACCGTATGACGGTTTGGGCATGGGTGGCATGTGCCATGAACACTTCCGGCAAAACCCCTAACAAACAATCTTGTTTCCCTTCTGGTGTTAGGGTTATGGGAACTGTGCCAATTTCAAGGCCTCCGGGATGATAAGCCACCAAACCGCCCAGGGATCGCGCCAATAGTTGATGGCCGAAACAGATACCCAATGTTGGGATATTACGGGCCAGGACTTTTGGCATCCAGACTGCAAGTTTCTGTACCCAATATGCCTGGTCAGTAACCATCGCATGGGAACCCGTTATGACAACCCCGGAAATCCTTTCCGCCTCTGGAAACCCTTGACTTTCGGCCATATCAATGATTGCAACCCCCCCTGGGGGCATCGCAGGCATCAATTACCCAATCTTCAAAATCCCCAAATTTTTGTTTGGCCGTCGGGAAAGTCGGGCCCGCTTTTATGATGAGCAATGGTTTCATAGATTTTATACTGATAGCTATCGTGGTTTAACAACCCATAAAATTTGTGATTGCACGGCATGTTAATGAATAAATTGACATAATCAATCAGTTCTTTATTTACTATTTAATATTGGGCAAATTCAGGTATAACTGACCCAGGAATAGCCACATAAAAACACGATTACTATGAATTTTGCATCCGACAATTGGGCAGGTGCCCACCCTGCGATTGCACAGCGGTTGCTGGAAGCCTCCGCAGGGTTTTCAGCGCCTTATGGCGCGAGCCAGCAACCTCAAAGCCGAAATCGAAAGGTTCCCACCTAATTTTGTTCATGCCGGGCAGCCGATGGCGATTTCCATTACCCAAGCCCCTGAAATCGGCACGGTTTATCAACCCTATGAAATTGCCGCCATAGCGGCGATAGCCCAAAATTACCGTTTGCCCCTGCATATGGATGGCGCACGTTTTGCCAATGCAGTGGTAGCGCTAAAACTAACCCCGGCAGAAATGACCTGGAAACTGGGCGTTGATATCGTTTCCTTCGGAGCCACCAAAAACGGATGCTGGTGTGCCGAAGCTTTGGTGTTCATGGGCCCGGAGATGTCCAAAGACCTGCCATTTATCCGTAAACGCGCAACGCAGATGTTTTCTAAAAGCCGATTTATCGCTTGCCAATTTGATGCCTATTTGCACGATGGGCTTTAGTTAAACTTGGCTCGTTATGCCAACGCTATGGCTGAACGCTTGCGGAACGGCATCTTAAACTCTAAAAATGCGCGGTTGGCGTGGCATCCTGAAGCCAATGAAGTTTTTGCCGTTGGATAAGGCCTGCGCGGATCAACTCCAAGAAAAAGGTGCGGTTTTTTATCTGTGGAATCCACCGCGGGCTAAAGCCGGCCTGTTAGGCCAGCACGAAGTGTTGGTGCGCTTGGTGACCAGTTTTGCGACGAAGTCCGACCAAGTCGATCGATTTCTTGAACAGTTGGGATGATGCGGATTATTGCCAACTGCTTGAGCCATAAAAAGTTGAAGTCGAGATTACTCTTGTTGCCCAAAAACAAACGGTTTCATAGAGCCATGATTGCCTTGTTAAGTGTCGAACGGTTATAGATAGGGATAAATATTTCCTTTATCTGATCTCCTCTATACCGGACATCCATCAATGATAATTCTGATTCAAAGTAAAGTAATCAAGCGACCCACAGAAGACCATCGACCTTCACCTGAAAAAACCTCCAAAGAAGACATTTAACAATAGAATTTAACTTTACACACATTAATTTGGCTTCATTCATTACTACAGTAAACAACCGCTTGCTGTTCGGTGCGGCGCGACAGGTCAGCGTTACTTTCCTTTACCTCTGTGCTGATGGAATCAACTGCCGATTTGACGGTGATGATCAGTGTAACGATAGTTTCTAAGCCTACCATTACTACCTTCGATGATTTTGCAAATTACCATTGCAATACACGGTGACATGATTAACACTCATGTTTTGGTAACAATCATTGGGTTAACTTGAGACTCCTTGGATTTTTCGAGCCACCTCGATAACCTCGCAATAAATAAAATGTTTTTCCAGGTTTTTGTAACACATCTGCAACAAAATCTTGTTATAAATTACATAATGGACGTTGCCCGCGATGGAAGTGTGCCCCGCATCAATTTTATAACTGACTAATAATGAGGACTTGCTACAATGGAAACAAGATTTAGAAAAACCCAGCTTGCCTTGGCGGTGACTGCGGTCATCGGTATCGCCACGCTCGTTGCCGTTCCGACGGTCGCAACGGCAGCAGTCAAGACACCAGGGCAGTATGTGGCTGGTGACTTCCACAACCACACAACTTGCTCTGACGGCTCAATCTCCATGCAGAAGCTGGTCAAGAAAGCGACCGATGTGGCTGATACGCCTTGGGGCTTGGATTGGTTCGTGCAAGCCGGTCACGGCGGTAACGGCAACCGTAACTGTACTTTAGCAGAAGATGCAAGCCTTGCTACCACAGCTTATCCTTTGGTTACCAACGGAACGGGCACAATTCTGGGGCCTACCACAACTTGGCAAAACAGCATTCCATCTGTGCAGCCTAAGGGTCTGGTTTCAGGTGCTGCGCCTACCCAAAATATGTGGCGCTGGCAGTCTATACAAGAATTCCAGTACCCGTTGATCGAGTACCTGTCTGCTTCGAAGAACTTGCCTTTGTTCATTGGTGTGGAATCGGTTGTTGCAGGTCACGAACACAGTTCGATGTCTGTTATTACCGGTCAGATGCCTAGCTCGCTGGATACAGCTCCATTGCCTACCACGGCTGGCTACGTTGCCCTAGGCAATGCAAGCGGCTTGGCACAGTGGGAATACTGTTTTGACCGTAATGATACCGACACCAGCCGTGGCAACGCAACTGTTGGAACGACACCGGTCGTCGGCGGAAACAACTGGAATTGTTCGGTAACAGGTAGCGCTAATGCTGCAGACGTAAGCTGGGATGCTACCGCGCAAAAATTAGTACCCGCTAGCGGCGCAGGCACTGGTAATAGAGGTCATTTGAAAACTGTTGAAGCCGTCAAGTGGATGGCAGAGAATCACCCAAACAGCAGCTATTACGTTCCCGCCCACTTGGAACGCGCTGGCCCATTCTTCGCAGACGGCAACCAAGGTTTTAATGTTGAACACTTGCGTGACTTCAATAATGCTGCGCCTAGAGTGGCATTTGGTATGGAAACCCAACCGGGCCATGGCGCTTCCGCTAACCGTGGCGAATACCAGGTAAACCGTAACAATTTCGGCACCACTGCTGCACCTATCCTGGTTGACTCTGTCGGAGGTACAACCTACGGTGGTACGGGTGTTTACGGCTCACAAATTGGCGGCGTATGGGATGCTCTGTTAGGTGAAGGCCGTAATTTCTGGTTCTTCGCGAGCTCAGATTGGCATAACCGTGGCACTTTCGGTTCAGATGACCGTCGTTCGACCCAAGATTTCTACCCTGGCGAATACCAACGCAACTATACCATTGTTCGCAATGGCAGCGACAAGCTACGTCCACAAACGATTGTTGACGGCTTACGTACTGGTAACAACTTTGCGTCTAGTGGCCAATTAATCGACCGTCTGGCGTTTATCGCTTGTGCCTCTTATCCTGGCCCAGGTACGCGTAGCAATGCTGCGGTAGAAGCGCTGGCACTAACTGCTGCCACCACCAACACGGATATTAATGTGTCGGGTTGTGCCACCATGGGTGAAAAGCTCGCTGTGCGCCCAGGTGCGGAGATTGTGGTATCTATTGTGGCGCACGACCCATCAGGCAACAACTACTCGCCTTATACCTTCGCCAATCCTTCTTTAGCACAAGTTGGTGTCTCTCAACCGCTGAACAAACCGGTGTTGGATCATATCGATCTGATCGGTGGTTTGGTTACTGGCTACAAGACGCCAGGTGCGCTAGATTATGCCGGTGAATGGCCAAGAAATGCCAACTGGTTGAGTGTTACAGGCACAACTCCAGGTTTGGCTGCTGTTCCGGCTGCTGCCAAGAACACGACGACAACCGTCATTAAAACGTTCAATAGCAATGCTGGCGGTTGGACAACCAGTGCAGGTGATTTCGTGAAGATGACCTATCGCATCCCAGCGGTATCGACATCTCAATACATTCGTCTTCGCGGTACTAACCTGCAAGCGAGTGTGCCATTTGAGACCGATGCTAACGGCAATCCGCTGGCTGATTTGTTTACCAATGCAAGCAATACAGCTATTCTCAGCATCCCATGTACAGTGGTGCCTAGCACCGCGATTCCAGTAGGTACTTTTACTGGCACGACTGATGGCTGCCCAGCACATTTGGCTACAGCAACTGGCACTAGCCCAATCACAGGCCAAAAGGCGGTTTCGTTCGACGTAGCGGCTTGGGCTGATCTTTGGTTCTATAGCAACCCGATTTACGTTCAAGTCAATGGCTCGACAGTCGTCGCTGGCGTACAGTAAGCGCGGACTACACATTAACAATATTAAAAATAGGATATCAAAATGATACTCAAAAAACTTGCTACATTGGCCCTGTTAGCCGCAACTACTCCCGGCTTTGCGGACACTATTACGGTGGACTTCGAAAAAATCTGGGATTTCGGTAACGGTGACGTGAATGCCTATTACAACGGTGGCGCTGCTGCTGATGGTTCAATTGGCGGCCCTAATCTGGGTGTGTCTTTCGTGAACGTGTCTGGTTTGTCTAATGATGCCCTCGGCCCGTATTACAGCAATGCACCTTCCATGCAAGGTACAGCATACGTACACGACACCGCTTATATGAACGTGGCTGCAGGCGCAGTCGGATCGCTGTCATTATATTATGCTAGCCCATCTGCCGTAGTTGGCGCTGTGAAAGCTTATGATGGATTGAATGGTACTGGAAATTTGCTGGGTAGCTTTGACTTAACGGCTAATACCACTGGTGGCTATGATGCCTGGAATCTAGCGACGTTCGCGTTCGATGGTACCGCCTTATCTTTTGATTTTACCGGTAGCGCTAACATCGTAGGCCTGGACAACATCAGTGCAAACGTAAATGCTGTGCCACTGCCAGCAGCAGTCTGGATGTTTGGTGCGGGCTGGGCAGCCATGTTTGGCGCAGGAAAACGTCGTAAACAAGCTTAATAATTAAATTCCTTTGGGGATTTTGCAAGGCTTAAAATGCCGCGCGGAAACGCGCGGCATTTTTATTGCGTTTCAATCCGTTGCTACAATTAAGCAACCCTTTTTAACTGCGGAGAATTGATGATGAAAATCAGAATCTTCAGGCTATTCTTATTAGCCTTAATTGCCTACAGCACTGCTTTCTCCGTACAAGCGGGTGTAGTCTGGGATGAAGGCGGCAACGGTGATTTGTCCAATGACGGCTTGTTGCCGACATCAGTGGCATTCACCGCTGGCAGTAATATCATGAATGGCACAGTAGGCAACAGCGGCTCTGGGGTTGACCGCGATTATTTCACTTTCACTGTGCCAACTGGCAAGGCCCTTAGGCCATCATGGTGGCGAACATTACTATAGTTTCCGGTGGCGCTTCGTACTTTGCTATTCAGAAAGGGTCTCAGGTAACGACTACGCCAACGGGTTGCTGTTTTCCGGTTTGGCTGCACTTGCCAGATTGTTCCGACGCAAAGGCGAGACCAGTTAGCCCCTGATGTACTATATAACTTTGCAAGACTACGTTTATACTGTACAAATTCAATTATGTCCTAATTTGCGCCTGAAAGCTGTAATCGCTTGAATTTCAGAAAGAATAAGATTAAGATTCTGCGCCTGAACACAGATAATCCTGCGCCTCTGCCGTGCTTTTTGATCGACCTGCTCAGCCTCAACTACTAAACCAACATGTCAACACCACCACTTACAACATCTAACTTCGACGTCTCTATGCAACCTCGTCGAGGCAAAAAATTACCAGACTGGTTGCGCGAACCTTTGTTACATTTTGTTGTCTTAGGTGGCTTGCTATTCGCAGTTGACCACTATTTCTTTATTAAAGCTGAAGATCCACGAACGATTGTGGTAACAACTGAAGTTGATGACGAAGCCGTAGAATTGTTTTTAAGAACGCACCAACGGAAACCCAGCATTGAAGAAATGGATGGCTTGCAGCGCATCTGGCTTGATAATGAAGTGTTGTATCATGAGGGCTTAGAACTACAACTCGACAAAGGCGACACGGCGATAAGGGATCGCGTCATTTTCAAGGCCCTAAGCGCTATTGATGCCACGCTTAAACTCCCACCGTATGACGACAAGATCCTGCGCGACTGGTTCGAGAAACATCGCGTTAAATATGACGAGCCTCAGCGTTATAATTTTCAAGAAGCGGTCATTTCTGGTAATGACACTTCCGAAGCCACTGTAAGTGCATTTGTTGCGACCTTGAACGAAAACAAGTCCGGTGAAGATGCAAATGCGGGTCTGCGAGTTTTCAAGGATCGTCCTCTGGCAACGTTAGAACAAAGTTACGGGGCTGATTTTTCTAAAGCACTTGATAAAGCGCCAGTGAACGAATGGCAGGCCCAGAAAACCCGTGACGGGTGGCGTGCGATCCGTTTAGTTTCGATTACCCAGCCCAAACCGGCTGTCTACGAAAATTTGCGCGGTGTAATCCTACAAGATTGGACTGACGCTACGATGGCTGAACTGCGTACCGCTGCAGTACGCAGCCTGCTAAAGAAATATAATGTAAAATTTGAAACTATAATACCGCCGCCAGAATGAACTATTTTTTCCAAAAAATCTTATTGGCAACTTTACTGCTGTTTGCCGCTACAGTTAATGCTCATGAGATGAGCATGGCTGAATTGCAGTTGCGTGAAATGTCCCACGGTGAATTCCTGTTGCAATGGTCTGCTGGTGAGAAGGGTTCAGTCACTGATGATTTGATACCAGTATGGCCCGAAGGCTGTTATGCCGAGCCGAATGTATTGCATTGTGGCAAAGCTGGGCTGCAGGGCATATTATCTATCAAAGGTGTCGGTAACCGCTATTCAGCCGCACTTGTGAAAATATTCTGGCTCGATGGCCAGTCCCGTGTTTACACCATCACAGCCGGACAACCTACGGTTCACCTATACGGATCAGCCGATGACAAGCGCGGCATGGGGGAAATTGCCTCAGCCTATATCGTGCTGGGCATCGAACACATCCTGACCGGGTACGACCATTTACTATTCGTCATCGCCTTACTTTTTCTGGTGGGCTTTAATCGGCAACTGTTCCTTACGATTACTGCTTTTACCGTAGCACACAGCGTGACCTTGGCTTGCAGTGCGCTGGACGTACTGACATTGCGGTCGCTGCCAGTAGAAGCCTCAATTGCGTTGTCTATTGTCTTGGTCGCAGGTGAGGCGTTACATGAAGGCCAACAGACTTTGGCAAGAAGACGGCCAGTGCTAGTGGCTTTTCTCTTCGGCTTAGTGCATGGCCTTGGTTTTGCAGGTGCGTTAAAGGAAATCGGCTTGCCTGAAAACCACCTATTGACCGCTTTACTGACGTTCAACGTTGGTGTTGAGATTGGGCAACTAATGACTGTAGCCATTGGATGGATGATTTGGCGTCTGATATTGCGCTGGCCTCAGGTCGTACATGCCCGCACAGCCGTGCTTTACGGCATCGGTTCGGTGGCCGCATATTGGTCTTGGCTGCGTGTGGTTGCAATCTTTGGCTAACGCTGAATTCATAATACCTCCAGTGCTTTAACAAGTTATTGGAAATCTTTAGCGATCACGAGTATAAGTCATACAATGGACGAAGTTATCGGTCTCTTCCCGACTCCCTTCATGCGAGTGCCAGCGGCTCTGCCAGAGCCGTTAGTGAATGGGCTAGTCGAGCATTTCAGCACATTGGCGTTGCGGGACAACAATTCGTCCGCCAACCTTTCGCACACCGAAATGCTCCAACCTGGCGACAGTCCACTGCTCGTCGAAGTCGCCACCTTGGTCACTCCGAAGCTGACCGATTACGGGACGCTTATCTTTGGAGAGCGCATGGGTTGGTCGATAAAGGAAATGTGGGTCAACGTACTGGGCACTGGTGGACATCAAGCAATGCATAACCACGCCAATAGCTTTATTTCCGGCGTAGTGTACTTGACTCTCACGCATGACTCGTCTCGCACAGTTTTCATGAAGTCTCCTGGAGGCACAGATTTCGCTTTCAAGAACGATCATGCTGGTGTCACGACAGGGCCATTCAATGCCGAAAAATGGATCAGCCCTGCACCCAAACCGGGCGACCTAGTGCTGTTTCCTAGCTATCTGATGCATGCGGTGCCGCCAAATGCAGGAGAACGGCGCATCACCCTGTCTTTCAATGCCATTCCCTCCCGGTTGGACTCATGGGGCTATATCGTCAAGTTTAGTGCTTGATTTTGATTTTCCTTAGCTAGTGCGAGCGAGCGTAGTATCCTGTACTTTGCGTGGCTCTTAGTATGGTCAAAATCGCAATCATCAAACCAACAAATCTAGGTTCTTAACTTTTTCAATGAATCTTTACGTGTCTCATAAGACTTCCACTTCGACTCACGCTAGGTGTCCGCGTACACCACTTGTCCTGATGGTAGCCTCTGGTTTTAGCGGCTTGGGCTACCAAATTGTGTGGATCCAACAGTGTGCAGTGTGGTTGGGTCACGAGTCCGCTGCTGTGTTGGCGGTAATTGCGGCGTTCTTCGGCGGTCTAGCTGTTGGTGCCTTATTAATGGGGCCATTCATCGAGCGGAGTACACATCCCGTACGCTGGTATGCTACCTGCGAAGTGGTCATCGCTTTATGGGGTTTGGTGTTGATCGTACTGATGTCGCCCTACGGCGGCATGATGCTTAAACTCACCGGTGTGCAACCGACACCAATTTGGCAGTGGTTAGTGGCATTTTTTGGTGTTTTTATACTCCTGTTGCCTGCTACTGCTGCGATGGGTGCAACGCTACCAGCCATGGAGCGAGTGACTGCCCAGATGCGTGCCGAAGGGCGATCAATCGCTGCATATTACGCCGCCAATACGTTCGGTGCAGTGATTGGGGTGCTGTCCACTGCGTTTTGGGTAATACCCAAATTCGGCTTAATGCAAACCGCTACAATTTGCATTGCTCTCAACCTTCTTTGTGCCGCAGTTTCATTGGCTGTGTTTACTGAGAATCCCAAGCAAGCTAAGCCACCGTTCTTGCCTGTTTCGGAGGACATACGCGGTACACTTGTACGGTTGGCATTTACCGGCCTATTGGGTATTGGTTATGAAGTACTGGTGGTGAGAGTACTCAGCCAAGTGACAGAAGATACAGTCTACACATACGCCATACTGTTGGCGGTGTATTTGGTAGGTAGCTCACTTGGTGCGGCAGCTTACCAACTCTGGCTTTTGCGACTCGGCAATTCCAGAAAGATTGGTGACAACCTACTCTGCGTGCTGGCAACAGCTTGCTTGATCGGTACGTCCAGCCTGTGGGCATCAGAACAGTTCAAGGCCATCTTGCTTGAAGGATTGGATACCAGCATGGCGGCAGCTGTCAGTGCCGAGGCAATGTTGGCGATTGCGGCTTTCGGGTTACCCACAATTGCCATGGGGGCCTTATTTAGCCACTTGAGTGCTTGCGCGAGTTCAGCCGGAATCAGTTTCGGGCGTTCATTGGGCATCAACACCTTTGGCGCGGCGATTGCCCCGATGCTCTTTGGTGTGATAATAACACCTGTGTTAGGGTCGAAATTAACATTACTGTTAATCACCATTGGATACCTAGCGCTCACTACCAACCATGCATTGCTTACGCCTGCCGTCTGGATACCTGCGGGTCTCACAATGGTATTAGCTTTCTGGGCATCGCCGTTAGCTTTCGTTGATATCCCTGAGGGCGGACACCTCGTCAGTTACAAAGAAGGCATTATGGCCGCCGTAAGCATTGTGGAAGATAGCGATGGTATTGCACGATTGCGTATCAATAACCGACAACAGGAGGGCAGTAGCGCGACCTTGCTAGTTGATGCGCGGCAGGCTCTTCTTCCAGTACTCCTGCACCCGGCACCACAGCGCGCCTTATTTCTTGGTTTAGGCACTGGAATAACTGCGTCTTCTGCGGCTGGGGATCAAACACTCCAAGTAGATGCAGTGGAACTCTTGCCTGAAGTCATTGAATCTTCACAGTACTTCATGCGTGTTTTTCCCGGAGGAATCCCCAATCCCCGCCTGCACCTGATAGAAGCTGATGCCCGTCGCTATGTCAAAGCCGTCCAACAAAATTACGACGTGATTGTTTCGGACAATTTCCACCCAGCCCGCAGTGGATCGGGTGTCCTTTACACGGTGGAACACTTTAGGGCCGTGAGTGATCGCCTAGCCGCAGGAGGGTTGTTTTGCCAATGGCTACCCTTGCACCAACTTGATCTGGAAACCCTGCGGAGCATCATCCAGTCTTTTATAACGGTGTATCCCAGTGGCAGGGCTATTCTGGCCAGCAACAGTTTGGAGACACCTGTACTGGGGCTTGTCGGGATGAAAGGCAGCGTGGGCTTCGACATCAAACAACTAAGAGAACGTTTGGCTAATACGACGTTTGCAAAGAGTCCCGCCGAATTTGGAATCGAGGATGAATTCGCCTTGATTGGCAGCTTTGTTGCTGGACCCAAAGCATTGGCACTCTTCGCAGGCAACGCTCCAGCCAACACTGACGACCATCCCGTCGT
>Ga0302322_100003159_pt1 | contig 14083 bp, 11 predicted proteins | sample Fen_T0_2_FD_203757 | JGI IMG/M metagenome (GOLD analysis project Ga0302322, IMG submission 203757) | Peat permafrost microbial communities from Stordalen Mire near Abisko, Sweden - Fen_T0_2 | ecosystem: Environmental > Terrestrial > Soil > Wetlands > Permafrost | place: Sweden: Abisko... | reverse complement strand
CCTGATCGCCTCGATGCTGGACCACCAGATCGACGAGTCGGGCAAGGAGGCCAAGGTACGCCTGGTATTCGAGCCCAAGACCTCGAAGATCGACCAGCAGGAGTTCATGAACACCCTGCTCGCGCACACCAGCATGGAGTCGTCCGCCTCGATCAACATGGTGATGATAGGCACGGACGGCCGGCCGCGCCAGAAGTCACTCAAGGACGTGCTCACCGAGTGGGCCGAGTTCCGTTTTGCCACGGTGCGCAGGCGTACCGAATTCCGGCTCGGCAAGGTGGATGCGCGCATCCACATCCTGGAAGGGCGGATGATTGTCTACCTGAACATCGACAAGGTGATCAGGATCATCCGCGAATCGGACGAGCCGAAGTCGGCGCTGATGGAGAAGTTCAAGCTCACCGAGATCCAGGCCGAGGACATCCTGGAAATCCGCCTGCGCCAGTTGGCGCGGCTCGAAGGGATCAAGCTGGAGCAGGACCTGAAGGACCTGCGCGTCGAAAAGGGTGAACTCGAACACCTGCTGGGCGACGAAGCGGCGATGAAAAAGCTGATCATCAAGGAGATCGAGCTAGATGCCAAGACTTACGGCGACGAGCGCCGCACCCTGATCGAGGAAGCCGGCAAATCGGTGGTCACGCAAGTCGTTGTCGATGAACCGGTGACGGTGATCTTTTCCGAGCGCGGCTGGGTGCGCGCGCGCAGTGGCCATGGCCACGACCCCAGCCTGTTCAGCTTCAAGGACGGCGACGGCTTTTACGGCACCTTCGAGTGCCGCACGGTCGACAACGCGATCCTGTTCGGCTCGAACGGCCGGGTCTACTCGGTGCCGGTGGCGCAGTTGCCGGGAGCGCGCGGCGACGGTGTGCCGCTGACCACCCTGATCGACCTGGAGGCGGGCACCCGCATCGTCCACATGCTGGCCGGCAGCGTCGAGCAGGGCGTGCTGGTGGCATCGACCGCGGGCTATGGTTTCGTCTGCAGGATCGGCGACATGCTGTCGCGGGTCAAGGGCGGCAAGTCCTTCATGAAGCTGGGCGAGAAGGACGAGCCGGTTCGTCCGGCGCTGATCGGGCCGGATCAGGCGCGGGTGGTGACCATCTCGGAAAAGAAGCGCGTGCTGGCATTCGGTCTGGACGAGGTCAACTCCCTGACCGGCGGGCGCGGGGTGATCCTGCAGGAACTCGAGTTGCGCGAGAAACTGCTGGCGGTCGCGGTGATCGGGCAGGCCGGCGTGGTCATCGAAGGCGCGGGACGCGGCGGCAAGGAGTTCAACATCATCCTGGCCGGTCGCGAACTGGGCGGCTATGTGGCCAAGCGCGCGCGCAAGGGCAAGCTGCTGCTGGCCAAGATAGGCCAGGTAGCCGGGCTGTCGCCGGCCAAGGCGGGCGCTTAGTTTGGTGTATCGGTTGGGTGTATCGCTTGGGTCCATCGGGCTGGCGTATCGGGTTGGTGTATTGGGTAAGTGAGTCGGGCAGTGTCTATTCGGAGGGCTTTGAGATCATGACCCAGCGCAAGATTCCCGCCGCGTTCTACCGCGGCGGCACCAGCAAAGGCGTGTTTTTCCACGCCGAAGACCTGCCCTCGGCCGGGCCGGACCGCGATGCGGTGCTGCTCGCCGTCACCGGCAGCCCGGACGCCTACGGCAAGCAGATCGACGGCATGGGCGGCGCCACCTCCAGCACCAGCAAGGTGGTGCTGATCTCGAAGTCGCAGCGCCCGGATTGCGACGTTGATTACCTGTTCGGCCACGTCGACATCGAGCGACCGGTGATCGACTGGAGCGGCAACTGCGGCAACCTGGTTTCCGCGGTCGGCCCCTATGCGATCGAGGAGGGCATGGTGCCCGCGGTCGAGGGCCACACCACCGTGCGCATCTGGCAGGTGAACCTGGGCGAGCGCATCGTCGCGCGCGTGCCGGTGAAAAACGGCGCGCCCGAGGTGAGCGGCAACTACCGGCTCGATGGCGTGACCCAGCCAGGGGCGGAAATCGTGATCGAGTACCTGGACGCGGGCGGCGGCGCCAACCCGCTGCCGACCGGACGGGTGGTCGATACCCTGGAGGTGCCGGGCGTCGGCAAGATCGAGGCGACCCTGGTCAACGCCGGCAACGCCACCATCTTTGTGCGCGCCGCCGACCTCGGTCTGAGCGGCACCGAGTTGCAGCCCGAGGTGAACGGCAATCCGGCCTTGCTCGCCAAATTCGAGGCGATACGCGCGGCCGGCGCGGTGGCGATGGGCCTGGCGGCGAGCGCGGCCGAGGCCACTGCCAAGCGCCCGGCCACACCCAAGATCAGTTTCGTCGCTCCGCCGGCTGATTACACGACCTCGAGCGGCGCGCACGTGGCGGCTGGCGATATCGACTGCCTGGCGCGCGTCGTCTCGATGGGCAAGCTGCACCATGCGTTTACCGGCACCGGCTCGGTGTCGGTGGCGGTGGCCGCCGCCATCCCGGGCAGCATCGTCAACCAGGCGGTTGGGCGGGTGCCCGCGCACCACGCCACGCAAACTCGCATGGGCCACCTCTCCGGCAGCATGGCGGTGGGCGCGGTGCTGTCGGAGAACGCGCAAGGATTCAAGGTCGAAAAGGCCGTGATGAGCCGCACCGCGCGGCGTCTGATGAGCGGCTGGGTCCATGTGCCTGCGTAAGGGCAGGGCGGCGCGCGCCATTGGGGCGGCGGCCTTGCTCCCCGGCCTGCTGGCAACGCCCGCCCAGGCCATGCCGCCGGCCGAAGAGGCCAAGGCGCAGGCCCTGCTGCTGCGGGTGGAGACGGCGACCGACGTGGTGTTCATCCGCAACGGCGCGCAGTACGGCGCCGCCAATGCCGCTGAATTCCTGCGCCGCAAATGCGCCAAGGACTGGGGCAAGATGGCCAGTGCGCGCGAGTTCATCGTCAGTTGCGCCAGCCAGTCCTCCACCAGCGGCAAGCCCTACCTGATCAGCATCAAGGGCGCGGCGCCGCGCCCCAGCGCCGAGGTGCTGACCGAGTGGCTGGAGACCATAGAACGCAACGCGCGGTAAACTGGACAATTGCGCGGCGCCGATCGCAACGCATCCGCCACCCGGTAGTCCCGTGGTTTCCACGCGGTTGCCCGGCATTTTCCATACAACAAGACCGACGGCCCAGGAGTCTCGCCATGTCCGCACAATCCAGTATCTACGCCGGCATCCTCAAGCAGCACGCCGGGCGCGACCCGGAACGTCTGGCGATGAAGCTCAGGCTGATCTCCGGCGACCCCTTCGATTTTTTCCGCGGCACCGCCGAGCTGTTTTTCCAGACCCTGCCGGTCAACGGCCTGCTGCGCGACGCGCCGCGCGTGCTGACCTGTGGCGACCTGCACCTGGAGAACTTCGGCACCTTTCGCGGCGGCAACCGCCTGGTCTACTTCGACCTGAACGATTTCGACGAGGCCTGCGTCGCGCCCCTGACCATGGAGCTGGCGCGTTACCTGGCCAGCGTGTACGCCGGCGCCAAGTCGCTCAAGCTGGCCGACGAGCGCGCCGATCATTTGTGCGAACTGTTCCTGGCGCGCTATGCGGCCACCCTGGCGCAGGGCAAGCCGGCCTGGCTGGAACGTTCGACCTCGCGCGGCATGGTCAAAGAGTTGTTGGTGAGCCTGAAAAAGCGCAGGCGCAATACCCTGCTGAACCAGCGCACCCGCCTGCGCAAGAACGGCGAGCGTGCCTTGCTGGTCGACGGGGTGAAGATCCTCGAGGTCAAGCGCGAGGAGCGCGAGCATGTGCGTTCCTGCCTGAAGGCCTACGCCGCCAAGCAGCCCAATCCGGACTTCTACCAGCCGCTGGACATCGGCCGGCGGGTGGCCGGCAATGGCAGCCTGGGCCTGCCGCGCTACATCGTCCTGATCGAAGGCCACGGCGGGCCCGACGGCCATGTGCTGCTTGACCTGAAGGCCGCCAATCCCTCCGCCCTCGCGCCCCACGTGGCGGGCAAGCAGCCGCGCTGGCACAGCGAGGGCGAGCGGGTGGTGGCGATCCAGCAGGTGATGCAGGCGATGTCGCCGGCGCTGCTCGCCGGGGTGTCGCTGCATGGCGTCTCGTTCATGCTCAAGGAATTGCAACCCTCCACCGACAAGCTGGACCTCGAAGGGGCGCGCGGCCGGCTGATCAGCCTGACCGAGGTGATCGAGGACATGGCGCACCTGACCGCCTGGGCGCAACTGCGCGGCTGCGGCCGCTTTGGGGCGGCCTTGCCCGACGAGCTGATGAAGTTCGGCGCGCGCCGCGACTGGCAGCAACCCTTGCTGCGCACCGCGCGCGCCGCCGCCGAGCGCAACCACAGCCAGTGGCGCGAATACCGCGAGGCCTATCGCGCCGCCCATGGCGAAGCCGCGGGGACGGAGTCCAAGGCAGGGAAAGGAGCAGCGGGGGCCGAGCCGGCCAAGAGCTCCGCAGCGACCAAGCCCGCCAAGAGCAAGATCAAGCCCGAAGCAGATGCCAAGTCCAAGCCCAAGTCCAAGTCCAAGGTCAAAGCCAAGGCGAAGGACCAGGCCAAGCCCAAGGCGCGCAAAGGGCGTGGTTAGACCCCCAGGGCAAGGTTGCAGTGTGGCCGCAGGCGCGGCGCCGTGCGATAATCGAATCTCGTAACAAAACGAGCCCGACGCGGAGGGACGCGGGTGAACCTAAGAGGCTCGTCTCATGCAATTCGATTACATCATCGTCGGTGCGGGCTCGGCCGGCTGCGTGCTTGCGGCGCGGCTATCTGAAGACCCCTCGGTACGCGTTTGCCTGCTCGAGGCAGGCGGCAGTGACGATTCCGCGCTGATCAGCACGCCGGCCGGCGCCGCTCTCATGGTGCCGCTGAAGATCCACAACTGGGGCTTTCATACCGTGCCCCAACCCAGCCTGAATGGCCGGCGCGGCTATCAGCCGCGCGGCAGGGTGCTGGGCGGGTCCTCGTCCACCAATGCGATGGTTTATGCGCGCGGCCGCGCCTCCGACTACGACGGCTGGGCCGGTGAACACGGCTGCCCCGGCTGGCGCTGGCGCGAGGTGCTGCCTTACTTCAAGAAGGCCGAGCACAACGAGCGCCTGAAGGACGAGTTCCATGGCCAGGGCGGGCCGCTCAACGTGACCGACATTGCCGAGCCCAATCCCTTCGGCGCCGTCTTCCTTGAAGCGGCACGACAGTCCGGATTCCGCGAGGTGGCGGACTTCAACACCGGCGACCAGGAGGGTGTGGGCCGCTACCAGGTGACCCAGAAGGGCGGGGAACGCTGCAGCGCTTCCCACGCCTACCTGCATCCGGCCATGGGGCGGCCCAACCTGACCGTGCTGACCGGCGCCCTGACCCAGCGCGTGCTGTTCGAGGGCACGCCCGGGCAGATGCGCGCCGCCGGCGTGCAGATCGAGCGTAGTGGCGCTACCCAGGTGCTGCGGGCCGAGCGCGAAGTGCTGGTCTGTGCTGGCGCCCTGCAGTCGCCGCAGTTACTGATGTGTTCGGGTGTCGGCCCGAGGGCGCAGGTCCTCCAGCACGGCATCCGCCCGGTCGCCGACCTGCCCGGGGTCGGCGAAAACCTGCAGGACCACATCGACTACATCATCAACCGGCGCTGCAAATCGGCGGACTTGTTCGGTATCTCGATAGGCGGCGGCCTCAAGCTGCTGCGCGAGGTACTGCGCTACCGGCGCGAGAAGCGCGGCATGCTGGCCTCCAACTTCGCCGAGGTCGGGGGGTTTGTCAAGACCCTGCCCGATCTGGCCGAGCCGGACGTGCAGTTCCACTTCGTGATCGGCATGGTGGACAACCACAACCGCAGCCTGCACCTGGGCCATGGCTACAGCCTGCACGTCTGCGCGCTGCGGCCCAAGTCGCGCGGCCGGGTCACCCTGGCCTCGGCGGACATGCGCGATGCGCCGCTCATCGACCCGGACTATTTCTCCGACCTGGACGACCTCAACACCCTGGTGCGCGGCTTCCAGGCGATGCGCCGTATCCTCGCCGCGCCGGCCTTCGCGCCGTTTCGCGGCACCGAGCTGTACACCGCCGGGCTTGCCGACGACGACGAGATCGGCATCGGCGAGGCGATCCACGAGCGCGCCGACACCATCTACCACCCAAGCGGCACCTGCCGCATGGGCAATGACGAAATGGCGGTGCTTGACCCGCAACTGCGGGTGCGCGGGGTGCAGGGGCTGCGGGTTGTCGATGCGTCAGTGATGCCCACACTGGTGGCGGGCAATACCAATGCGCCCACGATCATGATCGCCGAGAAGGCGGCGGATCTGATCCTCTCCGCACGCTGAGAGCGAGCCCAGGCGTATGGCGTATGGCGTATGGCCAGGCGCCGGCAGGTGCCGTGCGGGCAGTCCTGATCCCACAATGAAAATCAGCCGGCGCAAGGCCGGCTGAAGTCGTATTCCGCGCCTGGACTACCGTGGCGGGGGTGGCGGCGGATTGCCAGGCGGCGGAGGCGGCGGTGCCGCATAGGCAGGCGCCGGCGCCGGTGCCGGGTTGGCGTAGGTCATGCGCCCGCTTACGGCTACCTTGTGGCCCTTGGAGTACATGCACTGGGTGTAGGCGTTGTCGTAGGCGCGCTGCAAGGCATAGGAAGAGCGGTCGGCCGCGCCCGCGCCCGCCAGGGCGCCGACCAGCAGACCCACGCCCGCGCCCGTGCCCGCCGAGCGGCTGCTGTTGCCGATCGCCGCGCCGGCCAGGGCGCCGACCCCGGCACCGATGGCGGCGCTCTTCACCCCGCTGTCGGCACCGGCCTGACCGGTGGTCGTGCCGTTGGTCTGGACACTGGCGTACTGGCGGCAGTCGTAGTCGTCAATCCGGAACTGGTCGAAATTCTTGCCGGTGCCGGGCAGGGCCATATAGCTAGGCCCGGTCGGGATGGTGGTACAGGCGCCGAGCAGCAGCAGGGCTGCCAGCGGGGCCAGGGTAAGGGCGCGTTTCATGATGATTCCTTAGACTTCACTGGGTGGGCTGTGGGGCGACCTGCTGCCAGCCACCGGGGCATTCCTTGACATACGGATAGTACGAACGCGACGCGGCGCAGTAGTACCACATCGAATTCTGGACCGGCGCCGGAGCGGCTGCCTGGGCTGGAGCCTGCTCGATATACACGGGCGGCGGCGCCGGGGCTACATAAACGGGCGGGGGGTAATAGTAGGGCGGCGGGTAGTAATACCCCGGGCCGAAGTAAATGCCCACGCGCGGACCATAGTGGTGATGCCACTGGGCCTGGGCAGGGGCGCTGAGCATCGCAGCCATGGCCCCCAATCCCAGCACGGCGGCCAGCGGCGCTGCTTTAAGCAGGCGCCTGGCGCCTGCCATTATTCCGGTAAGTGCAAACATGTAGACCTCCACGTAGCTTTGATTCAGTGTTCTCTTGCCTTGTGCGTTCCGGGCGTGCCATCGGTACATCCTTCATCGACTACGCTCAATGTATATGAGACCACAAGCCTCCGCAAAGAAGTCCCTACAATTGGTAACACGATGTAACCAAAACGCCGTTCCGCCGGCTTTTTTGCGTGGTCTTTGCGAATTGTCACATTTTCGCATACGCCCCTGCGGTGCGCCGCGCGATTCGGCCCCCCCACATTGCTATATTCGATGTCATGGGCGAAGTTCGGTTCCCCGGCCCGGCAACTCACCGGCTTGTCTGGGCAGGATGCATTAACCATGGCGGCGGGTGCACCCGCATCAACGGTGCATGGTGGGGCGATTGCCGGTCCGGCTGGCTCGGGAGCGCTGCAAAACAGAGGCAGCGTGTTCCGGGTCTTGGCTCGGCCTGTTCGCTCTGCCGGTCGCGGCGAGCCCATCAACAAGAGCGCCATCGGTTGAGGGCCACCGGGGCACCGCCCCAAATGAGCGCCAGCGCACCGACAGCATGGGCATCGACCTGCGAAAAAGCAGCACCGCTCCGACTTCACGTGTCCAGTTGCCGGAAGGGACGTCGGATCGACTCGCCTACCGTTGCGCAACCCGGGTCCATGGTCGCATGCTGCCTGAAGCCATCAAACGAATCTCGCCAGCTTGCGCAAGCAAGGCAGCATTCAAGGCGCGGTCAGGCGCTGGTGCGGCTGCAGCGATGATCCGGAACCGGCGCCGGATGCCTGCCGCACCCGGCTTATCGGCCGCAGATACCCGTGATGCATGGTCAAGCTGCCGAACGCGAACTATCTTTGACAATGCAACAAAGCCGGCCTTGCCGGCGCAAAAGAGTCCATGAACCCCATTCCGCCTGCCTTTTGGAGCGTCCCCGCGACGCAACTTTTTCAGCAACTTGAGGCGGTCCCGGCCGGCCTGACCGGGGCGGAGGCCCGGCGCCGGCTTGCCGCGTACGGAGCGAACAGCCTGAAACCGCAAAAGCGCTCGAATTTCTTCACGCTGCTGCTCGGGCAATTCAAGAGTCCGCTGATCCTGCTGCTGCTATTTGCCACCGGCCTGTCGTTCGTCCTGCATGACTCCATCAATGCCGGAATTATTCTCGGCATCGTCCTGGCAAGCGGCGTGCTCGGGTTCTGGCAGGAGTACAGCGCCACCCAGGCCGTGGCCAAGCTGCTCGCCATGGTGCAGGTCAAGGCGACGGTGCTTCGCGACGGCAAGCCACAGGACATACCTGTCGAACAGATCGTCCCGGGCGATCTGGTCACGCTGAACGCCGGCGACATCATTCCGGGCGACTGCCTGGTGAGCGAGTCCAAAGACCTGTTTGTCGACGAAGCTACCCTGACCGGGGAAACCTATCCGGTCGAGAAGTTGGCGGGGGTGCTGGGCGCCGAGACGCCGCTGGCCCGGCGCACCAACGCGCTGTGGATGGGCACGCATGCGGTCAGCGGCAGCGCCAAGGCGCTGGTCGTAAGCACGGGCCGGCAAACCGAATTCGGCAAGGTCTCGGACCGCCTGCGCCTGCGGCCGCAGGAAACCGAATTCGAGCGCGGGATCCGGCAATTCGGCTATTTCCTGATGGAAGTGACCCTGATCCTGGTGCTCGCCATCTTCGCGGTCAACGTCTACCTGGCGCGTCCAGTGCTGGACTCGTTGCTGTTTTCCCTGGCGCTGGCCGTCGGCCTGACGCCCCAGCTGTTGCCGGCGATCATCAGCATCAATCTGGCCCACGGCGCCAAGCGCATGGCCCGCGCCAAGGTGATCGTCAAGCGTCTGGCCTCGATCGAAAACTTCGGCAGCATGAACGTGATCTGCTCCGACAAAACCGGCACCCTGACCGAAGGCAAGGTGCGCGTGCAATCGGCCACCGACCTGGAAGGCGCCGCCAGCGACAAGGTCTTGCTCTATGCCTTTCTGAACGCCTCTTTCGAGACCGGCTTCAAGAATCCGATCGACGAGGCGATTTGCACCCATCGCCAGTTTGACCTGGCTGCTTACCAGAAGACCGGCGAGATTCCCTACGATTTCCTGCGCAAGCGCCTGAGCATCCTGGTCGCCCACGAAGGCGCCCACCTGATGGTGACCAAGGGCGCGCTGGCCAATGTGCTGGCCGTCTGCACCAGGGTCGAGACCGGGGCCGGCAGCGGCGTGGACATCGCGACGGCGCGGGAACAGATACAAAAGCGCTTCGAGGAGTTCAGCAACCAGGGCTTTCGCACCCTGGGGATCGCCTGCAAGGAGATGGGCGCCACGGCGCTGATGGGCAAGGGCGACGAAGCGGGCATGACCTTTGTCGGCTTCCTGGTGCTGTTCGATCCGCCCAAGGCGAAGATCATCGAGACCATTTCCGCGCTGAAGAGATTGGGCGTCGCGCTCAAGATCATCACCGGCGACAACCACCTGGTGGCAGCCAATCTGAGCCTGCAGATGGGCTTGTCGAACACGAAGATACTCACCGGCCCGGAACTGGCCGCCTTGAGCGACGGCGCCCTGCTCGAACGGGTGGCCGGCGTCGACGTGTTCGCCGAAATCGAGCCGAATCAGAAGGAGCGCATCATCATCGCGCTCAAGAAGGCGGGCAACGTGGTCGGCTACATGGGGGACGGCATCAACGACGCCTCCGCGCTGCATGCCGCCGACGTCGGCATTTCGGTCGAGAGCGCGGTCGATGTCGCCAAGGAGGCCGCCGACATCGTGCTGCTCGAGAAGGACCTGGGCGTGCTGGTGCAAGGCGTGCGCGAGGGCCGCACCACCTTCGCCAATACCCTGAAATACGTGTTCATGGCCACCAGCGCCAATTTCGGCAACATGTTCAGCATGGCCGGGGCCTCCCTGTTCCTGCCTTTCCTGCCCTTGCTGCCGATGCAGATCCTGCTCACCAACCTGATGACCGATTTTCCGGAAATGACCATCGCCACCGACCGGGTGGATGCCGAAATGGTCGACCATCCGCGGCGCTGGAACATCGTCGCGATCCGCAAGTTCATGCTCACCTTCGGCCTGGTGAGCTCGGTGTTCGACTACCTCACCTTCGGGGCGCTCTTGCTGGTCTTCCATTCGAACGAAATGCAGTTCCGGACCGGCTGGTTCCTGGAATCGGTGATCTCGGCGTCCCTGATCGTCCTGGTGATCCGCAGCCGCAAGCCCTTTTTCAGGAGCCGGCCCGCCAGGTATCTGTTGATCGCGACGCTCTCCACCGTGGCCGCGACCCTGGTCATTCCGTTCACCCCGCTGGGCGGCGTCTTGGGGTTTGGCCGGCTGCCCGTGTCGGTGCTGCTGCTGATCCTGGGCATTGTTGCCCTGTACATCCTGTCGGCGGAAGTCGTGAAACGGAGTTTTTACAAAAGGGTGCGCTTCTGAAGCGGGAACCTGCGCAGGGCCTTCCGATTGCCGATAACGTATCGAACCGGTCGTGCGGTGGTGGCGCAGATCGAAGTGGCGGCCTGAGCGTCGCCGCCAAGCGGACCCGCGCGGCGCCGCCAGGCCGGGCCTAGGCGGCGATTCTTGGTTCGCCGCCCAGCGCCGCGCGTACATCGGCCGCGCGCCCACCGGCCAAGGCGACCAGTTCGCGCAACCTGGCCTTGCCTATGCCGAACCGGCGCGACCAGTAGGTAAGCTCGAACTCCTTGCCGGTGTCGATGTGGGAGAGGTAGGCGTCTTCGCTGATGCGTGGTTCCTGGTACAAGGGGTATCTCCGGTTTATTTTGCTTGCGTCACTGTCGCGGAACGCCGCTGCGCGGAATGTCCGTGGAGTCGGAAGAGTGTGTCGGCGGGCGCTGACAGGTCAGCGTCCGTCGGCCACCGTGATGGACCGCATTCTTGCGCGCCCGCGCTGCCGCCAGGCCTGGCGCAATGTCAATGTCCGAGCGTTGTTCCTGCTCGCACGCCACGCCTGGATTCCCGCTTGCGCGCCGTGCCTGGGTTCCCGTTTCCACGGGAATGAAAGAACAACGACAGCTGCGTCGCCGGCCTATTCGGCGCGCCGGCCGGCCGCCAGTTGCCTGGCGATGAAGGCATTGACCATTTTCTGGGCGCGCGTGGTCTGCGGCCCCGGATCGGCGACCCACTCGTGCACGCTGCCTTCGAACACGGTGAACGACACGTCGCCGCCGGCCGCCTTGAAGGCGGCCACGAATCTTTCCTGGAACGCCGGCAGCATGTTGTCGTCCAACGCACCCTGCATGACCAGCAGGGGCACCAGCGCCACCTTTTCGTGCCGCTCCAAGATCTCCAGCGGGTTGCTTTCGTGGATCGTTTCCCACGGATTGAAAAAGGTCTGATTCGACTTGATCATGGGGGCGCGCTTCTTCGACTCCGCATTCTGGTAGCGCTGGTAGGTGCTGCTGATCGGCGAGCGCGTCGCGACGTAAGCCACCTTCGCGTTGACACCGGCGCCGCCTTGCAGCGGAATCGCGTTGTAGCGCGCATCGTCCGGCCGCAGTGCCAGCAGTTCGGCCACGTGGCCGCCGCTCGAGCTGCCGTACAGGCCCAGGGTCGTCGGATCGCCATTCCATCCTGCCGCCTTCGTCTTGAGCCAGCGCACCCCGTAGTTCGCGTCCTGCACGCAGGCCGGGTAGGGCGCCTCCGGCGCCAGCGTCATGTCGATGGCCACCACCAGGACCCCGCTGGCCGCGATCGCCCGGTCCATCGGCTGCTCGGCCAGGCGGTCCTTGTTGTTCCATGCCCCGCCGTGCAGGTCCAGCAGCACCGGAAACGGCCCCGCCCCCTGCGGCTGGTAAATCCGCGCCATCAGCTGGCGCCCCTTCGCCGTGCGCCGGAACTCGACGTCTCTCTCCTTGACATCGAACTTCGCTGCCGGATCGTAGGCGGTCTTCATCCCGGTTCCTTGACGTCCTTCAGCGTCGCGCTGGTCGCCGGTGTGTGCACAGGCCGCAAGCCCGACCGCGCCCAGCACCGTCATGGCCTTGAGAATATTGCGGCGCTGCGCCCAATGATGGTCCATATGGTCTCCGTCTTCTTATATTCGGGTTTCTTGTATTCGGGGTGCTGACCAGGCACTCGGCCTGACCGCCGGGTCAAGCGCAAGCATCGCACGGCGGTCGTGCTACTACTGCCAGGGCGCATGGCCATTGTAGGGCGGATGCGTGCAACACAAGGCTCGGCCGACCCCGGCCCGCTACCCGCCATCGCCCCTGCATCGAGCGGCCGAGGCGCTGTTCCGCCTGCGTTCTTTTCCGCTCTCTTGAACGAAACTCAACAACCTGCTAAGGCGCCACATTGGCCAATTTCGACCGGGTGATGGTCACTTTCGGGCCGGCGGCCGGACTTTCCTGGGCCACCTGCGGAAGTACAGTCGAGATGGCATGCTTGTAGACCATCTGCATTCCACCACCGACGTTCTTCAGGTTGACGACGTATTGGTCAAAGGCGGACACCTGGCCTATGAGCCGGATGCCATTGACAAGAAAGATCGACACCGTCTGCTCGTTGTCTTGAACTGCCTGCAGGAATTCATCCTGGATGCTGGGTTGCACTTTTTCGCTCACTCGGTCTCCTCCGGGGCATGGGCTATGTGGCCAAGGATCGCGAAAACCCCGGCACCAAATGAATGATACGCGAGACCTGATGGTCGGATTGAACTGCGATGCTGTGTACATAAGGAATCGCTGAATAAGTCCCGACCACCGCGAACTGGAAAGCCGGCATCTTTCTGAAATCGGGGGTTGCGAAACGCAGGTGAGCGTGCGTAACCCACTCAATCAGCATTTCCATAGCCTTCGCACTCCAAGGCGGAGACCGCCTGCCTCGGATGTCGGATTGACAGCGGCCAATTGGCTCTTGAAACCTCGATAGGTGGTGGTCGATCAGGATGCCTGGCACACACCTCCAGTGACCTCCGGATCGCGCTTGCTGCGGGATACAACTCAGAGGCAAAGCGATATGTCGCAATCCTCCGTGGCCGACAAAGCCGCACGACCTGCGGGCCAGGTCCTGGTGGCGACCGCGTCAGCGCGCCCGCGCCAGGCGGTCGGGGCTCTCGTGCCCGCCGTGCTCGTGCGCGAAGCGCGCCACCGCCTCGCACAATTCGTCCACCGAGTTGGGCTTGTAGATCAGTTCGCGCACGCCCGCGGCAGGCGCCCTCTGGCGCAGTTCCTCGGTGATGTAGCCGGAAGCGAGCACCACCGGCAGGTCGGCGCGAATCTCGCGCAGCGCGCTCGCCACTTCCAGCCCCGACATGCCTGGCATGTTGTAATCGGTCACCACCAGATCGAAACGGGCCGGATCGGCGCGCGCCGCGGCCAGCGCCTCGCGCGGGTCGGTGTAGCCGCTCACCCGGTAGCCGCGCCGTTCCAGCAGGCGCGTCATCAGGAAGATGATGGCTTCCTCGTCATCGACGTAAAGCACTTGCTTGCCGCCCCCGTCAACTGCCCGGCCTTGCGGCGCGGCGGCCGCGGCCTCCGGCACCGGCGCGTCGATTGCGGGAAAATAAATCCGGAACGTGCTCCCCTCACCCGGGGCGCTTTGCACTTCTATGGTCGCCTCGTGCGCCTGCACGATGCCGTGCACCACCGACAGGCCCAGGCCGGTGCCCTGGCCCCTGGGCTTGGTGGTGAAAAAGGGCTCGAAGATGTGGGAGCGGGTCTCTTCATCCATGCCCGATCCATGGTCGCGCACCGTCAGGCAGGCGTAGCGGCCCGGGCGCATTTCGGCGGGTGCTTCGCCCTGACGGTGCTGATGGGCGCTCAGGCGCGCCTCGATCACGCTGG
>Ga0302322_100003158_pt1 | contig 14084 bp, 8 predicted proteins | sample Fen_T0_2_FD_203757 | JGI IMG/M metagenome (GOLD analysis project Ga0302322, IMG submission 203757) | Peat permafrost microbial communities from Stordalen Mire near Abisko, Sweden - Fen_T0_2 | ecosystem: Environmental > Terrestrial > Soil > Wetlands > Permafrost | place: Sweden: Abisko... | reverse complement strand
CCGGGGTGAGGGGGTAGGGCGCACATTCCCAACCCTGCCAAATAACAAATAGACGCCCAAACTAATTCAGATTTTTCCTGCCGCTGCGCGGTCAGCCAGCAACAGGGCATTCTCCTGCTGGATTCGACCAGCCGGGATGGAAATATCGGCAATGCGCAGGCGTCCGAGCATTCCGACCTTCTCCGCGCCCGTCACCACCCACAGAATTTTCCGCGAACGGTTCAGCATCGGATACGTGAGCGTCATCCGCCGCCGTCTCTGATAAATCCCCGTCAAAGCGACGTCGCGGTCGATGACGTTCAGCACGGGGTCGTTGGGTATGAGCGAGGCCGTGTGGCCGTCCGGACCGAGGCCGAGATGCGCAAGGTCGAGGATCGGTGGTGAGCCGGCGATTTGCCGGAGTGTCCGGGCATAACCGGCCGCCGCGGATTCCAAATCATCTTCTTCCACCGGCATCGCATAAATTTGTCCGGTCGGAAGCGGCGCGTGCGACAGCAGGCTCTCGCGCAGGTGCGTCAGGTTGCGATCCGGGTCGCCGGCGGGCGCAATGCGTTCGTCCACCTGCACGACGTGGATATTTTTCCAGGGGACTTCCTCGTTCGCGAGGGCGCGCAACATTTGCCAGGGCGTCTTGCCGCCGCTCACCGCCATGATGAACCGTCCGCGCACCGACACCGCCGCTCGCGCTTCCGCCGCAATGAATTTGGCCGCTTCACGGGCGACTGCATCAGCATCGGCGAAGACTTCGAATTTCATGAGGTTTCAAGGAATAACCACCGGGTTTGCCCAGCCACCCGGAGGTGTCACCCGATCAACTTCGGCGGGACCCCAAGTCTTTGGGTCGTATTCGTATACCGGCGGCCCGGCATTCAACACCGGGTCCACAATCCGCCAAGCCTCCTCCACGTAATCTTCGCGGGCGAACAGCGTGGAATCTCCCGCCATGGCATCGCTCAGCACGCGTTCGTAGGCATCCATCTCTTCGGCCTTTGGATAACGGCGCCCTTCGATTTCCACCGGTTGGCTGACCCTTTCGTCCTCGATGGAAATGTTGTTCATGCAAATCCCGAACGCGATGTCCGGGCTGATTCGCAACCGGTAATAATTCGGCTTCAGGTCGTAGCCTTGGTACATCGTCGGCGGCTGGCGCAGCCGGACGACCACCTCCGTGCAGGTGACCGGCAGATTTTTCCCGGCCCGGATGTAAAAAGGCACGCCGCGCCAGCGCCACGAATCAATCTCCAGTTTCAGCGCCGCAAACGTTTCCATTTTGGAATTGGGCGCCACGCCCGGCTCCTGGTGGTAACCGCGGAATTGTCCCCGGACCAGATTTTTGGCCTCCAGCGGCTTGATGGCCTTTAGCACTTTGACCTTTTCATCGCGGATGGATTCGCTGTCCGTCCGCACCGGCGGCTCCATCGCCAGGTGGGCCATGACTTGAAACAAATGATTTTGAATCACGTCGCGGATGGTGCCCACCTGATCGTAGAAACTGCCGCGGCCCTGGACGCCAAAAGCCTCCGCCATGGTGATCTGAAAACTTTCGACATTGTAACGGTTCCAGATCGGTTCCAACATCGCATTGGCGAAGCGGAAGAACAGCATGTTATGGACGGGCTTTTTGCCGAGATAATGGTCAATGCGGAAAATGTGCTTCTCGTCAAAGGTCTGCAGCAGAATCTGGTTCAGTTCCTGGGCGGAAACCTGATCGCGGCCGAACGGCTTTTCCACGATGACGCGCGCGCCTTTTCCGGCACAGCCCGCTTTGGTAAGCTGCTCCACCACCATTCCGAATAACGCCGGCGGAATGGCAAGATAATGCGCCGGCTGTTTCGCGGAGCCGAGTTCCCGCTGGATGGCTTGAAAAGTCGCCGGTTCATTGTAATCACCATCAACGTAATGCAGCAGTGCGGATAACTTTTCAAACGCGGCCGCATCGAGGCCGCCGTGTTTTTCCAGGCTGTCCTTGGCGCGGGCCTTGAACTGATCTAGATTCCAGCCCGCCTTGGCCACGCCGATGACCGGCACGTTCAGGTTTCCACGCTTCAACATCGCCTGGAGCGACGGGAAGATTTTCTTGTAGGCAAGGTCGCCCGTGGCCCCGAAAAAAACCAGCGCGTCGGAATAAATGGCCTTCATGAAATATTACTTGGAAGGTTTCTCGACATGCCCGCCGAACTGGTAACGCATCGCCGAAAGCACTTTGTTCTGGTAATCCGCCTCGCCGCGCGAACTGAAACGCTCGTAAAGTGACGCCGTCAGCACCGGCACCGGCACCCCCTCGTCAATCGCCGCCTTGATCGTCCAGCGGCCCTCGCCGGAATCCGACACGCGACCGGCGAACTTGGCGAGATTTGGATCCTCGACCAGCGAATTCGCCGTCAAGTCGAGGAGCCATGACGCAATCACGCTGCCGCGCCGCCACACTTCCGTGATGTCGGCCAGGTTAAGGTCGTATTGATAATGGTCCGGGTCGCGCAACGGGGTTGTCTCGGCGTCAATCTCATGCTTCTGTTTGCCGATGTTGGCGGCTCGCAAAATGCCCAAGCCTTCCGCATAAGCCGCCATGAGGCCGTATTCAATGCCGTTGTGGACCATCTTGACGAAATGACCCGCGCCGTTCGGACCGCAATGCAAGTAGCCTTGCTCGGCCGTGCCTCCCAATTTTTCGCGTCCCGGCGTCCGTGCGATGTTGCCCATGCCCGGCCCCAGCGTGGCGAAGATCGGGTCGAGATGATGCACGATTTCTTTTTCGCCGCCGATCATCATGCAATAGCCGCGTTCCAGGCCCCAGACACCGCCGCTCGTGCCGACATCCACATAATGGATGCCTTTGGCCCCAAGTTCCTTTGCGCGCCGGATGTCGTCCACGTAATACGAATTGCCGCCGTCAATCAGGATGTCGCCCTTGGCCAGCAATGGCAGCAAGTCGGAGATGGATTTGTCCACCACCGCCGCCGGCACCATCAGCCAGATGGCGCGCGGTTGCGCGAGTTTCTGGACAAAGTCCGCCAGCGACGAGGCGCCGGTGGCCTTTTCCTTTGCGAGTAGGTTGACCGCGTCGGCCGCGCGATCATAGACCACGCAGTCGTGGCTGTCCTTCATTAACCGGCGAACCATGTTGGCACCCATCCGGCCGAGTCCGATCATGCCCAGCTGCATTTTGTTTTTATTCGTCATAAGAATTATTGGAGTTGATTTATTGAAAGTGATTTCAAGGTGGTTGAATTCAAGGCGTGGACTTCAGCTTGCGATAACGGCGAATCAGATTGTTCGTCGAGCTGTCGTGTTTCAGTTTCGGCGGTGTTTTGCCCTCCAATTCGGGAATGATGCGCTGGGCCAGAGCCTTGCCCAATTCAACGCCCCATTGATCAAATGAATTCACGCTCCAGATCGTGCCTTGCGTAAAAACGATGTGCTCATAGAGCGCGACCAATTGGCCGAGCACGGCCGGCGTGAGCTTTCCCGCGAGAATGACGTTGGACGGACGGTTGCCCTCGAACACGCGATGCGGTACCAGGGAAGCCGCAGTACCCTCAGACCTGACCTCGTCCGCAGTCTTGCCGAACGCCAGCGCCTCGGCCTGCGCAAACACATTCGCCATCAGAATGTCGTGATGCCGCCCCAGCGGCGTGAGCGCCTGGCCGAACGCGATGAAGTCGCACGGAATCAGCCGCGTGCCCTGGTGGATGAGCTGATAAAACGAATGCTGGCCATTCGTGCCGGGTTCGCCCCAGTAAATTGGGCTGGTGTGGTAATTGACGGGTCGGCCGTCGAGCGTGACGTGCTTGCCGTTGCTCTCCATCGTCAACTGCTGCAGATAGGCCGGGAACCGTTTCAGATAATTTTCGTAGGGCAGCACCGCCACCGTTTCCGCCCCAAGAAAATCCGTGTTCCAAACCGAGAGCAGCCCCATCAGCACCGGCAGGTTTTCCCCGAAAGGCGCAGTCCGAAAATGTTCGTCCATCGAGTGAAAACCGTCGAGCAGCGCGCGGAAATGCTTCGGCCCGATTGCCAGCATCGTCGAGAGGCCGATGGCCGAGTCCATCGAGTAACGTCCGCCGACCCAGTCCCAGAAACCGAACATGTTCGTGGTATCAATGCCGAACGCGGACACCTTTTTGGCATTGGTGGACACCGCGACGAAGTGCTTCGCCACGGCAGCCTTGTTTCCGCCGAGACCTTTGAGCAGCCAGTCGCGGGCGCTCTCCGCGTTAGTCATCGTTTCGAGGGTCGTGAACGTTTTCGAGGAGACGATGAACAACGTCTCCGCCGGATCAAGATCGTGAACCGCCTCGACGAAATCAATGCCATCCACGTTCGACACGAAACGGAAAATCAAATCGCGCCGGCTGAAATGTTTGAGCGCCTCGTAAGCCATCACCGGGCCGAGGTCCGAGCCGCCGATGCCAATATTAACAACATTCTTGATGCGCTTGCCGGTCTGGCCCTTCCATGCACCGCTGCGAACGCGATTGGAAAAAGTTTCCATCTTGGCGAGCACGGCGTGGACTTCCGGCACGACATCCTTGCCGTCCACGACAATCTTCGAGCTTTTCGGCGCACGCAGCGCCACGTGCAAAACGGCCCGGTTTTCCGTGAGGTTGATCTTCTCGCCGGCGAACATCGCGTCGATGCGGGTGCGCAAACCGGATTCGTTTGCCAGTTGCAACAACAGCCTGACGGTTTCGTCTGTGACCCGGTTTTTCGAATAATCGAGAAACAACCCGGCGGCCTCGGCGGTCAGGCGCTCCCCGCGCCTTGGATCGCCGACGAAAAGCTGCCGGAGATGCAGTCCCTTGATCTTTTTATGGTGCGTCGTGAGTTGCTTCCAGGCCGGGCGCCGGGTGAGCGGGTTCGGAGTCGTGGTCATATTTTAATACTTGCGTTTGCCGTCAGTGTTTAGCGGCGAAACAGATCCAAATCAAGTTCCCAATGCCGCCGGCGCACGGGTTGTTTCATCCACGTGCCGGGTGTCGTTCCACAGCCGGATGACCGGCCCGGCAAGGCTATGCTCATAACCCAGCGCACTCAAGCTGGCAGTGCTCAAGGAAAAATATCTGCCGGCGGCGGGTTCAAGCCCCAGCCAGCGCGCGGCAAACACGCGCAAAAAATGCCCGCTCGAAAACATCAGCATGTCGCCCGGGATGGCGCGCACCCTGCCCACCACGCGGTCGGCCCGCGCCGCGACCTGTGACGCCGATTCGCCGCCAGGACAGCCGTCGCGGAACAATTGCCAGTCCGGATGTTCCCCGGCGATATCGGCGCTGGTGCGCCCCTCGTACCGGCCGTAATTCCATTCGACGAGGTCAGGATCAATTTTCGCACCCGGAGCGAAGCCGGCAAGTTCGCACGTCCGCCGGGCGCGTTGCAACGGGCTCGTTAACACCTGCGCGAACTTCATTCCTTCCAGCCGCCGGCCAAGCGCGCGGGCATTGCGTTCGCCGCGCGCGGTCAGCGGCAGGTCGGTCAGGCCGGTGTGCTGCCCGGAAACACTCCAAGCCGTCTCGCCGTGCCGCGCAAAGTAAATGATTGGCAGAGTTTCGCCCATGCTGTGCCCTGATGACTTCTCAGAATGGCGTGATCTGGGATCTGTCGCCTCCGTATGTTTCAACTGGACCGGGTCGCCGGCATTGGACAGGAAATCGATTCAGATATTTTGAAAGTGTCTGAATCAAGATTTTTGGACAAGCCAATTCGCCGGGTGTCCGGCAATTGAATGACCCGGCCGCGAATTCTGCGCTTGCGTTCGCCAAAGCAATTTTGCTAAGTTGACCCTCGTATCACGGCATTGAATCTGTTTTTGATAGAGGGTATTCATCTGTTCTGACGCGTTTCAAATCAGGCAATTAGTGCGTGGTCAGTCGAATCCTGCAAAGTTTATTGTCCATCGGCGATTCACGGTTGGCTGGGTAGCTCAGTCGGTAGAGCAGAGGACTGAAAATCCTTGTGTCGGCGGTTCAATTCCGCCCCCAGCCACCACTTGAACATTTGCAATGGATGATTTTTTTGTGGCGCAATCCAATAATCACACCGCCTGCAGGTTGCCATCTCCAATGCATTGCGGTCAAGCAAGCCAAATCCTCTGCAGTCAGCCAGGGCGTTACCGGGACAAACGGTCAAAACATTTTGTTTGAATATTTAGGTTAGCTTAAAGAGAGTGATTTCTCGCCGGGAGTATTCATTTCGTTTGGATCACTATGATCCCGTCCCACCTGCATTCCAGCGATGGTGTACTCAGACGTAATGCCGATATTTGGTCAAGGTAAAATTCGGACGGGCCGTCCTGCCCGCCGCGCAGTTTGATGACCTCGCGAAAGAGGTGTTCCGCCTCATCGAGTTTGTGCCCGGTATAATTACGCACGGCCGCATCAAACAAGGCAACCCAGGCAGGTTCTTTGATGGCATGCGAGTCCACACCGAGCACTTCGTAAACGGACACCGGCTGGGTTTTGCCAGCCATGAGAAAACGCCCGAGGTTGCGGGTCCGGAACCGACCGCTGAGTTGTTCGCGTGTGGCTTCGCCAACCAGCAGATCGGTGCCGAAATATTTGTTGAGGCTCTCCAGGCGTGAAGCGGTATTGGCGGTATCGCCGATGGCGTCATAATTGAACCGGAAGTCCGACCCGAGGTTTCCCGCCAGCACCTTCCCGGTGTTGATGCCGATTCGCGTTTGCAGGGACCGGCCCGCGATCTCCTTTTGACCGGCCCGAATCATCTCCCAGGCAGCCTGAACGGTCCGCTCAGCGTGGCGCGGTTCCGGCATGGGGGCTCCCCAGATCGCAAGTACGGCATCACCAATGTATTTGATGATGGTGCCGTCTTGTTCGAGAATTGCCTGGGTGGTTGCGTTGAAATACGAGGTAAGAATGTGTGAGACTTCCGCCGGCGGCAACGTCTCGCTCATGCTCGTGAAGCCTTTCAGATCAGTGAACATGATGGTCGCCTCCACCTCCGTGCCGCCCAGTGAAAGGTCAAATGTGCTGTTGGCGATCCGGTCGGCCATGTACGGCGAAAGATACGCGGCAAACGCGTTACGCAGTTTTCTTCGCCGGTTTGATTCCACTACGTATTGAAAACCCACCGACCAGACCAAGGCGACAGAAGTTTGCGCCGCCGCCGGCACCAGCCAGGCAAACCAAACGTGCCATCGCACCTGGACGTACGTTGCAGCCAGGGCAAAGGCGCAGAACACGGCCGGCGCAACCAACGTGGCCGGCCACGGGCGCAGCCAGAGCAGACCGATGCTGACAATGATTCCCCAAAAGAAAACCAGCGCCGATTCCTCCGCGAAGCCCAATCGGGTCAGCCAGTCACCCCGGACCAAGTTGAGCAAGGCAAAAGCATGAATCGTCGCACCCGGCGCCGCGGAATCGTTGCGAAACGAAAAAGGAGTCCGAAATTCGTCGCGTCCCGCCCCGGCAACGCCACCTTCGGCGCGGCTTCCCACGATCACGATTTTATTGCGAAAATATCCCGCCGGCAGGCCGTCCGATTCCAGGGCATGATCCAGGTTGACCGCCCGCAAAGCCATGGGCGGGCAGTAATAATTCATCCAGCGCCCGATCGAGCGCGATTGGGGAAAACGGGTGGTTTCGACACCCAGCCGGACGGCCCCGACCCAGTCGACCGAAGGAATTTCCTCAGTCCCAGTGCTGAGGCTTCGGACTTCCTGGTCGGAGTCAGTCAACACATTCGCCAGTCCCCAACCCGCCGCCGCATCCGACAAGGCGGTGATGGGTGGCAGCGGGCTCGATGTCGCGTAGTCCCCCTGCCATTGGTTCACGAAATCCCCAACCAGCACAACTTTGCCGTGCCGGCGGATGGCTTCCGCAAGTTCGGAGTCCGCATTCGAACCCGGCTGCGGGCTGTCGAATAGAATATCGATTAGGACGAGCCGTGCGCCTTCGCGCGTCAACCGGTCCAGAAGTTGAGTGTAGAACAGGCGATCCAACGGCCGATCCGTCGGCTGACCAAGCTTTGATTTGATCTTGGGATCAAGGTAAACCATCACCAGATCATCCGGCACAATTTGACTCATCCACAGGAAGGGCAGGTCGTAACTCCAGCGGGCAACTACGCCGCCAAATCGAAGCAGCAGCAACTGGCCGACGAGGACGACTAGGACAACTCCGCCCAGCAATCCCAGCCGGGACATCCTGCGGTCGTTCGTTTTGGGTTTGTCGGTCATCTATAAACTGATTTGGAGGCGAACAACAAAACAACGCTCAGTCGGAATTTCGCCATAGGTATTCAATGGATTGAGATGGTAATCGGTGTTGCTGAGATTAAGCACGCCAAAGCTGACCTCGCCATACTGGTGCGGAAAACGATAGCCGAGCAGGATATTTTCCTGAACAAAATCGTCGCCCGGCAGCGATGGCGAATAACCGCGGTTGTCCTGATGGAACCAGAGGGATTCCAAACGGGTGAAGAACCCGGACGGATGATTGAACACCACAAACAATTTGGCCTGTTGCAAGGTGGCTCGCACAGTATTGTCCGCATTCGGATCAACCGGCAGGATCTGCGGGTAAAGGGTCTGCAACTTCGACTCGGTAATGCGATATTGCGCGCCCAAGCCCCAGCAATCCCCAACCAGCTGGTTCGCCGTGATGGCCAGGGATGGTTCGTAGTATTCAAGATGCCGCGGGGTGGACGAGGGAACCGCCGACCTGGCGCTCGGCGGCACGGCGTCCGGGAAGTCAAAGACGCCGATCTGGTCCTGGACGTCAGCAGTCAGATACTGGGCCAGCAGACCGACATAGGTGCGCGTTTTGAACTTCAGGTCGAGCGCCACCCCGGCCACGTCATAAGTCGGGGCGGAAACCGAACCGACGACGGACTCCGGGATGAGTGCGCCGTAGGACTGGACAAATCCGGCGAGTTGAGCCGGTTCAAGCCGGTAACTATTCTCGTAGCTTACCCCGCCAAGTGAACTACTGTAGATGCCGCGCAAAGTGATCTCGGGCAGCGGACTCCAGACCAGGGCTGCCTTGGGTCCAAGATGATAGCGCGTGTCGTTTCCGGCGGACACCGGCGGGCTGCGGAAATTGGCGGGATAGTTCATATAGTCGTAGGCCAGCCCGGCTGTCAGCCAAAGTCTTTCCACCGGCTCCACTGTGTAATAGCCATAAACCGAGGCCCGGTCATAATTGTTGTTTTCGTTTGCATTGGCGGGCGGGTCGAGAAAAAACTGGGCCAGATATGGCGGCTGGATGTTGGTCATCACGCTTTGGGTTGTAAATTGCCCGCCCTGCATACGAGCACCGAGGACCAGCGTCTGCATATCACCTTGAAAAATCTGGTTGAGTTCGGCGGTATAAATATCAAAGTCAACCGTGTTGGCAACATCAACTCCCCCGATGTCATTTCCGGTCGCCGGGTCGAGGCCTAACGTAAAAGTACCGGTGACGCTTCCAACCCCGTTGGTTTGTAAGATGAGTGCATTGACGCCCCGGTCACTAAATTGCTGGTGGTTCTCAAGACGTCCGCCCAACGCCAGTGTATGAACACCCGGCGACCATTCATGATGATACGCTCCGAGAATGTTAGGTGTTTGCGACTCGGTATAACTGTAATGCGGGCTTGCTTGAGCAGGGTTGTAATATTGAAAATTGTCTCCCGAAGAATAGTCCCGGTACTCAGCCAGGAGAAAGATGGAATCCTTCGGGGTGAGTTGATACTTGATCTGGCTGAACCACTCGATGCGCGACAGCGAATTATTGGGGCGCGTTCCATCATAATTGCGATAATCCAAGTCGAGCGAATAGCTCAATCTCCCGTAGGTGCCATACTGCGTGGCTTGCTGGTGAAACTGCCCGTCGGTCCGATATTCGGTGGTGCTGGTCAAACCGACCTGGTTCGCGGTGAAGAGGCGGGAGTATTCCTGCGGGGTGACGTTGCGCGAGAGCGTTCCGGCGCCTACGGGAGCCAGCAAATTGGCGAGCAACGATTCGTTAAGCCAGGCCGTGTCATAACGCAAATTGAAATCGGTCGGATCACGCAGTGCGTTGAAGCTCTGCGCCAGAAATTCATGCGCCGAGAAATTGCCGTAATCATAAGTGACCGCCAACGCCGCCTCGCGCACGCTGACCTCATTCATGCCGGCGGCGCGATAAACTGTCGCGAGACTCGCGCCGCGTACCGCCTGATCCTCGTCCAGCAGCAGTCGCGAACGGTAAACGCGCCGGTCATCGTTCAGGGCCACCGAGCGCTCCAACTCCGCCACCGCCTCGTTATAGCGGAATTGCTGCCGCAGAATCAGGGCTGAATATAGCCGGGGCGTCGGATCGGCGGCATCCAGCTGTTTCGCCAGGGCCAGTTCCCGGTTGGCGTTCACTTGATCGTCGGTGAAGTCAAAGGCCTTGCCCAGATAACTCCGCAACAGCGAGCGGTTCGGCTCCATTGCCGCAGCGGTCTGCAAATCCTCCCGGCCGCCGGTCGGATTCCCCAGCCGGATTCTAACCAGCCCGCGTCCCAGCCAGGCATTGCCCAACCCGGGATCGAGGGCGACCGCTTTCTCAAAAGCTTCCCTCGCCGCAAGCCATTGCAACTGCTGGCACAGCAAAAAGCCTTTCATCACCCATGCCTGGGAATTGAGGGGAGACAGTGCGAGTGCTTTGTCAATTGCGGCGGCGGCGGCGGCAGTGTGGCCGAAACTGAATTCCAATTCAGCCACCCGCGCCCAGGCGAATCCGAAGCCGGGCGATTGCCCGGTCGCTTTGCGCGCGGAGGCGAGTGCCGCCGTCAGATTGAAGCGGAATTGTTGTTGGTAGGAGTCCGCCAGCCACTCGGTGGCGGTAAGTGGATGCGCGGCCAATTCCACGTCCCGGTTCTGAACCGTGTCAATCGTCGCGCGCACGGCTCTGGCGAGGGATGACGATGAATTTGTCAGGGACAGCAGTCGTTCGGCACTCGCCACCTGACCGACCGAGAGCAGGAGGGCGGCGAGGAAAATCCGCTCGTCATCATTTTCCGGCGTCCGTCCGTCCGGATAATCTTTTAACGCCTGTAACAAACTACCCCGACGATACGCTTCGAGTGATTTGGCGAGCACCTGTCGTTGCTGCTGGTCCAATGAAAGTTCGTCCGGGTCAAGAACCGCAGCGTAATAGAGCCACCATTGCACAATGCGGGTGCTCTGAATCACCGCAGTCTTTCGCGGCGGTTCGCCTGGCTCCACAATGCCTTGCTCGCCTTTCGAGACCAGCACATGTCCCAGCGGGTTGGAAAGTTCCACCTCGCCATCAAACACGAGAAACACCTCGCGCCCGTCTGGTTCAATGGATACCAAAAATTCCGTCCCGCGCGACGCCGCCAGCGCCTGCGGTGTGTGGATGTCAAACTCACGCGGCCGGTCGCGCGTGAAGAAATAAATCGCCCCGGATTTCAAGTCCAATGTGCCCTTTGAACCCGGGCTGCGCGGCGGGAGAATTTCGAGTGTCGTCAGTTCATCCAGCCGCACCCGCCCGAGTTCCGCCAGTTGAACCATGGCGCGGCTGAGGGCCAGTGTGCGCAGGCGATCTTGGGACTCCAACTGTTGGTTTACGACCGCCGCCGACCAACCCAATTTCTGACGCGAGAATTCTACCGTGCCTTCAGTTGAGAGTAATTTACCCTGCTCACCCGCGAGAGCTACGGGCACAAGCCGCCCGGAGATAACGCCGAGTAAGATGCAAACCGGTAAGGCAAATTTGAGCCAATGTCGGCAGTCAAGTATTTGGAATTCGATATTGTTGGTGATATTGCGTCTCCCGCTCCGCGCCCACTTTTGACTTGGATAGGCAATAACACACGCACCCAGGATTGTCCGGCCTGGTCGGATACTTGAATGGAGGCGGGTGTCGTTCTCCTGCATCAAAATCTTTGGATCCCGCTCGACATTCGCAGAGGCGCAGACTGCCATGCTGGCCGACTGACCAGCATCAGTCTGGCGACAATCCGATTCATGGAAATTCGCGCGCACGGTAAAAACGCTGGGGAAAACTGGCGGTGGACAGATTCGTAACAATCAGAATTCCACTGCCGTTGGCCGCGTTCGTAATCAACGGCAACCACATGGCCGGTGCGGACAGGTTGGTGGCGAATTCGAAGACGTTGCTTCGTCCAGGCACGCCGGTGAGCGACAAGGTCAGATTGCCGTTGGTCTGCACCTGCAAACTGCTGATGACCGGAGGCGGCAGGTTGAGGACGGTGACATTGGTAGTGGCATTGTAAGTGATCCCGCCGCAGGAATAGGGGGCAGTCAGCGAAACGACGGTGTTGCTCGTTACGCTTCCGGTTGTGAAAATGCCATTGGTGGTTACGGCGAAACGCGAAGCCGACCAGGGTGTATTGGTGAAGCCGTAGGCGGTGCTGGAGGCATAAGTAGCCTTGCCAGTGTAAACCGCCGATTTTCCCTCGGTCACCGTGGCAGGCCCCAGCACATTCACCGACAGCAAAGGGTCGAAGGCCGACAGGCCGACATAGGACGGATCCAGACGGATGACGCCGCCTCCGGGCCCGAAGATCTGGCCAATGCCCGGCCAGTTGTCAAAAGTCACCAGCGTCTCATCCACGGTGAACCATCGGTTGGGGATCTGCTGCTCTTGAAGCTCAGCATAAACACCAAAGGCGATCGGGGTGGACTGATCTGTCAGGTTGGGAGCTGGGGCGGTTCCGCTGATCGGCACCGGCACGCCTTGTCCCGCAGCAAGGGCGGCCGATGAAGCGATGCCGAGATTGGTGATGGTGGATGCTGGGCGCGCGGACAGCGGAGCGGTGGTGCTCAGGCCGGATATGGCTGAGAGCGACACTCGCAATGGGCCGCTCATCACAGAACCCAAATTTTGGAGGAAAGCATTGGCTCCGAATGTCACCGAGCCGTAGTCTGGCGAATTGATGTCTAAATTGGTGGAGGCGCTCACGTTGGTGATGGTCATCGCCAGCACCCGGGCGTTCAGCCGGAACCGGTACGATCCCACCAGCGGCGCAGTCGAATAAGGGTCACTTTGCCGGCCTGCGAGAGCGATGTGATAAACGGATCCCGGCGTGGCCGAAAAAGTGGCCTCGGTGCTCATGCCGTTCGTTCGGATCGAAAGCGGGATGGGCGTCAGTGTCGAGACGGAATTTCCGAGATAAACGCCCGCGCCCGGCGGGAAACTCACCGCGTCCGCCATGAGCCGCATGGGCAAAGGATTGGGGCCGTTGGTGGGAGCGGTCCACGCCCACCACAAGGTCTGACCCAGCGTTGGGTCACCGTGGCTGGGTTCGCTGGTTTCCCGGTTTGCGCCGACAAACGATCCCCCGGTTTCGTAGAAAACTCCCAGAATGGAAGCGCTGTTGCTGAACAAATCATTCGCCGGGGGCGGATACAAGTTCAACCCCAGCGTCACTATCCCTTGACCGCTGTCATACTTCGGGATGGCATCAAACACGATCTGGTAGGTTTGGCCAGCCACCGCGGTAAACACTACGCGGGCAACGGAAAAATCCGCACTGTTCGACGACAGCAGCGCCAGGCTGGCCAGGGTGCCGCCGGTGTAAGCGGCCAAGACAGGGCTGCTCAAGGAGAAATCCTTGTTCGTCACAGCCACGACCACACCACCCGCCGATGGTGCCGTCCAAGTATACCAGACAGAGTTGCTTGTGGGCGTGGAGAAATGCTGCGGCTCGCCTGGCTCATGCGTCGCCCCGATATTCGTCACCTGGAGCAGAACGCTGGTCCCGGTGAGTGTCAAACGGTTGGCGAAACTGTCATTGGGCGGCGCGGCACGGAGCAGTGGGGCCGAGGTCATGGTCGCGAAGATGATGAATGCCAGTTTTTTCATATCGCACAGTCTTTTTGAGTTAACCCTCCAGTTGTTCCGACTTGAATCAAACAATTTTTCAACAACAATGCAAGCGTAATGGCGATGCCCTGGCCCAAAATTGCCTGCCTTTATTTTGCCACCGTTTTGTTGATTTAACCTTCACGGATTGCTTAATCGGTAGAACATTTGGAATGGGGCTATGGCAGGCACCGTTTCCATAGGTAGCGCCACTCGAAGTCTTGGAGTTGAGTCTGACCCGCGTGCCGCTCGAGGAGTCCACGCGCTGCCAAC
>Ga0302322_100003156_pt1 | contig 14087 bp, 14 predicted proteins | sample Fen_T0_2_FD_203757 | JGI IMG/M metagenome (GOLD analysis project Ga0302322, IMG submission 203757) | Peat permafrost microbial communities from Stordalen Mire near Abisko, Sweden - Fen_T0_2 | ecosystem: Environmental > Terrestrial > Soil > Wetlands > Permafrost | place: Sweden: Abisko... | reverse complement strand
CCGTCACATCCAAGGATCGGACAGCCGTGCTGCCGCAGGTGCCCGCATTTGGCGAACGCTGGCCAGGCGAGGATTACAGCGTGTTCGTCGGGCTCGTCGTCTCACGCCGCGAGACGGACACGATTCGCGCGCGGCTCAAATCGGGATGGTACGGTGTCAACCGCGCCGGTCAGGCCCGAACCGAATTGACGCGGGTCGGCGTCAGCTACCTGGGACTGGACCTCGATGCGGCGCCCGCGTACATGGAGCGCGAATTCCTTCGCCACGCGAAGCTGATGACGCGCTTCCCCACACCGCACTAAACGCGCGCCAGAAGTGCCAACAGTGTCGGCGATCGCCCGACACGTCTTTCGTCCTGCCCATCGTTCCCGATCCACGGTGTCCTCGCTATCGTGGGAGCCATCGCCGGCAATAGCGCATGCAATGCGGCACCCTCGCTGCCTGCGCCGGATTCTTCAGTGAGGAGGGAAATGCGCATCAATGCATTGGGCACATTCGCCGTCTTCGCCGCACTGGTCGGCGTTTCCGCCTATGTCGGCAGCTGGTTCCGGCCCGATGCATGGTATCGGCGGCTGCGCAAGCCGGAGTGGAATCCGCCGAGCTGGGTGTTCGCGCCGGTCTGGACGCTCCTATACGTAGCGATGACCTTTGCCGGCTGGCTCGTTTGGGAGGACGCCAATCGCGCCTGGACCACGGCGCTGACCTTCTGGGTGCTCCAGCTGCTATTCAACTCGCTGTGGCCATGGCTGTTCTTTGGCCGGCATTGGATCGCCGTGGCGGCGATGGACAGCGCGGCGCTTCTGCTGGCCATTGGCGGATTCATGTTCGCGGCCGCGCCGATCAACGAATGGGCGGCGATGTTATTCGCCCCTTACGTACTTTGGGTGGCATTTGCGACCGCACTTAACATCGCCATCGTGCGCCTGACCGGCAGCGGGACGTTAGGACGCCAGACCTGATCGCAATGCGCCTGGAAGGAGGCTGACATGCCCCTGCAAAAGGGAAAGAGTGAAAAGACCGTGAGCGGCAACATCAAGAAGCTCGTCCACGAATACGACGCCACCGGGACGGTCGGCACGAGTCACCCCCTAACGAGGAAGAAGGCGATCAAGCAGGCCGTCGCCATCTCGCTCAAGAAGGCCGGGTGCAGTCGAGCGCAAGGTTTCGATTCTGGCGAACACTGAACCCGATCCAGGAGCCGTCATGCATCGCCACGAGCGCATCGAGGCAAACGTCGGCCCCCGTTGATTGCACTGCGCGCTGGGCGTCGTCCTGCTTGCCCTGGTACCGGTCTTCGCGTCGGCGACCCAGGTCAAGCTGGTCAACTATGTCTCGTACACCTACGTGGACAGCACGGCCAACCTTGCGACGGATGGTGTGCAGAACCTCGACGCCGAGAATGCCACTGGCCCGCTGCGTCTCGAGTTGTGGGCGTTTGCCGGTACTTATGATGGTGCGATGACCGGTACGCGGCTAGCGGTGTCGCCGATGGCGGCACTGGCCGCCGGCGAACAGACCGGCAGGATTGACTCCGGCCCGGTTCCTTACGCACAGCCCGCGAACGGCGCCTGGTATTACGCGATGCTATTGACCGAGTTCGACGCAACGGCGTCGTCGAATGACGGCTATGCGACGCGGAACTGGATCAATTTCCCGAACCCGGTCTACGTCGGCGTCGCGCCACTGCCGCACCGGATCTCCGCAATCGAGTTCTACCATCCGGGCCTTGATCACTATTTCATGGCTGCATCGACGCAGGAAATCGCCGATCTCGATGCCGGCGTGCATCCCGGCTGGATCCGGACGGGTTACCAGTTCGTGGTCTGGGACGCGGCGACCGTGAACGCCGGGCCTGTGTGCCGGTACTACATACCGCCCGGTTACGGGGATTCGCATTTCTTTTCGGCGTCGCCGTACGAGTGCAGCGTTGTTACTACCATGTTCCCGTTGCTGGTGAAGGAGAGCGACGCCGCGTTCTACATAGCGCTGCCCGACCCCGTCACCGGCGCCTGCGCGATCGACGAACAACCCGTATTCAGGCTCTGGAACGGTCGGCCGGATTCGAACCATCGCTACACGACGTCCATTGCCTTGAAGGTCACAATGATCGGTCAAGGCTACGTCGCCGGGGCCTATGGCCCCGACCAGGTGGCGATGTGCGCGCCGAAGGATCTGATGCGTCCCACCGTCGCATATCGATGATCGATTCCCTTCGCGCTTCCCGAGGAATCGTTGGCGATGTGGCTGGTGCAGGACGCCGGCAAGTTGAAAGTGGTGGAGACTGGCAATGCGCAGACACTCGGAAGCAGGGTGTCACGCCGCTGCTGACGATCGACAAGTTTCTCAACGGGCACTTCGCTGCTGCGTACCTCGGCTAGCCGCGCGTTGCGGTGATCCACGGCGTCGCGGTAGCGGAAAAAAGGCGGCCGCGCAATCGCGGCCGCCTGTCGTCGCTACGAGGCTTTCGAAAGCCATTCCGCGTTCCGGCCGTCGCCCGTGAGGGGAGTCACCGGCGCGGGCTCGTCCGAGTACCCGTCGGTCGAAGCGATCCGGCAAACTTGGAATTGCAGCGACGACGACCCCATTCTGGACAAACGCGGGCGCCGCGTCGGTCGGTCCATGCCTGATTGCGTTGTCGGACATTTCCCACGCTGTAGGGACGTGCCGTCATGCTGACTGTGGTTGCGCCCCGACGCGGATTTTGGTAAAAATTGCGCTGACGTGGACTTTGTGGGGGGTGATGGCGCACTTCGTCACCGATCGGATCGTCGTTGGTCTCCAGCGCACTGCAGCGATCCTGGCGATCCTGGCTGTCCTAGTCGTCGCAGGCGGCATCGGCTGGACCGTCTCGGCCAACGCGTTGATGGCCGCCGTCCTGATTTCCATCCTGGCCTTCGGTTTGCCTGCCATCGCGCTCATTGCGCTCGCTTACTGGCTGGACGGGCAGGCCGCTTCGCTCGAGGGCCAGAATCGCCGCACGCTGGCCGAACATCGCGACGACGCCGCGCGGCATCCATTTCGCGAACCATCCTTCGGGTATGTCGTCGCGGTGCTCGCGGCACTGGTGGCGTGGGGTGCGCGCGCGTTGATCGATCCGTATCTGCCTGGCGCGGTTCCATTCATGGCGTATTTCGTGGCGGTCGCCGTAAGTGGATGGGTCGGCGGTTACGGGCCGGCCGTGGTCACGACGGCCGTAAGCGTATGCATCGCGCGCTATTTCTACACGGAGCCCGCGTTCAGCTTCGCGTTGCAGAACCTGGTAGATGCGGTGCGCCTTGGCTCCTTCGTCTTCCTGTCCCTATGCCTTGGCGGCTTGACGGCTGCACTGCACGCCGCGCTGCGCCGCGTCCAGTCGCTCACCAATCAATTGCGCGCGCTGAAGACGGGCGCGGCGGCGCGGCCGGCGTCGCCGGCTACGGCGCCTTCGCCGGCAATCGAGCGCTCGCCGGATACCGAGCTTCCCGCGGAATAGCCCGATCGGCGCCGCTGTTGCGCGGCGCTACTCCGGCATCCGGTAGACCACGTAGGCGATGTCGGCGTTAGCGTAGGCAAGCAGAACGCCGCTGGCGGCACGCAGCATCGCGCAGCCTCGACCGCTCAGCCGGCCGCCAGCAGATCGGCAAGCGCGGCGGGACTGCGCCAGTGGTGGCCGCAGGTGAAACGTGGCAGCTTCCATACGTCCTGCGAACCGTCGATCGTCGCGGCCGCTGTCGTGAAGGCGGCACGGAGGCCGATCGCGCGGCCCGCGCGCGGCAGGTAGTCGGCGGCGAGAAAGTCGTTGCAGTGTCCGTAAGGGTAGGCGAAGAATGGCGCGGCGCGGCCGCCGGTGCGCGCGTCAATGTAGGCCGCCGCCGCGCGAATCTGCGCGTCGGCGTCGGCCGCGGTGGTGACCTGCGCGAAGTCGCCGCGGACCTGCCGCGAGTGCGCCACCGATGCGAGCGCCGGATGCAGGTGATCCCAGCTGTGGTTGCCAATTGCAACGAGTCCGGAGGCGGCCGCCTCCCGCCACCAGTCGTCGTTCATGGCGCCCGGCATCAGGAACGTGTATTCGGCGTCGAAGGTCGACTCCATTGCACGCCGTGCCTCGGGTGAGGCGATGACGAAGCTGGTGGCGCACACGTCGTGCCGTGTGCCGCCGGTGTCTTTGCCACGAAAGTCGCGCATGGCGTTGGCGAAGCCGCGCTGCGGACCGAAGGCCGGGTGGTCGAAATCCGTGTAGTCCCACACTGGACCGTCGTCGAAGGTCAGCGCGACCTGCATCGCGTCGTCGTTCGCGTCGGAGCGCCCGGACTGGTGCGCCGCGATGGCATCGACCAGCATAGCGAGCGATACGATGCGGGCACCCGAGCGGTCGATCGTGTGCAGGTCTGCGGCGAAGGCGACGTGGTCGTTGCGGGCGTAGTCCGGCCCCTGGATCCGATGCGAGTGATAAGTGAGAACGACGGCCTTCACGGGCTGCTTCCCTGTCGTGGCGAACGGCCAACTTACCACGGACGCCGGCTGCCCGGCGGACGGGATTTTAGTCCTTGTAGGTCACCTGCACCGGCCGGCCGTTCACGCGCAATTCGCCCGTCGTGACGTCGACCTCGAACAGCGGCTTGTCGCCGTTGAAGAGGCCCCAGCGACCGGTGTCCGGGTCGAACTTGCTCGCGATCTGCGCGGACTCCTCCCACGCCATCTTGTTGCCTGCGCGCATCGCGTAGCATGCGTAGCGGCATTGCGCGAAGACCATGACGCCGAAATTGACGTCGGCCTCCGTGTTGTCGAGCCGGGTTGGCGCCAGCATGATGCCGTAGTCGATGGTCGCCTTCGGGCCGGTGTAGCCTGCCCGGCCCAGGACGATGCCAAGGCCGATGCGATCGCCGCCGCGCGAGCCGGGGAAGGCGCTTGGCCCCTGCGTGAACGCGTCGATCTCGACCCCGTAGAACCCGCCGATGCCGGTCAAGTCCTGGACTTCGAAGACCCCGGCCCAGGAGGTTCCCTCGGCGAACTTGTTGGCCTGCGAATAGCTGGCGACGTCTTCCCCGTAGTTGGACCGGTTGTTGAGGATCGTCAGGCTCGCCCATTCGAACGAGCGCGACTCGGGATCGGTCGTGAGGTGCGTGTACAGTGTTGGGATGACCAAGGGGTCGCTACTTGGCGGTGCGCTGCGAGTCACAGTCACGCTGGCGGGCAGGTCCCAGACGTCGGCAGGGCGGGGAGTGTTTCCGGTGAAATAGCCGGTCTGCGCGAGGGCGTCGGGAACGGGAAGGACGCAAAGCAGTGTGGCGAACGAGGAGGCCAGCGAGGCGACGAGCGTAGTGCGCATGGTGGACCTTTCGCGACGATTCCGCGGACGGATTCCGGAAGACGTAGCAGGACGGACCCGGACCGGCGCGCGGACAACCGAAGACGTTAGCATGGTTCGCGCCGGCTGCACAAAGCCACCGTTGGACGGCAGGGTGGTGGAGACGACCCGGCGGCCCCAGTGTGGGCGCGGCGGCGGTTGCGCGACAACGCGAATAGTCACCGCGCGGCGCAGAGGAAGGTCTGGCGAGTTGGTCCCCGCCGCGCGTTGGCCGTTACAGCTTCAGACGCGCCTCGAGCTTGTCGGCACGCAACGTGTCGTAGACCTCGAAGGGCTGGTGGATCCAGGGATTGTCCGGGAGGTGCTCGACGTAGAAATCGGGCTCGAACACCGAGCACGCCTTCCACCACAGCACCGCGGTCTTCAGCGCCGTGACCTGCGGAAACCGCTTCGGCAGCTCCTTGTGCACGGCGTCGAGCGTGTGACCCGAATCGACCATGTCGTCGACGAGCAGCACGCGGTCGCCCAAGCGCGGCTTGGTCATCGTCATGTGCTCGGCGATGACGAGCTCGCCGCGGATCGTTCCGCCCTCGGCCGAATACGAATGCGTGGAGAGAATTGCCAACGGCATCTCGTAAATTCGGGAAAGCACGTCGCCGACGCGCATTCCGCCGCGCGCGACGCAGATGATCTGGTTGAAGGCGTAGCCGGACTCGTGCACCGTCAGCGCGAGTCGCTCGACAAGCCGATTATATTGGTCCCAGGTTACGTACAGATGCATTGCAGCCTCAATCGCGCGATGCCTTCCAGGGCGTTGCGCGCACAATCATCCAGGACTCCGGAGCAAGGACAAACAGCGTCGAGATGCCAGCGCATATGGGCAGCAGAACCGCCATCCGTATCATATAGAGCGAATGCAGAACCGTGTGGTTCGAGAATGCGAAGTACCATGCCGGAAGCGACAGGCAGACGGCGGCCGCAATGATGCAACCCGGGCGGGCTTCCCGCCGCGCGCAGAAGGGGCCCGCCGCGACGGCCACGGCAGAGCTCGCGAACAGGATCTGCGCCGCCAACGGCGACCCGTAGGCCAGTAGGGGGAGGGCAATCCTAATCGAATCGATCACCTCGCCGGGCGAATAGAGGTGCAGATTCTCGACTGTCGCCCATTGCGGCTCGAACGGAATCGGGAAGAACTGGTGCAGCTGCATGCGCATCGCCAGATGAGTCGCAAACTGATAGAACGGTCGTGAATCGGAGAACAAACTTATCAGGAGCTGCTGCCAGAACAGCGCCATCAGTATTCCGGCAGCGCACCCGAAACCTGCAAGGGCCGCGCGCCTGTAGGGATGCGATTCGAGCGGTGCCGCACAATGGGCGAGCAAGGCGGCGATGCCGACCGCGACCAGGCCGGGACCGGTAAGCAATTCGAAGCAGCCGGTGAGGACGCCGAGGACGATCGCGGCAGTTGGAACGCCTGTCGCCTTTGTAGCATTCGCAGGGGTCATCGAATACAGCAGGAATGACGCGATGACGAGTTCCGAGAAGCCGTGCGAAAGAGTCTGCGCATAATACTCGAGGCGGTACACACTCAGCATCGCCAGAGCGCAGAGCAGGCCGGCGACATAAAGCGTTCGCGGATGAGTCCGCGGACCGGAGTTCGTGGCCAGCGCGCAAAGGGTTACGATTCCGGTGAGAACAAGCAGCGCGTAGTTCACTGCCTTGAGCAGACCTCTCGTGCCATCCATGCCGAAGGCGGCGAGCAGCGGTGCGGATAGGGCGCGTGCGGCAAATACGTATCGCGAGTACTGGTAGGTGGTGGTTCCCTGCGGCTGGTTCGTCACCTCGTCCCTGAGATTCAGGCACGGACTGTCGGAAAGATAGATCGTCGAGTTGATGACCGAGTTCCGCCAATTGTCCCTGCCCAGCAACAGCGTCTGCAGAATCAGGCAATCGTTGAACAGGTAGTCACCACGCTGCGCATCAAGGAGCTGTCCCGAATTCGTGACCAGTGCCCCGCTCGCGAACGCCTTGCGCACTTCGGCGCGGACTTCGCCGCCATCGAATCGGAAAACCAGCCACATGAAAAGCGCGAGCGCAATGACGGCGGCCAGACCCATGGCGGCGGCGATCAGCATTGTCCGAGCCAGGGATCTGGCGGATCCCATGGCAGGAAGGGCTCTCGGCATTCCTGCGCGCGTATCCGGCTCAGCGTCGTTTGACATCCGCGCCCCGGGTCGTTGCGACCTGATCAATGGCCGGCACGAGCGGCGACCGTCACGATATCTACCCGATCCAGCGAAGGCGCCGTCAAATGCAGGCGCCAATGCACCAAGGTGCTGCGTCCGCATGCGGTGCAGTCGTATGCGGACGACACCTGGTCGCGGGCAATGGCTGGAACCGGCATTCCGTTGGCGCTCGCCTCGATTCCAGGCTCCGAACTGAACGTGAAGTACATGTTGGTCACCAGCACGATGACGTCAGGCGCCGCGTCGAATTCTACCGTGCTGGGCGGTCGGCGGTCGTTCAGGTCGGTCGCCGGTGGATATTGCTGCAGCGGCGGGATACGTTCGCCCATGGTTGGCTGCACAACTTGCACAGCCGGTGCGATTCCGATCGGACCCGCCCACACATCGATTGGAAGCATTAAGCCGTCAGCGATCGTGCGCGAAATGCCGACCCAATGAATGGAGCCGGCATCGCCCTTGCCCCCCAGCCGGATCCCCGAAACGTCGCCACATGCCAGTCGCGCCTCGATCGCATAGTCATGGAGCAGATGGACGGCGAGGGCGCCGTGCACGGCGACATTCGGCGTGGCGCACAGTCGGCCGCCGTTTGCCCCGAGAGCGTAAGCGGGCATGAAAGGCATCGGCAGGCCGTGTGCCAACGGTTGTTTGACGTCGAACAACGGCAGCAGCGTGAACCGATATTCGCCACGGGCCAGCGATTTCGCAACAGCAACCTGGATGCAGGCGGTGCCGACTCCGGCGACCGCGATAGCCAACATCGCGACCGGGCGCCATGCGCGATTATCGAACCACGCACGCAACCCAAGCGCGAGCAAGCCGGACGCGAACACCCAGAGCACGTAGGTCAGGTGATAGGGCGTGTCGGCGCGAATCGCGACCACGCCAACAAAATTCACAACGAAGGCCGCCGCCATGCCGGCGATCGCGGCTCGCCGCTTGCCGGCAACAATGGAAAGCAGCAATCCGCAAGCCGCCGTGGCGTAGACGAGCGCGTAACTGCCGATCACGACCCACCGCATCCCGCCGATTTCGCTTGCAAATCCGTCGACGACTGTCGCGGGACCGGTGGCGAGCAATCCGACAAGTGCGTCCGGCAGGCTGCGCAGGCTTCCCAGGTTGCGCTCGTCAGTCAGAAACCCGGATGCGGTGTGCCAATCCGGGAATCCGGCGTAAGCCTGGAACGTGACATACGGCAGGAATGGCGCCAGCATGGCGAGGAAAAGCCAGGCATAGGCCCGCCATGGATTTGTAGCCTGCCGGTGTCTGTGGACAATGACCGCAAGCAGCAGCAAGGTCAGTCCGTACGTCGACGGATGCGCGTGGAGGGCCAAGGCAAGCGCGAACCCTGCCGCCACGAGGTCTGCCGTTCGCCCGTCCCGCGCGTAGTTCAGCGCAAACCAGAGGAACCCCAGCGTGCAGGTGGCGACCAGCGACGGATGCAATACCGTGATGCCTTCGAATGTCGCCCATCCTGGCAAAAGCAGCAGCAGCGCCCAGAGGAGGCCGGTTGGCCGGTCGACGAATCGCGCGCCGATCATGTATGCCAGGGGAATCTTCAGCGCCGCCAGGGCGCCAATCCAAAGCAGCGCGGGCAGCACCGAGGGGGCTACAGCGAACGGAAGGGCAAACAGGTAGTACCAGATCGGTCCCGCGTGGATGGCGCCGGCGAAGACGGGGCCCTGCATCGGCCACGCATCGCCTCGGGCAAGCGAAGCCGCAATCGCGACGTCGCGAGCCAGATCAAAGGTCATCAGCGAAAAGGGCCATGGCAGCAGATAGCCCGCCACGATCATGGCGAGAGCCAATCCGTATCGCCACGACGAGGATGTCAGCATGGTGCTTCGCCACCCCGCCGAGTGACCGCAACAGACGGGTTCGTCGCTTTGCCGCTAGGAAAACGGATGATGAACCAGGATCGTCTCGGTGCGGTCGGGACCGGTGGAAACCATCGCGATGGGCACGCCGGTGAGCGCCTCGATCCGCTGCAGGTAGGCGCGCGCATTGGCGGGAAGCGCGGCAAAGGTTTTCGCGCCGACGGTGGACTCGGACCAGCCGGGCATCGATTCGTAGACCGGGACGCAGCGCATGACCGCTTCCGCGCCGGTCGGGATCAAGTCGAGCGGCTCCCCATCCATCAGGTAGGACGCGCCCAGCCTGATCTCTTCCATGCCGTCCAGCACGTCGAGCTTGGTGATGCACAGGCCGTCTACGCCATTCAATTGCAGTGAGCGCTTCAACGCCGCGATGTCGAGCCAGCCGCAGCGGCGCGGACGGCCGGTCACGGAGCCGAACTCGTTGCCGCGCTTGGCCAGTCCCGCGCCAACGGCGTCGGTCAATTCCGTCGGGAACGGGCCGGTGCCGACGCGCGTGGTATAGGCCTTCACGATACCGAGCACGTAGTCGAGCATGTGCGGGCCGATGCCGCTGCCCGGCGCGGCCGCGCCGGCCAAACAGTTGGAACTGGTGACGTAGGGGTAGGTGCCGTGGTCGATGTCCAGCAGCGCGCCCTGCGCGCCTTCGAACAGCAAGGATTCGCCGCGCGCGCGCACCTGCTGCAGCAGTCCGGCGACGTCGGCGACCATCGGCCGGATCTCGCCAGCCAGTGCCAGCAGTTCGTCGCGGGTGCGCGCGAACGGTACCGGGTCGACCTTGTAGTAGTTGACGAGCATGAAGTTGTGCAGCTCGAGCAGCGATTCCAACTTGCTCGCGAACAGGTCCGGGTGGAGCAGGTCCTGTACGCGCAGCGCGCGGCGGGCGATCTTGTCCTCGTAGGCCGGACCGATGCCGCGGCCGGTGGTGCCGATCTTGTCGACACCCATCGCGTACTCGCGCGCCTGGTCGAGCGCGACGTGGATCGGCAGCACCAGCGGACACGCCGGCGAGATCTTGAGACGCGCGCGCACGTCGACGCCGGCGGCCTCCAGTTCGCGGATTTCCGTCAGCAGCGCCGACGGCGAAAGCACGACGCCGTTGCCGATGTAGATGGCTACACCGGGGTGCAGCGCGCCGGAGGGGATGAGTCGCAGGACCGTCTTCTTGCCGCCGATCACCAGCGTATGCCCCGCATTGTGACCGCCCTGGAAGCGGACGACGCCAGCGGCGCTTTCGGCCAGCCAGTCGACGATCTTGCCTTTGCCTTCATCGCCCCACTGGGTGCCGATGACGACGACGTTCTTGCCCATGTTCGGTCCTGTCAGGAAATCGTGGAACGTTGCGTGCGGGAAACGACCCGCCATTCGTTGCCGTGCCGCTCGAGCACCCGGAGTGCCGCTGCACCGTCGGCGGATTCGCCGGGGAGTGCCACGATGACGGCTTCGCCGCGCGCGCGCAACAGTGCGACCTGCGCCGCCAGTGCCGGATCGGAATCGTCCGGTGCAACTATCGCGTCCGGTGCGGCGCCGCCGCCGACCAGCGCGGCCAGCCGCCGCAGGTCCAGCGTGAAGCCTGTAGCCGGCCGCGCGCGGCCGAAAGCCCTGCCAACACCGTCGTACCGTCCGCCGCGTCCGCAGTCGACCACGCCGCCCCCGTCGGCGGACGCGAAGGCGGAGAATGTGGCGCCGGTGTAGTAGTGATAGCCGCGCAGGTCGGCCAGGTCGACGTGGATCGTGGCGACGCCTGGTGTCGCTTCCGCCACTGCCGCCAGGCCGGCGATCGCGTCGAGGGCCTGTCCCACCTCCGGCAGACTGGGGAGCACGCCGCGCGCAGCGTCGATCGTCGCGCGAGCCGGTCCGTACAAGCGGGCCAACGCGCGCAACGCATCGCGTGAGACCGCCGACAGCGCGCCGGTAAGATCGTGCAGTGCGGGGAAATCCTTGTCGCGCAGCGCATTGAAGAGTTCGGCATCGTTGCCTTCACCGGAAGCATCGAGCCCGGCAGCCTGCGCCAGTGCCCGGTAAACGCCGACGTGCCCGAGATCGAGGTTCAGTCCGCGCACCCCCGCGCTGACGAGCGCCGACAGCAGCAGCTGCATCACTTCGCGATCGGCGGCGATGCCGGCGTAACCGTACAGCTCGCCGCCCAACTGCACCACTTCACGCGTGGTGCCCGGTCCGGCGGCGGCGGTGTGCAAAACGCTTCCCGTATAGCAGAGGCGCGTGATGCCGGTTTCGTTCAGAAGGTGGGCATCGATGCGAGCGACCTGCGGCGTGGTGTCCGCGCGCAGTCCCAGCATCCGGCCGGAGAGCGGATCGACCATCTTGAACGTCTGCAGGTCGAGGTCGCGACCGGCACCGGTCAGGAGCGAATCGAGGTGTTCGACCAGCGGCGGCGACACCAGGCGATAGCCGTGCGCGTGGAAATGGTCGAGCAGCGCGCGGCGCAGCGCCTCGACCCGCGCTGCCTCGGCGGGCAGCACGTCCTCGATCGCCTCGGGCAGCAGCCATTTACGCATAGTGGATCACGACCAGCGACACGACGCCCAGCGCCATCGAGAGGAGCCCGATGAATCGCAACTGGCCATCGCTCAATTCGATGAGCCTGCGAAACGTCTCGCGCCAGGCACGCGGCGCGGCGAAGGGCAGGACGCCTTCAACGATCAGCAGTAACGCAAAGGCCGGCCACAGCGAGTCCACAACGTGTTGCCCCGGCGCGTGACTTCGTTAGCGACTACTTCGCGGGTGCGCGCAGCGCGCGTCCCGCACCATACTGCTTGAAGTACTGGAAGAACTCCGCGCTCGGATCGAGGACCATGAGATCGCTCTTGTTCTTGAACGTCGAGCGGTACGCCTCGAGGCTGCGGTAGAACGCGTAGAACTCCGGATTCTGCCCGTACGCCTGCGCGTAGATGGCCGAGGCCTTGGCGTCGCCTTCGCCCTTGATCTTCTGCGCCTGGCGGTACGCGTCGGCCAGGATGACCTGCCGTTGGCGGTCGGCGTCGGCGCGGATCTTTTCCGATTCGGCCGCGCCCGTCGAGCGCAGCTCGTTGGCGACGCGGCGGCGCTCGGACTCCATCCGTTGGTAGACCGGACCGGTCACGTCCGGCGGCAGCTCGACGCGGCGCAGCCGCACGTCGACGACCTCGACGCCGATGGTCTTGGCGTCGGCGTCGGCCTTCTGCCGCGTGACGGTGGTGATGCGGTCGCGCTCGGTGGAGATGGCGTCGTGCATCGTGTGCTTGTTGAACTCTTCCGCCAGGTTGGAGCGAACCGTCTGCGACAGGCGGCGCCGCGCGGCTTCCTCGTCGCCCTGGACCGAAACGTAATACTGCTTCACGTCGTTGATCCGCCACAGGACGATGAAGTCGACCAGCATGGGCGTCTTCTCGGACGTCGTCACGCGGTCCGGCTCGCTGTTTTCGAGCGTCAGATTGCGGTTGTCGTAGAAGCGGACGTTCTGGACCAGCGGAATCTTGAAATAGAGCCCCGGCTGGGTCTTGGTCTCGACGATTTCACCCAACTGGAACTTGATGGCGAACTTGGTCTGGTCGACGGTGTAGATCGACTGCGATGCGACCAGCAGCACGGCCACGATGAGCGCGAGGATGGGCATGGTGAATTTCATCGTGGGTCCCCGTTCAGCGTTCACGGCTGCGCATGCCCTCGCGCGACCGACTGGGGTCGAGCGTGACGGCAGGCTCCGGCGGCGGCGCGGTGGCGGCGCGCGCGGCCGACGATTGAACGTCGGGGGTCACCGCGGCGGCCGCCGCGACGCTCTGCTGGATCAGCTTGTCGAGCGGAAGGTACAGGAGGTTGCCGCCGGCCTTCTGGTCGATGAGCACCTTGGTCGTATTCCCGAGCACCGACTGCATCATGTCGATGTAGAGGCGGTCGCGCGTGACACCTGGTGCCTTCGCGTATTCCGACAGCACGGACTTGAAGCGCGACGCATCGCCCTCGGACTTCTGGATGACCTCGGTGTTGTAGCCGTTGGCCTCTTCCATCAGCCGCGACGCCATGCCACGCGCGCGCGGCACGACATCGTTGGCATAGGCCTGGCCCTCGTTGACGAGGCGCACGCGGTCCTGGCCGGCCTTCACGGCGTCGTCGAACGCGGCCTGCACCTTATCCGGCGGCTGCACGTTCTGCAGCGTCACCTTCTGGATGTAGACGCCGGTCTTGTAGCGATCGAGCGTCTCCTGCATGATTCTTTCCGTCTGCTTCGCGATCTGCTCCCTGCCCTCGTACAGCGCGAAATCCATCTTGGACTTACCGACGACTTCGCGGATCGCCGTCTCGGCGACGAAGGCGACCATCGCGTCCGGCTTGCGGTTGTTGAAGACGTAAGCTTCGGCGTTCTTGATGTTGTATTGGACGGCGAACTGGATGTCGATGATGTTCTCGTCGTCCGTCAGCATCACGGCTTCCTTGTCGACCTTGTTCTTGGGCGAATTGCGGTAGCCGATCTCCACCGTCTTCACCTGCGAGAAATCGACCAGTTCGACGGCCTCGACCGGAAACGGCAGGTGCCAGCGCGGACCGGGAAGCGTCGTCTCGGTGTACTTGCCGAAATGCGTGACGACGCCGCGGCGGCCCTCGTCGACGATGTAGAAGCCGCTCGCCAGCCAGACGACCAGGACGAGTGCGACGAGCAGGCCCGCGCCGCCCATGGCCATGCCG
>Ga0302322_100003155_pt1 | contig 14087 bp, 15 predicted proteins | sample Fen_T0_2_FD_203757 | JGI IMG/M metagenome (GOLD analysis project Ga0302322, IMG submission 203757) | Peat permafrost microbial communities from Stordalen Mire near Abisko, Sweden - Fen_T0_2 | ecosystem: Environmental > Terrestrial > Soil > Wetlands > Permafrost | place: Sweden: Abisko... | reverse complement strand
GGGACCTCCGTCCGGCAGGCCGTGGAACAGCTGCTCGCGGGGCCGACTGCAGCCGAGCGCGGCCGCGGCCTGCGCACTACGGTCCCCGGGGCGACGCCGTTGCGCTCGGTCGAGGTCTCCAGGCGGATCGTCACCGTCGACCTCGGTGAGCGATTCGCAGCCGGGCTCGACGCAACATCGCTACAGGATCGCGTCGGCCAGCTCGTGCGCACCGTGAAAGGCGTGCCCGGCGTTCGCGGCATCCGAGTCCTGATCGCGGGCGGCACCCCGGTCGGCCTCTTCCCGGGCTACGACCTGCGGCGGCCCGTGACGCGGCCAGTCGAACGCGTCCAGAGCATGCCCGGTATCCGCGACTACCAGCAGGAGCTCGTCGACCTCGGGTTCATGGCTCCCACGGGTGTCACGGGGGTCGTGGACATGCAGACGTCGACCGCAGTGCTCGGCTTCCAGAAGTGGGAAGGTCTCTCCCGCGACGGCTCGCTCGGCGCAGCGACGATCGCGATGCTGCAGCGGGCGACGCGCCCCGAGCCGCGCCTGCACAAGCCAGGGCGCCGCATCGAGGTCCAGCTGCGCCGCCAGCTCGCGCTCCTGATCGAGGACGACAAGGTCGTGCGCGCCGTGCACATCTCGTCCGGCGCCTACGGGAAGACGCCCAACGGCTCCTTCCGCGTCTACCGCAAGGAGCGGTACTCGTGGTCGGTGCCGTTCAAGGTGTGGCTTCCGTGGGCGAGTTACTTCAGCGGAGGCGTCGCCTTCCACGAGTTCGGCTCGGTCCCGAGCTACGCGGCCTCGCACGGGTGCGTTCGCGTCAACCACTACGACGCAGAGATGCTCTTCGGCTTCGCGGTGACGGGCACGCCGGTGGACGTCTTCGACGAGGCGGCGGTGTGAACGGCCACTCGGCAGTGCGTGCGCTCGCGGGCGGGCTCGGCGTGGTCGCGCTCCTCGTGTTCGGGGCGGCAGCGGCGGCGCTGACCCTCGTCGCCCTGGGCCTCCCCGCCGAGAGCCGGGCCGACGATCCGCCGCCCGCTCCCGTCGCCGCACCGAAGCCCACAGAGATCGTCGTCGCGCTGTCTCTCGGCGACCCCGTGCTGCAGGCGGGTGCCGTCCGCGACGGCCGGGTGATCCTGGCCCGGGGGCTCGAGGTAGAGATCGCGCGCACCCTCGCACGGCGTCTCGGGATCCCGCGCGTCCGCTTCGTCGACGTCAAGCCCGCCTCCCGGCTGATCGCGGCCCGGGCCCGCTCATGGGACCTGACGATCGCGGCGATCAGGCCGCTGCCGGCGGCGGCGGAGGTCTCTGACCTCAGCGATCCGTACCTCTCCGCCGACCAGGCGGTCGTGTTGCGGCACGGTCTCGGACCGCTCGGGTCGCTCGCCGAGCTCAAGGGCAAGGTCACGTGCGCGGTTCGCTTCAGCGACGGCGCGCAGGCGATCAAGACCACGGTCGTACCGTCCACCCGGCCGCTGCTCGCTCCGACTCCCGAGCGCCTGCTCGAGCTCGTGCGGACGGGCGTCTGCGACGCCGCGCTCGTCGACGCGACCGGGGTGGGGCGGTTCGTCGCCGGCCACGGTGCGCTGCTCGGGCCGGTTCGCGCGCGTGTCCCCTCGGGCGGCGGCTTCGTCGTGGCGGTCACGCGCGGCGGGCAGATCGCCGTCGCGGACGTGAATCGGGCCCTCGTCCGCATGCGCGCCGACGGGACGCTGCATCGCCTCGCGCGGACGTGGCTCGGGATCGACCCGGCGCGGCTGCGGCCGCTGGGCTAGACCTTCTTCGAGACGACGACCGAGAAGCTGCTCTTGCCGAGAAGGTCCCCGTACACCGCGTCCGCCCGCGCTCCGATCCCGGGCCAGACGTACCAGGTGTAGAGGCCCGGCTTCAACGTGTTCGTGCGGCCGTCGTACTTCCATTTCGAGGTGAGCTGTAGGTGGGCGACCGTCGGCCAGGCCGAGAGGATCTTGACTCCGCTGCGGTAGAGCTGGACGTTGAAGTAGCGCGCGGACGAGACCGGCGCCCAGCGCAGCAACGGTGGCTTCAGGACGACGGCCCCGGGCTTCGGGAGGGCGAGCAGGAGCGCCTTCGGGGTGGCCGTGACGACGACCGGCTTCGAGGAGTTCCCCGCCTTGTCCACGACGACCAGGGTGAACCGGTACGCAACGCCGTTGCTCAGCCCCTTGCTCGTGAAGGTCTTCCCGAGCCCGCGGTACGCGACTGTCGACCCGGTCTTTCCCACCACGGAGCGCTCGATCCGCACGAATGCGACGTCCTTGTCGGCCGGCAGGGCCCACGTGAGCAGGACGGTGTGATCAGCGGGCTTGGCAGCCGCCCCCCGCACCGTTCCCGGCGGCGTGAAGTCCGGTGGGGGCGCAGGCTTGCCCGGCGCCAGCACGGTCAGGGTCACCGTCTTCTGTGATTCGTTCCCGGCGCCGTCGCGCGCCGTCACGATGATCTTCGTGGCGCCGATCGGGAGCGTCTCCGGAGTGGTCGTCGTCAGCGTTGCGCCCGAGACGAGATCGGTGGCGGAGATCTTCGAGAGGTACGACGCGATGGCGGGGTCGGAGCGTGAGATCCCGGATGCGCTCGTCGCCGTGAACGAGGCGTCGGGCGCGTTGATCGTCGGCGGGGTGGTGTCCCGGACGGTGACCGTGAAGGAGAGCCTGCCGACGTTGCCGGCGGCGTCGGTGGCAGTACAGGTCACGACCTTCTGCCCCAGGGGAACCTGCACCGGAGAGCCAGGATTGCAGGTGATCGCCCCGGGGAGCAGCGCAACGGGCGGTGTGCCGTCCGAGGCGGTCACGGTGAAGCCCACGTTGGTACCCCCAGGCCCGTCGGCCTCCACGCCGAAACTGCCCGGGCCTGTCAGGACCGGCGGCGTCGCGTCAACGGTGAACGCCTGGCTTGCGGCGGCGCTCGTGTTCCCGGCTGCGTCGGTGGCGTTGACGTAGAAGGTGTGAGGCCCGTCGGCGAGCGTGGTGGCCGTGAAGGGGCTGGTGCAGGCGGCGGTGGGGACCGTGGGGGCGTCGATGGAGCACTTGAAGCCGGTGGCGCCGGCGGAGGCGAAGGTGAAGGTCGGAGTGGCGTCGTTGATGGTGCCGCTCGGCCCGGTGATCGTCGGCACGGCAGGCGGCGTCGTGTCGACGGTGAACGCCTGGCTTGCGGCGGCGCTCGTGTTCCCGAGCGCGTCAGCTGCCGAGACGTAGAGAGTGTGGGATCCGTCGGCGAGCGTGGTGGCCGTGAAGGGGCTGGTGCAGGCGGCGGTGGGGACCGTGGGGGCGTCGATGGAGCACTTGAAGCCGGTGGCCCCGGCGGAGGTGAGGGTGAAGGTCGGGGTGGCGTCGTTGATGGTGCCGCTCGGGCCGCTGATCGTCGGCACCGGGGGTGCTGCGCTCGCGAGCGGGACGATCGCCAGCAAAGCCGCCCCGGCGGCGATCACCGCTGCGTATTGCAGGCGCCTCACCGGGTGCCACCGACCCCGTACCACGTTGTCCGTCCCGGCGCCGGAGCCATCCGGGTCACGGCCTTCATTGCGAGCGAGTTTCGGCATCACGCCTTGCCCGTCAGGAGGACGAGGGCGACACCCAGGATGAGCGCAAGAGCCGAGGCCGCGAGCGGAGCGCGGGCGGCACCGACCGCGCGCCCTGCCGGCACCGAGATCCGGTAGGTCAACTGATCCGGCAGCGCCGCGACGAGCATGAGCACAGCTGCCAGGAAAACGATCAGCCAGACTATGGTTCCCACGAACGTCGACTTCGGGCCGGCGACCGTGGCGGGGCTTGCGACCGGCGGCGTGAAGACATCCTTCCGAACAGCGCCTCCATGCGATGGGACGGGGATGGAGGTCTTCGCTTTCGTCTTCGCGGCGGCTTTCGCCCTTGCCGCGGCTTTCGCCTTCGCTACCGCCCTCTTCTTAGCGGCTGCTGCTGCCTTCGCCTTCTTGGCGGCCTGCGCGGAGATCGAGCTCGTCGGTTTCGCCGCGGTCGATGATCCACCGGTCGAGCGCTGGCTCGAGGACGATGCTCCCGAGGGCGCCGAAGGCGCGGATTGCGAGGAGGACGAGGAGGGCGCGTACGAGGAGGACGGCTGCGAGGGCGTGTAGGACCGAGCCGGTGCGCTGGGCGCCGTCGACGCCGTAGGGGTGGGCGCCGGCGTCGTCTGCACCGGCGCAGGATCGGGCTGGGGGCCAGCCGCGCGAACGGCGGAAACGCCCGCGGTCGCAGCGAGAACGGCCATGACGGCAAGAGAGCCGACGGCCCGTACGGCGAGTGACACTCCCCCGTTCAACCCCTATCCCCTTTCTTGCGGCTTTGCGGATTCCACCGTCCCCCGACGGTGGAGCCGCACCTCGTATCATACGACCGGATCGCTCGAAATGCTCGCCGTTGGACAGGCATCGGCGAGTGTCTCCGTGCGGCAGGATCCTCCGCCGGTCAGTCGTCCGGTGGGAGAGTCACTCCGCTGTGCCGCCGGTCACGGGTGCCGCGGCGCTCCACGGGAACGTGATCCACGCGTCCGTGCGCCGCCACACGTAGTCGCTCTGGATCGTCGAGCGGGACTTCTCGTAGAGCACGGCGACCCGCGCCTCGCCGACGATCCCCGCGCAGAAGTCGCGGACGAGCTCGAGCGTCGCGCCCGTGTCGGCGACGTCGTCGGCGATCAGGACGCGCTCCTTCGAGAGGTCGATGAGGTCGGGCACGGGCGGCAGCAGCATCGGCAGCTCGAGCCGCTCGTCGATCCCCGTGTAGAACTCGACGCTGATCGTGGCCGTATTCTTGACCCCGAGCGCGTAGGCAAGAGCCCCCGCGACGAGAAGGCCGCCGCGCGAGATGCCGAGCACGAGATCGGGCACCCACCCGTCGTCGTGCACGGCCTCGGCGAGCGCGCGGGCACCGAGGCCGAGGTCGTCCCAGCTCATCACCTCGCGGTCGGTGCTCACGGCCACATCCTCTCAGATCCGCCGTAGGGGCCATCGTCGTCCCGCCTGCGGAACCAGCCGAGCCAGAGGATGACGGCGAGCACGGCGACCGGGAACACGACCGCGGCGGCGATCCAGCCCACGACGCCGCCCGCGGCAGCGAGCAGCAGCAGCAGAGGCAGGCCGATGAAGAGCCCGAAGGCGGCGAGGATGGCCCATGTGAGAGACACGCGTCAGCGCCGGGCGGAGACGGCCACCTCGTTCACCGACGCCACTCCTCCCGTGGGCATCGACGTGATCCACACCATCAGGTGGCGCGCGCTCCGGGGCGTGAGCACGAACGCCGTCCGGGCCGTCGTCGTCTTTGAGCCCGAGACGGCAGTGAAGGGGCCGCCCTGCACGTTGCCGGCCTGGATCTGCGCCGCGTAGCCCGGCGTGTCGGTCGTGAGCACGAGGCGGGTGGCCCTGACGGGGCGCCCGAGGTCGAGGACGAGCCCCACGCCGTTCTTGTGGAACGACGTGAGGTAGTGCTCGCTCTTCCAGGCGGTGGCCGGGTCGCCGTCCGTGGCGAAGGCCGCCTGGCTGTCGTTCTCGGAGCGGTCGCCCTCGGGGTCGTACGCACCGACGCCGCGGACGACGACCCGGACCGTGGCCGGCAGCTTCGGGGCAGGCTTGGCCGTCGTCGTGGCCCGCGTTGCCTCGGCCGCGGAGGTCGCCGCCCCGTCCCCGCCGCCTCCGCCGGAGCCGAGCGCGATCACTGTCATGCCGCCGAGCAACGCAGCGAGGCCGAGCGCCGCCAGGAGCCGGGCCTGGGCGTTGGTGGAGGAGCGGGACAGCGCCATCGCCCCCATGGTCGCAGTTCGGGCCGTTGCAGCGCGCGAGTCGTCTCCGCCCTCAGTAGAAACGGCTCCGCGGTCCGTGAATCACCCGACGAGAGTGCGGGCCGGATGTGATTCCCTGAAGTCGGGGAACCCAACCGAGAGGAGGAGATCCCGTGCCGACAGAGCCTCTCACCAAGGAAGCCCTGCCGTATGAGGACACCACGTCGTCCGGCCTCTTCTACCAGGAGAAGGTGCCGGCAGGCTCCGGCCTCCTGATCTTCGCCGTCGCCATGATGGCGATCGCCGGGACGTGGGCGATGATCGAGGGGGTCGCCGCGATCGTGAACTCGAAGGTGTTCGCAGACAACGCGGTCTTCGTGTTCAGCGACCTCAACGCCTGGGGCTGGATCGTGCTCGTCCTGGGCGCGATGATGCTGTTCGCCGCGTTCACCGTGTTCACGGGCAGCCAGTTCGCCCGCTGGTTCGGCATGACGGTCGCGGGCGCGAACGCGATCGGCCAGCTGTTCTTCATCGAGGCCTATCCGATGTGGTCGCTGGCGATGCTCGTCGCCGACGTTCTCGTCATCTACGCGCTCGCCATGTACGCGGGGCCGAAGCTGAAGCTGTTCTGACGCACCGCCGGTCCGCGGCGCCTGCACCGTGCAGGGGCCGCGGGCCTGTCTCGGTTGTGAGAAGACGTTCGCCCGCCCGCGAGGCGTGATCGCTGCAGCCCACGCGGCCCCGCCGGTGCTGCGCGCTCCGCGGTGACCGGACAGAATGAGCCACAATCACAACCGCGGGAGGTCGTCGAGATGGAACTCAATGGCGCAGCGGCGCTCGTCACCGGCGGCGCGTCCGGGCTCGGCGCGGCCACGGCACGGCTGCTGGCGGAGCGCGGCGCGCACGTGGTCGTCCTCGACCTCGACGAGCAGCGGGGACAGGCGGTGGCCGGCGAGATCGGCGGCCTCTTCGCCCGGGCCGATGTCCGCGACGAGGCTCAGGCGATCGCAGCCGTCGACGCCGCGGCGGGCCTGGGCCCGCTGCGCGTGCTCGTCAACTGCGCGGGGATCAGCATCCCCGCTCGCACGATCGGCCGCGACGGCGAGTACGCCTCTGCGCACGATCTCGAGGCGTTCCAGTTCATCATCGGCGTCAACCTGATCGGTACGTTCAACTGCGCCAGGCTCGCCGCCACGGCGATGAGCCGCAACGAGCCCGGCGCCGACGGCGAGCGCGGAGCGATCCTCAACACCGCCTCTGTCGCCGCGTTCGACGGCCAGATCGGCCAGACCGCCTACAGCGCGTCGAAGGGCGGGATCGCAGGCATGACGCTGCCGCTCGCACGCGACCTCGCCGTGGTGGGGATCCGGGTCAACACGATCGCACCGGGCCTGATCGACACGCCGATCTACGACAACGCGCCCGATCCGGAGGCGTTCAAGGAGCGGTTGAAGCGTGACGTGCTGTTCCCGGATCGGCTGGGCCGCGCGGAGGAGTTCGCCTCGCTCGCGCTCGAGCTGCTCACGAACCCGTACATGAACGCCGAGGTGGTGCGCCTCGACGCGGGGGCGCGGCTCCAGCCGAAGTAGGCCGGGCCGCGCGCCGCGGGAGCGAGTGCTCGCGCTAGGCCGGCGACGAGGAGCTCACCGGCACCGCGGCAGGGTCGACGGACGGCAGCCGGTGGTCGAGCCAGCCGGGAAGCCACCAGTTGGCATCCCCCAGGAGGCTCAGCGTGGCCGGCACCAGGATCATCCGCACGAGCGTGGCGTCGATGAAGATCGCGATCGCGAGACCGAGGCCGAACATCTTCGTGCCGGGGTCGTCGCCGAGCACGAAGCCGAGGAAGACCGAGATCATGATCAACGCCGCCGACGTGATCACCCTCGCGGTGCTCGAGATGCCACGGACGATCGACTGGCGATTGTCACCCGTGGCCAGGTACTCCTCGCGAACACGGGAGAGGAGGAAGACCTCGTAGTCCATCGAGAGCCCGAAGAGGATCGCGAACATGAACATCGGCAGGAGCGAGACGATCGGCACCTTCGACTCGAGCCCGATCAGACCGGCCCCCCAGCCCCACTGGAACACCATTACGAGCACGCCGTAGGCGGCACCGACGCCCAGCAGGTTCAGGAGCGCAGCCTTGAGCGGCACGAGGATCGACCGGAAGACCAGCGTCAGGAGCAGGAACGAGAGGGTGACGACAGCGGCAATGAAGAGCGGGAGCCGATCCTGCACGCGTTGGCCGATGTCGGCAAAGCTTGCAGTGCGCCCGCCGATGTGAGCGGTGGCCCGGCCGCCCAGGAGGACTGGCGGGAGGACGTGCTCACGAAGTCGTCGCAACGTCGTGAACGTCGCGTCGTCCTGCGGGCCGCTCGTCGGGAAGACGACGAGCGTGGCGATCCCACCGTGCATCTCGGTGGGCGCGATCGCCGCCACGCCGGGATCGGCAGCGATGGCGTCGCGCAGCGGGCCGACGACGGACGGGTTGCGGGAGGCATCGACGGCCACGAGCAGCGGGCCGTTGAACCCCGGGCCGAAACCGTCTGCAGCGAGATCGTACGCGCGGCGCTCGGTGCGGCTCTCCGGCAGCGAGCCGTCGTCCGGCATGCCCACGTGGAGGCCCAGCACCGGCACCGCGAGCGCGACGAGGACTGCCGTGACACCGACGACGTACGGCCACGGATGCCGGCACACATGTGCGCCCCAGCGCTCCCAGCGCCGCTCGGCACCGGCTCCCTTCGGGCCGGCGTCTCGTCGGCGTCGCAGCCCGTTGATCCTGTGCCCGGCCAGGCGGAGGAGCGCGGGCACGAGCGTGATCGACGCCAGGACCATGATCAGCACGACCGAGGCGACCGCCATTCCTGCGGCCGTCATGGCCGGGACGCCGGCGACCGCGAGGCCGAGAATCGCGACGATCACGGTCCCGCCGGCAAAGACCACGGCCCGGCCGGCGGTGGCGACCGCGCGGGCCGCCGACTCCTCGACCGTCAGGCCGTCACCGAGGTACCCTCGGTGCCGGGTGACGAGGAGCAAGGCGTAGTCGATCCCTACCCCGAGGCCGACCATGCTCGCGAGGACCGGCGCCCAGCTGGGAACGTCCACGAGATAGGCGAGGAGCCCCATCGAGCTGACTCCGACGGCGATGCCGAAGAGCGCGATGCCGATCGGCAGGCCCATGGCGACGATCGAGCCGAACGCGAGCAGGAGGATGATCGCCGCGACGAGGAGGCCGATCATCTCGCCGGCGTTCGTCTCCCCCGACTCGAAGGCCGCGAAGAGATCGCCGCCCGCCTCGATCTGCAGTGCTGATCCCGCTCGAGACCCGTTGACGAGGTCCTCGAGTGCGGTGAGGTCTCCGGCGGAGAGGCTCCCGATCTCCGGGTACTGGACGCGGATGATCGCAACCCGCCCGTTCGCGGAGACCTCCCCGAGGAGTTGCCCGGCTCCGGCTCCGCTGCGGAGGTCTCCTGCCGGGTCGGTCGTTCCGAGCACGTGGGGGAGCCCGGCGATCGATTCCTCGAGGTGGGCGAGAGCGTCGCGGGCATTCGCCGAGTTGCGGAACGTGACGCCGTCGCGGTGCGGCGTCACGACGATCTGGGCGGTGAGCCCTGCCTGGTCGGAGCGGGCGGATGCGAGCAGGTCGGTCGCCTTCTGCGAGTCGAGCCCGGGTGCCGTGAAGGCGTCGCTGAGGCGCTGGCCGAATGCGCTCGCCGCCAGGACGATGAGCGCGGCCGCCAGCATCCACGAAGCGATGACGGTGAACGGGCGGCGGGCTGCGAACCCACCGATCAGATAGAGAGCTCTCGACATCTGCGTACCCTCCGCTCGGCGTTTTCTGGCTGCCGGTCTGTGACCGACCACCTTCATGGTGGGCTTCGGCGACGCCCCGCACATCGGCGTTCCGGTCCGATCGGGACGACCGATAGGACGGTCTTCGGCTCGTCCTTTCGCCCGATGTGCCGGCCCGAAAGGGAGAGCTACGCTGCGGTCATGGCCGCCGATTCCCTCCGTCTGCTGTGGGCCGAGCCCCGGGCCCCGCACCCCCCGAAGCGGGTCTGGCGGGACTGGCTGCTTGTTGCCGTGCTCGTGCCGATGGCGCTCGCCGAGGCAGTTCTCCGTGACGATGTCGTGTGGCGGCCGCTCGCGCTCGTGGTCTGCGTCGCGCTCATCTTCACGCTGCTCTGGCGCCGCGCTCACCCGCTCGCGGCCGTCGCGATCGCATTCGGGTTGCTGGCTGTGATGGACGCGACCGCGCTCGTGGCCGGCGCCCGGCAGCCGGGGCTCTACACCACCGCGTTCGTGCTGCTGCTCCCGTACGCCCTCTTTCGCTGGGGCTCGGGTCGAGAGGCCGTGATCGGCCTCGGATTCATGCTCGCGTCGGCGGCGTTCGCCACGGCCGGCGACTTCACCGGTGTCGTCGAGGCGATCGTTGGAGTCGTGTTCCTGCTCTTTCCGGCCGCGGTCGGTGTGACCGTCCGCACGCTCGTCGTCTCACGCGAGCGCAGCCTGGAGCAGACCCGGCTGCGGGAGCGAGAGCACCTCGCCCGCGACCTCCACGACAGCGTCGCCCATCACGTCTCCGCGGTCGTTCTCCGTGCCCAGGCTGGGCGCTACCTCTCGAGGACGGACCCGAACGCTGCCGTCGATGCGCTGGCGGTGGTCGAGGACGAAGCCTCCCGGGCGCTCGCGGAGATGCGGCTGATCGTCGGCGTTCTCCGGAAGGGAGAGGATGCCGACCTCGCGCCGACGCCGGGCGTGGCCGACATCGAGGAGCTTGCCCGCGCATTCGAGGGACCGCCTCGTATCGACGTGGACATCGAAGGCGACCTTCACGACCTCGCGCCTTCGGTCGACGCGGCGATCTACCGCATCGCGCAGGAGTCGATCACGAATGCGACGCGCCACGCGCGCGACGCGACCCGCATCACGGTGCGCGTCGTCGGCGACGATGACTCGGTGCGGCTGACCGTCGAAGACGACGGCGCGAGCGGGTCGGGATCGAGCCCTGCGGGCTTCGGCCTCGCGGGCATGAGCGAGCGGGCAGCGCTGCTCGGCGGCACGCTCGAAGCCGGGCCGGGCCCGGAACGCGGTTGGACGGTCGCTGCCGTGGTGCCGCGGGTGGCCTCACCTGCATGAGTATCACGGTGCTCATCGCCGACGACCAGGAGATCATCCGCACCGGGCTCCGCATGATTCTCGACGCCCAGCCCGACATCGAGGTCGTCGGCGAGGCCGCCGACGGGCGTGCCGCCGTGGCCCTGGCCCGAAGGCTTCGCCCTGACGTCTGCCTGTTCGACATCCGGATGCCCGAGCTGGACGGGATCGAGGCGACACGGCAGCTCGCCGGTCGCGACGTCCCGGATCCGCTGGCGGTCGTCGTGATCACGACGTTCGACCTCGACGAATACTTGCACGGCGCGCTGAAGGCCGGCGCACACGGCTTCCTGCTCAAGGACGCCGGCCCTGAGCTCCTCATCCAGGCCATCCATGCCGCGGCCGACGGCGACGCGCTGATCGCCCCGAACGTCACCGTGCGACTCCTCGCCGAGTTCGCCTCCCCGGATCGCACGCGAGCGCCGGCCCAGCCCCGTCAGCCGCTCACCGCGCGGGAAGAAGAGGTCCTGCTCGCGGTCGCGAGCGGGCGCACGAACGCCGAGATCGCGGCGGAGCTGTTCATCAGCCTGAGCACCGTCAAGACTCATCTCGCGAGCCTGATGGCGAAGCTCGATGCGCGGAACCGCGTCGAGATCACGATGTGGGCCTACGAGACAGGGCGGATGCAGAGCTGACCTTGCGGGGTGCACGGGCTGTCGTGCTCAGCCGTCGGGCGGCGAGCGCGTGGCGTACCCGCTGTTGCGGGAGCTCCTCTACGCCGTCGCCCGGAAGCCGCGCAGCGCTCCGATCACGGGCCCCGCGCCGGGGTCGTAGTCCGGCTCGACGGTCGTGCCCGACTCGGCCTCGCCGTACGTGAGCAGGCAGGTGTCCGCGCCGTCGGGGCGCACGAGCAGCCACTGCCTGCCGCCCTCGCGCGCGTCGCGCGCGGCGGCGACGACCGTCGCGCGAGGGCCTACCTCGACGAGCGCCGCCGAGGCGGCGCTGCACAGCGGGCAGGCTGCTCGCGCCGGCACGGCGACCTTGCCGCACGACCCGCAGCGCGAGCCGACGAGACGTTCCTCCGTCAGCCCGAGCAGGAAGGCCCCGTACCACTTGCCGACGGCGTACCGGTAGGGCAGCCGGATCTGCGACTCGAGCACGAACGACTCGCTCATGCCTCTCCCTCCTCCCGGATCAGGTCGAAGCCCTCCACGTCCGTGATGCTGCCCGTCCGCTCGGCCCGGAAGCGCGGCCGGACGCGCATGCCGACCTTCAGCCTGGTGCGGTCGGTCTCGTCGACGAAGTGGAAGATGTTCGTGCTGGCGCCGTCGAGCAGGATGAACGCGAAGCCGTACGGCACCGGCCGCTGCTCGCCCGTGATCGGGTCGACGAACGGCACCTCCACGACGGTCGCGCCCGCGATCGTCCCGTCGGGCCCGACCGGGACCCAGCCGTCGCACTCGGCGTAGCAGATCCCGCAGACCGGCCGTGGCGGCAGATAGACGCGGTCGCACTGCGGGCAGTGCGACCCCTCGAAGGACATGTCCTCCTTCAGCACGCGCAGGTAATGCGTTGCCTCGCGGCCGGCGCCGTAGCGGTAGCGGAGGGTCAGCTCGGCCGTCACGAACAGCGGCTCGTCGGGGAAGCGGGGCTCGCTCATCGGGACGGCTGCCTCGCTGTCAGGATCAGCGCGTCCGTCCAGGCGTTACCGCCGTAACCCGTCGCGAGCGCCGTCTGCACGTCCGGCTTCACCTGGTGCTCGCCGGCGCGGCCCATCACCTGCATCGCGGCCTCGGCCACCCGGATCATCGCGGTCGCGCCGATCGGGTTCGTCGAGAGGACGCCGCCGGACGGGTTCACGGGCAGCTCCCCGTCGATCATGGGGATGCCGGAGTCGATGAAGCGCCCGCCGCCGCCCTTCTCGCAGAAGAGGAGGTTCTCGCACATCGCGAGCTCGGCGTACGTCTGGGGCTCGTAGATCTCCGCCACGTCGAGCTGCTTCACCGGGTCGGTGATGCCCATCTTCGCGTAGAGCCTCTCGCGCACCGCGATCAGCGAGCGCATCTCGGACATCCGCTTGGGGCTGTCGCCCTGGAAGGACTGGTCGTGCGCGCTCGCGACGGCCGCGATCCAGGCGGGGCGCGCGGCGAGCTTCTGCGCGTGCCCGTCGGCCGCGATCACGAGCGCGCAGGCGCCGTTCGAAGTCGGGCACATGTCGAGCGTCCGCAGGGGGTAGGCGAGCATGCTGCTCTCGAGCACCTGCTCGACGGTGATGTCCGGCAGCTTCAGGTGCGCGTGGGGGTTGAGGCAGGCGTTCCGGCGCGCCTTGACGGCCACCCTCGCCGCCTGCTCCTCGGTGACGCCGCTGTCGGCGACGTACGTGGAGGCCATCACCGCGTGGTTGCCGATCGCCCCCGCCATCATGGGGCGCTCCCAGATCGGGTCGCCGACGGTCGTGATCGCGCCCTGCGAGTTGCCCTCGGCCTGCTTCTCGAAACCGACGGCGAGGATGCGACCGTAGAAGCCGGACTTGACGAGGTAGTACGCGCCCATCGTCGTCGACGTGCCGACGGTGCCGCCGGTGTTGTACTTGAGCAGCGGCTTGCCGGCCGCGCCGAAGGTGGAGGCGAGCCAGTGCTCGTTCTCGGCGAGCCCCTCGAAGAGGTCCATGTTCCCGAAGCAGACGGCGTCGATGTCGGCGAACGTGACGCCTGCGTCGGCCAGTGCGCGGTCGACGGCCTCGCGGGCCAGCTCCGGGATGTTGACGTCCTCGCGGCGCGACTTGTGGTCGGTCTGCCCTGTCCCGACGATCGCGACATCCGGCATCTAGCCACGCTCCCGGGAGAGAAAGGCGACGGTGTGCTGCTGGTTCGCGATCCCGCTCGGCGCGTGGACGAGCGCGTTCGTGGCCCCCTCGCGGAGCAGCAGCGTGGCCTCGGCGGCCCGTGCGAGCCCGACGACGTACTTCGGGCAGCCGCCCAGCTGGCCGCCCGAGGGGTTCACATCCGCGTGGGCGTCCAGCCCGAGCGCCGGCAGGTGCATGAGCTGCTCGTGCGCCCAGCGGGCTGCGGTCTCGACGACGTCGCAGTCGGAGGCCTGCAGGCCCGACTGCGCCGATGCAGACTCCCCGGCGCGGCGCAAAGCGCCCGTGTCGACGAGGTCGCGGTCGGTCCAGAACGTGTCGGTCGTGTTGTCGATGCCGCGCAGCCAGACCGGATTGTCGCCGGCACGGGCGGGCGCGGCGAGCACGAGCGCGC
>Ga0302322_100003152_pt1 | contig 14091 bp, 15 predicted proteins | sample Fen_T0_2_FD_203757 | JGI IMG/M metagenome (GOLD analysis project Ga0302322, IMG submission 203757) | Peat permafrost microbial communities from Stordalen Mire near Abisko, Sweden - Fen_T0_2 | ecosystem: Environmental > Terrestrial > Soil > Wetlands > Permafrost | place: Sweden: Abisko... | reverse complement strand
ACGGTGGCGCGCACGCCGATGGCGGCGTCGACATCCAGGAGTTCATGATCGCTCCGATCGGCGCGGCGACCTTCAAGGAGGCCCTGCGCTGGGGCGCCGAGGTCTACCACACCCTCAAGTCCGTGCTGAAGAGCAAGGGCCTCGCCACCGGCCTCGGCGACGAGGGCGGCTTCGCGCCGAGCCTGCCCGCCAACCGCGACGCGCTCGAGCTGATCGCCGTCGCCGTCGACAAGGCCGGCTTCAGCCTCGGCACCGACATCGCGCTGGCCCTGGACGTCGCGAGCACCGAGTTCTTCAGCGAGGGCTCGTACTCGTTCGAGGGCAAGCAGAAGTCCAGCCAGGAGCTGATCGACTACTACGCCGGCCTGCTCGACGGCTTCCCGCTGGTGTCGATCGAGGACCCGCTGGCCGAGGACGACTGGGAGGGCTGGGTCGCCATCACCCAGGCGCTCGGCAGCCGCGTGCAGCTCGTCGGCGACGACCTGTTCGTCACCAACCCGGTCCGCCTGCGCAAGGGCATCGAGCTCGGCGCCGCCAACGCGCTGCTCGTCAAGGTGAACCAGATCGGCACCCTGTCCGAGACGCTCGACGCCGTCGACGTGGCCCACCGGGCCGGTTTCAAGACGATGATGAGCCACCGGTCCGGCGAGACCGAGGACACCACGATCGCCGACCTCGCCGTCGCGGTCGGCTCCGGCCAGATCAAGACGGGCGCCCCGGCCCGGTCCGAGCGGGTCGCCAAGTACAACCAGCTGCTGCGCATCGAGGAGGAGCTGGACGACGCGGCGGTGTACGCCGGGGCGTCCTCGTTCCCCCGCTTCGGCGCCTGACGGCTGCCTGACCCGGCTGTCCGACCCGGCTGCCCGACCCGGCTGCCGGCTGCCGGCCGCCTGCCCGCCACGACACGTCGGGCGTCGGCGGGGCCCCTTACCGGCCCTGCGGCGCCCGGCGTGCGATGGTCTAGGGAGCCCGCGACGCCGCGCCGGGGTCCGTGCCCGGTGCGGCTGCCGGGCCGCACCGGCCAGGCCGCACGGCAGGGGGAAACGCGATGGCACCGCGCCGACCGACCGCACCGCGCCCGGGCACGCCCCGGGCGACCGGGAAGACACCCGACCCGCCCGGCGCACCCGCCCGACCCGCGCCCGGGGTGCCGGCCCGCCCGGCGCCCGGCGCACGCAGTACCGCAGGGGCCCGGCCGCCGTCGGCACCCCGGTCCGGGGGGCTCGCCCGGCCGCCCGCCTCGGGCCGCCCGCCCGCCCGTCCCGCCGCGGGGTCGCCCACCCTCTCCGCGTTCGGCGTCCCGGTGGCGTCCCGGCCCCGGCCTGCGCTCGTCCGCCCGGTGACCATCGTGTCCGGCGTCCTCGTCGTGCTCGCCCTGCTGCTCGCCCCCTACGTGCGCCCCTGGGTCACCCAGCGGGCCCAGCTGGCCGAGGGCCGCCGCCAGCTCGACGCGCTGCACCACCAGGTCGACGAGCTGAGCGCCGAGCGCCAGCGCTGGAACGACCCCGCCTACGTGCGGGCGCAGGCCCGCGAGCGCCTCGGCTATGTGATGCCCGGCGAGACCGGGTACGTGCTGCTCGGCGACCCCGCCCGCCGCGCCGCCACGCCCGGCGTCGGCCCGGTCCCGGTGACCGTGCCCGACGCCGCGAGCGGCAGCACCTGGTACGGGCGCGTCTGGGACTCGGTCCGCACCGCGGGCGAGGCCGATGCCTCCGCCACGCCCGACGCGGGAGGGACGCCGTGACGGCGGGGGTGCCCGAGGGGACCACCGCTCCCGCGGCGGCCCCCCCGGTGGCCCCGGTCGCCGAGCAGGACCTGCGCGCCGTCGAGGAGCAGCTCGGACGCCGTCCCCGCGGCGTCGTCGCGGTGGGTCACCGCTGCCCGTGCGGGCGCCCGGACGTCGTCGTGACCCTGCCCCGCCTCGACGACGGCACGCCCTTCCCGACGTCCTTCTACCTGACCTGCCCCACGGCGGCCTCCGCGATCGGCACCCTCGAGGCGGGCGGGCTCATGCGCGAGCAGAACGCCCGGCTCCACGACGACCCGGACCTCGCCGCGGCCCACCGTGCCGCCCACGACGACTACCTGCGCCGTCGCGCCGCGCTCGGCGGCGAGGTCCCCGAGATCGCGGGCGTGTCCGCGGGCGGGCTGCCCGACCGGGTGAAGTGCCTGCACGCCCTCGTCGCCCACGCGCTGGTGGCGGGGCCGGGCGTCGACCCCCTCGGCGACGAGGCGCTCGCCGCCCTTCCCGACTGGTGGGCCGACGGCCCCTGCGTCCCGTGACGTGCGTCGCGGCGATCGACTGCGGCACGAACTCGCTGCGCCTGCTGGTCGCGGAGGTGGACGGCGGCCGCCTCGTCGACGTGCACCGCCTCGCCCGGATCGTCCGGCTCGGCGAGGGCGTGGACGCGACCGGCGCGATCGCCCCGCAGGCCCTGGCCCGCACGCTCGCGGTGACCGCCGAGTACGCGCGGCTGTGCCGCGAGGCGGGGGTCACCCGGCTGCGGATGGTCGCGACGTCGGCCAGCCGGGACGCCCGCAACGCCGCCGAGTTCGCCGACGCGGTCCGGGCCCTGCTCGGGGTCGACCCGCAGGTCGTGTCCGGCGACGAGGAGGCCCGGCTGTCGTTCGCGGGCGCCGTCTGCGGCCTGCCGCCGGAGGCCCTGGCCGGGCCGTGCCTGGTCGTCGACCTGGGCGGCGGGTCGACCGAGCTGGTGCTGGGCGACCCGCAGGCGCCGGACGGCGTCCGGGCGGCGGTCTCGGTCGACGTCGGGTCCGTGCGAATCACCGAGCGTCACCTCGCGAGTGACCCGCCGACGGCGTCCGAGCTGGCGGCGGCCCGCGCCGACGTCGCCGCGGCGCTCGACCGGGCGGCGGGCGTGGTGGACGTCACGCAGGCGCGGTCCCTGGTCGGCGTCGCGGGCACGATCACGACCGTGACGGCGCACGCGCTGCGGCTCCCGGCGTACGACCCGGCGAGGGTGCACGGCGCGGTGCTCCCGGTGCCGGTCGTCCGCGAGGCGTGCGCCGACCTGCTGCGTCTGCCGCGGGAGCGTCGTGCGGCGCTGCCCTACCTGGATCCCGGACGCGCCGACGTGATCGGAGCCGGGGCGCTCATCTGGGACCTGGTCGTGGAGCGGGTGAGCCGCGTGGCGGGCCTGCGGGAGGTGCTGACGTCGGAGCGGGACATCCTGGACGGCATCTGCCGGGCGCTGGCGCGAGGCTGAGGTGCGCTAGCGTGGGGGCCCGGTGTACAGGCTTGGGGGTCGTTGGTGTCTGGTTCGCGGGCATCCGTGGTGGTCGCGGTGGCCGCCGTCCTCACCCTGGGTAGCCTGACGGCGTGCTCCTCGGGCGGGGTGTCCGCATCGGTGCCGACCCCGCTGACCGACGTGTCGCCGTCCGACACCGGGCCCGCCGCCTCCGGCGCGGCGTCCGGGAGCGCGCCCGCGTCCGCCCCGGCGAGCGTGACCCCCGCGGCGGGTGCGCCGGCCCCTCCGACGGTGCCCGGGTACTCGCTGACGCCGTCCACGACGGCCGTGATGCGCAAGTTCCAGCAGGTGGCCGGTGACTCCAAGGGCGTGTTCTCGGGCCTGACGGTCCGCAACGTGACCAAGGGGACCGAGGTCACCGGCACCCTCGTGCTGCTCTCGCTCGATCCCCAGCTGGTGGGCAACGCCGAGGTGGAGAAGGGCCTGCTGCCCGGCATGATCAAGGGGATGACGGGCAAGGGCGCCAGGACGACGACGCAGAAGGTGGGCGACCGCAGCGTCGCCGTCGCGTCCACCGAGACGACGAGCGTCATCGCCTGGTACGAGCGCGGGATCGTCGCCCTCCTGCTCGGGAGCAGCGCGAACACGACGTCGCCGCTGGCCTTCGCCAAGGCCTACCCAGCCCCCCACTGACGTCCCGCTCCCCGGGCCCCTCCCGGGTGATCATGCAATCCGGGACGATCATGCAATCCGGGGAAGGGCGCGGGAGCTCGAGGTGTCCAGCTGCCGACCTGGACGCGGTCTGCCGACCCCGGGCGCGTGATCCACCGGCCCGCCGGTGGATCACCTCGACATCCACGGATCGTCTCGGCGTCGGCGGGGCGTCTCGGCGTCGGCGGATCGACGCCTCGGGCCCGGTCGGAGCCCTTGATCGTCCTTGGATTGCATGATCGCTCCGGATTGCATGATCACGAATGGGGTCAGTTGTGGTTGCTGCGGTACTGCGGAATGAGGAGTAGTGTCCTCTGCGGAACCGGCGGCCCGGGAGCCGGGCGAGGGGGAGGACACGCGTGGACACCACACAACTGCTCAAGGGGGTGCTGGACCTCGCGGTGCTCGCCGTCGTCTCGACGGAGGACGGCTACGGCTACGACGTCGTCCGGCGCCTGCGGGCCGCGGGCCTTGCGGACGTCGGGGACGCCTCGGTCTACGGCACGCTGCGGCGCCTCTACACCGCGGGCGCGCTGACCTCGTACGTCGCGCCGTCGGACGAGGGGCCTCACCGCAAGTACTACGGGATCAACCCGCGCGGCCGGGCGCTGCTCGGTGAGCAGACCGTCACCTGGTCGGCGTTCGCCGACACCATGCAGGGGCTGCTGAAGGCGGCGGCCACCCCGGCCGAGGAGGTCACCCGATGAACGTGCCCGTGGCGCACCCGCAGGTGACCGCCTTCGTGGAGGCGGTGCGGGCCGAGCTGAGCGACCTGACGGCCGACGAGCGCGACGAGCTCACCGACGGGCTGGAGGCCGACCTCGTCGACGCGCTCTCGGACTCCGGCGCACCGCCGGAGAAGCAGCTCGGTGACCCGGTGGACTACGCGGCCGAGCTGCGGTCCGCCGCCGGGCTGCCACCCCGTGCCGGGTCGGGAGGGGAACGGCAGGGGGTGGCGGCCCGGGTGCGGGAGCTCGTGGCGGACCGGCGTGCCGTCGTCCTGCGCCAGCCGTGGTGGCCGGACGTCCGGGCCTTCCTGGTCACGCTGCGTCCGGTCTGGTGGGTGCTGCGCGCCCTGGTGGCCGCGGCGACGGTGTCGCAGAACTTCGGCGGCGGCCAGTTCCTGCTGGCGCTCCTCGCCGTCGTGATCAGCGTCGAGGTCGGACGGCGGGACCTCGCCGGCCGGAACCGTGGCTGGCGGTCCGCCGTCGTCGTGGGCAACGGGATCGCCGTCGTCATGGTCCTCGGGCTCACCCTCTGGTCGGGTCGCCCGCTGGGCGTCTCGTCGAGTCCGGACGTGTCGCGGTTCGACAGCTCGTCGATCAACGACGGTCTCTGGTTCGACGGCAGCCCGGTGCGGAACGTGTACCCCTACGACAGCCAGGGGCGGCCGCTCGCCGGCGTCCAGCTCTACGACCAGGAGGGCCGCCCGCTGATCGTCGGGTCCGAGGGCCGCCTCCCCGAGCCGGACGCGCAGGACCGCCTGGTCGAGCCCGTCCCTGCCGTGGATGCTGCCGGAGTCCAGCGGTGGAACGTGTACCCGATGCGCCAGCAGGTCCGCTCCGTCAACGGCACGGACGGTGCCGATCCGAGCCCGAGCACCGTGCCGCCGTCCGGGCCGAGCGCCGTCCCGAGCGGGGTGCTGCCCCCGGCCGTGTCCCCGTCCCCGTCCCCGTCCCCGTCCCCGTCCCCGTCGCCGTCGCCGTCGCCGTCGGTGTCGCTGTCCCCGTCGCCGTCCCCGTCCGCCTCCGGGGCCCGCTGACGTGCCGTCCTCCGAACTGCCCCACCCGCTGACCGGGCGCCCGTTCCCCTCGCCGGCCTCCCCGGGCACCGGCTGGCCCGGGGACCCGGCGGACGCCACGACGCCCGTCGCCCGGTCGGCGTCCGAGGTGGCCGCCCTGGCGGCGGCGTCGCCGACCCTGGCGGACGTCGACGCGCGCAGCTCGGTGTGCCGGGCCTGCCCGCGTCTGGTGGCGTGGCGCGAGGACGTCGCGGTGGTGCGGCGCCGGGCCTACGCCGGCGAGCCGTACTGGGGGCGGCCGATCACCGGCTGGGGGGACGAGCGGGCGCACCTGCTGATCGTCGGGCTCGCCCCTGCGGCGCACGGCGGCAACCGGACCGGCCGGATCTTCACCGGGGACCGGTCCGGTGACTGGCTCTTCGCGGCGCTCCACCGGGCCGGGCTCGCGGACCTCCCCACGAGCACGGCCGCGGGCGACGGGCAGCGGCTGCGCGGCGTCCGGATCACGGCCGCCGTGCGCTGCGCGCCGCCCGGCAACCGCCCCGAGCCGGGGGAGCGGGACGCCTGCGCGTCCTGGCTCGACCGGGAGGTCACGCTGCTCGAACCCGGGCTGCGCGCCGTCCTCGCCCTGGGCGCCTTCGCCTGGGAGGCGACCCTGGCGTGCGCCCGCCGGCTCGGCTGGACGGCGGACCCGCCGCGTCCCCGGTTCGCCCACGGCGGGACGGCGCAGCTGGTCACCGCGGCCGGGCGGCGGGTCTGCCTGGTCGCCAGCTACCACGTGAGCCAGCAGAACACCTTCACCGGACGGCTCACCGAGGCGATGCTCGACGCGGCACTCGCCCAGGCAGTTGGATCTAGCCGGTGACCTGCGTCATCTCCGCTTGTGAACATTTTCACGAGTAGGTACGCTAAAAATATGAACGAGGCGAACCGAACCCCCGGCCCCCGGCGGATCCTCATCCTCGGCGGCGGTTACGTCGGTCTCTACACCGCGCTGCGGCTCCAGTCGAAGCTGCGTCCGGGCGAGGCCACGGTCACCGTGGTCGAACCCCACTCGTACATGACCTACCAACCCTTCCTGCCGGAGGCGTCGGCCGGCTCGCTCTCCCCGCGGCACGTCGTCGTCCCGTTGCGGAGGGTCCTGCGGAAGTGCACCGTGCTCAACGGCCGGATCGTGAGCCTGGACCACGGACGGCGCGTGGCCCGGCTCGACCCCATCGACGGGCCCGAGTACGACGTCGACTACGACATCGTCGTCAACGCCCTCGGTTCTGTCGCGCGGACGCTGCCCATCCCGGGCCTCGCCGACGAGGGCGTCGGGTTCAAGACCATCGAAGAGGCCATCTACCTGCGCAACCAGGTGCTCAACTGCCTCGACATCGCCGAGTCGACCACGGACGCCGAGCGCCGCCGTCGCGCCCTGACCTTCGTGTTCGTGGGCGGCGGCTACGCGGGCGTCGAGGCCCTGGCCGAGCTGGAGGACCTCGCCCGCGACGCCACCGCCTACTACAAGAACATCACCGCCGACGACCTGCGGTTCGTACTCGTCGAGGCGACCGGGCGCATCCTGCCCGAGGTCGGCGCCGACATGGGCGAGTACACGGTGCGGGAGCTGAGGAAGCGCAACATCGACATCCGGCTGGAGACCCGGCTGGAGTCGTGCGAGAAGGGCGTCGTCACGCTCTCCGACGGCGCGACGTTCGAGTCCGACACGATCGTGTGGACTGCCGGCGTCAAGGCGAACCCGGTGATGCAGAACTTCGCGGGCCTCCCCCTGGACGACCGCGGTCGCCTGAAGTGCCTCGCGGACCTGCGCGTCGACGGCGTCGAGGACGCCTGGGGCGCCGGCGACTCGTGCGCCGTCCCCGACCTGACCAAGCCGGGCGAGTTCACCGGTCCGAGCGCGCAGCACGCCGTCCGCCAGGCGCGCACGCTGGCCGACAACATCGTCGCCGGGCTGCGGGGCAAGCCCCTGGCGGACTACCGGCACAAGTACGCCGGATCGGTGGCCAGCCTCGGCCTGCACAAGGGCGTCGCGCAGGTGTACGGGATCAAGCTCAAGGGCTGGCCGGCGTGGTTCATGCACCGGACCTACCACCTCTCCCGGGTACCGACCCTGAACCGGAAGTTCCGGGTGGTGGCCGACTGGACGCTGGCCCTGTTCTTCAAGCGCGAGATCGTCTCGCTGGGCTCGATCTCCATGCCGTTCCACGAGTTCGAGGCCGCCGCGGGCGTCGTGACGTCGACGGGTGCGTTCGGCGCGCACGAGGCCGCGGCGCGCTCGGCGTCGGGGGACCGCGCGGCCGACCCGGGCCGCTGAACGCCCCGGCCTGTCGACCTGCCTGTCGATCACTGCGGTCTACCGCCTGCCGTCGGGCTAGCCTGGGAGCGCTGGGGGCGCTGCGACGCCCCCTCGCCCCCGTAGCCCAACGGCAGAGGCAGGCGCCTTAAAAGCGCTCGAGTGCGGGTTCGAGTCCCGCCGGGGGTACCGACCTGACCATCGTGCACACCGTCGTCCCCGCCCGGTAGGCGGAAGACGGGCACGAGTTCGCCGGGGCCGGTGATGCGGACCTCGGCCACGAGGGTTTCGACGGCCCGCCCGCTCCGGGAGCTCGCGGACGTCCCGGCGACACTGGATATGTGGTGTCAATCAGTGACATCCAGTATCTGGACCAGTAACCTATGATGTAAACTTGACAAGGCCTGAGACGGCAGCGCATGGTGTCAATGAAGTACTATAAGTTACCGGTACAGATACTGGTGAGGACGGTATGGCAAGGACCCTCCCCGCCGGGCTAGCCGCTCTCGTCGAAGGGCTTGAGCTGGATCAGGCTACGGTCGTCACCCTGGCCATGATTGCTGAGATTGCAGATCGGGAGCACCTCGGCACTCCGGCCAAGGTGCTGGCAGCCAGGCTGCGGGAGCGCGGCTGGCTCCTGCCCACCACGCAGCGTGGTGTCTACGAGTTCGCGCCGGGAGCGCATGCCGGGGCGTACGGGCGTGGCGAGACCACGCTCGGGCTGCAGGCGGCGCTGCGGGCCCATCCGGAGATCGGTGCCGCGCTCACGCTGCAGTCTGCCGCATGGGCCCACGGGGTCGCTGATCGTTCCCCCTCGCGGCTCGAGATCGCCGCTGGTAGCCGCGCCGATGTCCGGTTGCTGGTCCGTGCCGGGCGGGTCATCGTGTTCGCTCCTGCGCTGCCACCCGTCGTGCATCACTCCGTGCCGGTGCTCGGGCCGGCGAGCGTGCTCGCCCATATGGCAGCTCACCCCGGCCATGTGCGTTCCTGGGCCGGCGCCCTTGAGTGGTTCCCTGATCTGGCGTCCCTGGCTGAGCTCGACGACGTGGTGGCCGAGGCGTCGGCGCTCACCGTGGCCGGCCGGGCCCGCTTGGGCTATGTGCTGTCCGGCGTGCGCCCCGATGTGGTCGAGCGGATCGGCTCTGCGGGTACCTCCACGACCTATCTCGGTCCTCGGGGTCGGGGCTCGGCCCTGCGCCACGACAGTCGGTGGCAGGTCGTGGACTCGCTGCTGCCCTTCGATCCCCGCGAGCTGCCCTCCGTCGTACCGGACGAACCAGTGGCGAGCGGCTCCGGTCGGCGCCTGGTCGGGGGAGCCCGGCCATGACACCGGGACCTCGTCGCGAGCAGGGGGCGCCCGGCCGGGCCACGGTGAACATCACTCCGGCGTGGGTGGCTCGGCATACCCCCAAGGGGGCGGGGTCGATGGGGCGCGAGGCCGCCTTGGTCGATATCGCCCAGGACCTCATCCTGCGGGAGCTGCACACGATCGGGCTCCTCGACGAGTTGGTCTTCAAGGGCGGCACCTCGCTGCGCAAGCTGTACGCCGGCAACGCGGGCCGCTTCTCGCTCGACCTGGACTTCTCGGTGCGCGACATCGGCGTCGACACCGAGACGGTTCTCGATCTGCTGACCGAGCATGTCAAGGGGAGGGAGATCGGACCCTTCGCCTACGATGTCATCGACCGGCGAGGCAAGAGGCATCTCGTCGTGGCCAGCCCGGGGCTTGCCGGCCCAGGCGCCGGGATCCTGTCGAGCAAGCTCGACGTGTCTCCACCGCCCTGGCTCACCCCGACCTTGCGCGGGTGGATACCGATGGACATCCACGGGCAGTACGGGGAGCCGCCTCTCCCCGAACTGCCGGTCGTTCGGATGGAGGAGAACCTCGCCGAGAAGATCTCCCGCTTGAACCGTGCCACCCCGGCGCGGGACATGTACGACCTGCGCTGGGTCGGTCGGACCCTGCTGCGGAGGAGTCTTGACCCCGCCCTGGTGCGTCGCCTGGCCGTGCTCAAGATCTGGGTGGACGCCTACGGCGTGTCCGCGGCGGACGGCACCGCCTGGAAGCCCGGGCACGAGAGCGCGCCGTTCGACCCCGAGCGCTGGCTGCGTCCCAGGACCGCTCGTGAGTACGACGAGGAGGACATCGGGGCGCTGTCCGTGCCCCCGCCCCGCCTGGAAGAACTGTCCCGCGACGTGAGTGACACCTACGCGTTCCTCGCCGACCTGGACGATGACGAGCGCGTCGTCGCGGCGGTCCGCGGGCATGACCGCCCGCGGGTGCTTCGCATGCTCGAAGAACTCCCTGAACATCGTCTCCGTGGGATCGGGCTCCACTGACCGGCAGTTCACGGCACCTGGCTCTGCCGACGGGTCCGGCGCAGTTGGGGTATCTGCAGCGGGCGGCCGAGGACTGTGACGGCCTCCGGTTCGGACGGCCGGGTGCCCGGTGTACCGACCCGGGTGACACACCTGGTCACCCTGGTCAGTGGCACCGACACCTGACGCGGCGATCTCGGCAGGCGTCGTCGGCGCGGGCTGTTCCTTCGCACGGCGAGGTTACTGCGGGAGTGCCGGGGCCGGTCGGCTCGGCGGGGAGTCGCGGGTGTCCCAGCGGGTGCTGGCGAGCCGCCGCTCTGCGATGGTGAGCAGCTCGAACACGTCCCGGGCGAGGTATCCGGTGGTGTTCTGGTCGACCTGCTTGCGGCTGAGGATCTCAGCCTCGGCGAGCTCCTCGAGAGCCTTGCGTGCGGCCGGGAAGCTGACGCCGAGCAGGCGTTCGGCGGTGCGGGCCGTGACCAGCGGGACCTCGGGCAAGGCGTCCAGGAGCTTCGCCACGGCAGAGTCCGCTCGGGGCCGGTCGCGCACTCCGCGGCGCTGGCGTTCGCTGATCAGACGTTGATCCCACTCGATGCGCAGGGTGGCCAGCTCGTCGGCGAACTGTGCGGCTCGGCCGGTGGCGATCTCGACGGCGTCGAAGAACATGCTCAGCCAGAGCATCACACCAGCCTGGGCCTCCGGCCCCGATGGACTGCCGTCGTAGCGGTAGGCGGTGAGCCCGCGGACGTATTCGTCCGATCGGGTGAGCAGGACGAGGCTGACGGGCAGGACCGCCACGCGGACCATGCCGCGCCGGGCGAGCACGGTGTGGATCAAGGCGCGGCCCACCCGGCCGTTGCCGTCCGTGAACGGATGGATGGTCTCGAACTGGGCGTGCAGCAGCGCTGCCTGGACCAGCGGCGCGTGCAGGGCGGAGTTCGCATAGTCGACCAGGTCGGTCATCAGGGCGTTGACCTGGTCCGGTGGCGGCGGTACGAACTCCGCGTCGAGGGGATGCCAGTCGCTGCCGCCGACCCAGTTCTGGCTGGTCCGGACGCCCAAGGGCTGATGACCCGGCAGCAGGGCCCGTTGCAGGTCCTCAACCCCCTCGACGGTCACGTTGGGTGCCTCGGCGAGGTCGGTGGCCGCGCGGCGGAGCACCGTGATGTTGTTGGCGACCAGCCGGGCGTTCTCCGTGAACCCCCTGACCTGGCCTCCTTCTGCTTGAGCGAACTCGGCGAGGGCGACCTGCTGCGGGCTGACCTGGAGCCCTTCGATCCGGGAGGAGGCGATGGCTTCCGAGCGGAGGAGGAAGCGAGCCAGTCCCTCCAACCCTCTCGCTCCTGGCCCGGCGACCAGCGAGCGCACGGCGTGCTCGACCGTGGCCGCCCGGGCACCCAGGCCGGCGTCCAGCACCACGGGCCTCGTCATGAGCGGGTCCGGCAGGTAGGGATGGAAGCGTCCCGCCCTGCGAGCTTTGGCGCGCGGCGCTGTGAGCGAGGGTTCCCACCGAACGTCCAGGCGCGAGGCCACTCTCGAGTTTCCTTTCATGCGCGGGCCGCCAATGCAACTTTGACAGTCCAAAGTTTCATGGCAGGGCTCGCGATGCAAAGCTACGTCGGATCGTCCGGCCGGACGCGCTCAGCGCGTCACCCCCCGAGCAGCTCGAACCGCCCCGTCGTCCCCGTGCGGATCCGGCCGAGGTCGAGGGCGTGGCGCAGCCCCGACCGCAGCCGGGCCTCGATCTTCTCGGTCCTGCGCCGGTAGCCGAGCAGTTCCATCGCCGTGCGCAGCAGTTCGGCCTCCGGCAGTGGGATGCGCGCCGCACGGCAGAGCGCGTTGGCGATCTCCTGGGGGTGGGATCTCGTCGAAGTCCCGGTCACCGCTGGCGCGGTCCGACGGAACCCGGTCCAGGTGACGGGGTCCCGGTGGTCGGGCCAGATGAAGCCCGCGATCTGGACGACGCGGTCGGAACCCGCCTGGTAACCCTGCAGCGAGCCCGAGCCCGTGTGCGCCAGCAGGATCCGGGACGCCGCGCGCAGCACGCCCTCGACGGCGCCGGTGTTGGGCTGCACGAAGGCCGCGAGCAGATCGCGCAGGCCGGGGGTGTTGAACCACTCGTTGTGGGCGAGCACCCGGCAGGGCAGCCTCGCGGCCAGGTCCTGCCGGCCGGCGCGCGCGACCGTGACGAAGTACTCGGCGGGGAAGGCGACCCGACGGCGTCGGTGGTGCGCACCGAGAGCCGGCGGCCGGGCGGGACGCCGTTGTGGACGACGGCGTAGGAGAGCAGCGGCTGGTACTCCAGCTCGACCTGTTCCTGCCCTAGGCGACCGCGCCAGCCAGCCCGTTCGGGTTCGTGGTCATCGACGACCCGGTGCAGGCCATGGACCCGGCGAAGGTTGACGGCCTCGCCCGGGTGCTGGAGGAGGTGGCCCGGGACCGGCAGGTCGTCGTCCTCACCCACGACGACCGGCTGCCGGAGGCCGTGCGCAGGCTCGGGATCGCGGCGCGCCTGGTCCGGGTGAACCGGGACCAGGGTTCCCGCGTCGGCATCACCGGCTCGTCCGACCCCGCCACCCGCCACCTGGACGACGCCCGGGGCCGTCGCCTCCGACCGCAAGCTGCCCGACGGCATCCAGCGCAAGGTCGTCGCCGCCCTGTGCCGGATGGCGGTCGAGGCACGCAGCCGTGACGTCTACTACGCCCGCGCGCTCGCGGGGGGAACCGGCCGTCACGACGTCGAGCGGGCGTGGAGCGCGGCCCTGCGGACCCGCAGCAAGGTCGCCCTCGCCGTCCTCGACGACGCGGACGGCGACCTGAACCGCTGGCAGTCGGTGGGTAGTCGCCGCTGGGCACTCGACGTCTGCGGGTCGAGCACGCACCGCGGGGTGACGGGGGATCCGCACCGTGCGGTCGACGTCGTCGTCCAGCTCGTCCGTGAGCTCGGCGGCGGTCATGGTGGCTGACGCGGTCGACGACGACCCGGTGGGTGCGTTGCTGGGGGCGGCCCGGGACGCCCTGGCCGGCGTGCTCACCCTGCCGAGGTCCCAGGGCCCCCGGGCGGCCGCCCTGCTCGCCCGGCGCGCGCTGGAGGAACTCGTCGACGCGGCCGTGGACCGCGCGGACCCCGGCGCGCGGGAGGCCGGGATGCGGGTGAAGCTGCTCTGCCTGACGGTCCTCGACCCGGACGTCGGGCACCGCGCCGCGTGGGCGTGGCACGCGCTGTCGGAGTGCTGCCACCAGCACGCCTACGAGCTCGACCCGGCCCCGGCCGAGGTGGCCGACCTGGTGGGGCAGGTCGAACGGCTGGTACGCCGGCCGTGAAGGTCAACCCAGAGCCTGATCGTTCACCACTTGTTCCCGGAGGATGTCCGCGTGGCCGCAGTGCTGGGCGAGCTCGCGCAGCCCGTGCAGGTACACCCAGCGCAACGGGAGCGGTCCGCGTCGGTTGCCGTGCACCTCGTCGTCCAGCTGCAAGGGCGCGGTCGCCCGGCGTGAGGCCGCGCAGGCGTCGCGGTGGGCGGCCTGGATCGTGGTGATGGTGTCGTCGTCGGCGAGGACGAACGACTCGTCCGGCGTTGCCGGGATGCCGATCTCGGTGCGGGACCGGCAGGTGACGGCCTCGTCGAACCAGACCTTCTCGACGAAGGTCGCGTGCTTCACCAGGCCCAGCAGTGTCGTCCGGGAGGGCACCAGCTGCCGGCGGGCCTGTTCCTCCGTCAGCCCGTTCAGGCAGTCGTGCAGCGCGCGACGATGCTCGTCCAGGAACGCCTCGATCTGGACCCGGACCGGCTGATCGATGACGTGCTCGG
>Ga0302322_100003151_pt1 | contig 14091 bp, 7 predicted proteins | sample Fen_T0_2_FD_203757 | JGI IMG/M metagenome (GOLD analysis project Ga0302322, IMG submission 203757) | Peat permafrost microbial communities from Stordalen Mire near Abisko, Sweden - Fen_T0_2 | ecosystem: Environmental > Terrestrial > Soil > Wetlands > Permafrost | place: Sweden: Abisko... | reverse complement strand
CGACCGGTTGCGGCGCGAGGTGCTGTATTTCGTGGCGATCTGCGCGCCGGTGGCGCCGCAGGTGCAGGCGGTGCAGCGCGCGTTCAAGCTGGGCGGCCTCATCCCGTCCGCCGAAGTCCTGTCGGCCGACGTCGTGCGCCTGCAGCCGCTGTTGAGGGAAGCGCGCGAACAGCTGGCAGGCGCCAAGGATTCATGGCTGAAGGCTGCGTCGGGACGCGCGGAGAACCTGCCGAAGTTGAAGCAGACGCTGGCGTCCGTCCATGCGAAGGCCGCGGAGATCCACAACGGTGCGCTGATGAAGCTCACCGCGGCGCTGGTGGAGCGCATCGACAAGATGCCGGCATCGGGCGTTTCGGAATCGGTGGCGATGGAGTTCGCGACGGCACTGCTGCTCGCCGAGTCCGCGTTCGAGAACTATTCGAGTCTCTCCGCCGATTTCCCGAAGCAGGTCGACGCGATGCTCTCGCGCCTCGATGCCGCGCGGGCGGGCCGGCCGACCGCCGCGTCCGGCGCGCCGATGCTGGACGAAATGAGCAAGCGCGCGCAGGAACGCGTGCTGCTGGCGCAAGTCGGCCGCGAAATCCAGGCGAACCTGCGGCACATGGAGCAGGTGCTGGATGCGTTCTTCCGCGACAACGGCAAGCGGGCGGAACTGGCCACGCTGGCCAAGGACAGCCAGCAGATCCGCGGTGCGCTGCGCATCCTTGGGCTCGAGGACGCCGACCGGCTGCTCGAGCTGTGCCAGCAGCAGATCGAGACCTACGCCGACCCGGATGCCCCGGTCAGCAACGAGGACCTGGAGCTTCTCGCGGAATCGCTGTCCGGCCTTGGTTTCTACATCGAAGCGGTGGAGCAGCAGCGTCCCGACCGCGACCGCCTGATTGCCCCGTTCATCGCCAAGCGCCTGGGCGAGGCCCCCAAGCCTGTCGAGGAGGCTGCCGATTCCGTCGAAGCGGCCGTCGCCGAACTGCGCGCGGCGCTGCCCGATCTCGTGCGGGAAGTCGATCGCGCGCCGGCCCATTCCGCGGCACGCGAAAGCCTGAAGCAAAAGCTGACCGGATTGCGCGACGATGCGGAGTTGATCGGCGACACCGGGCTCGTCGCGCAGGCCGAGGCGGCGCTGGCGCAGCTTGCGAGCGGCGGTGCAGCCAACCTGGCGGCCGCCGTGGGCGCCATGGCCGAAACCTCGGCGCCGGCGCCGGAAATTTCCGAGGAAACGCAGCGCCTGCTGGCAACGGACGCGCATGAACTCGATCGCGAACTCCTCGAAATCTACTTGCTGGAGGCCGAGGAAGTGCTCGATTCGGTGGCGGCCAGCCATGCGGCGCTCGACGCCAATCCGGGTGACCGCGAAGCGCTGGCCACCGTGCGCCGCGGCTTCCATACGCTGAAGGGCAGCGGTCGCATGGTCGGCCTGGCGCAACTCGGCGATCACGCCTACGAGGTGGAAAAGACGCTCAATCGCCTGATCGAGGAAGATCGGCCGGTGACGCCCGCCGTACTCGCGATGATCGACGTGGCCGAACGCAATTTCCGCGAATGGGTCGATGCGCTCACCCGCACCGCGCGCGTGGTCGCCGACCCGCAGGAATTGCATGGTGCAATCGCCGCGGTCGATGCCGAGCTGCCGGGCGCCGCGCCCGTGGCGCCCGCTGATGAATTATCCGGGCATGCCAACGTGTTCGAGCTGCCCAAACCCGCGGCCACCGTTTCCCTCCCGCCGCCGCCGCTCGACCTGATCGAGCTTCCGGAACTCGGTGCAGGCGACGCACCCGGCGTGACGTTTCCCACCACCGACGACGCGATCACCGAGACCATCGAAGTCACCGGGCTGCCGCAGCTGGAAGTCACTGCTGTGGACCTGCCGCAACTGGAACTGCCTCCCGCACCGCCTGTATCGGCTCCCGTGCTGAAGCTCGTGACCGAAGCGCCGCCGCCGGACGTCGCCGCGCAGCAAGTGGCAACTGGGTTGGCAACTGAGGTGGCAAGTGAGGTGGCAACTGAGTCGGGAACTGAGGTGGCAACTGAGGTGGCAACTGACGTGGCAACTGAGTCGGCAACGCAAGCGCCGACTGCGCTGGCCGCCGTACCGGACCTCGCGCCGGCGCTGGAGGAACCCGAGGAAATCACGATCGGCAACGTGCGCGTCTCGACGTCGCTGTGGAGGATTCTCTGCGACGAAGCTCGCCAGCACCTGGCCACGCTCGAGAACGAAATGTCGGTGCTGCAGTTCGATCCGCGCACCGTGCCTTCTGCAGAGATGATCCGCGCCGGCCACACGCTGTGCGGCATTCATCGCACCGGCGGTTTCCCGATGGTGGCCGCGACCGCGCGATCCCTCGAGCAGACGCTGCTGGCACTGGCGGAGCGTGGTGCGCCGCTGCCCAGCAATGCGCAGCCGGTGCTGGCACGCACCGTCGCCGGGCTCACCCAGTTCGTTCATCGCGTGGAGGTGCGTGAGGCATTCTCCGCAGGGGATCAGACGGAAGCGGGACTGATCCAGGCGGACCTGGACGAGTTGCGGCAGCAATCGGCAAGTCACGCGCAGGATGCGGAGGCCGCGGCTGCCGCTGCCGCCGCAGCGGACCGCGATGACGACCCGTTCCACGCGTCGGCGTTGGCCGCCGTTGCGTCCGGTGCGCATGCCGATGCACACACCGGCGTGCACCTGGATGATGCGCATGCCGGCGCCATCCCGATGCCGGCGGAGCCGGGCACCGACGAAGTCCTTCTGCCGCTGGCGATGGAGGACCCGCTGGCCTCGATCCGCGACGACGTGGACGAGCAGGTCCTGCCGATCTTTCTCGACGAAGCGGCGGAACTGTTCCCGCAGGCAGGCGAGGAATTGCGTGCGTGGCGGCGCAATCCGCACGACGGCAAGCCGGTGAGTGAACTGCGGCGGACCTTGCATACATTGAAGGGCAGCGCGCGGATGGCCGGCGCCATGCGGCTGGGCCAGCTCACGCACCTCATGGAGTCTGACCTGGCCACGGGTGACGCGCCGTCGGGTGCGACGCCCGAGTTCTTCGAGGCGCTGGAAACATCGCTCGACCGCATTGCCTTCGTGCTCGACCACCTGCGCAGCGGTGAGACCAATACGCGGCTGCCATGGGTGGCCGAAGCGCCGGACGAAGAGCCGGTCGCCGTCGTCGCGGACGTGGCCGCCGCGCCGGTGCCGCCGACCGCGGAACATCCGGTGGTCGTGCCGCTGGCATCGCCGCCGGTCGCGGCAGCAAATTCGCCGGCCGGCATTGGTTCGCCCGCAGCGGCGGGCGCCGTACCAGCGCCTGCCGTGACTGCCCACGCCGAAGCCGTTCCCGAACTCGAGACCGGCACGCGCGCGCAGTTGCGCGTTCGCGCCGACGTCATCGACCGCCTCGTCAACGAGGCCGGCGAAGTCGCCATCGCCCGCGCGCGAGTCGAAGGGGAACTGCGGTCGCTGAAGTCGAACCTGCTCGAACTGACCAACAGCGTGATCCGCCTGCGCGCGCAGATGCGCGAGATCGAGATCCAGGCCGAGTCGCAGATCCAGTCGCAACTGTCGCTGATGCAGGAGCAGCCCGGCGACTTCGATCCGCTTGAATTCGACCGCTACACGCGCTTCCAGGAACTGACGCGTTCGCTGGCAGAGGGCATCAACGACGTGTCCACGGTGCAGCATTCGCTGCTGAAGAACCTGGACGACGCCGATGCCGCGCTGCTGGCGCAGGCGAGGCTGTCGCGCGACGTGCAGCAGCGCCTGTTCTCCATCCGCACGGTGCCGTTCGGCAGCCTGTCGGAACGCCTGTACCGCATCCTGCGCGCGACGGCAAAGGAGCTGGACAAGCGCGCCAACCTCGAAATCCACGGCGCCAAGGTCGAGCTCGACCGATCGGTGCTGGAAAAGCTCGTCGGGCCGCTGGAGCACCTGCTGCGCAACGCGCTCGATCACGGCATCGAGACGCGCGACGCGCGCGTGAAGGCCGGCAAGCTCGAGACCGGGGAAATTTCGCTGACGGTGCGCCAGGTCGGCAACGAAGTCGTTATCGACCTCGCCGACGACGGCGCCGGCGTGGATTTCGCGAACGTGCGCGAGCGCGCCCGTTCGCTTGGCCTGTTCGCTGCGGGCACTGAACCGACCGACGCGCAACTGGTCGAGTTACTGTTCCAGCCGGGCTTTACGACGGCGTCGAAGGTCACGCAGATTTCCGGCCGTGGCATCGGCATGGACGTCGTGCGCGCGGAAGTGGGCGCGCTGGGCGGCCGCGTCGAAGTGGCGACCACGCGCGACAAGGGCACGCGGTTCACGCTGACGATGCCGCTGACGCTGGCGGTGGCGCAGGCGGTGCTCGTCCGCGCCGGCGGCCGCCTGTGGGCACTGCCCGCGCCGATGGTCGAGCAGGTCCAGCAGATCAAGAGCCAGGCGCTGCTCGATCTCTACATCCAGCGCAAGGTCGACTGGCAGGGACGCGAATACCCGTTCCACTACCTGCCGCGCCTGCTGGGCGACATGGCGCACAACCCGGAAACGCTGCGCTACAACTCGGTGCTGCTGCTGCGCAGCGGCCAGAGCCACGCGGCGATCCACGTCGACGAGATGGTCGGCACGCAGGAAGTCGTCGTGAAGAACATCGGTCCGCAGCTGGCGCGCGTGTCCGGCATCTCCGGCGCGACGGTGCTGGGCTCGGGCGAAATCGTGCTCATCATCAACCCGGTGCAGCTGGCGGGCCGCGCCGACGTGCCGAAATTCGATCCCGCCAACGACGAGCGCGCAGTCGGCGACCGTCCGCGTGCGCCGGTGGCGGTCGTCTCCACGCAGCCGCTGGTGATGATCGTCGACGATTCGCTCACCGTGCGCAAGATCACGAGCCGGCTGCTGCAGCGCGAAGGGTTTGCGGTGACCACGGCCAAGGACGGAGTCGACGCGCTGCAATTGATGGGCGAACAGGTGCCCGACGTCATCCTGCTGGATATCGAGATGCCGAGGATGGACGGTTTCGAATTCGCCAAGACGATCAAGGGCGATCCCAAGTTCGTCAACATCCCGATCATCATGATCACGTCGCGCACGGCGGAAAAGCATCGCAGCCGCGCCGCCGAACTCGGCGTCGACCTGTATCTCGGCAAGCCGTATCAGGAAGACGAGCTGCTGGGCCACCTGCGCGAAATGACCGGCATCGCCGCGCCTTACTAGCGACGCGCGGGCATGCCGACCCGGCAGGACACCCTCGCCGCCGCGCAACGGTGGTTCGACGACGGGCATCTGCTCGCCGAACTCACGCGGCGGGTTGCCTATCGTACTGAAAGCCAGCGCGACGGCTCGCTTCCCGAGCTTCGCCGCTACCTGACCGACGAGATCGGCCCATCACTCGCGGCGCTGGGCTTCGCCTTTCGCGTCGTCGAGAATCCGGTCGCGGGCGCGGGCCCCTTTCTGCTTGCCGAGCGGCACGAGGGCGACGCGCTGCCGACCGTCCTGATGTACGGCCATGGCGACGTCGTGCCCGGGCATGATGCGCAGTGGCGCACCGGACTCTCGCCGTGGGCACTGACGGTCGACGGCGATCGCTGGTATGGCCGCGGTACGGCCGACAACAAGGGGCAGCACAGCATCAACATCGCCGCGCTGGGCCAGGTGCTTTCTGCGCGCGGCCGGCTCGGATGCAACGTGAAGTGGCTGTTCGAGACCGGCGAGGAAACCGGTTCGCCGGGCCTGCGCGCCATGTGCGAACGTGAGCGGACGGCACTTGGCGCCGACGTGTTCATCGCCTCCGACGGGCCGCGCCTGGCCGCCGCGAGGCCGACGCTGTTCCTTGGCTCGCGGGGAGCATTCAACTTCGACCTGACCGTCGACTTGCGCGAAGGCGGCCACCATTCGGGCAACTGGGGTGGTCTCATTGCCAACCCCGGAACGATCCTCGCAAACGCGATCGCATCGCTCGTCGACGCTCGCGGCGTGATCCAGTGCGCGGCGCTGCGGCCGCCGCCGATAACCGAATCCGTGCGTCGCGCGCTCGCATCAATCGAGCCGGGCGAGCCCGCCGGGCCGCCGGTCGACCGCGACTGGGGCGAACCGGGACTCACCCCTGCCGAGCGCGTTTTCGCCTGGAACAGCCTCGAAGTGCTCGCGTTCAGGACCGGCAATCCCGAACATCCGGTCAACGCCATTCCGCCGCGCGCGGTGGCGCACCTCCAGCTTCGGTTCGTCGTCGGCTGCGAACCGGCCGGGTTCATCGCTGCACTGCGCGCACATCTCGATGGCAACGGATTCGCGCAGGTCGCGGTGAAGGCAGCGAAAATGGAAACGATGCATGCAACGCGCCTTGATCCCGAGCATCCGTGGGTGAAGCGCGTAGCCGCATCGATCGCCGCAACCACCGGCGCGCCGCCCGCCATCCTGCCCAACCTCGGCGGATCGCTGCCGAACGACTGCTTCGCCGATGTCCTCGGCCTGCCCACCGTCTGGGTGCCGCATTCCTATCCCGCGTGCTCGCAGCATGCGCCGAACGAGCACATGCTGGCGTCCGTCGCCCGCGAAGGCCTCGCCATGATGACCGGACTGTTCTGGGACATCGGGCGCGATTCCGCCAGCGCCTAGGCCGCACTATTGCGCCGCATCAAACAAGGCGGGCGATTACGCGGTAAATTGTCCGTCTGGACAATGGGAGGACAGGCATGGCGAACTACGCCACGGGCAGCATCCGCACCATCGCATTGGTAGGTCACGGTGCATCGGGAAAAACCACGCTCGCCGAAGCTCTGCTGGTCAAGGCCGGCGCGCTGCCGGCCGGCGGCAGCGTCGAGCGCGGCACCACGGCCAGCGATTTCGACCCGATGGAAAAAACGTACCAGCATTCGCTGCGATCGTCGCTGCTGCACTTCGACGCGAACGGAACGCGGGTCCACCTGATCGACACGCCCGGGTTCCCGGATTTCATCGGCCAATCCATTGGCGCGCTGGACGCGGTGGAAACTGCCGCGGTGGTAATCAACGCGCAGTCCGGCATCGAGATGATCACGTCGCGGATGATGGAGTGGGCCGCGGCGCGCCAGTTGTGCCGCCTCGTCGTCATCAACAAGATCGACGCCGAGAACGTCGACCTGCCCGGGCTGCTGGCCGGCATCCAGGCCGCGTTCGGCAAGGAGTGCCTGCCGATCAACCTGCCGGCAGGCGGCGGCAAGCGCGTCGTCGACTGCTTTTTCAATCCCGCAGGCGAATCGGATTTCTCTTCGGTCGCGGACGCGCACCGCGCGCTCGTCGACCAGGTCGTCGAAGTCGACGAGGACCTGATGTCGCTCTACCTGGAGCAGGGCGAGATCGCCCCGGACCAGCTGCACGCGCCGTTCGAGAAGGCGCTGCGCGAAGGCCACCTGGTGCCGGTGTGCTTCGTCTCGGCGCGCACGGGCGCGGGCATCCCGGAGCTGATCGAGATATTCGAGAAGCTGTTGCCGAACCCGACCGAAGGCAACCCGCCGCTCTTCACCAAGGGCGAGGGCGCAACGGAAGTCGACTTCCACTCCACGCCCGATTCCGCGCAGCACGTGCTGGCGCATGTGTTCAAGGTCGTGATGGATCCGTTCGTGGGCAAGCTCGGCATCTTCCGCGTGCACCAGGGAACGGTGACCAAGGACACGCAGCTCTTCGTCGGCGAGGCGCGCAAGCCGTTCAAGATCGGCCACCTGTTCATGCTGCAGGGGGGCCGCAACATCGAGGTCGAGCGCGCCGTGCCCGGCGACATCGCGGCCGTGGCCAAGGTCGACGAGATCGAATTCGATTGCGTGCTGCACGATTCGCACGAGGAAGACCACATCCACATGAAGCCGCTCGAATTCCCGACGCCGATGCACGGCTTCGCGATCGAGCCCAAGCGCCGCGGCGACGAGCAGCGCATTTCCGAGGTGCTGCACCGGATGATGGCGGAGGATCCGACGCTCACGGTCGCCCACGATTCCATCCTGAACGAAACGGTGCTGTGGGGCCTGGGGGATCTGCATCTGCGCTCGGTGCTCGAGCGCATGGCCAGCCAGTTCAAGCTCGAGGTCACGACGCGCCCGCCGCGCATTCCGTATCGCGAGACGGTGACGGCGCCGGCGGAAGGCCACGCCCGCCACAAGAAGCAGACCGGCGGCGCGGGACAATTCGGCGAAGTCTACCTGCGCATCGAGCCGCTGCCGCGCGGCGCGGGCTTCGAGTTCGTCAACTCGGTCAAGGGCGGCGCTATCCCGACGTCGCTCATCCCCGCAGTTCAGAAAGGCATCGAGCAGGTGCTGGTATCCGGACCGCTCGCGGGGTTTCCGCTGCACGACGTGCGCGTCAACGTCTACGACGGCAAGTACCATCCGGTCGACTCGAAGGAAGTCGCGTTCGTCTCGGCCGGCCGCAAGGCGTTCCTCGACGCGATCACCAAGGCGCGGCCGATCGTGCTCGAACCCATCGTCGGCGTGGAGATCAGCTGCCCGGCGGGAAACATGGGCGACGTGACCGGCGATCTTTCGCAGCGGCGCGGCCAGGTGACGGGCACGAAGACGATGCAGGCGGGCGCGCTGGCGGTCAACGGGCTGGTGCCGCTTGGCGAACTCGAGGGCTATGCCGCGCGTCTGAAGTCGATGACGGGCGGGCAGGGCGCATGGTCGATGGCGCTGTCGCATTACGAGCCGGCGCCGCCGATGCTGCAGAATCAGCTCGCCACCGAGTACGCGAAGCACCGGCGGCACGAGGAGGATTAGGGTTCGGTCGAGCGCACCCTTCCGAACAGCGCCAGTGCGGCGGCGCGAGCCGCCGCGTGGTCGACTATCGGCGCCGGGTAGTCGCGGCCGATCACCACGCCTCTCATTTGCTGAATTGCAGGCGGCACGTTCCACGGCGCGTGAATTTCGCCGGCGTCGAGGCGCGAGAGTTCAGGAACGTAGCGCCGGATGAAGGTGCCGTCGGCGTCGAATTTCTCCGATTGCGTGACGGGATTGAAGATCCGGAAGTAGGGCTGCGCGTCGCAGCCCGTCGACGCCGCCCATTGCCAGCCGCCGTTGTTCGACGCGAGGTCGAAGTCGATGAGCGTGTCGGCGAAATATTTCTCGCCCAGCCGCCAGTCGACCAGCAGGTCCTTGACGAGGAACGACGCGGCGATCATGCGCAGCCGGTTGTGCATGTAGCCGGTCGCGTTCAGCTGGCGCATCGCCGCGTCGACGATCGGATAGCCGGTCCGGCCTTCGCACCACGCCGCGAAAAGCTCCGTGCTGCCCGGAAACCTGAGGTCGGCGTATTCCGCCTTGAACGCGGTGGCCGTCACGCGAGGGTGGTGCCACAGGATCTGCGCATAGAAGTCGCGCCATATGAGTTCCGACAGCCACGTCGCGGCGCCATCCCCTCCGGGTTCCATCGCCAACTGATGCGCGTGCGCCGCCAGTTCGCGGATCGACACCGTGCCGAAGCGCAGGTGGACCGACAGGTACGACGGTCCCTTGCGCGCCGGAAAATCGCGCGCCTCGCGATACCGGCTGATGCGCTTTCGGAAATCCGCAAACAATGCGGCGCCGCCGGTCATGCCGGGAACGACGCCCAGTTCCGCGAGATTCGTGGACCGGAATCCCATCGCCTCGAGCGGCGGCACCTCCGTTGCGATGCCCTTGATCGGCGGGGCGAGCGCGCCGGCATACGCATCCACCGGGTATGCCTTGACGTGGTACGGCGTCAGCGTCTTCAGCCACGCATTCTTGTAGGGCGTGAACACCGAAAACGGCTTGCCTGCCTGCGACAGCACTTCGTCGCGCTCGAAGATGACGTGGTCCTTGGCGGTGTGAAACGCGATGCCGCGGGCGGCAAGGCGCTCAGTGACGTATGCATCGCGGTCGCGCGCTGCAGGTTCGTAATCGTGGTTGGCGTAAACCGCCGACACGCCCAGTTCGGCGGCGAGGTGCGGAATCGCGTCGCGCGCAACGGCGTGCCGGACGATCAGTGCGCCGCCGCGCGAGGCCAGGCTCGCGGCCAGTTCGGCGACCGCGTGCCAGATGAATTCGACGCGCCGGTCCAGGTCGTACGGCAGCGCGTCGAGGATCTCGCGATCGAAAATGAACGCGCAGTGGACGCGCCGCGCGGCCTTGAGCGCGTGGAAGAGCGCCGCATGGTCGAAGTCGCGCAGGTCGCGCCGGAACCACACCAGCGCGCTCTCGTAGCGCGGATCCGTCACGGGTTGCCGGCCGCCTTGGGCGAGCGGAGTTCGCGCGCGCGAATCTCGTGCCGCCACAGCCGCGTGCCCGCGGCGTCGTAGCTCTCCAGCGCGAGCAGGCGATCGTCCTCCGGTCCCGTGACGCGGATCATGCCGAATTGCCGCTTGCCCACCAGCGTGCCCGGCACGACGTCGGGGTTCTTCTGCTCGGCGGCGTCGGGATTGGCCCACGGCCGCGACGTCAGCGGGCTCGACGTGAATTCGTACAGCGGATAGGTGCCCGGCCGCTCCACCTTCAGGAGCTCGGTGAAGTGACGGTCGCCGGACAGGAAGATCACGCCGTCGATCCTTTGCGCCTGCAACCAGTCCGCGAATGCGCGCTGTTCGGTCGCGAAGTGGTTCCAGCCCTCGAAGCGGTTGGCGTGATTCCACATCTGGCTGCCGCTCAAGACGAGCTTGATCGGCGCTCGCGAGTGGATCAGCGCGTTGCGCAGCCACGCCATTTGTTGCGCGCCGAACATCGTCTTGTCGGGTCCATCCTTGGCGCGATTGGCCGAGCGGTACCAGCGGTCGTCGAGCAGGAAGATGTCGACGTCGCCCCAGCGCGCACGCCCGAAGGTGCCGGGCGCGTCGGGCAGCCCGTAGCTCGGATTGGCCCAGAAGCGCCGGAAGAGCTGCAGCGAGTCGCCCTTCATGACGTAGGACATGTCGGCGTCGTTCGGACCGTAGTCGTGGTCGTCCCAGATGGCTAAGTGCGGTGTCGCGGTCAGCAGCTTCTGGAGTGGCGCGAACGTGCGCTGCCGCTGATAGCGCATCGCCATCGCGGCGGGATCGAGCTCGTCCTGCTCCTGGAAGTACAGGTTGTCCCCGCCCCAGAGCATGAGGTCGGGCTTCATTGCCGCGATGGTGTCGAAGATGCCGAAGCCGCCGCCGTAGTCCTGTCCGCCCCATGCCGGGTCGGCGTCCGCCAGGAAGAAGCACGACCCGAAGGCGATCGCGAGGTCGCGCGCTGTGGCGGGCTTCCCCCAGTGGGGCTGGGTCGTCAGCGTGCCGGCGCGGCCGTCGGAGTCACCGGTCACGCGGTATGCGATTGCCTTGCCCGGCGAGAGGCCCGTCAGCCGTGCGAGAACGACGTTGCCCGACGCGGATTGTGCATCCAGCGTGAGCCGGCTTTCCTGCGCCTGTCCATCGGGTTGCCATGTGATGGCGATGGGGCCGGGCGCATCGGCCATCACCCACAGCAGCGCGCTAGTGTAATCGGCGTAGCCGTGCATGACCGTGAGCTTGGCGGCCGCAGGCATGGCGACCGCGAGCAATGCCGCGAAGGCGAAGCGCAGGACGCGATAAAACTCTTTGGAAGTCAGTGGCATGGCTCGGAATTGCAGTGGCGGTGGAAAGATCCGGCGGCGGACCCGCAGCAGCGGCCGCGCCGGCGGAAAAATCGGGCGCCGGCGTGTTTTGATTGTCGCCCACACCCCTTCGGATTACAATTCGACGTCGATGACCGAGCCGATCAACCTCACGCACCACTTCCTCATCGCCATGCCGGCCATGGCGGATCCGAATTTTGCACACACGCTCACCTTCGTGTGCGAGCACAACAAGGATGGCGCGCTGGGCATCGTCATCAACAGGCCGATCGACATGAAACTGTCGGCGCTGTTCGAGCAGATCAACGTCCCGTTGGCCGACCACGTGCTCCGCGAAGCGCCCGTCCATTTCGGCGGCCCGGTGCAGCTCGACCGCGGCTTCGTCCTGCACCGCCCGCTGGGCAACTGGCAGTCGACACTTGCCATCGGCGACGACATGGGCCTTACCACCTCCAAGGATGTTCTCGAAGCGGTCGGCCGCGGCGATGGCCCGGCGGACGTGTTCGTCTCGCTGGGCTATGCCGGCTGGGAGGCCGGGCAGCTCGAAAGCGAGATCGCGCAGAACGCCTGGCTGACGGTCGAGGCGGACGCCGGTGTGCTGTTCGACATTCCCCCCGAGCGGCGGTTGCCCGCGGCGATGCAGCTTCTGGGCATCGACCTGGCGCAATTGTCCGAGGACGTCGGGCACGCGTGACGCGTGGCCGCCACATCCCCCGACGCGACCGTGCTCGCGTTCGATTTCGGCACGCAGCGCATTGGCGTCGCGGTGGGCAACACGCTGACGCGCATGGCGCACCCGCTGGCTACAATCCAGGGCGAGCGCAACGACGAGCGCTTCGCGGCGATAGCGGCGCTGGTCGCGGAATGGCAGCCCGGGACGCTGGTGGTCGGCCTGCCGACGCACGCCGACGGCTCGGCGCACGAGATGACGCAGCGCGCGCAGCGTTTCGCGCGGCAACTGGACGGACGCTTCGGCCTGCCGGTGGCGCTGGTGGACGAGCGCTGGACGACGCAAGCCGCACAATCGCTGCAGGAAGCCGCGGGCGGCAGTGGAAATACGGGTCGCCCTGGGCGCGCCGTGCGCGACCAGGTTGCCGCGCAACTGATCCTGCAGAGCTGGTTCGATGAGCCCGACAACTCCCATGTCCCAAGCATCCCAAATCCCTGACGCGGAAAGCGCGCTGGCCGCGCTTGCGGACCGCATGCGTCCCGCGGTCGCGTTCGACGCCGCGTTCGTCGGCATCTATTCCGGCGGAGCGTGGATCGCGGACCGGCTGGCGAAGATGATTCCCGGCGAACATCCGGTCGGCTACATCGACGTCTCGTTCTATCGCGACGATTTCGCGCGGTCGGGACTGAAGTCGGGCGCCAAGCGCAGCGAGCTTCCCTTCGACATCGAGGGCGCGACGATCATCCTGGTCGACGACGTCCTCTTTACCGGCCGCAGCGTGCGCGCGGCGGTCAACGAATTGTTCGACTACGGGCGCCCCGCGCGCATCGAACTTGCGGTGCTGGTGGATCGCGGCGGGCGCGAACTGCCGGTCGAGGCCACCTACTGCGGCGCGCGACTCGCGGTGGCGCGCAGCCTGTCGCTCGTGCTGGCCAAGGATGGCGAGCATCTCAAATTCGGCGTCGAGAACGCCGCGGAAGCCTGACATCGTGCGCAATCCTCAGCTCAACAGAAACGGCGAACTCACGCACCTCCTGACGCTGGAGGGCCTGCCCGCGCCGGTGATCACGCACATCCTCGACACCGCAGCGCCCTTCGTCGGCATTGCCGAGCGCGAGGTGAAGAAGGTCCCGCTGCTGCGCGGCAAGGCGGTGTTCAACCTCTTCTTCGAGAACTCGACGCGTACGCGCACGACGTTCGAGATCGCGGCCAAGCGTCTGTCCGCCGACGTCATCAACCTCAACATCGGCGTGTCGTCGACGACCAAGGGCGAGACGCTGCTCGACACCGTCGACAACCTGGTCGCGATGGACGCCGACATCTTCGTCGTCCGCCACGCGCAGTCCGGCGCGCCGCATCTCATTGCCCAACATCTAAACGCGCACGGCCGCAGCCACGTCCACGTCGTCAACGCCGGCGACGGGCGCCATTCGCACCCGACGCAGGGGCTGCTGGACCTGTACACGATCCGCCATTACAAGAAGGAGTTCCACAACCTGACGGTGGCCATCGTCGGCGACGTCCTGCATTCGCGCGTTGCGCGGTCGCTGATCCACGGTCTCACCACGCTCGGCACGCCGGAAGTGCGCGTCGTCGGGCCGAAGACGCTTCTGCCGGAAAAAGTCGAGTCGCTCGGCGTGCGCGTGTTCCACGACATGCGCGAAGGTGTTGCGGGCGCCGACGTCGTCGTGATGCTGAGGCTGCAGAACGAGCGGATGAAGGGCGCGCTGCTGCCTTCGGCCGGCGAATACTTCAAGCACTATGGCCTGACGCCGGATAAGCTGGCGCTCGCCAAGCCGGACGTCATCGTCATGCACCCTGGGCCGATGAACCGCGGCGTCGAAATCGATTCGGCCGTGGCCGACGGCGATCGCGCCGTCATCCTGCCGCAGGTCACGTTCGGCATCGCCGT
>Ga0302322_100003150_pt1 | contig 14091 bp, 12 predicted proteins | sample Fen_T0_2_FD_203757 | JGI IMG/M metagenome (GOLD analysis project Ga0302322, IMG submission 203757) | Peat permafrost microbial communities from Stordalen Mire near Abisko, Sweden - Fen_T0_2 | ecosystem: Environmental > Terrestrial > Soil > Wetlands > Permafrost | place: Sweden: Abisko... | reverse complement strand
AAAGCGGGCTGGCTCTGGCGGGTCGCATTCGCAATCGGTTACGTATGCCCCTTCAAAAAATATTTTCAGGGTGATGGGATTCAGCGGCGGCATGCCCCGCTCTTATTTGTTGAGCGCAGGACCCGAACTTTCCACCCAGCTTGCGATGACCATTTCCACAGGCGACCTCTCGCCCATGCCGCAAAGCGCGCATCCCATAGTTCCCCGTTATTACTGGCGCGCGTTGACATATTCCGTTTACACAGGCGCGGGCTGGGGCAACCTGCCGGTTACACCAGAGGATGTATCCGCTGACCAAATATTGATCCAAACGAGCTATCCGGACTATCGCATTGTCCATGCCAATGTGACATTCCCCGACGATCCCAGCGAACGTTTATTTTGGACCGGCACACTTGTCAGCGCGAATGTGCCATTCAAAGCCGCATGGATACACAAGGCAAAAGACAATGCTTTGCCCAATACAGATATGCTTGCCGCGCTTGCACCGGTAAAATCGTACAGCGCCGAGTCGATCCTGTTGAATGTCAGCACGGACGATTTACGTAAATCTCCCAGCGTGTATCCCGATTGGGTGCGGGAGCGATTTTTAACCCTGCCCGAAGAAGTGCCGGGGCGCGTACTGGAACTGGCGCTCAAGCTCACCGCGTCGGAGCCGACCGCCTATGACCGCGCGCTTGCCATCCAAAATTATTTGCGTCAATTCCCTTACACGTTGGATGTCCCTGCTCCACCCCTCGGACGCGATGTTGCCGATTATTTCATTTTTGACCTCAAGCAGGGCTATTGCGATTATTACGCAACTTCAATGGTTGTGCTGGCGCGCGCTGCAGGTCTGCCTGCGCGGCTGGTGGCTGGTTACGCAAACGGAGCGTACGACATCGAACACGCGCAATACATCGTCACTGAAAACTATGCCCACTCCTGGGTTGAAATTTATTTTGCAGACATCGGCTGGGTCGAGTTCGAGCCGACCGCCGCTCAGCCCGCCATTCTTTATGAGGAAGAGAATCAACTACCGCGTCCTGCGCCGGAAGTGTTGCCGAAAAAGCAGCCGCTGAAAGTGCGCTTCGCTGCTTTCTTCCAAAGCGCACTCAAAAATACATGGTTTCCTGTCATCCTCATTTTTTTCTGCGGCTTGTTGTGGATCGGATTGGATTTCCTGCGCCTTCATCAGATTGACCCCTCACGCACGATCCAGATATTATATAAACGCCTGCGCCGCCTCGCCCGACCCGTGACAGGGTACGCTTCCAAAAATCAGACGGCGCACGCCTATGCTTTCACCCTCATTCAGCGCCTGTCTGCCATCGAGGCTTCGTCCCGTTTGCAGAATTGGATTGCACCATCTCATAATGAAGTCAACCAACTAACCGAACTTTTCTCACGCAGTTTATTTGCACCTTTCCCTCCCACCCGTGCAGAAGCAAAGCAGGCGCTCAAGTGCTGGTCACGTTTGCGCTGGAGATTACTGTTGGCAAGTGTGTTCCGATTTACAAACAAGTAATTGATGTTACGCAACGTTCCGAAGGTTTTCAAAAACCTTCGGAACGTTTAATGACTCAGTTATTCCCCAGGAAATGGACGCAGGCGCTGCATCCATTTTTCAACTTCGGTCAATGGCCCAAACCCAAACTGTTGATACAAGCCATGCGCATCGTCAGTGGCAAGCAGCCATCGGCGGACATGTTTCAAGTTGGGGTGGTCAAGCATGGATTGCATTAGCCACTTGCCGAGTCCGTGTCCGCGCGCAGCCTCGTCGATGAAGACATCGCAGAGATAGGCGACGATGCAAAAATCAGTCACAACCCGCGACATGCCGACCATATTTCCGCCCTCGTTGTAAATGCCAAAGACCAGCGAGTTGGCAAATGCTGCATCCGTATATTCGCGTGGACGGGTCTTTGCCCAGTAGGAACGGGAAAGAAAATCATACACGGCATTCATATCCAGGCGGGATGAGTCTGTGCTGATGGTGAATTGATCACGATGTATTTCCATTAATTGTGTCATGCGGTCAGTTTATCACATCATGGTATCATCCTGAAATTCATGTCATTGCGAGGACGCTTTTGTTCTTTGTCCGAAGCAATCCTGTAATTTTTTGGATTGCTTCGTCGGGAAGAGCACCCTCCTTGCAATGACATATAACTAAATGGAGAATCATGTTCAAACCTATTCGATGGAATACCTTTATTCGTGACTTTATCAGAATTCAAATCGGCTTTTTTATTTTTGGGGTTGCGATCGCGTTGATGGTCCGTGGTAATTTGGGGACGAGCGCCTGGGCAGTATTGGAAGTGGCGTTGGCGCCGAAGTTTCATATCTCCATTGGCACAATGACCGTGGTGATGGGGTTTATGGTGCTTTCGGGCGCGTTGATCATGCGTGAGAAGTTGGGCTGGGGCACGCTGGCAAATATTTTATCCATTGGTCCTTGGGAGGATTTCTGGCTTTCGAGAATCCCATCGATAAACGATAACCTGCTCCTGCAAAGCGGCATGTTGTTGTCCGCTATTTTTCTGATGGGATTGGCAAGCGCCATCTACATTGGTGTTGATGCGGGCGCAGGTCCGCGTGACAGCATGATGCTGGCGATCAAACGCATCACAGGGATCAGCATCCGCGCGGCGCGTGCCATTATCGAAGTGACAGTGGTGACCATCGGCTGGCTGTTGGGTGGACCCGCAGGCATTGGCACCGTGGTCTACGCGTTGTTGGTTGGCCCGGCGGTGCAATTGGGATTCAAGGTATTCAAAGTTCAGCCGCACAAGCCAGTTGAGCCAGAGATCGAAGCAGGGGTTGAAGGCGGCGCGGAATAGCTGTTGCGTGTTGCGTAAAAATACGACACGTAACACGTTAAAACTAGAGATACGAAAACAATGTGGATTTATCTTCTTCAAGGCATCGGCTATGGACTCGCCGCCGCTTCACAGCCTGGACCGTTCCAGACTTACATCATCTCGCAAACCCTGACCCGCGGCTGGAAGCGGACTCTGCCCGCCGCGCTTGCCCCACTTGTCAGTGACGGTCCGATCATTTTGGTTTGTTTGCTGGTGCTCAGTCAAGTTCCTGCGTGGTTGCAGAGATTTCTTTATATCGCGGGCGGACTGTTTATTTTATATCTCGCCTTTGGCACATTTAAGTCGTGGAAAAATTTTGACTCACAATCCCCACAGCCAGAATCCACGGGCGGACAAAGTGTACTCAAAGCCGCGTTGATGAATGCGCTCAGCCCCAATCCATATATTTTTTGGACACTGGTCACAGGTCCCATGTTGCTCAAAGGGTGGCGCGAAACACCAGTCAATGGGATCGGGTTTCTGGCTGGCTTTTATCTCACCATGATCAGCAGTCTCGCAGGGATCATTCTTGTTTTTGGGCTTGCCTCGCGCTTTGGTCCAAAGGTAAATAAAACCCTGCTGGCAATTTCCGCAATTGCCTTATTTTGTTTTGGGCTATATCAGTTGTGGTTGGGGGTTATGGGGTAGTAGGAAATCGCACGAGACAAACGGCTTTTGGAAAATCTTGATTTTCCAAAAGCCGTTTCATTTCGAAATATTTTTTATCACTTGACAACTGCTACTCATTGGTAGCCCGCAAATTGTTCTTAATGCTTTATCCATGAAACGAAGTACGCATTGTCCACAAGTTTTCTTTTATTACTTCCATCAACATTCATCGAGTATATACCTTGTTCATCATATCTATCAAAGATGATTGATTTCCCATCTAAAGTCCAATGTGAAGTGCTTGAGCCTTTTTCAGTTAACGCCTTTAGCTCAGAACCATCCACGTTGATGGAATAGGATATGCGGTCAAAAATATCTCCCCCTATATGTTCTTTACAGTTGATTGCGCCAAACAATATTTTCTGACTGTCGGGAGACCAATCAAAAATATCCATTACGCAAACTGATTTGTCAGAAATAATATTCGTGAGTTTACCAGTTTCAATATCCAAAACATACAACTTGCTATTGCTAACTATATTGTAGTTTGAACGAAAAGCCAGTTTCTTGCTGTCGGGTGACCATTTCATATCTATCGTGGGACTATCTTCGTATTCCAATAAATCAAAGCGGCGGACTTCTTCTCCTGATGGTTGAAAAAGAATAACGGAGACTTTGCCGCTTGTATAAATTTGATACGCAATAAGCTTACCATTTGGTGACCATTCGCCGCCGCCAATAGTTGGGATTGATTGTTTGCCTAGTTGAAGCAATTCAGTGCCATCGTATTTCATCACTGAAAAATCGTAGTACGGCTTTTCTGGCGAGCGCAACTTGATGATACTTATATGTTGACTGTCTGGTGACCATCCTGAAATGTACCAAATATCAGGGCTTTCAGGATTTCCTTGATCTATCTTGGCTATTATTGAGTTATGAACATCGTAAATCAGAAATGGTCGGTTGTAGCTCGCTAAACAAACATAATAAATTCCATTTGGAGACCAAAAGGGCTGGTCGCGTTTATCTTCTGAGCATGGGATGATACTAATCGCTTCAATTTGAGATGGATTATAAAGATTCGCCTTGTAATAATCCCAGTTATCTATTGTTGAATTGTATTTTTTGAAAATAAAATATTGAGTATCTTTTTGAGCGCAAGAAGTCAATAGGGCTGCAAAAAGCATTACCCAAAGTATTTTCTGCATGGGGTGGCGAAGCTTTGGGCGCATAAATATAATTCACGCCAGGAAAATGATTGAAAATCGCATCTGCTTAGCGAGATTCATTTTTGAAACGTTTGATACGATTTTGAATATCAGACACCACACCTTTAATTTCCGCCAAATCGTTCTCGTTTACATATTTGGATAATTCGCTTAACAAAGAAGGCATATCAGGTTGGTAATAGTGAAGCAGGGTGGCAATATCGTTTTCGTAAATGCTGACTCGGGCAAAATTACCTTCCCTGTATAAAGAGGGCAGAGCGTACAATTTCAACAACAATAAACCTTCCACTGTCGCCAGCGGGATGTCGCGGTCCAGAAATCTTTGTACCTTTGAGTATTCGCTGTGGACTTTCTTGAACAAGGGGTTTTGAGTGAGCAAAACGTCAATTTGCAGTTCGTTGTAAGTTGCCCGAACAAAATACATGTCCTGGCTGGAGACTTTGAGTTCGGGTAATTTTTCCAGGGATGAAACAGCCATGAGCAAACCCAAATCCTGGGTGTTTCGTCCTTCAACGTAATGAAGGATGGCAATTCCCCCGACGAGAACATAATCGATCTTTCGCTGCTCTAAAACCGAGAAAAAATCCTGGACTGATTGGATTAAAGAATCTGAATTCATCATGCCACCATGCCAATTTTTGACATCAAATGCAACGGCGTTGCGAATAACATTTCCGATTTGAACACTGCTTTGAATGGTCATTGTATGTTTCTGCCGCAAGTGTAGCATAAAACTGGACTCGCTTTGGAAGGAGCTAAAAAAACAGCGGAGACGCTCTATGTCTCCGCTGTTTATCTTTTACACCGCACTCTCTGCCACGGTCTTCCCGTATGCCATGAGCGCTTTTACCATTTCGTGCGTCCTGCCTTCCACATACACGCGCAGGACAGGTTCCGTGCCAGACGGGCGGATGAGCAGCCACGAGTCGTCAGCCATGATGTATTTCACGCCGTCGCGCTGACTGATCTCCTCCACTTTTTGTCCGCCAATTTCGCTCGGCGCCTTCTTCGTCAGGAACTCGGTCATCTCGGCTTTGGCTACGGGACGGCTGAGGCGCAAGTCCACGCGCTCGTACAGGGCGGGACCTACATCTTCGATCAGGTCATTCACCATTTCAACCAGGGGTTTATTCGCCGCGGCAACCATTTCCACGATCAGCAAGCCCATGATCGGACCGTCGCCTTCGGGGATGTGTCCCTTGAACGAGATGCCGCCTGATTCCTCGCCGCCGATCAGCACATCTTCCTTCATCATGTAATCCGCGATGTGATTGAAACCCACGGGCGTTTCATATAATTTCAATCCGTAACGTTTTGCCAAGCGGTCGATCATGCGTGTGGTTGAAACCGTACGCACGACCGCGCCTGTCCAGCCGCGTTTTTCAACCAGATATTTCAACGACAAAGCCATGATCTTGTGCGGGTCGACGAAATTTCCGCGCTCATCCATTGCGCCGATGCGGTCTGCATCGCCGTCAGTGACAACGCCGAAGTTGCCCATGCCCGAGCTGACCGCGCTCGCCAGCGGACCGAGATACTTGGCGATCGGTTCGGGATGCACCCCGCCGAAGCCTGGATTCATCTCCCCGCGAATCTCTGCGATTTCGCAGCCTGTCCCCTGCAAAAAGGATTTGATTACGCCGCGTCCCGAACCGTACATCGCATCCACTACAAAGCGCTGTGGGTTTTCTGCGATGATGTCGGTATTGATCAATTTGTGCATGTGTTCGAAATAGGCTGGCAGGGGATTGAATTTTTGGATCAAGCCTGAAGCGCGCGCCTTGTCAAAATCCATCAAGTTGGGACCGCGTGCCCGTTCTTCGTTGTCGGTGATATACACTTCCACGCGGCGGCATTGCTCGGTCAGTGCCGAACCGCCGAATGCGCCTTTTACTTTCACGCCGTTATAGCGCGGCGCATTGTGTGAAGCGGTGATCATGATGCCTGCGATTGCCGCATGATGTTTTACCGCAAATGAAATGGCAGGCGTTGGCGAATCAGATTGCGCCAGGAGTACCTTGAACCCGTTCGCGGCGAGCACGCGCGCCACTTCCACGGCAAAGCGGTCGGAAAGGAAGCGCGTATCGTAGCCGACCACGATCTTGTTTTTGTCGGGCAGCACCCCATTGTTTGCAGATTTATCCCAGTGTTCCGATGCCACTGCATCTGCGATGGCTTGCGCCAGAATGCGAAGGTTGTCGAATGTAAAACTGTCTGAGATGACGGCACGCCAGCCGTCGGTGCCGAAATGAATGGGCATTTAGTTTCTCCAATGAGGAATGATGTCATTGCGAGGGCGTTTTTGTTCTTCGCCCGAAGCAATCTCCGTGTAGAGTTGAGGTTGCCCTGCAGGGGTCGGGAAGAACAAATGCCCTCCTCGCAATAACAAATTATTTTTTATTCTACGGAGCAGGTGTTACACCCACTGTCGGTGTTGCAGATGGTTCGAAGTTTGGTGCGGGCGTGGCATAGCTTACCACTGATTCCAACAGCCAGCCTTCCACACGTTGACCGTTGCGGTTGACGATGACATGCATCCACGCCACGCCATTCACCTGGCGAAAGTCTGGGTAGATTTCCACGGGCGTGCTGTTATCGAGGGTCATCAAATATTTTCCGTTGGGGGTTTGCCGCAGATTTGCGCCGCCACCTTCCTGCGCGCTGACTGTGCCTGAGATGGTTTGCGGCACACTGGTCAATGTGGCGGGAACTGTGGGGATCAGTGTGGATGGCGTTGAGCTTGGCGTGGCAGTTAAAGTAACGGTCGCGGTTGAAGTGGCTGTCGCAGTAGATGTGACGGAAGCAGTGGTTGTGATGGTAACCGTTCCTTCAGTGGGTGTGACGGAAGCTGTCGGCGATGGGGTTGAAGTGCTCGAGGGACGGGGCCTGCTTGTCGTCGTTGTTGTCAGGCTCGGGGTCCAGGAGGGAAGCGGGCTTGGCTGAAGTATGTGCGTGGACGTGGGAATCACCACTTCCCGCTTCACGTCTGACGGGAAGCCTGGTCCCATCAAAACAAGCAGAATCCCAGCGAAGAGCAGGAGTGTGACCGCGCTGAAAAAGATTCCCTGAAGCGTGGGGCGGAGTCTTAAAGCAAAGAGGGTCACCAAACCCAGAATGCTTGCAAATGCAAAGTGGACCGCGAAAACCAAAAGTCCCTGGGGCCAGATGCCCGCCACGCCAGAGCCGAGACCAAATCCGCCCGCGTTGATGGGTAAATAAAATGCGTAGGCAATGATGACGCTTGGCAGAAAGGGTTTGTTTTCTGAACGCGCAAAGGAGGCAACCAGTGTGATCGCTCCAACGGCAAGTACAACGAGTGCGGGAATCCACAGCCGCGCATGGATGAAAACATTGGAAAGTGTCATCGGCAGAAAAAGACGCGCGGCGAAACCTGTCAACAAGCCGCCGAGGAAAACGATGACTGCGCTGATGAGCAAAGCCATGAGCGTTTCAAAAAGAAAACGCGGCGAGCCTGTCAGAATGGCGAGCAGGAAACCCACCCAGGGTGTCATGAGCGGGGTGACGAGAATGCCAAGCAAAAGCACGGCTTGTGAATCGAGCAGGAAGCCAAGCCCTACAATTGCACCGCAGACCAGCGAGAATACGAATAATTCAAAGGTTGGATAAGCGCGGCGCGAAAGGTCGGAGATGAGCGCAGCCTGCCCCTCGGCATCGGTGGGGAACATCTCGCGGCGATTGGCACGTCTGCGGTGACTGCGTACGGCATTTGCATCACGCGCTTGTGGCGGTGGAGTCGGAGTTGGTTCGGTGGGAATAATGGGTTCGTCGGAAAAAGACATAGGATTTTTTTATTTTGGAGTGCAGGAGCTTGCTCCTGCGTTGCGATCTTGCTTTTTTAAACTAACAACAATGCACAAAGACTTTTCAAGCAAAAGAATTTTAATCACGGTGTTCCATTTTTGGCTTTTTGGGGGCTTAGCCCCCGAAAGAGCAGGCTAATTTTTTTCCAAATAGTATGGAACTTAATCACGGTGTTCCATTATACAGGGGATGGATGGAGTATGGGAGGTGCGATTTTGGCTATTGATGTAATTTGTTCAAAGTCGAAATGATGAAAACGGAGTCCAACGACTGGAGTCGTTGGACTCCAGCGCCTATTTTTCATATCAGAACACAGGGGCGGTTTTATACCCAGAGCTATCCAATTTGTAATCATCCTTTATTTGAAGGCGGGTATAATATAAAAATCATCTTGTATGAAAGCTTGAAACGGAGTAAAAAAATGGGCAAGCCAAATTCTTCCACAACTACTGAAATAGAACCTGTAACAGCATCCCAGCCTCTTGAAAATATAGAGTTGAAGACCGAAGCGTCTGAACCGACAGCCGATGAGCTTGGGCGTTTGCGTGATATTTTATTCGGCTCGCAATCGCGCACCCTTGAAAAACGATTGAGCGACCTGGAGACCGGTCTTCGATCATCGCGGCAGGAAATGACCAATTTACTGCAAGACCAAATTGGCACACTTTCCGAATCCACCAGCGGACAGTTCGTGGAGACTCGTCGTGAGTTCAATGAAAAGCTCGATAAGCAGGGCACAGATCAATCTGCCCAACTACGAGCCGCGCAAAAAGACCTGGCAGAAAGATTGGACAGGCAGTCTGTTGAACAGTCATCGCAATTGCAGGCTGTTCAAAAGCAATTAAGCGAAAATCTTGAAAAGCTCGCCGCCGACCTGATGCGCCAACTCCGCGAGACTCACAAGGAACTAAGCGACCGTTTGGATAAACAAACCACGGAACAGACAGAACGCACACGCAGTCTGCAATCCGAAGCCCGTCAGCGTGATGATAGCTTGCGGCAGGAGCTCCTTTCCATGGCTGCTTCTTTGGATAACAAAAAAGCTTCGCGCCAGGACCTGGGTCAAATGCTGATGGAACTGGGACTTCGTTTACGACAGGAATCAGAAAAGCCCTGATCCTTTTGAAAAAAATACCCGTGCAGGTTGTGGCAACATTCACCTGCACGGGCGGTGTATTTTTATCCCTAGTGTATGACCCTTCATGAACCCCATCCAGCCCGATAATGAAAAACCAGCGAAGCCTGTTGACGAGAACCTTGACCCGTTAATTTCCGTTCGCTCCATTCTGCTCTCAGATGTGTCCGACCGCCTGCGCGAGATCGAACATCAAATTGAGGCATCCCAAAACCATTCTCAATCAGAAGATGAAAACCTGCGCCAACAGTTGAATGACCTGCTGGCGGAGCTTGACCGTTTGCAGAAGCTTGCACGCGAAACGGATCATCGTGCGCGTGACCTGGATACCGAGATCGAGATTTTGCGCCGCAAGGCACAGGCTGATTCAGAAGGGTTGATCGCGCGTGTTACTCCCATTCTGGGGGACATGATCAGCCGCACCATCCGCGACTCGCGTGACGAGATGGCTGAGGCGTTGGGTCCCATCATGGGTGAAGCGATCCGCGTGCAGATCCGCGATTCGCGCAAGGATATGGTCGAGGCGTTATATCCTGTGATCGGTGAAACTGTTCAGCGTGCGGTCGGCGAGTTTACGAAAGAATTTCAACGCAATATTGACCAGCGCTTGAAGGCAACTTTTGGTCCGCAGGGCATGTTGCGCTCAGCCGTGGCGCGTATGCGTGGAGTATCCTCGGCGGAATTGGCTCTGCGCGATTCACTGCCTTTTTCGATCAAAGAGATTTTTCTTATCCAGCATGGGTCTGGCTTATTGCTTGCATACAGCCACCCGGGCAGCACAGAGGTTTCTGATTCTGATCTGATCAGTGGAATGCTGACAGCCATCCGCGATTTTGTGCAAGACTCGTTTGGGCATGGCGACCAGGATAAAGAACTGGACGAAATTCAATATGGCGACGAACGCATCATCATCCAAAGCGGACGTGCCGCATACCTGGCGGTTGTCACAACCGGTGTGGAATCCGAAGGATTCCATGCCAGACTGCATGAGTTCATTTCAGAATTGCACGTGAAATATGAAAAATCTCTGGCGCAATACAACGGCGACCCGACCACTCTGCCCAATTTACAGCCGAAGATCGCACGCCTGATCGCTGAAGCCACGGGCGGCGAAAAAGGACTCGGAGCGATGAGTCCCAAAGCCAAACTGGGTTGGGCGGCAGGCGCTCTATTGGCTGTGCTTCTGGTTATTTTGGCATGTTTCTATGTTCAATTTACCGTTGCCTTATATCCGGTTGCATTCCCCAGCCCCACGCCAACCAATACCTCCACGCCGACACCGACGTCAACGCCGACTTCCACGCCTACATCCACGCCGACGTTTACCAGCACGCCGACTTCCACTCCCACTCAAACGTTTACGCCGACCCCAACAGCTACATTTACGCCGACCTTCACACCTACAGCCACATCCACTCCTTACGAAGCATTTGCGTCGGGGAATGTGTATCTTCGGAATTTCCCCGACTATATCAAGTCGCGGATCGAGGTTTTATATGTAAACGCGCCTGTAAAGGTGCTGTCACAATATGGACCCTGGGTTGAGGTGGAATGGACCGATGCTGGGGGCTATCATCACGGCTGGGTTCCTTTGCGGTGGATCACACTGCTGGAGCCTGTACCGCCCGGGAAAATTACCCCGACTATTGTTCCATAAATCGGAAAATAATATGACCACTACTGTTCAAAAAAAGATCTGTTTGCTGGGTGACTTTGGAGTTGGCAAGACAAGCCTTGTGCAGCGTTTTGTCGAAGGGCGTTTTGACGATAAATACCTCAGCACCATTGGCGTAAAAATATCACGCAAGGTATTCACACGTTCGTATGGGGAAATGAACCTGCTGGTATGGGACCTGGCTGGCAGTAACGGATTCGAGACATCCTCAAGCACATATATGCAGGGAGCAACGGGGGCATTGGTCGTCTGCGACCTGACCCGCCGCGACACATTGATCGCCTGCGATAATTATGCGCGTCAGGTGCGGACCATGAACCCGGGCATCCAGTTGGTCTTTGTGGGCAACAAGGCAGACCTGGAACAGGAACGTGTAGTATCTGTCTCGGACTTGCTTGCCACGCTATCGGCATTCGGCGAAAGGACATTTTTTCTGACCAGCGCCAAGACCGGGGAAAAAGTCGAGGAAGCGTTCATCTATCTGGTGGAAAAGATCGAGGGCGTAAAGTAAATGACTGATCAAAATTCTTCATCGCCAAACCTGACGGAACGTTTGGCGCAGGTTACCAGCGAGTTGTACGATCTGGCGTATGCCCAGGTTGATTCAAATTTGACCATTGTGCAGGTCTCGCCGAATCTTTCGTCGGTGTTGGACAATGCCGATGGGGTTGCGGCAGGCGTCCCGTTGATCGAAGCGTTGGGAGAGTTTTTTGGGGCGGAGAAGGCGCTTCGGTCCATCCTGAATAGCGAGATGCCTTCCTTCAAGATCGAACGTGTCAACCGGGTTCAGTCCGATGGTTCCCTGCGTTATATAACATTTCATGTTTTTCCTTTCGACACGGCTCAACCCAATTCGGGTCTGCTTGTGCTGTTTGAAAATGTGACCCGCTTTGGTTTTTTTGAACAGACTTTGCTCCAGAAGCGGAACGAATTAAGCCTTGTGCAGGGCGCGCTGGCTCATGCCAACGCCGAACTGGACAGGCGTGTCGAGAAACGCACCGCGGAGTTGTTGAAGGCGAAGCGGCAGATCGAACAGCAGTTTTTTCGTATCCAGGCATTGCGGGAGAATGACCTAGCGATCCTTGGAACGACAGATATGCGTGTGGCTTTGCGAACGATCGCGGAGCAGGCGAAGACGCAATTGCGCGTGGACCTGATCTCGATCCTGCTTTTTAATTCCCCCTTGCTTGTGCTTGAAGCCGCTGTGGTGATTGGCGCTCATACCCCTGAACTGCAAAATGCCCGAGTCCACCTCGGAGAAACGTTGATCGGGCGATCTGCGTTGGAACGCCACACGCTGGCTTTTCCCGACCTGAGCGCAACTCTCGCCATTCCACAGGAGGATAAATGGGCGCAGATCGAAAAATTGCAAGCCTGTTATTCCGTGCCGTTGATCGCCAAGGGAAATGTTGTTGGCGTACTTTTTCTGGGGAATCGCACCGGGCTGCAACCTGACCAGGAATGGCTTGATTTTCTTGATACCCTTGCAGGACAGGCGGCGATGGCAATTGACAGCATCAAGGCATTTGAAGACCTGCAACGCTCAAACTATGAGCTGGCTCTGGCATATAACCGAACCATCGAGGGTTGGTCACATGCGCTGGACTTGCGCGACAGGGAAACAAAGGATCATACGTCGCGCGTGACCGAAACAACCATTATGCTTGCCCGCATGGCAGGCATGTCTGAAATGGAGATCATGCACGTGAAGCATGGTTCTCTGTTGCATGATATTGGCAAGATGGGAATTCCCGATTCGATTCTGTTAAAGGAAAATCCCCTTTCAGATGAACAATGGGGCATCATGCGCAAGCATCCCGAATATGCGTATGAGATGCTATTTCCCATCGAGTACCTGCGTCCCGCGCTGGATATTCCCTATTGCCATCATGAAAAATGGGACGGCAGCGGCTACCCGCGCGGGTTGAAAGGTGAGGAGATTCCGCTGGCGGCGCGGCTCTTTGCGGTTGTGGATGTGTGGGATGCACTTTGTTCCGACCGTCCCTATCGCAAAGGCTGGTCTGAGGAGAAAGTCCGCGAGTATATCCGCTTGCAGGCTGGGACTCATTTCGATCCGCAGGCAGTGGACCTCTTTTTACGCTACGTGATGGGCGAAACGCGAGGATAGCGGCACGCTTCTTTACCAAGCCCATGCCTGTTTCTGTTTATGGGATTTGATCTCCACCTTGAAATTTACGAAAGACATCGGAAGCCTTAAGACTTCCGATGTTTGCATTTCCTCGCGGGGTATAATTCAAAAAAGAAAAATCACCATGCCAAAACCGATTACGCAGAACACTTTATTTTATGGGGACAACCTGCGCAGTGCGGCGTACTTCTGCCGCCCCATTTTGCGCGAGTATTTTCCCCATGACATACCCAAATATGTCTCTGGGCAGACAGTCAAGCAGGCAGAAAAGGTCAAGAGGAAGGAAGGCAAGCAGGGCGAGTTGGGAATATAATTTGGTTGTTCCAGCTATAACTGCCCAATTGGCGTCCTGCACAAAAACCCATGGAATGAAATGTAAGGAGAACCAATTATGATCCAATTAACCATCAGATATTTCCTTTTCTTCCTGGCAGGAATTGTCATACATATGGGTTTTATGCACCATTTCAGTTTTGATCGAGTAAAAACTCATCCGATGATTCGGATATGGAAATCGCCTAAAATGGCTGCTGCAATTTGGGGGATTATCCAGTTTTCTGTGGCACTATTAATTCTGCTTCTGCAAAAATTTCAATTCGGATTAAATTTAGATACATTTTTTGTGTTCC